>WBZL01002382.1_pt1 | contig 18369 bp, 15 predicted proteins | sample 5204291 | NCBI WGS metagenome assembly WBZL01 (sample SAMN12344345, study PRJNA552823) | activated sludge metagenome | biome: Activated sludge suspended growth; feature: Nitrification reactor; material: Wastewater; isolation source: activated sludge from nitrification reactor of wastewater...
AAGGTGGCCCAGGTGATGGCGCTGGCGGCCAAGGCGGGGTTGGTCAGGATCGGGTTCGTCAGCGAGCCAACCGAGTGAAAGACGGCGCCGGTAGATATGTGATTAGCATTCCAAACGACCGCTTCTCAAAATTGAGGTTCGCTACAGCGAACCTCTGCTTGCTTCTTGCACCAACGTCGCGTATGGCCACGGCGCCGCCGTTCCAGGGAGCGTTCCCGAATGGCCGTTCAGGCCGATGACCAGAAGTCGGCTTTGTGCGGACCTTCACATAAGGCCGAAGTGCGGTCATCCAATACTCGGCTTGAACATCCACATCCGCTTGGTAACCGGCGTTCGCCGGCGGCGGGTACGGGCCTTCTCTGGCCGTACCGGATCAGATCGAAGCGGTAACCCGTTTCCTGCTGGCGCCGGATTGACGGCGCGCGCGTCGCAGCCGGCGCGCATGATCGCATCTGACCCGGCGGCGTGCCGCGACGGCTGACTCTCAGCGGCCGGTGCGCAGGCGCCGCTGCGCCAGCAGGCCGACCAGGACCGTCGCCATTCCGCAGCCCAGCAGGGCCGGCTGAACGCCCACGTAGTGCGCGAGGTGGCCGACGGCGAAGCTGCCGAGCGGCGCGATGCCCAGGAAGGCCATCGAGAAGATGGCCATGACGCGGCCCCGGTAGGCATCTTCGACCCACACCTGAATCAGGGTGTTGCTGCCGGCAATGACCAGGATCGCCGAAAACCCCAGCGCCATGACGATAACGAAAGCAAGCGGCAGCACATGGTTCACGGCGAACAGCGACAGCGTCACTCCGGCCGCAATCACGCCGTGAGTGGCGCGCCGCGACAATCCCTCGGTGCCCTTGCGACTCGCCAGGTAAAGGCCGGCCAGCAGCGAGCCGGCGCCGGCGCAGCCGATCAGGAAGCCGTAGGTGCGGGCATCGCCGTGGAAGATTTCGCTCGCGAAGAGCGGCATCAGCACCGCATAGGGCGTCACCAGAAACGCGACCGCGGCGACGATCAGCAGACGCGCGCGGATGCCAGGATGATTGAGGACGTAGCGCAAACCCTCGCGAAAAGCGGCCAGCGCGGATTCATGCGCCGTGGTGCGGCTCTTCGAGTCGATGGCAAGCAACGCCAGGATCACCGCCAGGTACGACGCGGCGTTGATGGCGAAGCACCAGGCCTCGCCGATGCTGGCGACCGCGAGGCCCGCCAGCGCCGGGCCGACGAAGCGCGCCGAGTTCATCAGCAGCGAATTGAGGGCGACGGCATTGGGCAGGTCGTCGCGGTTGTCCACCAGTTGCACGGAAAACGCCTGGCGCGCCGGCAGGTCCAGCGCATTGACGCAGCCCAGGACAAAGGCCATGCCGATCAGCCAGCCGGGCGAAATCCAGTGCAGCCAAGTCAGCGCGGCAAGGATCAGCGCCTGGAGCAGGGCCACCGATTGGGTGAGGACCAGGATCCGGCGCCGGTCGTAGCGATCGGTCAACACACCCGTGAACGGGCCGAGGAGCAGGATCGGAATCTGGCTGGCGAAGCCTACCGTGCCGAGCACCTGGGCCGAATTCGACAACCGCCAGGCCAGCCAGATCATGGCGATCTGCTGCATCCAGGTGCCGGCCAGAGATATCAACTGGCCGGCGAAATAGATGCGGTAATTGCGCGACGCAAGGGCCCGCGCAAACACCGCCGAGAAGAAGTTCATCGCTGTGGGGGCTACAGGGGCACAGGTGGGGCCTGGCGCGCGAGTTGGAAATTCCGATCGGCCATTATTGGCCTCCCTCAATCGCTGCCGGGCGAGGTTAGCAACAATGCGAACCCCGGTCAATCCGGCACCGGGAGCGTCGGTTCGATCATGCGCGGACAGCCCTCACTCTGGCCTGGGGAGCGAATCGAGCACGCGATTGTCCTCGGCGGCCAGACGGCCGTAGACGGCGATGGCGGCAAAGGTTCAGGAGAACCTTGCCCGGGCGAAATGCCGACCTTGCCGACAGTACCCATGGGAGCTATAAGAAAATTGGCGGCACCGCAATCCGGGTTGAAGTATGCCGCGTGACAGCCGGTTGTTGCTTGCCAACGGGGCCGCCGCCCAGGACGAAAAAGCGGAGGTCAATATGCGCATGCAGCGCGTCGTTGTGGCTTTGATGCTCTTCCTGACGGTTGGTCCAGGCATGGCCAGCCTGATGGAGTCGAGGCAGGTTCTCACATTCGACCTGCCCAGCATTCAGTACATCCACTACGCCCCCTTGACGCCGGACACCATGTCGCTGACCAATCACAAGCAGGCGTTGCCACTCCAATTCGCCGGGTTTGATTCGTCATTGGGTACGCTCAAGGGCGCCTATTTGTCTTACGAGGACACGCACGCAATCCAGTATTTCGTGAAGGCAGGGACGAGGCCGCCCGCGTTGTTCGAAAGCGTGGTCTACGGCGGAACCGTCGCCGGGCTCGCGTACTACAAGTACCTCTTCGGCTTGACGGCCACGGGGGTGAAGGGGCCGATTGGGGCGACCCTCCATAGCGACACGATGACGACGCAGGCATACGGCCACCGCTACAGTGGACTTTCTTACCTCAATTTCGACGGCAGTGGCCCCAAGGATCCGGACGGTGACATCACGATCGATGGCGTGTACCTGTGGCAACCCTGGGTGACCGCCGGCGATCTCGATGTGCCGCTGCTGAGCCTGGCGGACGGGCTCGACGTTCTGGGCGCGGCCATCGACATCATGCTGACCAAGGACATCACGGTTTACATGGCGCCGTTCTTCAGCTCTTTCGGGGACCCTGATTTCTCGTTCGTGCAGAACGATCTCAATGCGTGGTCCGGACGACTGGCCCTGACTTTCGTGTACGAGACGGGCGGGCCAGCGCCCGTCTCGGAACCGGGCCTGCTGTTGCTCACCTGCACGGGCTTGCTGGCACTTGCACTGGGGCGGAGAAGGTAAGGCCGGTTGGGCGGCATCGAACCATGTGGTGCCGGCCCTATTGATTTCGGGAGGTAATTCGGAAGGATCTGACTCGGTCACCAGATCACGGCCGGCACGCTCTAGCTGCGCGCGGATTATCGAAATACCTGTCCTATCCAGAGGACAGAGAGGACTTTGCCAGTTCGCTTCCCGCCTTGGGCTGGATATTCGAGGCTTCGGCGCCTACAATACATACCAATACGTATTTTGTGGAGAATCCGATGCAAACAATCACGGCCACCGACTTGGCGCGCCATACCCGCCAAATACTCGATACCGTGGCCAGCCGGGGCGAAACGGTGGCGGTCGAGCGCAACAACGTCCCGATTGCCAAGATCGTCCCGGCCGATGCCACCATGACGGCAAGCCAGGCGCTGGCGGGTCTGCTCCCGACGCTGACACCGCGACAGGGCTCCGCCTGGCTCAACGATAGCCGCGCCGCTTTCGACGAAACGGTTCGCGATCCATGGGCATGATCTTCGACAGTTGCATCTGGGTGGGATTGACCACGGGCCAGTTGGCTCACGAGACCGTGATCAACGCGGCCGGCGAGGCGCAGGTGTTCGGCTCCGTCATCTCGCTGGGTGAATTGGCCTTCGGTGTGGAATCCTGTACCGACCCGGCGGAACGGGCGGCCCGCGCCGCGAGCCTGCGGCAGGTGGAAATTCGTCCGACCCTGGCGGTCACCCGCCATACCGCCGCGGCATTCGGCGTCCTGGCGGCTGCCGTGAAGCAGGCGGGCCGCTCGCCCCAACCGCGCTACAACGACTTGTGGCTTGCCGCGCAGGCCATCGAAAACGGTTACACCCTGCTGACCCTCAATCCGGGCGACTTTGCCGGTCTGCCCGGATTGCGCCTGAAAGCCCTGAGCCCGCCGTAGCGGTTGCCGTTCGGGCTACCAGTTCGTTTCCCGTTCCGGGCTGGCCGAGATCCGGTGCAGGCTGAGGTCGGCGCCTTCGTATTCCTGCTCGGCGTCGAGGCGAATGCCGACAGTCCTCTTGAGTAAACCATAGACCGCCAGGCCGCCGGCCAGGGCAATCGCGATCCCCAGGATCGTGCCGAGCAACTGGCTCATGAAGGCGACCCCCCCCAGACCGCCCATCGCCTTGGCACCGAAGATGCCGGCGGCGATGCCGCCCCAGGCGCCGCACAAGCCGTGCAGCGGCCAGACGCCGAGCACGTCGTCGATCTTCCAGCGGTTCTGCGTCAAGGTGAACATCCAGACGAACAGGGCGCCGGCCAGACTGCCGGTGACCAGCGCGCCGAGCGGATGCATCAGGTCGGAGCCAGCGCAGACGGCCACCAGGCCGGCCAGCGGGCCGTTATGGACGAAGCCGGGGTCGTTCTTGCCGGCGATCAGCGCGGCGAGCGTGCCGCCGACCATGGCCATCAACGAATTCATCGCCACCAGGCCGGACACCTTGTCCAACGTCTGGGCGCTCATGACGTTGAAGCCGAACCAGCCGACGGTCAGTATCCAGGCGCCGAGCGCCAGGAACGGAATACTCGAGGGCGGATGGGCACCGGCGATCCCGCCGTCCTTGTGGTAGCGACCGCGCCGCGCACCCAACATCAGCACCGCGCCCAGGCCGATCCAGCCGCCGACGGCATGGACCACCACGGAGCCGGCGAAGTCGTGGAACTCCTCGCCAAAGCCGGCCTTCAGCCAAGCCTGGATGCCATAGGCCTGGTTCCAGGCGATACCTTCGAAGAAGGGATAGACGAAGCCGACCAACAGGAAAGTGGCGGCGAGCTGCGGATTCAGTTTGGCCCGCTCGGCGATGCCGCCGGAAACGATGGCGGGAATGGCGGCGGCGAAAGTCAGCAGAAAGAAGAACTTGGTCAGTTCGTAGCCGCTCTTCTGCGCCAGGGTCTCGGCGCCGGCGAAGAAATTCACGCCGTAGGCGATGCTGTAGCCGATGAAGAAATAGGCAATGGTCGAAACGGAAAAGTCGACCAATATCTTGACGAGGGCATTGACCTGATTCTTGCGCCGAACCGTGCCCAGCTCCAGGAAGGCGAAGCCGGCATGCATGGCCAGGATCATGATGGCGCCGAGCAGGATGAACAGCACGTCGGCGGAAGTCTTGAGATTCTCCATCTTGGGGCCCTCTGGGGAGTTAAGCACGAATCCCGTGCGCGAATGCAACAAGCGTGCCGCAGAAGTACTTTTCAGTAAAACAATGACTTACTAAGACGATCGGCCGGTTATCGCACCGGTATGGTGCCCCCGTACCGAAATGGGCACCGCGATCGTGCGCTCGCGGACGACCCCGGGCCGGTGACGCCTCAGCTTGGTGAATAGGCCTTCGGCATCAGGACCCACATCGCGCCCTTCTGGCGCATGCGGCCGGCCAGGCTGCCCGCCTTCGGGCCGCTGCCCCAGTAGAAGTCGGCGCGCACCACACCCCGTATCGCACCGCCGGTATCCTGCGCCAGCATCAGCCGATTGAGCGGTCGGCTATCGTTGGGGAACGTGGTCGACAGATAGACCGGCGCGCCGAGGCTGATCTGGCGGGGGTCGACGGCGATGCTGCGTTCGGGCGTCAGCGGCAGGCCCAGCGCGCCGGGCGGACCGGAACCTTCCAGTGGCAGCGTGCGAAAGAAGACCAGACTCGGATTGGCGTTGAGCATTTCCTGTACGCGCCGGGGATGTGCCCTGGCCCAGGCCTTGATGCCCTGCATCGAAGCCTGCTCGACCTCCAGTTCGCCCTGCTCGATCAGCCACTTGCCGATCGAACGATACGGATGGCCGTTCTGGTCGGCATAGCCGACGCGCAGGCGCGAGCCGTCGTCGAGCACCACTTGCCCTGAGCCCTGGACCTGCATGAAGAACAGGTCGAGCGGATCGTCGATCCACAGCAGCGTCTCCGCGCCGCGCTTGTGCTCCTGCTTCGCCCATTCGGCGCGCGTGTAGTAGGGCACCAGCTTGCGGCCCTCCAGACGACCGCGCAGGCGCAGGCTCTTCAGCTCGGGATAGACCTCGGCGAGGTCCACCACCACCATGTCCTCGGGCGGCGCGAACAGCGGCGAAAGGTAGGGCGCCTTGCGCGTGCGGCTGCCCTTCAGCACCGGTTCGTAGTAGCCGGTGATCAGACCCTCTCTGCCGCCATCCGGATTCACCAGCGCCCAGGGCTGGAACTGCGCCTCGAACCAGGCGCGCACCGCCGCCGGGTTCGCCGCCGGGGCGACCTCCTGCACCGCCGCACAGACCATCCGCCAGGCGGGCTGCTTGTCGAGCGCCGCGCAGGAACGGCGAAAGGCATCGAACGCCGGACGCGGGTCGTCGTCGGTCCAGCCCGGCAGATCGCCCCAGGTGGCGGGCTGGAGGGGCTTCTCGATTGGCTTGATCGGCTCCGCGCCCGGACAGATCGGGCAGGTCGGGCAGGTCGGGCAGGTCGGGCAGGTCGGGCAGGTCGGGCAGGCGGCGACCGGCGGCAGCGGACAACTTGGCGGCGGCGAGGTCGCGCAGCCAGCGGCCAGGGCAATGGCCACCAATGGCAGGAGCAAGCGGCTCATGGTCGATCGTGGGCGAACTTCGTTGGGCGCGGCCGCTACTTGATCGAATGCAGACCGAACAGGTTGCCTTCGGTATCCACCACCAGCGCGATGAAGCCGTACTCGCCGATCGAGAATTTCTCGCGCTGAACGAGGCCGCCGGCCGCAACAACGCGTGCCGCCTCCGTAGCGCAGTCCTCACAGCCGAAATACACCAGCGTGCTGTTGCCGCCCGAAGGCACGCCCTCCATCTTGACCAACGCTCCCGAGGCGCCACCGTGCTCCATCCGCATAGGAAAGGCAAACATTTCCATGCCTGGACTGCTCAGGGCCTGCAACTCGACCTGGAACACCGCCTCGTAAAATCGCTTCGCGCGCGCCATGTCCTGCACGTAGATTTCAAACCAGCGAACCGCGTTTTCGTTCGTTGCGTTCATCTTCTCTCTCCTTGAGTTGGGTCGTACGCCCGATACATCGTCTCGACCGATGGTCGAACGGCAATTATCCGGCAACTGCTCTTCTGCTACAGTTGGCTATCCAAAAATCACCGGGTTCGTCCGAAGTGGAACTGCTAGCCTTCCTCGACCGCGCAGCGTCGTTATTGGATCGTATCGAGGCGATCCTACCTCCCCCGCCCCCGCCTCCCGACTGGTCGGCCAAGGCGTTTCGCTGGCGCCGGCGCCAGGGACGCGGCTTTCTCGAAGCGGTTCGCCACCCTCATCGCATTCGCCTCGACGATCTGAAAGAAGTCGATGAGCAGAAGGCGCGCATCGAGCAGAATACCCGGCAGTTCGTCGTCGGCAGGAGCGCGAACAACGTGCTGCTCACCGGCGCCCGGGGCACCGGCAAATCCTCGCTGATCAAGGCCGTACTGCACAAGTTTTCCGCCAAGGGCCTGCGCCTGATAGAGGTGGACAAGCATGACCTGGCCGACCTGGCGGAGATCGTCGACCTGATCGCCGAGCGTCCCGAGCGCTTCATCGTCTTCTGCGACGACCTGTCCTTCGAGTCGTCGGAGCCTGGCTACATAGCCCTGAAGTCGGTGCTCGACGGCTCGATTGCCGGCATGCCGGCCAATCTGCTCATCTACGCCACCTCCAATCGCCGCCATCTGATGCCCGAGGCCATGGCGGAGAACCTGCAAACCACGCGTACCGACAATGGCGAAATCCACCCCGGCGAAACCACCGAGGAAAAGGTGTCCCTCTCGGAGCGCTTCGGCCTTTGGCTCTCCTTCTATCCATTCGATCAGGACGCCTATCTCGCCATTTGTCGGCAGTGGCTGCAAACCTTCGGCCTGACGGCCAGGCAAGCCGAAGACGCACGCGGTGAAGCGCTACAGTGGGCGCTCACGCGAGGGTCGCGCAGCGGCCGGGTCGCCTGGCAATTCGCCCGGGATTTCGCCGGCCGAACCGGCAAGAAATGAAGCTCACCGAGGTCGCCGCCGCCGTCATCCAGCAACCGGACGGCAGCTTCTTACTCGGCCAGCGCGCGCCCGACACTTTCTACCCGGGCTACTGGGAATTCCCCGGCGGCAAGGTCGAGCCGGGCGAATCGCCCCGCGAGGCCCTGGTGCGGGAACTGCGCGAGGAACTGGAGATCGAGGTCCGGCAGGCCACGCCGTGGATCGTCCGCGAGCATGTCTATGAGCACGCCCACGTGCGGCTGTACTTCTTTCGCGTCACGGCCTGGGACGGGGAGATCAAGGACCATGTGCACTCGGCCCTGGTCTGGCAGCGGGCGAACGACCTCACCGTTTCGCCCATGCTGCCGGCCAACGCGCCCGTACTCGCGGGCCTGGCCCTGCCCGACTTCTACGGCATCAGCCACGCGCACCGGATCGGCCCCGAGGCGCAACTCCAGGCACTGGAGACTGCGCTCAGCCGGGGGCTGCGCCTCGTGCAGCTGCGCGAGTCCTGGCTGCCCGCCGACCGACGGGAAGCCTTTGCCGCCGCCGCCACGGCCCTCTGCCACCGCCACGGTGCCCAGGTGCTGGTCAATGGCGACGCGCAATTGGCCTGGGCGGTGGGCGCCGATGGCCTGCACCTGACCAGCGCCCAGCTCAAGGCCGCCAGAAGCCGCCCCAATCTGCCGCTGGTGGCCGCCTCCTGCCACGATAGCGGCGAACTCGGGCGTGCCGCCGATCTCGGTGTCGACTTTGCCGTACTCGGTCCCGTCAAGCCCACGGAAAGCCACCCCGGGCGGCCCGGCCTCGGCTGGCCGGCTGTCGGAAAACTGCTGGAACGCTGCCCGCTGCCCGTCTATGCGCTTGGCGGGCTAGACAGGGACGATCTGGCGTCAGCTCGCCTTGCCGGTGCCCAAGGCGTTGCCGCCATCCGCGGCGCCTGGCTCTGAGTCGTTGCCCGGCACGCGATATTCCTCGTTGGCCCAGGCGCCCAGGTCGATGCGCTTGCAGCGTTCCGAGCAAAAGGGGCGGTAGGCGTTTTCGGGCCGCCACTCGACCGGCTTGTTGCAGGTGGGGCAGTTGACTACGGTTACCGTCATGTCACTCATGCCGACGAGTATAGCGACCGACGATCAACCAGCGCAGGACGAGCGATCGCTACAGGCCGCCTTCGCCGCGCAACAGCCACAACCGCCATCGTTCTTGCGGAAGGGGCCGAGTTGCGGATTGCGCCGGGCGAAGTGGGCGTAAATGCGGTCGACGACGATGCCGCCAACCAGAATTGCGAACACCAGGCCGACGGTGACGATATATAGCTTCACCGCCTAGCCTCCGAGCCCGGCGAAACCCATGAAGGACAGCGACAGGATGCCGGCCAGCATCAGTGACAGCGCAGTGCCCTGCGCCAGACCGGGCACGTCGGAGAGTTGCAGGCGCTCGCGGACACTGGCCATCAAGACCAGCGCCAGGGTGAAGCCGGCGCCGCCGCCGAAACTGAAGGTCATCGACTGGATGAAGTCGTACTCGCGCGCGGTCTGAAACAGGGCCACGCCCAGCACCGCGCAGTTGGTGGTGATCAGCGGCAGGTAGATGCCGAGGGCGCGGAACAGGGCCGGGCTGTACTTCTTCAGCACCATCTCCACCAGCTGCACGGACGAGGCGATGATGACGATATAGGAAATCAGGCGGAGAAATTCGAGGTGGAAGGCGGTCAGCAGCAGGTTGAGGCCGTAGGCGCAGAGCGAGGCCACCAGCATCACGAAAGTGGTCGCCACGCCCATCGGGAAGGCGGTGTCGAGCCTGCCGGAAACGCCCAGGAAGGGGCACAAGCCGAGGAACATGGCCAGCACGAAGTTGTTGGCCAACAGGGCGTTGACGAAGATCTGGAAGGTGGTCTCATGCATTTTGCAGCCCCTCCCTGGCCTGTTTGCGGCGGGCGTGCCAGGAGAACAGCAGCAGCCAGGAACCCAGGACGAAGAAGCCGCCCGGCGGCAAAACCATGATCACCCAGGGCTGGAAATGGGCGCCGAACAAGGACACACCAAACAGGGTGCCGGCGCCGAGAATCTCCCTCACCACACCGAGCGCCAGCAGGCCGATGGTGAAGCCGACCCCCATGCCGGCGGCGTTGATCATGGCCGGCAGCGGCGGATTCTTGGCGGCATGGGCCTCGGCGCGGCCAAGGATGATGCAGTTCACCACGATCAACTGGATGAAGGCGCCCAGCGCGTCATAGAGGGCGAGGCTGATCGCCTGGATGGCGTAATCCACCGCGGTGACGAAGGTGGCAATGATCACGATGTACACCGCGATGCGCACTTCCTTGGGCGTGATGTTGCGCATCATCGACACCAGGCCGCAGGAGGCGATCAGCACCAACGCGGTGGAAATGCCCATCGACAGGGCATTGACGGCCGAGACGGTGACGGCCAGGGTCGGGCACATGCCCAGGATCATGACGAAGGTGGGATTCTGTTTCCAGATCCCCTCCATGAACTCATCCCAGTTCTTGGCGGCGGCGACGGTCGTCATGACTTGCTCCCGATCTTGTCCAGGTTGGGCACCAGCTTGGGTAGCAGGGCCTGGGCGGCATCGTTGATGCCCTTCCCGACGGCGCGCGAGGTGATGGTGGCGCCGCTGATGGCATCGATCTGCCAGGGGTTGGTCTTGGTGCCGTGCTTGACGGTTCTGATCTCGTTGACCAGGGTCGACAGGTCGGCGGCAACCTTGGCCTCCAGCGCCTTGAAGTTGGCCAGGAAATCCTTGTCGGTGAGGATCTTATCGCCGATGCCCGGGGTCTCGCGCATCGAGACGACGCTGATCCCCGTGATGCAGGCGCATTCCGGCGTATAGCCGAACATGATGCGCACGGTGTCGGCATACCCCTTGGCGCCGCCCTCGGCGGCGATGCCAACCAGTTTGCCGCCATCGTCGTAGGCGGCGAAGAACTTGATGGCGCCGGTGAGAGACTCGCCTTCCTTGGCCGGTTCGATACCGCCGGCGGACAGCGCGTTGTATTCGGCTATCGACTTGGCACTCGGGAGGACCTTGAACACCGAGCGCTCCAGGGCGATGCGCTTGTTGGCGGCGACGGCATCGTAGGTGCCCTGGTAGGCGCCGACGATGATCAGACCGCAGATCGCCGACACCAAGCCCAGCGTGCGGATCATGGCTCCCGTGGGCGTGGCCGGTGCCTGGTTAGCGGTTGGGTGGTCTGCGCTCATCTCGACTCGGCTTGTTTCTCAGGATGCGTTTCTTGGGCGTCACGGCGCTGGCTTCCTCGCGGGAAATATAGCCGGGATGCAGCGGGTAGGACGCGCCCTTGCGCGGTCGGCCCAACAGGGTCTTGCCGAAGGGCGTCGGCTGCGTGATGCGCTCGATCAGCGGCGTGGCGGCGTTGCCGATCAGGATGGCGTACATCACCCCCTCGGGCAGGCCGCTGTAGTAACGGATCATCACCGTCAGCAGGCCGATCAGGCCGCCGTAGAGCCACATGCCGCGCGGCGTGACCGGCGAGGTGGCCATGTCGGTGGCCATATACACGGCGCCAAGGATCAGGCCACCGGAAAAGAGCATGAAGAAGGGGTTGGGATAGTGGCCGGGATTGAAGCCATACAGGATCCAGGCGATGGCGCCGGCGCCGCCGATAATGGCCATCGGCACCCGCCAGTCCAGATAGCGCCGCCAGGCCAGGTAGCCGCCGCAGGCAAGGATCAGCAGGGGCGACGGGCCGACCGCCATGTGGCCATATAGTGATGTCAGCAGTTCGCCGGCGTTGGCCACCACCCCGTCGAACTTCCACTTCGCCAGCGGCGTGGCGCCGGCCAGCGCGTCGAGCTGCTTCTCCTTCAGCCAGAGTGCGGCGTCGGCCGGCATCATCAAGGGCCAGGCCAGCGATGACGGAATGAACTCGGCAAAGCGACCGGGCAGAAAGGAGGGCGTGTAGGTCGCGATGGCGGTCGGAAAGGCCGCCTGCGCGAAGGCACGCCCGACCAGGGCGGGATTGAAGACGTTGAAACCCAGCCCACCGAACAGACCCTTGCCCAGGGCGATGGCGATGAAACCGGCGACAACGCCCATCCAGAGCGGAAAGCCCGGCGGCAGAGTCAACGCCAGCAGCAGGCCGGTGATCGTGGCGGAAAAGTCCCCCAGATGCCCCGACTGGGTGCCGGTCTTGATGAACCAACGCTCGGTGAGCAGGCAGGTGCCCGTCACCACCAGCAACGAGGCCAGGGCGGAAATGCCATACTGAAAGACGTAAAAGGCGCAGACAGGCAACAGCGAGTAGACCACGTGCAGCATGATCTTTTCGACGGTACGCTCGCCCCGGACATGGGGCGCGGGGCGAATCTCGACGGTTCCCATCTGAACTACGCCCTCTCGCGAAGAATCTGCTTGGCCACACGGAACTGCTGGACCAAGGGGATATTGGATGGACAGACATAGGTGCAGCAGCCGCACTCGAAACAGTCGCCGAGATGGTAGCCACTGCCCATCAGATCGTATTCCCGCTTGGCGGCCAGCATGCCCAGGGTGGAGGGATTGAGGCCCATGGGACACGACTCGACGCACTCGCCGCACTTGATGCACGGGTAGGTCTTGCGGTTGTCCTGTTCGACCATGTCCTCTTGCCGGAATACCAGTACGCCGGAGACACCCTTGGTGATCGGCACATCGAGCGACGCGATGGCCTGGCCCATCATCGGGCCGCCGAGAATAATCTGGCGGCGGTCGATGCCCGGCGTCGGGTCAACCCCGGCATAGTCGAGCACGAATCTGAGCGGCGTGCCGATGGGCACGCGGTAATCGCCCGGCCGCTGAACACCGGGACCGGTAACCGTCACGACGCGCTCGGTGAGCCCTTGCCCGCGCGGCAACAACTTGCCCAGCGCGGCCAGCGTGCCGACGTTGTTGACCACCATACCCATGGATACCGGCAACTGCCCCGATGGGATCTCGACGCCGAACAGGGCCATCAGCAGCATCTTTTCCGAACCTTGCGGATACTTGGTCGGCACCGCTTCGGCGTGGATCATGCCCTCGGGCGCATTGGCGCGGTCGATGGCCGCCTCCAGGGCCTCGATGGCATCCGGCTTGTTGTCCTCGATGCCAATGATCGTCCGCACCGCGCCGGTCACCCGCATGGCATAGCGAATACCCAGCACCAGATCGTCGGCGTCCTCGACCATGACCCGGTGGTCGCAGGTGAGATATGGCTCGCACTCGCAGCCATTCACCACCAGCGTATGCACCTTGGCCTGCTTGGGCACCGACAGCTTGGCGTGCGTGGGGAAGGCGGCGCCGCCCAGACCGACCATGCCCGTGTCCCAGACCGCTTGCAGAATATCGGCGGGCGTGGCGGCATCCATGTCGCGCGGTTGGCCCCAGAGATCTTCCTGGGTGGCGCCCGAGTGGCTGCGGATGACGATGGATTGCGTCCACGGACCGCGCGCGGACGGCCGTAGCTCGATGGCCTCGACCACGCCGGTGACGGGCGCGTGGTGGGGCACGGAGAGCCAGTCCTCGGTGCGGGCAATCGGCTGACCACGCATGACTTCCTCACCGACCCTGACGGTGGCGTGAGGGGCCTTGCCGATGTGCTGCACCAGGGGTACGGTCACCCGGGGTGGAAAAGGCAGCCGGCGGATGCGCCGGTCCGCTGTCGCCTCCTTGACGGAGGGCGGATGCACCCCCCGCTGGAAGGCCTCGCCACGAAAGTAGTTGAGGAGCTTCATCGCCGTGGCTTAGTTGAACTTGGCGGCACGGGCGGCGAGTTTCTCCAGACCGGGCTCGGCCGGATTCCACGGCGTGCCCGGGTGGATGCAACCGGCGGTGCACTTCTCGGCCGCCTTGACGATGTCGGCGAACTTGGCGCCCTTGGGATTGATGACCACCGCCAACTTCTGGTCGTTATAGGCGAAGGCCTTGGGCGCAAGATTGATGCACTCGTCACAGGCGGTGCATTCCGGCGTGTCGATCCAGCAGGGCTCGAAACTGTCGGCGTTCGCCGCGCCGCTCGAAGCTCCCGCCGCCACGGCCGGCGCGGCGGCCACGGCGGCGCCACCACCCAGGGTGGCCGTGATCCTGGCGATCAGTTCGGCGCGTACCTGCTCGGCGACCGCTTCGGTATCCGCCGCCTGTCGATCGACCCCGGCCACGTCCTTCAACTGCTGCCAGAAGTGCAGACGCTCTTCGGTGGAACGGGCCAGATCCTCGGTCACCAGCAGACGCATCAGACGGTTCTTGCGATCGACAGCCCAGATATAGGGGAACTTGCCGTCGCGTTCATCTTCCGGCAGCGCCAGGAATTCCGCGATCGGCAGCATCTGGTCGTTCCAGGTATCCGGCGGCGCCTTGCGGAACTGCTTGGCGAAGCGGCCTTCCGTCGCGGCGAAGTCGGCGAAGGTCATCGGCAGTTCCATCGACTGCTCGGCACCGGCTTCATCCTTGTACTTCAGGGTGTAGACCGGCCAGTCGTTCTCGATGGCCGGGTTGCCCTCCAGGCTGACGCACTCGCTGAAGGTGACGCCGGCATCCGGATCGAACTTGAACAAGGGATAAGCCCGGCTTTCCACGGCCAGCTTGCTCTGATCGACGCTGGTGTCGTCGCCGACGCCGTGCTCCGGCGGGCAGACGGCGTAGATGTTGAACAGCGCCGGCCGGCGTGAATTGAGACCGTCGATGTAGGACTCCAGGAGGTGATTGACATGGGCGATGGTGCCCTGCGCGACGTAGGCGGTCCGGTGGGCCATGCCGATCAGCGCGATCTCCTTGCGGGTCTCCTGCTTGCCCTTCTGCGCCTTGCCGAACTGAGCCATGTCGGACACCTGGCTGATGAAGCCCGAGGTGCAGGCCTGACCACCGGTGTTGGAATACACCTGGGTATCGACCACCAGCACCTTGATCGGCATGCCGGACATCAGGGCGCGCGACAGATTCTGGAAGCCGATGTCGTACATGGCGCCGTCGCCACCGAGACTCACCACCGGCGGACAGAGCAACCACTCGTCCTCGTTGAACTGGCGCCAGTCGAAGCGGCGCAGGAAGTCCTCGTGCACATCGGCGATGTACTCACCCTTCAACTCGAGTTCCGCCAGACGAACCGCCTTGAAGCCCTCGCCCATCTTGGCCATGTGACCCTCGAAGAGGCCCATGGCGACCGACGGCGAATCCTGGAAGAGGTGCGAGGTCCAGGGGAAAGGATAGGGGTGGTAGGGATAGGTGGAACCCCACACCGAGGTGCAGCCGGTCGAGTTGACGATGCCCATCTCGGCGCGGCCGCGCTTGGTCGGGCCTTCCATATACCGCCAGCGAAGATCCTTGAGGCGCTCGAGCGTCTGCGCGACGGTACGCATCCAGACCGGATCGATCGGCTGCGACGGCTTGCCCGCGCTGACCCGGTCGGACAGCTTGGACAGCGTCAGGTCGCCATCGCGGGCGGCCTCGACGGCGGCGATCATCGCCTTGGTGTCGCCGACATCCATGGATTCCGTGACCTTGATCCGGATGCGCTGCTCCAGCCCGGCGATCAGGCCGTCGAGTTTTTCCAGGAAGGCGGCGACGCGTGGCTGCATCAGCGCCGTGACCGTGGAAGTGAACAGGTGAATGGCGGTCTTTTCGCCGCAACCCAGGCAGGCGCCGTCGCCGCAGTTCATCGACTGGTAGTTGTGCTTGTCGAGCAGCAAGGTTTCCAGCGCGCCGACCTTCTCGTTCAGACTGTCGATGCGGCTGTACTCCTTGGGCGTGGTCGGCAGGTCGAGCCAGAAGTTCCAGTCCTGGCGCAGCCGGTCGACACTTTCGTCGGTCTGGGTGACCATCTTCAGCGCATCGTCCTCGCACACGGTCACGCACAGGGCGCAGGCCTTGCAGGTGATCGGATTGATGGTGATGGAGAACAGGCCACCGGAACCCTTGGCCTTCTTTTCCTTGCCGGTCCAGTAAGGCTTGGTGGTGGCGAACTGGAAGTCGCCCAACTGGGCGGTAAAGAGCTTGAATTCGTCGGCCATCTTGGCGCGGTCGGCCTCCGGCGCCTCGGCGACGGTGGCGGCGATGGCCTGATCGATCTGCTTGCGTACCGGCGCGCCGTCGCCGGCGATCAGGCCGCGCAGCTTCTTTTCCACGGTGCGCGTGGCACGGCGCAGGAAGCGGGTCGGCTGGCCACCGGTTTCAATGCGATTGACCACGGTATTGAAGACATCGCCAACCGACGACACCAGGCCGGGAATGGCGCTGTCCGGGCACTCCGTGTAGCAGTTGCCGCAGGCGGTGCAGTTCTCGGCGATCCAGACCGGATGCTCGAAGCGGATGCCGGTCATGTCGCGGAACACGCCGGTGGCGGCGGGAATCACCGACATGCCGATGAAGGGGTCGACCAGATTGTCCGAGCCCTTGCCGGTGGCGTAGAAGTGGCCCGTCTGTTCCCAGAAACGATGGATGTCGGCCACCTTGCCGCCGGCTTCCGGCAACTGCTGGAGCATGATCGGCAGGCCGGCATCCTTCTTGGTCAGCGCCTTGCGCGAGACACCGACTTGCTTGTCGGTGATTTCGGTCATTTCCAGGAAGCCGCGCTTGACCACCTTGAGGTTGTTCTCCACCACGCTCTTGCCCTTGCCGCCGAACTTCGACTGAAGCTGGGCCTCGATGGCGGTGAACAAGCGCTCCTCGGTCAGCCCGGCGTTGGCCATCACCGGGCTGGCGGCGAAGAAGGCGCCCTGGAAGGCGTTGCCCTGCATGCGCAATTGCAGTTCGGGACTGCCCGCTTCCTCGCGGGCGATCTGGAAGGCATCCAGGTAAAAGACGCGGATGTCGTTGTCGACGATGAACTTCTGCGCCCAGACCGGAAAACTGGCCCAGGTTTCCGTGCCCAGGTTGGACTGGATGATGAAGGTGCCACCCTGCTTCAGGCCCGACAACGGATTGGAGTGGCCGAAGACGTTCGGGTCGGGGGAGAGCACCACGTCGACATAGACGTATTCGCAATTGATGCGGATCGGCTCCGGCGCCGCCGACAGGTAGTAGGTGGTCGGCTGACCCTTCTTTTCCGAACCGTATTTCGGGTTGGCCTTGATGTCGTAGCCGAGCAGTTCGAACAGGGTCACCGCCAGGTTCTTGCCGGTGGTGATGGCGCCCCAGCCACCTACCGAGTGCATGCGCACGGTGATGGCGCCCTTGGGCAGCAGGTTGGGGTTCTCCGAACCGCGTACCGCCAACTCCTTGATGCGCGGATAAGCCTCCTGCAACTCCTGCTGGTGCACCTCGTCCTTGGGATTGATGGGGTCGCGCGCGAAATCGACCGACAGATAGAAGAACTTGCGCTTGTCCCCGTTCGGCAACATGTTCTCGACCGTACCGATCAGCGCCTCCGGTTGCATGTCGCGCGAGCCGAGTCCGAAGCAGCCGGAATACAGGCGCGGCATGTCACCCGCGCCATAGGCCGCGTAGTCCGGATACGGCTTGTCGGCGTCGCCCGCCGAAGCGCCATTCTCCAGGCACTTGGTGAGCGTGGCGCGCAGTTCGCGCATCAGCGGCAGATCTTCGGCGAGCGGCTGGTCGGTGCGCTCCAGTACCGCCACACCCTTCTTTCCGCGCAGCACATGGCCGATCAGATCGCCCGGGAAGGGACGGAACATGGTGATGTTCACCACCCCGATTTTGATGCCGCGCGTTTCGCGCAGGTAGTCGGCAACCCGCTCCGCCTGCACGATCATCGAACCCATGCCGACGATCAGATAGTCGGCGTCGGTGGCCAGATAAGTGGACACGCGGTTGTAGCGGCGACCGGTCAACTCGGCATACTCGTTCATGCAGCTTTCGGTGAGCGCCTCGATATGATCGAAGAAGTAGGGTCGCTGCGCAGCCACGGCCTGCATGTAGGCGTCCTGGTTCTGCACCACGCCGGAAACGACCGGCACGTCAACGTCCCAAATGGCCGGCACGCGGCGGCGCTTCGGGCCATAGAGCATCTGTTGCGCCGGGGTCGGCGTGTCGATGATGTCATCCGGCTTGCCGAGGTATTCGGCCACCAGTTCGCGCTCGGGCAGCAGGGCCGACTCGATCAGGTGGGTGGTCAGGAAGCCATCCTGGCCGATGATGGCGGGGGTCAGCGACAACTCGGCGACCTTGCGGCCGATCAGGTTGAGGTCTGCGGCCTCGGTGGCGTTCTTGGCCATCACCTGGATGAAGCCGGTGTCATCGACGCAGTGGTAATCGTCATGACTGCAATGGACGTTGAGGCTGGCCTTGGTGATGGCGCGACAACCCATGTTGAGGATGTAGGGCAAGCGCTTGCCCACCGCGCCGTAGAGCGATTCGTGCATGAATGCCACGCCCTGGGCGGACGAAAAGTTGGTGGCGCGCAAGCCGGTCATGGCCATGCCGGCGGTGACGCCGGCGGCGGCGTGCTCCGACTCGGGCTCGACGAAGATCAGCGGCTTGTCGGAGATATTCAGGTGGCCGGCGGCGACTTCCTCGGCCCAGTATTCGCCCATCTGCGTCGACGGCGTGATCGGG
>WBZL01002383.1_pt1 | contig 18367 bp, 13 predicted proteins | sample 5204291 | NCBI WGS metagenome assembly WBZL01 (sample SAMN12344345, study PRJNA552823) | activated sludge metagenome | biome: Activated sludge suspended growth; feature: Nitrification reactor; material: Wastewater; isolation source: activated sludge from nitrification reactor of wastewater...
TTTTACGGAGGGATGGCAGAGCGGTTGATTGCACCTGTCTTGCCCCAAAGGGATCCCTTCGGGAAAAACAGGCGTAGGTGATGAGCGTACCGGGGGTAAAAGTATCGGGTATATGTACTATGCCTATATTTTGAAAAGCACCAAAACGGGTAGATACTATTATGGATCTACGGCGGACCTTGCAAAACGGTTAACTAACCACAATGCAGGAAGGGTTCGATCCACAAAAGCTTATAAACCTTGGGAGATTCACTATTTTGAAGAATACCCGACAAAGAGTGAAGCCTTTAAACGAGAAAGGTTTTTTAAAACGATCGAAGGGTATCAATTCCTGAAAATGTCAGGAATCATATAATATGGAGGGATGGCAGAGCGGTTGATTGCACCTGTCTTGAAAACAGGCGTAGGTGATGAGCCTACCGGGGGTTCGAATCCCTCTCCCTCCGCCCGCTGAAAAGCCTTGTAACGATCGTTGCAGGGCTTTTTTATTGCATTCAACTCCCAGTTTTACTTGCTTTTACACCTGCCCGCCTGCCAATAACAAAAAAATATCTCATCTCCCGGGTAACCTCCCGCCACCATGCTAAATAGACCGGACGTACAACGTTTAGCAACCCTGTCTTCATCAAACCAAAATTTTAAATCATGAAATTGGGAAAAAACCTTTTTATGCTGGTTTTCGGCTTGACCCTGTTGACCACAAGCTGCCAAAAAGAAGATCTCACTCAAACAGCTCCGGTAGATGAACCGGCCGCTCAACAGTCGCTCGAAGATTTTACCCTGGAACAAGTTTACGGCATTCCGCCTGAGAAGATGACGGAAAAGGTTCGCCAGGAACTGTATGCCGGCCTGACGGCCAATGCTACGGATCAGGAAATTGCAGATCTCAGAACCCTCATGCAAAACCTGCAGAAGCAAAAATCGGAGCCCCGCAACCGGTTTACCTTCCGTACCCCGGGTAACGAGGAAACGATTTCAGCCGGTAACCCGGGCGACGGTTTTGGTACCGCTGTAGCCACCGACGGGAACTACCTCTTTGCCGGCGCGCCCGAAGCCAATCAGGTGCATGTATACCTCGACGGCGGCAGAGGCTATGTCGAAACGCAGGTGCTGACGCCCGGCAACGGCGCGGAGACCTTTGGGTCCGCAATTGCCGTCAGCGGCGACTGGCTTGCCGTCAGCGCACCTTTTGGCCCTGCAGGCCAATCCGGCCAGATATTTGTCTTCCACAAGGAAGGCGCTTCATGGGTGGAACACCAGATCCTGACCATGTCGGGCAACTACTTGCTGGGCAAGGATGTCGTGCTGAAGGGCGGCCAACTGGCAGCTACTGTTTTTACGCCTGCAAATATCAGTAGCGGGGCAGGCATCAATAGCATTGTTGTATACAACCTGAACGGCAATAACTGGAGTCAATCGACCATACTGGGTGACGGCACGATCTTTTTCTGGGACATCGATATGGACGGCAATCGTATCGTCGGTAACGGCGGGCATGTTTTTCCCTCTCCAATTATCGGGATCTTAAACCCGAAAGTATTTGTGTACACCGGAAGCGGTTCATCCTGGTCGGCCCCCGAGGAACTGTCGTTATTGCCTGGGCAATTGTTGTTCAGAGCCGTCGCCATCGAAGGGAACACCATTGTAGGGAATGCCGCATCTCCTGGAAACCTTTCCTCTGTTTTCCGGTACACCGGCAGAAACTGGTCCAATGTCGCAACGGTTTCTTATCCGCCAGTTTTTGGACAGACCAAATGGCTGGACATCTCCGGATCCACCATTTCGGTTTCCGTTCCTGAATTGGATCAGGTATATCTGTTTGAAGGCTCGGGCAGCACCTGGACACAGACGGGTACGCTGTCGCCGGGGCAAGGCGGTTCCGACGTTTTCTACGGCAACAACACCGTACTGGCCGGCGGAAAAATCATCGTCGGCGCACCCAATACCTCCGAAACGCCGGGCATGGTATTCGTTTATGAATAACGCACTAGCCGGACTGGGTGCGATACCCAGGTGGTTATAATCCAATTCAATTAAGCTGTTTTCCGCCCGGGGAATCATTCCCGGGCGGTTTTGCTTTGTTCATCATATTCTCTTTGTGTTGGTCTATTTACGCCGATGTTTTTATCTTGTGCAGCAGATATAAGCAAAAACGAAAAATCAAAAAAAATGAGCAACCAGAAAAGGAGAGATTTTCTGAAACAGGCGGCATTGCTGGGTTCTTCCGTAGCCCTCTTACCTTCTTCCGCCTGGACAATGATCAAGGATAACAAACTGCGTACCGCCCATATCGGCGTCGGCGGTATGGGTGCGGAAGACCTGAAGGCCATTTCTTCCCACCCGGCGGTAGAAGTCGTTGCCCTTTGCGATGTCGACTCCAATAACCTGGCGGCGGCCTTGAAGTTGCATCCTGGGGCCAAAACCTATGCGGACTACCGGAAAATGCTGAAAGAAATGAGCGGCTCGATCGATGCGGTCATCGTTTCGACGCCCGACCATACGCACGCGCCCGCATCCATGATGGCCATGAATATGGGCAAACCCGTGTATTGCCAGAAACCGCTGACCCACCACGTCACCGAAGCGCGGGCCATGCGCAAACTGGCCGCCGATAAGAACCTGGTTACCCAGATGGGGATCCAGGTCCATTCCTTTTACGATTACAAACTGGCCACCTTCCTCATCCGGTCGGGCATCATCGGCAAGGTCAAAACGGTCCGGGCATGGTCGCCCAAAAACTGGGGATTCGACGGCCCCGAACCGCAGGGTTCCGACGCCGTTCCCGCCAACCTGAACTGGAATCTCTGGCTGGGCACCTCCGCCGAAAGGCCCTACAAGGAAGGCGTCTACCATCCGGCCAACTGGCGGAAACTCCTCGACTACGGCTGCGGCACCCTCGGCGATATGGGCGTCCACATTTTCGATACGCCCTATAACGCCCTCGAACTGGACGTACCCAAAACCATCAAGAACGAGTGCCGCAAACCCACCGGATTCGGCTTCCCCGAGCACAATATCGTGACCTATTCCTTCCCCGGTACCGACTACACGACCAAGCGGTTCAAGTGGGTCTGGTACGACGGGCCCGGCGCGCCGAGCATGCACAAGGACCTGAAATTGCCGAACAACGAGCAACTCCCCGATCAGGGCGCCATGTTCATCGGCGAAAAAGGCCGCCTGCTGCTGCCGCACTTCATGCAATTGCCCAAATTGATCGTAAAAGGTGCGTACAAGAATATGGATGCCGAAATCGCCAAGATCGAACAGGCCGAAAACCTGGGAGCGCCCATCCGCGATTACGATACCGAAGGCAAAAAGCACTATCACCAGTTTGTGGACGCCTGCATGGGAAAGGGCGCCTGCACCGCGCCGTTCTCGTATGCGTCCCGGCTCACGGAAACCATTTTGCTGGGCGTGATTGCCGGCCGGTTCCCCAACAAGACCCTGCATTGGGACAGCGCCAACGCCAAATTTGCGGAAGCGGAAGCCAATCAGTACCTCGATTCGAAATACCGGGAGTTTTAGCGCGTTGTAACAAGCTTTTGCGATTACACTTAAAACCTGCATTGATGAGAAACTCACCTGCTGCGCGGTTGCTTGCCTGCTGTTGCTTATGGGCAAGCCTGCATGTTTTACCGGCCCAACGGGCATATATCCCCAATTCCTTGGGGAACACTGTATCCGTTATTGACCTGACCGGCAATGCGGTGATCGCCACCATTCCGGTCGGGACCAATCCTAACGGTATATGCTTCAGCCCGGATGGGGGCAGGGCCTATGTGACCAATACCGGATCTGATGACGTCAGTGTGATCAATACGGCGACCCAAACGGTGACGGCGACCATTCCGGTCGGTACCGGACCTTTTGGTATATCCGTCAGCCCGGATGGGGGCAGGGCCTATGTGGGTAATTTCAATTCCAACAATGTCAGTGTGATCAATACGGCGACCAATACGGTGACGGCCACCATTCCGGTCGGCACTATGCCTGTCGGCATATCCGTCAGCCCGGATGGCAGCAGGGTTTATGTGGTTAATGTCGGATCTGATAATGTCAGTGTGATCAATACGGCGACCAATACGGTGGCCGCCACCATCGCGGTCGGCAACGAGCCGACCGGTATATCCGTCAACCCGGATGGCAGCAGGGCCTATGTGGCTAATGAAGGATCTGGTAATGTCAGTGTGATCAATACGGCGACCAATACGGTGATGGGCGCCATTCCGGTCGGCAATGTACCGGGCGGTGTTGCCGTCAGCCCGGATGGGGGCAAGGTCTATGTGGCTAACGGCGGATCTAACAATGTCAGTGTGATCAATACGGCGACCAATGCGGTGGCGGTCACCATTCCGGTCGGCAATGAGCCGGGCGGCGTATCTATCAGCCCGGATGGCGGCAGGTTCTATGTGGCCAACACCGGATCTAACAATGTCAGTGTGATCAATACGGCGACCAATACGGTGATCGCCACCATTCCGGTCGGCTCTGCGCCTGTTGCATTGGGAAATTTTATACCGCCCCCGCTGCTCCGGGGCGTCGCCGCCTACATCACCAATTCCTCGGATGACAATGTATCCGTTATTGATCTGAGTAACAATTCGGTGGTCGCCACGATTCCGGTCGGCGTTTTTCCTTTTGGCGTATCCGTCAGTCCGGATTACGCCAGGGTTTATGTGACCAATCGTATATCTGACAATGTGAGTGTGATCAATACGGCGACCAATACGGTGACGGCCACCATTCCGGTCGGCGATGGGCCCACCGGTATATCCTTCAGCCCGGATGGGGGCAGGGCCTATGTGGGTAATTTCTATTCCAACAACGTCAGTGTGATCAATACGGCGACCAATACGGTGATCGCCACCATTCCGGTCGGTGTGGAACCTAACGGCCTATCGGTCAGCCCGGATGGGGGCAGGGTCTATGTAGCCAATGCCATATCTCAAAATGTGAGTGTGATCAATACGGCGACCAATACAGTGATTGCCAACATTCCGGTCGGTATTGAACCTACCGGCGTAGCCGTCAGCCCGGATGGGGGCAGGGTCTATGTGGTCAACAGCGTATCTTACAATGTGAGTGTGATCAATGCGGCGTCCAATACAGTGATTGCCACCATCCCGGTCGGAACTGAACCTGTCAGCGTATCCATCACCCCGGATGGGGGCAGGGCATATGTGACTAATGCTGCATCCGGCAATATCAGTGTGATCAATACGGCGACCAATACGGTGACGGCCACCATTCCGATCGGCGCTATTACTTATGGCATATCCGTCAGCCCGGAAGGGAGCAGGGCCTACGTGGCTAACTATGGATCTGACAATGTCAGTGTGATCAATACAGCGACCAATAAGGTGATTGCCACCATTCCGGTCGGCCTGGAGCCTGTTGCATTTGGCAACTTTATGGCCCTCGTTGTCCCCGGTAATGCCTGTACCACTGCAAATGACATTAACGATCTCTTTGGTCAGGCCTTTGATGTGCCGCAAACCTCCGGCATTTATAACACCACCGGCTATACTGCTGCCGGCGATCCGTCGGCCGGCTACGAATGCTTTGATGACGGCACGCTGGAACGAACCATCTGGTACGCCTTTACCGGTGATGGGAGCAGTTACCGGATTAAAACTGTCCAATGCAATTCCACGAACTACATCACCCAGGGCGATACCCAAATCGCCATCTACACCGGTGATTGTGCAAACCCCGTAGCGGTCGCCTGCAGCGAAGATGAGAACTTTGCCAATGGCCTCTACAACGCCAATATAGAATTGTTGACCGAAGCGGGCGTCACCTACCGGATGATGATCGACGGTTGGAAAGGGGTAAGCTACGATGCCTATGGCGAATTTTGCCTGGAGGTGACCAATCTGACTCCCACCGGCGTTACCTCCATCGAACAAACACCAATCAAAGTACATCCAAATCCGACCGGTGGCATGCTGCACATCGAAAATGCGGATGCGGAAAAGATTGAGGTGTTTGACAGCGCCGGGCAGCGGGTACTGAGCAAAGCCCACCCCGGTTCCAGCCTCGATTTGCAGCAGTTACCCGCCGGCTTGTACTTTTTGAAGATTTTTACCGGAGGAAAAGTGGTCTCCGCCAAAGTGGTCCTGGACTAATGCACACCTTGTCCTGTTTATGTGTTCTAATGTTTCTAAGTGGTTCAACAAAAAGCACCCCATATTTACCGTGTTATCAAATTCCGGATATGAATTGACAACGCCTTCCATCAGGCCTACATCAAAATCCTAGCCAATGAAGAATGTGAAATTGCTCCAAACTTCCGGTTATCGGGGGATTCAAAGTATGCTCCTCCTATGGGGCTTCATCTTGCTTGCCTCCTGCCGGCCGTTACCCGAAAAATCGGGTGACTTTCAATTATTGCCGTCGCCGCAGCAATTTGAGATCAGGGGCGTCAGCAGGCTTGGAAGCGATGATGTGAAGTCATATTACTTGCCTGACGGGGTGGATCTGCCCGTTCGTGGCGAACGATTGCAAGGCCTTCAGCCCGCCGGCTCACCGGACCAGGCCCAGGTCGTCGGCAGCCTCGATGCATCCCTGGATGTGAAGGCCGAGGGCTATACGCTGGAAATCGGGGAACGGCAGGTCAGCATAACCGGAAAGGACCCGGCGGGGCTCTTGTACGGGTTCATGACCCTGGAACAATTGATGGAAGACGCCGCCGACCAGGGCGTCAACCTGCCTCAATGTACCATACGGGATTTTCCGGAATTGGCTTATCGCGCCATCCACCTGGACATCAAGCACCACCGCGAAAAAACAGATTACTACTACCGGCTGATGGACCGGCTGGCGGGTTATAAGGTCAATGCGGTCATTGCAGAAGTGGAGGACAAGATCGGCTATGAACTTCAACCCGAAGTGGCCTCCGCCGACGCGATGCCGATAGATGAATGGGTAAAACTGAGCGATTATGCGATGGCCCGCAATATTGAGATCAGTCCGCTGGTACAAGGATTGGGCCATGCTTCCTTCATCCTGAAACACGATAAATACAAGGATCTGCGCGACGACCCGGCCAGCGACTGGGCCTTCAACCCGCTGGATCCCCGGACCTACGATGTCCAGTTTGACCTCTACCGCGACGCGATCCGGGCCACCCCGCACGGCAAATACCTGCATATCGGCGGCGACGAGGTACAGACAACGGGCCGCGGAAGCGGCAAATCGGCCCTGGAATTGCAACTGATCTGGCTCAATAAGGTTTGCCGGTTCGCGGAAGAACAGGGCCGAACGCCCATATTCTGGGACGATATGCCGCTGAAATTCGCCGGCGTATACCGCCCCATGTTCGATCCGGACATCAGCCGGGAAGCTGTCGACAGCATCTGGGCGGCGAATGAAAAGAACCTCCTGGAATTCATCGATCAGTTTCCGAAAAACTGCATTTACATGCGCTGGAATTACTCCGATCCGGGGACCTACGGGAACCTCAAGGCCATGGATTGGTTCACCGCCAACGGGTTCCGGGTGATGGGCGCAACGGCCGGACAAACGCGATGGGTTTTGATGCCCCAGAACGAGAGCAATATGGAAAATATCCGCTCGTTTGCGCTTTCGTCCATCGACAAAGGACTGAACGGCCTGCTGCTGACGCTTTGGGACGATGATTCGCCCCACCTTGAGCTGTATATGCGGGGCATTATGGCTTTCGCCGAATACGCATGGGCCGGCGACAAGCGACCGATCGACGCCTTGAAACCCGTATACCGGCGGCGGGCTTTCGGTCCGGCATTGGCGGAGGCGCAGTATGCTTTTATCGACAGCCTTGAAATCCCGGTCGCCTACTGGAAAAATGCGCTGCTCGCCGATGGAAGCAACCGCAATAACCTGGCGAAAATGGAGGTCCCCGGTACGGCCGTCATCGACCTGCCCGACCCCGCCAAAAAAGGAGAATGGTCGGCCCGCTACGCAGAACGGCTGAACCGGGCCAAAGCATTGTTGGGGACATGCGATTCGATTGCCGTGCGCATACAGGCGTCGAGGGGAAAAGCCGTCCGGAATGCCTATACCCTTGAGGTTTACGGGCAGGTCAACGAAATGGTGAGGTTTTCGTTGGAAACCCTGGTCGCGCTGGAAAACTACGATCTGCAAACCGAAGCCGCTCCCAAGGGTGAAGCCTTGAAAAAGATAGCCGGGCTGCCGGAAAAGTTTGCCGGCGTCCGGTCCCGGCTGGAAGCGGTCTACGGTCAGACCAGACTGCTCAACAAACCCGAAGGGTACCTCCTGGACCAGGATCACCACCGGCACCTCGCCAACCAAAGCCGTTCATTCGACTGGCAGTTTCTGCCGGAGATGTTGCTGATGGAAAAGATTGCGGCGGAAACGGGAGAAAAAGGAGGGCTCTCACCTGGAAATTAGCTGTACTCAACGGCAATAGGTTTTGTGCATTTGCCGTCCCCCGCCATAGCCCTAAGGCGACGGCGGGCAGCAACCTCCGTCCGACGAAGCCTCCTGCGAAGTCGGGCAGCAACCTCCGTCCGCCATAGCCCTAAGGCGACGGCGGGCAGCATCAACAACGCCTCAGCGTGGCAGCATCACTTCCACGCCCCCAATATCATCCCCATCACCGTAAACGAAACGATCATGTACCCTGCATTGATGAGCATATAGCGCCAGGTCTTGCGTTCAAATAACCCGATCGTAAAAATGGCCATGGCTACCCAGCCGAAGCCGGTAAGAAACCCGTACAAGGCGCCCATTTTGAAGTCGACCGAAGGATCGGCCAGAAAAAACCCCAGGTTATAGGCCATAACCAGCGCAAAGATCAGGGCGAGGCCGAGGATCTTGGCCATGCTCCCTTTTTTCAGGTCTTCTTCGGTCAGGTTGTTTTCCACCATCCAGGCTTTGCCGAACAGGATAGGGGAGAACCAGAGCGCGCCGAGCACGAAAGTGGACAACGCAGCGGCAATAACAGCCAGGTGATTCAGATTTCCGGATTCCATTTTTTATTGTAATTTTGGTTTGAAAATCGAGGTAATTTCAACTAAAAATAGCTGAATTATTGGGCGCGGCCCGTTTTTTTGACCGGCTGAAAAACCCAAACGGAAGATCGGCATGCTGAAACCGAAATTTGAAGCCTGAAATGGAACCGGAGTCGAATCAAATAGCCCTTGACGACTGGACGATCCGCCTGATCGGCATCCCGTTTTTTGGTTTGGTCATCCCGAGCGCAACCGGGTTGGTGCAATTGGCCGGCACGCCGCCTTTGGCGATTGCCCTGCATTACGCCTTTTTCATCTTTATCGCTTTTGCCGTCTGGCAGGGAAACCGGTTTTTGTTGTTCCGGAACTATCCCGTTATCTACAACAGCCAGTCTCTTTTTCAGAAATACCTGCTCATGGTCGGGCTGAATATCTTTTATTCGGCGCCTTTGGCCCTGATGCTTCTTTTCGGCTGGAAATGGGCGGCCCATATGGATGGAGTAACCGGTTCACAACTCCTGAATACGACGGTACTGATCGTGGTTTGCGTCATTTTTGTGACCAATATTTACGAAAAGGCGCTGTATGGCAAGCAGATCGAGATGGAGAACGTGAAGGTGGAGCAACTGGAACGCGCCAGGGTGCAGGCCGAGCTGGAAGCCCTTAAAAACCAGATCGATCCGCATTTTATGTTCAATGCGCTGAACAGCATCTCCTTTCTGGTGGACCACAACCCGGCAAAGGCCCACCAGTTTATCCAGAACCTGTCGGAAGTGTACCGGTATATCCTCAAAAGCAAGGACAAGGACCTGGTCCTGCTGCGGGAAGAAGTCGCTTTTATGAAAGCTTACGCCTCACTGATGGAATTGCGCCACGAAGATGCATTCCAACTGAACCTCGGGCTGGAGGAAAAGGCCTATTCTGAATACCTGATCCCGCCGGTGAGCATGATGGTGGCCGTGGAAAACGCCGTTAAACACAACGAAGTGTCCAGAAGCCATCCTTTGGAGGTTCGAATCCGGCAATACGGGGAAAGCCTGGTGGTGACCAACAGGATATCCCAACGGAAAACAGCGGCAGCCTCCACCAAAACCGGGTTGGTCAACCTGGATGAACGGTTTGTGAAGATCCTGGGCAAAAAAGTCGGGATCAATCAGGCTGACGGGCTTTTTTCACTGGAATTGCCCTTGCTGAAATTGAATAAATGAATCCGGTAAAGGATAGATACGGCCCCCCGTCCGAAGAAGCCTTGGCGAAGTCGGGCACCGTCCGAAGAAGCCTTGGCGAAGTCGGACTCACCGTCTACCGTCCACCGTCCACCGTCCACCGTAAAACCTATGCGCATAATCATAGTAGAAGACGAAACCACGGCCGTCCGCCAGCTCGAAGCCCTGCTGCAGGCTGCCGATCCGCAGATCACGATCCTGGCCAGGCTGGAGAGCGTACACGAAACCGTCAGGTGGATCACCACCCACCCGGCCCCCGACCTCGCCTTTTTCGATATCCAGCTTGCCGACGACACGTCTTTCAGCATATTCGAACAATGCGACGTTTCCTTTCCCGTTGTGTTTGTCACAGCCTACGACGACTACCTGTTGCAGGCCTTTGAGTACAACTCCATACATTACCTGCTCAAGCCCATCACAACTGAAAAGGTGAGCCAGGCGCTCCAAAAGGTACGGCAACTGGAACGCCATTTTACAGCCGGCGGCCTCCATGATTTTCTGAGTGCCCGAAAAGAACCGGTAGCGTACAGGTCCAGGCTGATCGTCCGGAAAGGCGTCGATTACGCCCCCCTCGAGGTCGGCGACATCGCCTATATTTTCACTGACCACAAGATCAGCTTCGCCCGTACCTGGCAAGGCGAGAATTTCATGGTCGATCAACCCCTTTCCGAGCTGGAGGCCCAACTTGATCCTGCGCAATTCTTTCGCGCCAACCGGCAGTACCTGGTCAATATACGGGCCATCCGCCGGTTCAAATCCACGGACCAGAGCAAGATCCTGCTCGAGCTGACGCCTGAACCGAAAGAGGAAGTAATGGTGGGGAAGGACCGGGCGGGGGTGTTTCGGGTGTGGGTGCGGGGGTGAAGTTGTGAATTAATCCCTCAATTTTAAAATTTCAATTTCAATTTACGGGATTAATTGAGTTTTATGATCAAACGGGCGATAGAATCCGATATGATGAGTTCTTTACTGTAATATCCGCCTTCCGGCCGGGTTACGAATCCGCCTGGTGTTTCCTTGCCGAATTCGTAACCATAGAACTTTGTCCCGATGACTATATCTCCGATGGCAACATCCTTTACCCCGCCGGCCACTCCGGCCAATACGATTTGAATTGGCGTTAGAATTACAATATCCATGATGGTGTTTGACAGCAATCAGCAATTCCTCAATCTTAAAAAAACTGGGGTTTAGCGGAGTAATCTCCAGTAAACTTCTGTTGGTCATGTTTTACGTCCGTCCGTGTTCCCATTTTTCAGGATATTCCAAACCGTCCGCTCCGAAATATTGAAACGGTGTGCCAGAATATTTACGGACTGGGATTTTTGAAAAGCAGGTTGCCGGGATAGTTTATCGTATTCTCTTAGAATAGCATACCTTTGAATTTGCACCGGCGGGATCAACTCCTGATCGATAATGTAGGTCACCAGCCGGTCATCGGATTTCGTAACACCCTGCGAGCGACACCAATTATCAAAATTTTCACTCAGGTGTTCCTGGAATTTGTCCAGTATATGCTTGCGGTTCCCGTCCATGATTTTCCAATTTGGGATTTTGTTCCGCGGTACTGCGGGGCCGTTGTTGATAACAGCTGCAAAATGATCACCCGATTGATGTTTTGCAAATCGAAATTTCACCTTGATCACCTCGGTTTTTTATAATTTTATGCAACTATATATCTTTCAGTTGCATGAAGTAAAAGGTGCAGATAAATAGTGGAGAAAGGTTGATTTTAAATTGTAATTAGTTGATAAACAATACTTATATTTGAACCGGATTGAACCTTGCTATCCCAAAAATTGAAAAACGCTGACTACAGTATCGAAGAAAAAATTTCACCTCAAATTTTCTATGAAAAACAGCAAATTTCTGAAATTGGCGGCTAAACTGGATCGGGAAACACTCATCGCCTTCAACAAGTATATCAAAAAACTGCACAAGGGCGAAGAGGTTGCGCTCTCGGTGTTCGACTATATCCGAAAATTGCACCCTGATTTGGAAGATCATCCTAAACTTGAAATCTCCCGGGCCTATTTGAAAATATTCAATGAATCCCTGGAGGATAATCCCTATAACAGGACAAAACTGCTGAACGCCCTGTCAGACCTTCACCTCTGGTTGAAAGATTTCCTCCTGTTGCAAAAGATGAAGGACAATTCTTTCGAAAGCCTGGCAATATGGGGGATCATGCTGAAAAAAATGGGCCTGCAGGAAGCCTTTGAACGACATAGCTCACGACTGCGTAGCCAATTGGAAAGAATGGGCAGAATAAGTGTTTTGGATTATATGAAGGGCATGGTCGCCAATTATTTTTTCTATTACCATTTAACCCGCAACAAACAAGAGGCTGATATTTCAAGCCTTCAGGATTGCAGCAACGATATGGACCTGTTCTACGCGGTTTCCAAATTAAAAATAGGATGCGAGATGGCCAATCGTAAAAATTTAATGGCCAGGGATTTTGAACAAGAACCGATTACCGCGGTCATTGAACTGTTAAAGGCAAAAAACTTAGAAGATCACTTACTCCTTCATCTGTACCTGGAAGTCTACAGAATGATTGAAAAAGGAGAGGACCGGTATGCCTGTATAGAACAGCTGTTGACTGGAAATATTCGAGTTATTGAACCGGAAGAATTGCACACTATCTTAAGTTATATGCACAATTATGCCTCTGCCAGGATCAGGAAAGGGCATGATGAGTACTGGAAAATGGTGCATAATCTGAATAAATTCACAGTGGCTCATGGCGTATTCGCCGGCGGTGGGGAATTATCTTCCATACAGTTTAATAATGTGATAACCGCCGCCAGCATCTCCGGGGATTTTAAATGGGCAGATGTTTTTATGAATTCGCATAAGGCATACCTGAATCCTGATGTGCAGAAAAATGCGATTACTCTTGCTAAAGCGGTTATGACATTCGAAAAAAAAGCATACAAAAAGGCCTTAAATATTTTAGAAGAGGGCGAATTCAGAGAATTGTTCGATGTCATCAGGTCAAGGTCCTTGGCCCTCCGGTGCCTGGTCGAACTGAAAGACCCGGCCGGTGTGGATATCGTCGAGTATTGCATCTCATTCGAAGGATTTCTTAAGCGGCAGAAAAAGCGCAGTTGGATTGTTGTAAAATCGACCCTGAATTTTATTCGGATGGTTGAAATGATTGAAAAAGGAAAAGCTGAACAAGATGTTTTGCTCGAACAAATCAACTCAACCGCTGAAATCTTCTTCAAACCTTGGCTGATTGAAAAGGCTAAAGAGTCAAGGAGATGAAGCCCTCCCGGATTCGCCGGAATGCTGGTTATCCGGGAGGGCGTTTTGGTCCTAACCCATCATCAGATCATCCGTAATAATGGCCTGAGAAGTGGTGCCGCCGCAAATGGTAACAAAGCAAAACGCATACGTACCTTCCGGCAGGTCGGTAAAATCAAAAGAGGTCGATGTGGTATACACCGGATTGCTGGTATAGGCGTCTTCCCTCCTTAAATACCAGACCTTGTACTGCTTGGCGCCGTAAATGGCCGACCAACCGAAAGCCGCAGAACCGGATTATCACCAATACTCAGTACCCCAATCCCGAATACTCGGTACCTCCCTCCCCAATCATCACCTTCCCATTTCCCCTAAATTGCGGTATTGCACTCCCCCGCGGGAGGGCCTACTTTTGCAGCACGTTATTTGGATTTAATCTAATTAAAAGAGAACAATTCGAAGGATATGGGAATGCGGCTGCATATTTTATCGTTGCTTGTTTTGGCTATGCTCTTTGCCGGAAAACTCCCGGCTGCAACTCCGACCGGTCCATATCCGTCCTCCGGCAAACCCGAAACGGACACGATCCCGCAAAGGCTCCGCTTTTCTGCCTACGGCGCCGTCAATTATTACGCCTTCGATTGGGAAACCCTGCCCGATAAGCGGAACGCCTTCGACCCTGAGCGGCTGAACGCCTATATGTACTACACCTTCTCGCCGAAGATCGAGCTGAAAACGGAAGTGGAATTTGAACACGGCGGCACCGGCGTGACCATGGACTTTGATCCGCTGGAAGAATTCGGCGAATTTGAACAAGAGGTGGAAAAAGGCGGTGAGGTCGTATTGGAACAGATCAACCTGTTGTTCCGGTTCCATCCCTGGCTCAACCTCCGGGTGGGCCGGATGCGGATCTACACCGGTAACGCCGCCAACCACGACGAACCCGCGGAGTACTTCACGGCCTATCGCTCGGAAGTGGAAAATACCATTCTTCCGCTGGGGTGGTACGAAACCGGCCTCGAACTCAGCGGCGATATCCCGTTGGCAAAAGACCGCGAATTTCCGCATTTGAGCTACAAGGCCTACCTGATCAGCGGGTTGGACAACTCCGCCTTTAATTCGGCCAACTGGATCCGGCGCGGCTACCAGACCCGGTTCGAGACCATCAACGCTGACAACCTGGCCTGCGCCCTGCGCCTGGATTATGTGTTCGGCGACGAGAATGAGATCGGCGTCACCGGCTACCTGGGCAATACCACCGGCAACCGGCCGAAAAAGGATTTCACAGCCCCGGCCTGGGTGGGCTTCGGAGACCTCCACTTTTCCATGGACCATTTCCCCTGGCGGATGCGGGCCTACGGCATGATGGGATACCTGCAAAACAGCGAAGCCCTCAGCGCCGCCAACCGCAACCTGTCAAATAACCTGAACGTCAAACGCACCCCGGTGGGAGAGGCGGCGGCCGGCGCCTATATCGAAGCGGCCTATGACCTGCTGCACCTGTTCAACCCGAAAACCGGCCAACGATTCTATTGCTTCAGCCGGGTGGAATACTATGACTCCATGTTCAGGACCCAGGGCAATGTCACCAACAACCCGCGTTACGAACGCTCGGTCCTCAACCTCGGATTCAACTACCTGCCCCTGCACAATATCGTATTCAAAACCCACTACGCCTGGCGAAAACTCGGCTCCGGCGAACACGAAAATACCTTTACCGCCGGCATGGGATTTGACTTCTAACCATACAACCGTAAAACCATATTGAGTCGTAAGTCACCAGTCGTAAGTCGTAAGTCACCAGTCATAAGTCGTAAGTCACTAGTCGTAAGTCGTAAGCCAGAATAAAAAGCAGCCTTGTGCCATAGTGACGGGCGCCCAACAATAAACCAACAAACCAATAAACCAATAAACCAATGAACCAATGAACCAATGAACCAATGAACCAATGAACCAATGAACCAATAAACCAATAAACCAATAAACCATAAATCCACCATCATGCATAAACCATCCATCATCCTGCTATTATCCGTTATTGTTCTGTTTGCCGCCTGCAAAAAGACAGAAGTCACTCCCGATGAGGATTTTTCGCCAGTACTGACCAATCTGAGCGAAAATGTCATTCTCAACACCTATCTGGACCTGAAAGATAAGGCCTCAGCCCTTCAAACGGCTACCCAAAACCTGGAAGCCGACCCAAACACGGCTAATCTGGAAATCGCCCGTACGGCCTGGGCGGCTGCACGCTCTCCCTGGGAACAATCCGAGGGATTTCTCTTCGGCCCCGTTGACCAGGAAGGCCTGGATCCTTCGCTGGATTCCTGGCCGGTCAACGTGACCGATCTGAACAATGTACTGAACGGCGGAAACGCATTGACCCCGGAATTCCTGCAAGCCCAGGAAGGGACCCTCAAAGGTTTCCATACCATCGAATACCTTCTTTGGGGAACTGACGGCCATAAAGCGGTTGCCGGGTTTACCGCGCGCGAATTCGAGTACCTGGCCGCCTGCTCAGCGGTATTGGCATCCGACGCCGCCCAGCTTTACGAACGCTGGGCGCCTGCCGGCGGCGACTATATCGCCAACGTCCTCAACGCCGGCAAAACCGGCAGCATTTACCCGAGCCAGAAAGCCGCCCTGGAAGAGATGGCCAACGCCTTGTCCATCATCGCCGACGAGGTGGGCAACGGCAAGATCAACGACCCCTTCTCCCAGCAGGACCTCAGCCTGGAGGAAAGTCGCTTCAGCAACAACTCCAAAGCCGATTTTGCCAACAATATCCGCAGCATCAAAAACATCTACACCGGCAAGTACCTGACCTTCGGCACGCTGACCGGTCTTTCGGCGGTCATCGCCGACCGGGATGCCGCCCTGGATGTGCGCCTGAAAACGGAGATCGATGCCGCCATTGCCGCCATTGAGGCCATCCCCGGTACATTCGGCGATGCCGTTTTCAATAACGCTTCGGCTGTGAGCGATGCCCAAACCAAAGTTCGTACCATCCAGCAAACCCTGGAATCGGATATTTTACCGCTGATCAGTAAATTGTAATGATGAATACCCGGCTCGCCATACCCGCCCTGACGGTCGTCATCCTGTTGGCTTCCTGCAAAAAGGAAACCGTTGAACCCGATTTTTCCGACGACTACAAGGCGGGGGGCGCCACCACGATCCACAGTGCCGGCCCGGATGCCTATACCTTTCCGCTGGCCAATATCGACGGAGCCGGCCTGGCCCGCCACACCGAAGCGGACGCGCTGTTCGAGCAACAATTTGTAACGGCGCCTGCGATCCGGTTCGGCGGACTAGGCCCCTTGTTCAACCAGAATGCCTGCCAGAGCTGCCATATCCGGAACGGTCGTTCCCAACCGCCGGTCTCGCCTTCCGATCAGGCCTCAGGGTTGTTGATCCGGCTGAGTGTGCCGGGTTCGGGCGAACACGGCGGCCCGGCGCCCGTACCCGGATTCGGCGGCCAGTTCCAGCCCAAAGCCATTTTCGGCGGCGTACCGGAAGGGAAGCTGACCTGGACGGAAATGCAGCAAATCGTTCAATTTCTGGACGGCGGGACCGCAACGCTGACCCGGGCGGAATACCGCATCGAAGAACCCTATCAGCCGCTCCCGCAAGGCATTTTGTATTCCCCCCGGAACGCGCCCCCCGTATTCGGGCTCGGCCTGCTGGAAGCCGTCCCGGAAGAAGACATCCTGGCGTTGGCCGATGAAAATGATGCCGACGGCGACGGCATCAGCGGCAAACCCAACCGGGTTTGGGATGTGGCTGCTGGTCGTACGGCGCTCGGCCGTTTCGGCTGGAAGGCCGGCAGCCCTACCCTCGATCAGCAGACGGCTGAGGCCTTCTCGCAGGATATGGGCATCTCTTCGGTTTTCTATTTCCCCCAGGAGAGTTGTACCGGGCAGAGCAATTGTACCGGCGGCATCGGCGACGAACCGGATATCGCCCGCGAGACGGTGGAAACGACCGCCTTCTACGCAATGAGCCTGGCGCCGCCCGCACCCCGTAACCTGGAAGACCCGCAGGTGCAACGGGGTAAAATGCTTTTTCTGGACGCCGGCTGCAACAACTGTCACGTGCCGACCTTAACCACCGGTAACCACCCGCTGAGTGCGCTGTCCTACCAGACCATACACCCGTATACCGACCTGCTCCTGCACGATATGGGAGAAGATCTCGCCGATAACCGCCCCGATTTCGAAGCCGGCGGCCGGGAATGGCGTACCGCCCCGCTCTGGGGCGTCGGCCTTACCCAGGTGGTGAACCCCAACGCCCGCTTCCTGCACGACGGCCGGGCCGCTACGCTGGAAGAAGCCGTACTCTGGCACGGCGGCGAGGCGGAAGAATCCCGTGAACATTTCCGCAAATTGCCTGCTGAGGAACGCGCTGCCCTGCTGGCCTTTTTGAAAGCGTTGTAGGAAAGCCCCGGTATTAGCGGGATTTTACCTGGGGTTAAGAAAAAATAGAAGTATAATTTTGCTTATTTAGCAGCCATTGTAACCACTATCGATAAGGAAGGGAAAGAAACATACAACGGAATCACCCTCCATTTCGTACCGGCCGCCGTTTATGCCTACGTCGTGGCGATCAATACCCTGGAACACAAATACGGCAGATAGATCGAATCAATCGAATCAATCAATTATTGAGGAACTGAAGAATTGAGGAACTGAGGAATCGAAAAATTGGACCGATTAAGTCGATTAATCCGAATGATTGGATTAGGCTGACCGACTGACGGACGCCCCAATCGGATCAATCGAACAATCGGAACAATCGAATCAATCAATTATTGAGGAACTGAGGAATCGAGGAATCGAAAAATTGGACCGATTAAGTCGATTAATCCGAATGATTGGATTAGGCTGACCGACTGACGGACGCCCCAATCGGAACAATCGACCACGCCGCGGCGTGGCG
>WBZL01002384.1_pt1 | contig 18367 bp, 20 predicted proteins | sample 5204291 | NCBI WGS metagenome assembly WBZL01 (sample SAMN12344345, study PRJNA552823) | activated sludge metagenome | biome: Activated sludge suspended growth; feature: Nitrification reactor; material: Wastewater; isolation source: activated sludge from nitrification reactor of wastewater...
GGTTCGGGTGGGGGGTGCCTTCCCAGTGTTCGGAGCGCTTGAAGTAGGGGAGCACGCTCTTGTAGTCCCAACCCGGGCAGCCGTCCTCGTTGGCCCAACGATCGAAGTCGCCCTCGTGACCGCGGGTCCAGCCCATCACGTTCACCGTCGAGCCGCCGCCGATCACCTTGCCGGCGGGCCAGTTGTCGACCAGACCGTTGCGCGACGGGTCGGGCTCGGCCACATAGCCCCAGTCGTACTTCTCGGGGATCTTCACGAACCCGGCGGGGATGCGCACATAGATGCTGCGATCCATCTCGCCGGCCTCCAGCACGAGCACCTTGTGCTGCTTGCTCGCGCTCAGCCGATTGGCGAGCACGCAACCGGCCGAGCCGGCGCCGATGACGATGTAATCCCACTCGGTCTCGTGTGCGTTCTTGCGGCCCATCGGTAACCCCCTCGGTTGCGGACGGTCGCCATCCTAGAACACGGTCCCACCTCTCGTATAAAGTATCTGGACCGATCGATCCAGCCCTGTGGGCCGGAGCAGTGTGGCTGATCGTCCTCGCGCGGAAGTGACACCAGCCCCTGTGTGCGTGGTGGACAGCACCACTACTGTCGGGGGCGAGCCGGCGTGAACGGCCGGCATGGAGGAGCTTCCCATGAGACTGGGCATTCTGACCGGGGGCGGCGACGTGCCGGGCCTCAACCCGTGCATCAAGGCAGTGGTGGAGGGCGCCAACCGGCTGGGCTGGGAGGTCGTGGGCATCCGCAAGGGATGGGCCGGCCTCCTGCACTACAACCTCGACGACCCGTCGTCGCAGAGTGATTGGGTCGAGCCGCTCGACCGGCGTGCGGTGCGCACGATCGACCGTTACGGCGGCACCCACCTGCACACCTCGCGCACCAACCCGCAGAAGGTGCGGCCGGCGGACATGCCGGCCTTCCTCGAGGGTCAGTTCCCCTTCGTCGACGGCCGCGCCGACTGCACACCGCACGTGCTGAAGGTGTTGGAACACCTCGGCATCGACGCGCTCGTGCCGATCGGGGGCGACGACACGCTCTCGTTCGCCGTGCGCCTGCACCGCGAGGGAGTCCGCGTGGTGGCAGTGCCCAAGACGATGGACAACGACGTGTTCGGCACCGACTACTGCATCGGCTTCTCCACCGCCGTCTCCCGCAGCGTCGAGGCGATCCACTCGCTGCGCACCCCCGCCGGCAGCCACGAGCGCATCGCGATCGTGGAGCTGTTCGGCCGCAACAGCGGCGAGACCGCGCTGGTGTCCGCCTACCTCAGCGACGTCGACCGTGTCGTGATCAGCGAGGTGCCCTTCGACGTCGAGCGGCTGTCGGGGATGCTGGTGAAGGACAGGGCGGCGAACCCCAGCAACTACGCGATCGTGGTCGTCTCCGAGGGTGCCAGCATGATCGGCGGTTCGATCGTGGAGGGCGGCGAGGAGGATGCCTACGGCCACAAGAAGCTCGGTGGCATCGGCGCGATGCTGGGCGACGAGGTGAAGCGGATCACCGGGGTCGACGTGGTGAAGCAGGAACTCGCGTACCTCATGCGCGCCGGCGCGCCCGACTCGCTCGACCGGATGGTGGCCATGTCGTACGGCACGCTCGCCGTGCAACAGCTCAGCCAGGGGCACGCCGGGGTGATGGTGGCCCTGCAGAACGGGGTGTACACCACCGTGCCCGTCGACACGTGCGTGTCGGGCCTGAAGCGGGTGGACGTGGACGAGCTGTACGACCGGGAGGAGTACCGCGCCCACGTCAGCCACATCCTCGGCAAGCCGATGTTCCTCTACTGACCCGGCGGCTGCGCCGCGAGCCGCCCGTCGCCCATGCCGCCTGTCGCCCGTGCCGCCGTAGCATCGGCGGTCTATGAAGATCGCGATCGTGGGCACCGGAGCCATGGGGTCGGTGTACGCCGGCCTGCTCGGGCGGGCCGGCAATGAGGTGTGGGCCGTCGACGTGTGGCAGGAGCACCTCGATGCCATCGCCACCACGGGCCTCGCCGTCTCGGGCGCGAGCGGGGAGTACGTCGTCGACACCTTGCAGGTGGCCCGCACGCCCGAAGAGGCGGGCGAGTGCGAGCTGTGGGTGATCGCCACCAAGGCCCAACACGTGGAGGAGGTTGCCGCGCGCATCGCCCCGTTGCTGCGGCCGGCCGACATGGTGATGGCGTTCCAGAACGGGCTCGGCGCAGGGGCGCGGGTCGCCCGTCAGGTGCCCGCCGAGCATGTGCTCGTAGGGATCGCCGAGGGCTTCGGCTCGTCGATCCCGCGGCCGGGCGCGGTGCACCACAGCGGGATGCGGCTGATCCGCATCGGCGAGCTGCACGGCGGCTTCACCGACCGGGTGCGCCGCGTCGAGCAGGTGTGGCGCGACGCGGGGTTCAATGTGCAGGCCTTTGCCGACATCGACCAGATGGTGTGGGAGAAGTTCCTCTGCAACGTCACCGTCAGCGCACCCACCGCCGCGTTCGACGTGACCGTGGGCGAGCTGATGGCCAACCCCGAGGCGTGGAAGGTGGCGCTCGGGTGCACCATGGAGGCCTACCGGCTGGGCGTGGCCAAGGGCGTGAAGTTCAAGTTCGACGATCCCCTGCGCTATGTCACCGAGTTCGCGGCCACGATCCCCGATGTCAGCCCCTCGATGCGGCTCGACGCGTTGGCCGGCCGTCGATCGGAGGTCGACGTGATCAACGGCCAGGTGGTGGAGCAGAGCAAGGAGTTCGGGCTGGAGACGCCGTACAACGAAACCCTCTGCGCGATCATCCGCCGGCGCGAGTCGCGCTACCCGTGAGCTGGGCACAGCGCTGGCTGCGGGCCACCGGCTCGCCGCGGCTGCTGGTAGTGGGCGGCGCATCGCTCGACCTCATCCACGTGGACGGCAGCCCGATGCCCACGGCGGGCGGTGCCGGCCTGTACACCGCGCTCGCCGCGGCCCGCGCGGGTGTGGAGGTGACGATGCTGGCACCGGTGCCCGATCCGATGCCGCCCGAACTCGCCGCGGCCACACGGGTGCTGCGCTGGGTGGGGCCGACGGTGGGGATCGACGGGTTGCCGCGCTTCGAGATCGCCTACGACGCGCACGGCAGCGTCACCCTGTTCCGCGAACACCTCGGCGCCGAACCCGAGATGCATCCGGGCCTGCTCGACCTCGTGGACGACCTGCCCGCGTGTGCGTACTGCGTGCCGTTCATGGACGCACGTCTGCAGCGCTCGTTCATCGACGCGCTCCGCGAGCGCGGGTGCCTGACCGTCGCTGGTACGTATGGCAAGGCGGCGCGGGCCGACACCGAACTCGTGCGGTCCACACTCGCGGTGGCCGACCTCTCGTTCTGCAATGCCGACGAGGAAGCGGTGCTGTTCACCGGCGACGCATCGCCTGCCACCGGCCACCTGCGGTTCGTCACCCGCGGAGCCCGCGGCGTCACCGTCCACCAGGGCGGCCACCACACCGAGGTGGTCGGCGAGCCGGCGGTGATGGTCGACCCCACCGGTGCCGGTGACACGTTCTGCGGCACCGCGGTCGCCCGCGTCCTGCTCGGCGACCACCCGGTGGAGGCCGCTCGCCGGGCCAACGCCGCAGCGGCCGAGATGGTGGGTGCGCTGGGGCCGACTGCGCTGTGGCAGGACGGGCCGCCACCGCTGCCCACCGTCGACCCGCGGGCGCGGGTGGATGCCGATGCCGTGCGACGCCTGGCCGCCCTCGTCGCCGCGCGCCCCGATCTGCAGGGCTTCGACTTCACCGGCGACCTGTTCCCGGGAGTGGGCGAGCCGGCGGCACCGGCGTGGTTCGCGGCAGCGACACTGCAGCAGTTCGGCTTCTGGTACGAGCGCGACGGCCGGTGGGCGGGTTCGATGGTCGCGACGATGGACGGGGCCCCCCGCAAGGGCAGTGACTACCTGTGGGCCGTGTACCGGCGGTGGCAACTGCGCGATCCCGAGGCGATGACGCCCGCAGCGCAGGCCGCACTCACCGCGGCACAGTGGCACTCCATCGCCGCCGACGACGCGGGCCACGACCCCTTCCCCGAACCCGCCCTGTGCGTGGAAGCCGCGCAGGCGTACGGCCGCAGCCTGCTCGATCTCGGGTGCACGCTCGAGGAGCTGCTCGTGGCGGCGAACGCGACAGCGCGCCCGATGGCGGCACTGCTCACCCTGCTCGATCATGTGGGCGGCTACCGGGAGGACCCGCTGCGCAAGAAGGCCGCGCTGTTGGGCGTGATCTTGCGCCAGCGCCCCGAACGCCTGCTGGCCGAGGCGGACGGCGACGATGCCCCTCCGATCGTCGACTATCACGTGCAGCGCAGCAGCATGCGCACCGGCATGGTGGTGGCCGACGACCCCCCGCTCGCGGCCAAGTTGGCCGGGCGGGCCGCCCTGACCGCGGGCGAGGAGGAGGCGGTGCGGCGGGCGACGTTCGCCGCGGTGGCCGCGCTGGCCGCACTCAGCGGCCGGCCGATGGGCACCGTCGACTGGTTCTTGTTCCAGATGCGGCACCGCTGCCCCGAGGCGTCGACGCCCGTGTGCGGCGAGTGCCCGGCCGACGCGGCCTGTGGGCACCACCTCGCCCTCTTCCAACCCGTGCGGCGCACCACCTTCTACTGAGCTCTCGTCAGCGGCCGGGTCACCGGGCAAGATGGGAGCCTCACGGTGAGAAGGGGGCGCAGATGGACGTGCAGGAAGTCGCGGATCGGTTGGAGATCCAGGAGCTGTTGGCGAAGTACGCGCGAGGGGTGGATCGCAAGCAGTTCGAGCTGTGGAAGGACGTGTTCACCCCCGATGCCGTGCTCGACTACAGCAATGTCGGCCACGCCCCCGGCCCGCGCGACGAGGTGATCGCCTACTTCGCCGCGGCGCTCGCCCACGTGCCGATGACACAGCACTTCGTGTCGAACGTCGAGTACGAGTTCGCCGCCGACGGCGACAGCGCGAACGTGACGGCCATGTTCTACAACCCGATGCAGCTGCCCGGGATGGCCGACCTCAGCTACTGCGGTGGCTACTACCACCACCGCTTCGTGCGCACCGCCGACGGGTGGCGCAGCGAGCACGTGGTGGAGGAGAACGTGTGGTTCGTCAACCGCCCACCGGCACGCGGGGCGTGATCCAACCGGCGGGCACGTAGGCGCACGCCGGGTCGTCACCCAAGGGATCGCCGGTGGTGGCGAACGCCCGCGAGCGCGACCCGCCGCACACCTCGCGGAACTCGCACAGGCCGCACTTTCCGGTGAACCGGTCGGGGTCGCGCAGGGCCGCCATGAACGGCGAGTCGCGGTACCAGGCCGACAGCGGCCGATCCTTCACCGAGCCGACGGCGATGGGGAGGAAGCCACTCGGGTAGATGGTGCCGATGTGGTCGATGAATGCCACGCCGCGCCCCGCGTTCACGCTGAGCGGCGGCCGCCGGTGACGAAGCGCGTGCGACCGGGGGACGAGTTCGCCGGTGCGCGCTCGGAGTTGCCGGCGCAACGGCCCGGGGGGAAACGCGACGTCGAGGTCGTCGACTCCGGCGCGCTGCATCGCCACCCGGCGGAACATGGGCGCCTCGGTGGTCTTGATCGGCACCAACTCGCCCACCTCGTGCAGCCAGTGCAACACCTCCTCCACGTCATCGGCGCCGAGCTCCGCGAGCTGGCTGCCCCGCCCGGTGGGCACGAGGAGGAACACGCTCCACAGCGTGATGTCGGCGTCGACCAGCCACGCGAGCAACTCGGGTAGTTCGTGCACATTGTCGGCGCTGATCGTGGTGTTGATCTGGAGGCGGTAGCCGAGCTCGCGCATCGTCGCCGCCGCGGCCAGGGTGTTGGCGTGCACACCAGCGATGCCGCGGATGCCGTCGTGGGTGGCGGGCCGCGCCGCGTCGAGCGAGAGCGAGGCGGCCCCCGCACCGGCCTCGTGCAGCGCGGCGAGGCGCTCACGGGTGAGGTTGGGGGTGACGGAGGGGGAGAGCGCCACCGGCAGGCCCGCCGCCGCGGCATGGCGCACGAGTTCGATGAGATCGGCGCGCTCGAACGGGTCGCCGCCGGTGAGGACGAGGATCGGCCGGGGCGAGCCGAGCGCGGCCAGGTCGTCGATCACCTGGCGCGCCTCGTCGGTGGTGAGCTCTTCGGGGTGATGCTGCGGCATCGCATTCGCGCGGCAATGGCGGCAGGCCAGGGTGCAGGCCCTGGTGAGTTCCCAGAAGACGATGAACGGCCGCTCGCCGGCGTCGCGGTGGAGCATCCTCACCCCGACGGGCGAGGAGGACGCGCGTTCACGATCGGTGCTCACGTCTGGCAAGGATGACCCGCCCCGGCGGGTGGGCGCCAGGGCCGTACGTCACGGGCGCTCGTCGGGCTGGTCCTCGTCATCGATGGCGCGCAACTGGTCGAGCGCGTCGGCCGGGTCGGCTTCCAGCGCCAGCTCGGTGGGCTGCGGCAGCAGCGGTTGGTCGCTGAGGATGAGCTCGAATTCCTCGGGTGCCGGCAGATCGTCGGCGGGCTCGAACTGTCCTGTCCGAATGCTCATCTCGACCTCCTTGGCGGGCGGATCAGTGTCCGACCGGACCTGCCCTGCACCTCCATCATGCACCAGGCCGGGCTGCGAACAAAGGGGGTGTGGCCACTATCGTGCGCGACGAAGCGTCCGTCACGAGGGAGCACCGATGCCGAAGGCGTATGTCGTTCTTACCGAGGCCATCCACGATCCCGAGGGGATGAAGGCCTACGCCCGCGCCGCCCGCGACCCGATCCACGCCCACGACGGCAAGGTGCTCGTCGCCGATCAGCAGCCCCAGGTGCTCGAGGGGGAATGGTTCGGCAACCAGACCGTGGTCATCGAGTTCGAATCGGTGGAGGCGGCGCAGGCGTGGTACCGCTCGCCGGAGTACCAGGCCGCGGTTGCCCTGCGGCAGGGCGCGGCGCACACCAATGCGGTGATCCTGACCGGGTTCGAACGGGCGCCGAACCCCGCGTGAGGCGAGGCCGTGTCGCGGCAGCGACCACGGCGTGAACAGTCGGTGCATCCTGGCCGAAACGGGCGCGTCGGGCCGCGACCTGTGGCACGGTGAACGCACCCACCCACGTCAGGAGGAACCATGCTGCGACGCACCAAGCCGAAGTCCAACCTCACCAAGATCACGTTCGCGGTGCCGAACGACCTTGCGCCGGCGAGCGTGTCGTTGGTCGGCGAGTTCAACGGTTGGGATGCCGGGGCGCACCCGATGCGCAAGCGCAGCAACGGGACGCGCAGCGTCACCCTCGAGCTGCCCACCGGGCGCACCTGGGAGTACCTCTACGTCACCGAGGAGGGGGTCTTCTTCTGCGACCCCGATGCCGAGGCGTTGGTGGCCAACCCGTACGGGGGCACGAACTCCGTCATCAGCACGTGACGGGTCGCCCGCACGGACGCGGGCACTCCAACCTGGTTCTCAACCGATCGCGCAGGGGCTTTCAACTCGGTCGTCGATGATGATCATCGCCACCCCCGAGCACGCAAGGAAACCCCTCAGATGAACCCGAACACCCCCCGCAAGAACCCGGCCCTCAAGTGGGTCGCCACCGGTGCGGCCGCCCTCGGCCTCGCCGTCGGTGCGGCAGGCCTGGCCTCGGCCGCCTCCGGCAACGACTCCGACTCGGACACTGCGGACACCGTCGTGGTGGCCGACGATCAGGCCACCACGGATGCCGGCGACCAGGGCACGCCCCCGGCCGATGCCCCCGACCCGGCCTCGCTGCCCAACGGCCCCGGTGAGACCCTCCTCACCGGCACCGAACTGGCCGAGGTCACCGCCGCCGCCGAAGCGGCCGAGCCCCGCGCCACCGTCATCCGCGCCGAGACCGACTCGAGCGGTCACGCCTACGAGGTGCACGTGCAGACCGCCGACGGCAGCTACAAGACGCTGTACTTCGACGAGTCGTTCGCGGCCGACGGCAGCGACGAGGGCTTCGGCCCGGCACCTGCCGGCCAGCACCCGCAGGGCCCGCCGAGCGACGACGCCACGGCCGTGACCACTGCTGGCTGACCAGCCGGCTTGCCTCCCGAGTTCCCCCGGTGACGAGCCCCCGGTGCCGATCGGCCCGGGGGCTCGTCGCTGCTGCCGGACTCGTCGGTGGCGTGGGGCGCCCCGTACTGTCGCCCACATGAGCGGTGACCAGTTCATGCGGCGGTACGCGTCGGGTTTGCCGGCGCCCACGTTCGACCATCCCGCGTGGGTGACGCCCAAGCCGTTGGCGGAGTGCACGGTGGCGATCGTCACCTCGGCCGCGCTGCACACCCCCGACGCGGAGGCGTTCTCGGCCACCGACACCGGGTACCGGTTCATCGACCGCGATCGCCGCGATCTCGTGCTCGGTCACTGGAGCCCCAACTTCGATCACACCGGCATCGCACTCGACCTCAACGTCGTCTACCCGATCGACCGGTTGGAGGAACTCGCCGAGCGCGGGGTCATCGGTGGTGTGGCGGCGCGCCATGTCTCGTTCGCCGGCAACCAGCCCGACGACGTCGCCACGATCCGGCTCGACAGCGGCCCGGCCGCGGCGGCAGCGTTGCGCCACGACGGCGTCGATGTGGTGCTGCTGACACCCGTTTGACCGCTGTGCACGCGCACCGTGAGTGTGCTCGCCCATGTGTTCGAGGCCGCCGGTATCGCAACAGTGGTGCTGTCGTCCATCCGTGCGATGGCGGAGAAGGTGTCGCCGCCACGTGCTCTGCACTGTGAGTTCCCCCTCGGTCGTCCGCTGGGGAAGCCGAACGACCCGGAGTTCCAGCACGACGTGATCGGCCGCGCGTTCGCACTGCTCGACGCACCGAGCGGGCCGGTGATGGTGGACCACCCGGAGGTGATCGAGGCCGACGAGCAGCCGATGGCCTGTGCCATCCCGCCCCGCTTCGACCCGTCGCTCCCCGCCGCCGTCGACGAGGCCGGTGGGCTGCGCAAGGCGTACGACCGCACCCTCGCCCGCCGTGGGGTCACCTCCGTGGGCCGTGCCATCTCGGCCGACGAGGTGCCCGCTGCGCTCGGGGTGCTGCACTCCATCGCCGAGGGCGCGGACTGGGCCACGGCCGGCTTGCCCGGCGGCAACCCGGTGGCCGTGTGCCACGACATCCGCACGTACTACGAGGAGGCCGCGCTCGCGTTGGCCGACGGCCCGGCGCCGGGTGGCCGCGCGGTGGAGGACTGGTTCTTCAGCGACACCGCCGCAGGTTCCACGATGCTCGCCGCCAGGGCCGCAATGCGCGATGCAGGCGCGAAGTTCCCGATCTGGTTCTATATGGTGCCCGGCCACCGCTGAGCCGTCGGTCGGATCCGAACCGAACGGCCCTTGGCAGGCCCCCGTGCGGGGCGCGACAACGGAACTGGTGAGAACCACGATGCACGATGTCGCGATCATCGGCGGCGGTGTGGTGGGGTGCGCGCTCGCGCACGAACTCGGTCGCTACACCACCTCGGTCGCGCTGTTGGAAGCGCGCACCGAGGTGGGTTTCGGAACCAGCAAGGCCAACAGCGGCATCATCCACGGCGGCCACCAGGCCGCGCCCGGCACGCTCAAGGGCCGCCTGGAGTGGGAGGGCAACCAGTTGTGGGGCGATCTGTGCGCCGAGCTGGGGTTCGGTTTCGCCCGCGTCGGGGCGCTGACCGTGGCCCTCTCCGAGGACGAGCTCCCCGCCCTCGACACCCTGCTGGCGCACGCTGCCGGGAAGGGCGTGCCCGGTGTCGAGCGGTGGAGCCGTGGCCGCCTGCGGCGCGCTGAACCGCACCTCAGCCCGAAGGCAGTGGCGGCCGTGCACAGTGCCACGACGGCGGTGGTGAACCCCTACGAGGCCTGCTTCGGCCTCGCCGAGAGCGCGGCGGCGAGCGGGGCCGCGATCCTCACGGACTGCCCGGTGACGTCGCTGCGCCCCGATGGCGACCTGTGGGTGATCGGCACCCCGTCGGGGCCGATACGAGCCCGCTTCGTGCTGAACGCCGCGGGGGTGCGGGCGAGCGACGTCGCCCGGCTGGCCGGGCTCGACGGCTATCGCATCCGTGCCCGCAAGGGCGAGGAGTACCTGCTCGACAAGCGGCTGCGCGGCCTGGTCACGCAGGTGATCTACCCCTGCCCCTCGCCCACGAGCAAGGGCACGCTCGTGATCCCCACCTACGACGGCACGATCATGATCGGCCCGACGGCCGACGAGGTGGACGATCCCGACGACACCACCACCACGGCCGATGGCGCCAGTCGTGTGCTGGAAGCGGCGCGGCGGCTCGTGCCGGGGATCAGCGAGAAGGATGTGATCGCCGAGTTCGCCGGGGTGCGCGCCGTGCTCGACGACGAGGACTTCCGCATCGGCCCCACGCAGGCGCCAGGCCTCTGGGATGTCGCCGGCATCCAGTCGCCCGGCCTCACCGCAGCCCCTGCGATCGCGCTGATGGTGGTGCAGCAGTTGGGCGCGGCCGGGCTGGAGCTGAGGTTGCGCCCGAACGGCCCGGGCCAGGTGTCGCGACCGCTGCACTTCGCCTCGCAGCCGTTGGAGCAGCAACGCCGGCTCGCCGCCGCAGACCCTGCGTACGGGCAGCTCGTGTGCCGCTGCGAGGTCGTGACCGAGGCGGAGATCCACGAGGCGATCCAGCGCGGGGCACGCACCCTCGACGGCCTGAAGTTCCGCACCCGGGCAGGCATGGGCCGCTGCCAGGGTGGGTTCTGTGCCTCGCGCTGCATGGAACAGTTGGCGCGCGAACTCGACGTGCCGCTGGCGGCGGTCACCAAGCGCGGTGGTGGCTCGTGGCTGGTGCTCGAACGCGACGCCGTGCAGGGGGAGGCGCAGCCGTGATCGACGAGCGCCCCCGGATGATGGCTGACGCCTACGACGTGGTGGTTGCCGGTGGCGGGCCCGCCGGTCTGAGCGCCGCGCTCGCCGCCCGTCGCGCGGGCGCGCCGCGGGTGCTGGTGGTGGATCGCGAGCAGGAGGCCGGCGGCGTGCTGCTGCAGTGCATCCACTCGGGGTTCGGGCTGCACCACTACGGCAGCGAACTGACCGGCCCCGAGTACGCACAGAAGGCGTTGGTGGAGGCGATCGACGGCGGGGTGGACGTCCTGACCGACGCCTTCATCCTCGACATCGCCCCCGATCGGCGGCTGCAGGTGATGTCGCGCGCACACGGGATCACCACCGTCGAGTCGCGTGCGGTCGTGTTGGCGATGGGCGCCCGCGAGCGCACCAGTGCGGCCATCCGCATCCCCGGCGAACGGCCGGCGGGCGTGTTCACCGCCGGGTTCGCCCAGCGGCTGGTGAACCTGCACGGGGTGCTGCCCGGCCGCCGGGTGGCGATCCTCGGCTCGGGTGACATCGGCCTCATCATGGCCCGCCGCCTCACGCTGGAGGGGGTGGAGGTGGTGGGGGTGTTCGAGTTGCTGCCCCACGCGAACGGGATCACCCGCAATGTCGTGCAGTGCCTCCACGACTTCGCCATCCCCCTGCACCTGTCCACCACAGTGGTCGGCATCCATGGCCGCGAGCGGGTGGAGCTACTGACGGTGGCGCCCGTGGACGAGCAGATGAGGCCATTGATGGCCAAGGCGTGGGATGTCGCCTGCGACACCCTGCTCATCTCTGTCGGGTTGATCCCGGAGAACGAGTTGTCGCGTCAATTGCGCCTGCGCATCGATCCGGTCACCTCCGGGCCGGTGGTGAGCAGCACGATGGAGACCAGCCGCGACGGGGTGTTCGCGTGCGGCAATGTCGTCCACATCCACGACTTGGTCGATTTCGTCAGTGAGGAGGCGGAACTCGCCGGCGGGCACGCCGGCCGCTACTCGCTGGGTCTGGTGCCACCCGACGACAATGTGCGCCTTCAGCCGGCGGCGAACGTGGCCTACTGCGTGCCCCACACCCTGTCCACCGACCGCGAGCACGTCGTCTACCTGAGGGTGCGGCGACGGTTCGACAAGTGCACCCTGCGCCTCAGCACCCCCGATGGGCGCACGGTGCACGAGCGCAAGCTGCGCTACGCGGTGCCCGCGGAGACCGTGAACCTGCGCCTGCGGCCGGCGCTGTTGCAGGGGTTCCACGGCGAGTCGCTGCTCGTGGAGGTGATCGACCGGTGAGCGTCGAGCGTCGCGGCGAGCGGGAGACCTACTCCTACCTGTGCATCGGCTGCCCGCTCGGTTGCCGGCTGGAGCTCGACGAGTCGCAGGGCGAACTCCTCGAGGTGCGCGGCAACTCGTGCAAGAAGGGTGAGGAGTTCGCCCGGCAGGAGCATGTCGACCCGCGTCGCGTCGTCACCACCACCGTGGCGATCACCGACGCGCTTTGGCCACGCCTGCCGGTGAAGACCGACGGGGCCGTGCCCAAGGCGTTGGTGGCTGAGGTCTGCCGAGCGCTGCGAGCGGTTCGAGCACACGCTCCGGTCGCACTCGGCGAGGTGATCGTCGCCGATGTGCTCGGCACCGGAGTGGACGTGGTCGCCACTCGCGACCTGCCACCACGGAAGGAGGCGCCGGTCGGAGGCGGCGGGCGGCCCCCTGGCCCCGTGTAACTATCTTGTGACCGCGCGTGGATCGGTGCGCGTGATGGGTTACCGTTGTTTCCCTACGGGTGTGCCACAAGGGCTGCTCGGATTGAGAGCAGAGAATCACATGCAAGGCACCGTGAAGTTTTTCAACAACGAGAAGGGCTACGGCTTCATCTCGCGCGAGGGTGGCAACGACGTGTTCGTCCACCACTCCAACATCGCCGGCACCGGCTACAAGTCCCTCACCGAGGGCCAGCTCGTCGAGTTCGACGTGGCCCCCGGCCGCAAGGGCGACGAGGCCCAGAACGTCCGCGCCATCTGACGCACCGAATCCGCTGAACGCCGCCGGCTCCTCGTGAACCGGCGGCGTTCGCCGTTTTCGGGCGCTCGGCGAGCGGCAGGGGCTACGCCGCGCCCTTGCCGAGGATCAGGTCGGCGGCCTTCTCGGCGACCATCACGACCGGGGCGTTCGTGTTACCGCTGGTGACGGTGGGGAACACCGAGGCATCCACCACGCGCAGGCCCTCCACGCCGCGCACGCGGAGCTGAGGGTCCACCACGGCCCCGTCGTCGGCGCCCATCCGGCAGGTGCCCACCGGGTGGTACGGGCGGAAGGAGGTCATCCTCAAGAACGCGGCCCACTCCTCGTCGGTCTGGACGCGGTCGCCGGGCACGGCCTCCACCGCGCCACGGTCCTTCATCGCCGGCGCGTTGATGATCGCCCGTGCCTGGCGGCAGGCCGCCACCAGCTGCGCCATGTCGGCGTCGGGAAGCAGTTGGTGGTCGAACACGGGCTGGTCGCCGGGGTCGGCCGAGGCCAACCGCACCGTGCCGCGGCCCTTGGGGTGCACGAAGCTGGGGAACACCATCATGCTGTGGGGCAGCACCTTCACCTTGTGCACATTGTGTTCGTGGCTGGCCTGACCCCGATTGTCCTGGAACTCCATGCCCACCGGCATGAGGATGATCTCGCACTCGGTGGGGTGTTCTCCGGCGAGCGCTGAGAACACCAGGGCCGCACCTCCGCCGACGGTGAGCGGCCCGCGGCGGCGCACGAGGTAGTTGATGCCGTGCTTCAGCATCTTCAGCGGTCGCAGCTCCTCCACGAGGGTGTCGGACTCCGTGGTCACCATCATCAATCCGTAGGCGTGGTCCTGCAGGTTGGCGCCCACCTCGATGCGGTCGAGCCGCACCTCGATGCCGTGCTCGCGCAGGTGCGCGGCAGGGCCGATGCCGGAGAGCATCAGCAGCTTGGGGGTGACGAGTGCGCCCGCGCTGAGGATCACCTCGGCGGCGGCCCTGGCCACCTTGGTGCGGCCCCCGTGGCGGTACTCCACGCCGATGGCACGGTCGCCCTCGAACAGCACCCTGGTGACGAGGGCCTCGGTGCGGATCGTGAGGTTGGCCCGCTTGCGTGCCGGGGCGAGATAGGCCCGCGCCGTGCTCGAGCGCATGCCGCGCCGCTGCGACACCTGGGTGAAGGCCACCCCCTGCTGGCGCTCGCCGTTGTAGTCGGGGTTGCGTGGATGCCCGGCTTGTTCGGCGGCCTTCATGAAGTCGTCGACACCCTGCACTGGCACATGGAAGGTGGCGACACCGATCGGACCGCTGCTTCCCCGCCCGGGCGCCGGGCCGTCCTCGAACGTCTCGCACTTCTCGAAGTAGGGCAGCACCTCGTCGTAGCCCCAACCGGTGCAGCCGGCGTCGCGCCACCCGTCGTAGTCCGAGCGCTCGCCGCGCACCCACAGCATCATGTTCACCGTGCTGCCGCCCCCGAGCACCTTGCCGGCGGCGTACTCGTCGATGCGGTCGTTGCGGGTGGGGTCGGGGATGCCCTTGAACTTCCAGTCGTAGTGGTCGGGCAGCTTCTTCATGCCCGCAGGGATCTTCACCGCGATGTTCTTGTCCCACCCGCCGGCTTCGAGCAGCAGCACCCTCGTGTTCGGGTTGGCCGACAGGCGGTTGGCGAGGACGCATCCCGCGGACCCGCCGCCGACGATGACATGGTCGAAGTCGGTTCTCTGGTCATCAGTGCGGGCCATGCCGGCATAATAGTTGCCTAGGGCAACCAATCGTGCGTCCGGTCGGCGGGCTCAGTTGCTGAGGTCGATGTCCACCATCAGGCGGTCGGCGAGCGCTTCCAGCCGATCCCGCACGGCCTCGATCGTGAGGCCGCTCGGCAGCACCACTGCTGCCGTCGCCTCGAACAACGGGCCTCCCGACATGGGCGCGTCGCTGGTGGCGGTGTCGAGTTCCTCGATGCTCGCGCCCATCTCCGCCAGGGCGGCCGACACGGAGTGCACGAGGCCGGGGCGGTCGGTGCCCACGAGGGAGAGCACGAAGCGATCGCCCCCCGCCTGCGGCTCGGCGCCGGCAGGATCGACGCTGACGTGCAGCAGGCCCTCCTCACCGAGCGCAGCGAGCGCGGCGCGCAACTCGGCCGCCGAGGCGCTGGGCACGCTGATCTGCACCACGCCGGCGAATTTGCCCCCGAGGCGGGCCATCTGGCTGCGCTCCCAGTTGCCGCCGTGCGCGGTGATCGCTCCGGAGAGCGAGTCGACCAGGCCGGGGCGATCGTCGCCGAGCACCGTGAGCACATAGCTGATCATGAGCCAACGCTAGCGAGTGCCGTCCCGCGAGCCCATGGCCGTCTGGCAGACTCTGCTCGATGCAGCCGCTCGGGGTCCACCATGTGTCGATCAACGTCAGCGATGTCGCCGCGGCCGTGCGCTTCTACACCGAGGTGCTCGGCCTGACGCTGCGCGACGACCGGCCCGACTTCGGTTTCGACGGGGCATGGCTCGATCTCGGTGGCCAGCAGGTGCACCTCATCCACCAGCGGGTGCCCGACAACCTCGGCCAGCACTTCGCGATCCAGGTGGCCGACATCGACGCCGCAGTGGCCGAGTTGGCGGCCAAGGGGATCGAGGTGCGCGGCCCGGTTCCCGTGGGCACCGGCCGCCAGGCATTCTTCTCCGACCCGGTGGGCAACCTGGTGGAGCTCAACCAGCCGGGCTGACGAACCCGAGCGACCGCTCGCTCAGGCCGGGCAGCACACCTCGAGTTCCATCCCGTCGGGGTCGCGGAAGAACAACGACAGCTCGTGCCCGAGTTGCTGCACCTCTCCCACCTCTTGCGCCTCCGAGGCGAGCAGGCGTTCGCGAACGGCGTCGAGCGTCGCTCGCGTGTCGACGGCGAGGGCGAAGTGGTCGATGGCGCCGCGCCCACCCTGGCGGCGACGCTCACCGATGATCTCCGCCGCGGGCACCTCGAACACGTTCAGCGCCGCGCCACCACCGAGGTCGAGGATCTTCATCCACGGGTGGTGGTCGGAGCGGGTGATCTCGAACGTGACGGACGCGCCGAAGACCTGCTCGTAGAAGCGAACGGTGGTGTCCATCGAACTGGTGAGGGTGGCGACATGGTTGAACCCGACGGTGATCGGTGCACCGGCGCCGAGCGGGGCGGGTGGTTCGCCGGTGGCCCCTGCCGCCTTCGCGAGCGCGGAGATCGTGCGGGCGAGGTCGATGTCGAGCGTGGTGAGGCCGCGCGTGGCGTGGGTGGTGAGCGCGACGTGCACCACGCCGGGATAGCGCAGCTCGACATCCGGATGGTGCACGATCGCATCGGCCGCGGCAGCAATGGCCGGCAGGAGATCGGCGCCCGCGGCGTAGGAAGGCGCGCGGAAGCTGGCGTGGATCGTGCGATGGCGACAGTGCCAGTCGTCGAGCCCGGGGAGGGTGGCGAATTCGTCGGCGGAGACGTCGGTGTACTGCACACGATCATTGAATCAGGCAGGACGGGGTCGTCGTGACGCGAGACTGTGGCGATGGACGGCTACTCGGTGCACCTCGTCGACGGCACGTTCGAGCTGTTCCGGTGCTTCCACGGGGCGCCACGGGCGCTGAACTCGGAGGGGCGCGAGGTAGGGGCCGCACGCGGGCTCCTGGCCACGCTCACCTCGCTGTTGAACGAACCGGGTGTCAGCCATGTGACCGTCGCCTTCGATTCGGTGGTGGCGCCGCCCACTCCGCCGCCGGGCACCCGCATGGGCGCCGACCAGCTGATCGCCGCCCAGGCCGGGATGGCTGCCCAGGTGGTGAGGGCGCTCGGCGTGCCGGTGTGGCCGACCGGGCGCTATCAGGCCGATGAACTGCTCGCCACCGCAGCGGCGCGCTTCGCCACCGAGCCCGGTGTGCGCCAGGTGGTGATCTGCTCGACCGACAACGACTTCAACCAATGTGTGCGCGGCGACAAGGTGGTGGTGCTCGACCGTGTGCGCAAGGTGGTCACCGACGAGGCGTCGGTTCGCGAGCGCTACGGGGTCGCCCCACAGCAGATTCCCGACCTGTTCGCGCTCGTGGGTGATCGCAGCGACGGTTTGCCGGGCGTGCCCGGTTGGGGGTTGAAGTCGGCCGCGGCCGTGCTGCAGGCGCACGGCAGCCTGGCCGCGATCCCGCTCGACGAGCGCGAGTGGCAGGCCGACGTGCGCGGTGCTCCGAGGTTGGCAGCAGCGCTGCGCGAACACCGCGACGAGGCCCTGCTGTGTCGCGACCTGTCCGAGTTGCGCACCGACCTGCCGCTGCGCCACACCGCCGCGGCACTCGAATGGCACGGGGCGCGGCGCGAACCGATGGCAGCGCTGTGCGCGCTGCTTGACGACGACGCCGTGCTGAGCCGGATCAGTCGCTGGGTGTCGTAGCCGACGGCTCGCGCAGCGCGCCGATCCACATCTCGAGCAGTTGGATCTTCTCCTCCTGCTCACGCAGGCGGGCCTGCAACCGCTCCACCTGTGCGTCGCGTCGCAGCAGTTGTCGCTGGAACTTCGCCGCCGACACCCTCTCGTCGAGAAGGGCGCGACGCGCGGCGGCGCTGTTGGGTTGCCACACCGTGCGGGGCAGCCGTGGCGTGCGACCGACCAGCGGCACGGTGTCGAAGAAGGCCACCGGGCGGGTCTCACCGGAGATCACTGCCACCGTGCCGGACGGATGCAGATCGACCCCCTTGCTGCCGCCTTCACCCGGGTTGCGGTTGTTGATCGCGAACATCTCGTCGGTCATCACTCTCACGGTGGCATCAGGAGTGCGGTCGCCGCGCCACGTGCGGCCACGCTCGAAGACGGTGATGAACGGCGAGCCGCCATCGGCCACCAGGAGTGCGCTGTCGTCGTGGGTGAAGGTCAACCCGTGGGGATGGCGCATCCCGTGGAGCGTCGCGACGGGCGCGGTCTGCAGATCGGTGATCGCCGCGCGGTCGTACACGAAGACGACATGGGTGTGGTGGTTGCTGAGTGCCATCCACCTGCCGTCCTTGCTGAGCGCGACCCCGTCGGGGATGTCGAGGATGCCGCCGGACAGCAGCAGGTCGTCCTGCAGCGAGCGGGAGCGCTGGACGTCGACGAGGTGGCGGGTGATGCGGTGCACATAGTTGTTGCACACCACCACCTCGAACAGGCCGGGGGTGAGGCGATCGGCACGGGCCGACCCCGGCCACCTCACCTGGAACGGTGTCTGTACGTCCAGCGAGAAGGCCGGCTCGACACGGGTGTGCGCAACCCCCGCAGTCACAGGGGGTGCGGGCACGAAGGTGACGGCGCCCTTGCGGCTCGCGACGAGCACATGGTCGTCCACGAACGCCACACCGTGGGGCTGGTCGAAGGCATCGCAGCGAACGGTGGTGAAGCCCGACACGGCGACGCCCGGCGCCTCGTCGTCGCAACCAGGGGTGACCACCACCTCCAGCACCACGAGGGTGTCGGCCGCGAAGCCGGCGACGGCCACCCGCCGACCGTCGGGGGAGAACACCGCATCCTCGGCGCGGCCGATGCCGGCGAGCGCATCGGCCACGTCGGGCGGTGCGTCGATGGGCAGGGGTTCGAGAGCGCTCTCGAACC
>WBZL01002385.1_pt1 | contig 18367 bp, 18 predicted proteins | sample 5204291 | NCBI WGS metagenome assembly WBZL01 (sample SAMN12344345, study PRJNA552823) | activated sludge metagenome | biome: Activated sludge suspended growth; feature: Nitrification reactor; material: Wastewater; isolation source: activated sludge from nitrification reactor of wastewater...
CGAGCTCGTGCACGCGCTGGAGCAGCTCGCCCAGCGCATGCGCCGAGCCGTGCGGTGCAGCGTGGTCCCGGGCGGTCGTGCGAAGGGCGACCGCCGCCGCAAGGACGGGTGACGCGCCGCGCTGCCGGCCTCGCCAGCATTGCCTTCGCCGCCGCCCTGCCCTACGGTCGTCTCGATTCCACCCACGGCGCCCATGCTCTCCCGAAGCCCTGCTTCATTGGCTCCCACCGTCGCGGCCGCTGCGGCTGCGCTCGCGCTCGCCTGCCACCCCGCGACCCCCAAGACCGCGGCTCCGCCCCCCGTCCCTTCCATCGCCGAGGTCGTCGAGTGGCTCGTGGGCGAGCAGGTCCGGTCCCCCAAGACCTCCAACCGCGGCGTGGGCCTGGTCTTGCTCGACATCGACGCGAAGGCCCTCGGCGAGGGCACGCTCGCGCCTGGCAGCTGCGCGCCCGACATCGTCTCGGTGATCCCGATCCCTCGCGCGGCCGACGAGTGGCTCGGGGTCGACGAGACCCCCACCCTCCACCGCTACTCGACCGAGGGCTGGGCCGCCGTGCCCTCGAGTGTCTCGTTGCCGCCGCTGGCAAAGCTGCTCTCCATCGCCCGCGATGCCGACGGCAGCCTGCGCGTGCTCGTGGTCGAGAAGGGGGGGAGCAAGCAGCTGCGGCAGCTCACGCTCTCGGGCGGCATGGTCACGGGCACGCAGAGCATCGATCCTGCGAGCTTCCGAGATCGCCGCGCCACGCTCGAGGCCCACGACAGCCGCCGCTGCCGTGGCCTCGACGACTGCCTGCACCTGACGTCGATCGGCAGCGACGTGGTCCTGAGCGTGGAGCCGAAGCTCTACGGCTTCTGGGAGACGAAGATGGAGCTCGGGGCCACGGGCGCTCGCGACGTCCGCTACGCACGCGAGGACGGCACGACGATCGGCCTCTTGATCGCGCAGCCCTGCGACGCGCCCGCGCCTGCGCCTGCGCCCGCCGCGAGCGCCACGCCACCCCCCGCGGCGCCCTCGTCCCCAGGGGCTGCCCCACCCTCCGGCTCAACGCCGCAGCCCAAGCCCCGCCCGTAGCCGATCGGCATCGTCTGCGTGCTTGGGGCCCCTGAGGATCACCAGCGAGCACTCCGAGCCCTTCGTGCCCGCGCAGATCTCCGGCTCGAGCCCGCTCCCCACGCCCTCGACCAGCGCCGCCTTGCCGAGCTCGACCACCGCATGCTGATCGAGCACGCGCTGCGCGTCGAGGGGATCCGCGGTGAGCCACCACCGCAGGTACGCGAGCGAGGCCCGCCCTGCCGCGCCGAAGCGCCGCGATGCGATCCCACGCTCCAGCGCCGCGAGGAGCTCGTTGCGATCCGCCTCCCGGGTGGGCTCGCACCTCCAGCTCGTCTCGGCCCACGCCAGGAGCGGCTCCACCCGCGTGGGCATCTCGTGGTGCGCCTGCGCGTGGGCCTGGGCGGCGTCGCACCAGCGCCCTGCGTCCTCGAGCGCATCGCCGCGCACCGACATCACGCGTGACCAGGCCGCCGGATCGTCGCACGCATCGCGGGACACCAGGCGCTCGTGCTTCTCCCAGAGCGCGTCGCTCCGCCGCCAGCGATCGATCCGCGAGATCGTGCCCAGCGCGGCCACGCGCACGCATGGGTGGCCGCCTGCGGCCTCCACCGCCTGCTCGACGAGCGCCTCGGCTCGGTCGGCCCGATCGAGGCGCACCGCCTTCCCCTCCACGGCGCACGCGGCCAGCTCGAGGAGCGCGAAGATCCGCACCCCCGGCTCGTGCATGCCGGGCTCGGCGAGCGCGGCGAGCTCGGCCGCGGCGGTCTCGCACGTGGCATGGCGGGCCCGGAGGATCACCGCAACGTCGTGAGCAAAGCCCCCGTCGCCCCGGAGCGCCGGCTCGACGTCGACGAGGCGAGCCGCGACGTCGGGATCCTCTTGCCCCCGCCGTGCTCGCAGCCACTCGGCGAGCACCACCCAGCGCGGATCCCAGTCCTTCGGGGCCAGCACGGGGATCGCCTCGTCCTTGGATCCCACGGGATCGACCACCGCGCGCAGCACGACCGCTACGTCAGCGACCGCCGACTCGCGAGGCAGCGGCAGCCCCGAAGCCCACCGCACGAGCGGCGAGCCATGATCGTGCGAGGTCGATCGCAGCACGATCTCGTCGCTCACCAGGATCACCATCCTGGCGCCGTCGGCCTCGGCCGCCGCCACGATCTCGTCCTGGTCGCTCACCCCCGCCGGGAGCCGCATGCACGACAGCCGCTTGCCCGCGCCACGCAGCGCGCTGCACAGGCCCCCATGGACCGCGCTCACGGGGGGTGGCGCGCCGTGGGCCACGGCCAGCACCACGCCGTCCTCGGCGCTCGCGAACGTACCCGCGGGCAGCGGCCCGCTCGTCCGCGACGCCGTGGGCTCGCGGGGCTCCGTCGTGGTTGCCGGGGTCGTGGTCGCAGGGGTCGTGGTCGTCGGGCTCGCGGCGGCGGCCGGCTCCTCGCCCTCCGCCCGCCCGTACCACCCGTACCAGGCGTACCAGGCGTACCACCCGAGCCCCACGATCACGGCCGCCCCGGCGAGGAGCACCGCGACCAGGCCCCACCGTCGTCGGGCCGGCTCGCGCCTCCCCGCCTCGGCCCGTCGCTCCGTGGGCGCCTTCGTCGACGCCGCCTCTGGCTGCGCGGGGTCGGCCAGCGCCTCGTCGATGCGCCCCTCGATCGTCTGCAGCGCCTCGAGCATCTCCCCCGCGGTCGCGAAGCGCAGGCTCGGGTCCCGTGACAGCGCCTTCATCACCAGCTCGTCGAGCGCGACCGGGATCTCCTTGCGGAGCACCCTCACCGGCGTGGCGATGGGCTTCTTCTCCCACGAGCGCCGGATCCGCTCGAGCCCCATGCTCACGTGCCCTCGCGGCAGCTCGCGCGTGAGCATCTCGTAGAGCACCACTCCCACCGCGTACACGTCGGCGCGGGGTGACGCCGGCTTGCCCTCGAGCACGACCTCGGGCGCCATGTACGGCGGCGTCCCGCCCACGCTCGTCGCTCGTGCGGTGATCTGCGCGAGCCCGAAGTCGAGCACCCGCACCTCCTCGTCGGGGCCGCTGAGGACCACGTTCTCCGGCTTGACGTCGCCGTGGGTGAGCCCGCGCGCGTGCACCTCGGCGAGGCCCTCGAGCAGCTGTGCCGCGAGCTCCACGGCGCGAGCCACCGGCAGCGGCTCGACCATGCGCCGGCGCAGCGTCGGGCCCTGGACGAGCTCCATCACGAAGTACGGCACGCCGTCGCGCAACTCGCCGTAGTCCAAGACGCGCACGAGGTGCTTGCCCTCGAGCTGCGCAAGGAGCTGCGCTTCCGCGCGGAACCGCTGGCGCACGGCCACGAGCTCGCGGTGCGAGCCATCGAGGAACTTGACGGCGCGCTTCTGCTCGAGCTCGACGTGCCAGGCCTCCCACACCTGCCCGAAGCCCCCGGCGCCGAGCGGTCGCACGAGCTCGAGCCCCTTGCCCTCGATCACCAGGTGGCGCTCGAGCTCCACGCGGTGCAGCTCGCCCGCGTCATTGGCCCGCAGGAGCTCGTCCCGGCCGGGGAGCGGTGGATCGGGAGCCGTCACGTCGTGCCTCGGTCGCGCGCCGAGCATATCAACGCTTCGATCGCGGCGGCTCGGACACGATCCTCACCTCGCCCCGTACCACCACGTAGCCCCCGCTGCCGCTCCGCAGCTGCTCCCACGATCGGGGCAGCGCCTCGGGCCGACCGACCGCGAACGAGAGCTCCCAGGTGTCCGCGTGCCCCAAGGCGCTCGCCGGCACCTCGACGTCGACCTTCCCGCTCGGGCGCACCACCGCCTCGAGCGAGAGCGGCAGCACCGTCCCCGACGCGGAGCGGGCGAACCCGGCGATCTCGATCGGCCCCTCCACGGGGTCCGCGGGCCGCAGGCCCACGCGGATCGTCCCGGTCGTCGCAAAGGTGGGGATCTCACCCGGGGGCTCCTGCGACGGGTCGGCTCCTCGCATTCCCTCCGTCATCCCCGCGAGCTCGAGCTCGTACTCGGCTGCGAACGTGTCCGGGGTCCTGGGGAGCACCCAGAGCAAGAGCACCGCAGCGAGCGCGGCGACGACCCCGATCGCGGCCGCGGCTGTGGCTCTCCCATGCCCTTGCCGCGCTCGGGTGCGAGCCGGTCGGTCGGGGAGCGTCACGGCATCGTCGTCTGCCCTTCGCCGCACCAGGAGCTGCTCGAGCAGCGCCTCTCGCCGCGCCTCGGCCACCGGTGCGAACACGCGCCTGGCCCGCTCCGCCTCGTCGCGGGCGCCCTCGTCCGTGCGCCCGCCGAGCACCGTCGCCTCTGCCTCGTCGGGCGACAGCTCGCCGAGCGCCACCCTCCGCCACAGCTCGGCCGTGGGGCTCGAGAGCGCCATGTGAGCGCCGAGCGTCTCGGCGACGGCTCGATCAGGCATGGCTCACCCCCGCGTGGGGCTGGTGGTGCACGTCGCCGTGCGGGTGGGTCGCGAGGGCGGTGCCGCCCGACAGCGACAGGATCACGACGAGCATCGCCACCTGCTCGGTCGCGCCCCGCGGGCGCTCCCCGAGCAAGCCCTCGAGCAACGCCGCCAGCTTTCGTCGCAGGCGGCGGTGCCGCTGGTAGGCGGTGTTCTCCTGGATGCCGAGCCGGTGTGCGACGTCGCGGAAGGCCTCGCCGTTCATGTAGTGGCCCTCGAGCAGCGCGAGATCGGTGGCGTCGAGGCGCTCCCGCGCGCGCGCGAGCAGCCGCGCGACGAAGTCGTCGCTCAGCATCCTCGCCACGAGGCTCAGCGCCTCGTCCTCGGGGATGTCGGGCACCTCGGCGATCTCGATCTCGGAGCGCCGCAGGTGCCGCTTGGCCAGGCGCCAGCCGTGCCGGGCGGACACGATGGCGACGAAGCGCCAGAACGGCACGCCGCCCTCTCGCTTGTAGTAGCGGAGCGTCTTGTACTGGCGGGCCACCAGGTATGCCCAGACCTCCTGCACGAGGTCCTCGTAGTGCCCGATGAGATCGGGCCAGCGGTAGACACGAACGCCCACCGCCCACCGCACCGTGGGATCGTAGTGCAGGTAGAGCCGGCGGAACGCCGCAACGTCACCATCGAGCGCGGCCTCGATGTCGGCGGCGGGCAGGTCCTTCGCCGTGGGCGCGGCATGCTTCATCGAGCGCCCTCCATGATGCCGATCGTGAGGCTCCACGGCGAGGCCAGTGCCGGCCCCGTCGGCCCACCAGGGGGTCGTCCCGTTTGGGTCACCTCGACCCAGGTCACGTCGGGCGCCATGAGCCATGCCCTCCCGTGAGGCCCGGCGCTTCGGAGAACCTGACGGGTGGGCACGATTCCTTTCGCTCGATGGGTGTAAACAGCGTTCAATGGGCCATGACGGGCCCGGCAGCGACATCGCGCACATTGCACAGGTCTCGGCCTCGTCGTTCCCACCACCTTCGAGGGCGAGGTCGCGAAGATCGGTCGCGCTGGCGGAACTCACCCTTGAGTGCCGGCCCTCGAAGCCCGCAGCGATGGACTCCACGATGACCACCGATGACTCGACCCTCCTCCAGCAGTGGCGCGCCGGCGATCGCCGAGCCGGCGACGTGCTGATCCGCCGCCACTATGCCTACGCCTACGGCATCGCCAGACGACGCCTGGGCCGCGACGACGCGGCGGCCGAGGCCACCCAGCACGCGATGATGGTGGTCGTGCGAAACCGCGACGAGATCGAGACCTCGTTTCGGGCCTACCTGGGCAAGGCCGTGTACTACAGCGTGCTCTCCCAGACCAAGCACCACCGCCACGAGCCGCTCGAGGGCGATGCGCCGCCGCCCCTTCCCCAGCAAGGCGCATCATCGGCGCTCATCGAGCAAGAGATGAAGCGCGAGGAGCAGAAGCTGCTCGTCAAGGCGCTGCGATCGCTGAGCCTCGACGACCAGCTCCTCTTCTACTACGACTTCATGAACGAGACGAGCCGCGTCGAGCTTGCGGACGTGCTGGGCATCGAGCGCGAGAAGATCTACGCCCACGTCCACCGCGCCAAGCAGCGGCTGCGCAAGCGGCTGGGCGGCTTCCATGACTCGGACGTGAAGCAATCCACCATCGAAGACCTCGACGGGTGGCTGGAGTCGCTGCACGGCAACGCCCCCACGCTGCCGGCGAGGCCGACCGAGGGGTGAGCCGCGACGGGTCGGACGAGCGGGGTCGCTGGCGCTCATCGCACCCACACCCGATACCGCCCCACCGGCTCGCCGCGTGCGAGCATCTCGGCCTGCGCGCGCGCGAGCCCGCTGGCCAGCCCCGCGACGCCGGCGGAGAGCTCGACGGCGAGCCCCTCTCCAGTGGCGAGCCCCAGCGCGTCTGGCTCCCTCGCGGGCGTCGCCACGACCTCCTCGGCCCCCGCGACCAGGAACGCCAGCGCGAGGCTCATGCCCTCACCGTGACCGCTCGGTACGCCCGTCTGGCAGCCGTTGAGCACCACGTGGCGCGGGACCGAGGGCAACATGAGGACGTCCTGGATCTCGAGCGCGGTGTCCGAGGCGAGCCGGAGCCGCGCGGGCCAGGCCCGGCTGCCGCCGGCGTAGGGCGGCAGCGGGAGCCCCTGGCCGCGGCCCTCGTCATGCGCAGCGTGACCTGCGTAGTAGAAGAGGTCGACGCCCTCGAGCTCACCGAGCACGCGCCCGCGATCGGCCTCATCGTGCAGCAAGGGCCCTTCGCGCAGGTCCCAGCCCCGCTCGGCCAGCGCGCTGCCCACGGCGATCGCTTCGCCGGAGGCCGCGACCAGGTCGTGGGTCGGATCGGCCACGAGCAGCGCACGGGGGGCCAGCCCGTCGTCGGAGCGCTCGCGCTCGAGCGCGGGCAGCTCTGCGCCGTAGACGACCACCTTGCGCTCGATGAGCGTCGCGCCGTCCCACGCGAGCACGTGGACGTCGACGCGCTGCGCCCGGCCGCTGGCCAGCACCCGAACCTTGCTCGCCGCGCGCAGGCGCTCGCCCCACGGCTCGAGCAGCTCCTGCCCCAGGCGCGGATCGTCGAGCGCGTGGCGTGGCCCGCCCGCGAGCCACCGCGCGTCGGTGCCTCGCTCGTCCTGCACGAAGACGAGCCATCCGCCTCGCATGGGGTAGAGGCCGAGCAGGAGCTCATCCTCGCCGCACGGCACCAGGTCTTCGTGCGTGGGCACCCACGTGGAGCGCCCGCGCAGGATGGCATCGGCGGCCCTGGCCAGCTCGCGCTCGCTGGCGCGCACCGCCGCGCGTCGCTGCCTCGCGTCGTGGGCCGTGCCCTGGTCCGCCTTCTCGAGCTCGAGATCGAGGCGACCTCGCTGCTCGGTGTACAGCGCGCTCAGCCTCGCGATCTCGGCTCGATCGGCCGGATCGTCGACGGCCGCCCGCACTGCATGGATCGTGCGCGCCTGGGCCTCCCGCGCGGCATGGAAGGCGTCTTCGGCGCGCCCGAGCCTCACGAGCGTCGACACCAGGCGCTCGGTGCTCTGGGCGTGCAGGAGCGCGGCGGTCTCCCGACCCACGCCGACCGCCGCGAGCTCGATGAGCTCCCGCGCGGAGTCCTCGGCCTCGCGGTACGGCTCGACCGCGCCCTCCAGGTCGCCGCGCGCGGCCAGGAAGTCGCCGCGGCGCAGCGCCAGGCGCCAGTAGCCCTCGGCCGTCCCGCTCTGGCCGACGGCGCTCTCGAGCGCGAGCAGGGCGCTCTCCATGGCCGCCGCCGATGGGCTCTCGACGAGCAGCGCCTGGGCCCTCGCGTCGGCCAGGCGCACCCGCTGGTCTCGCGTCGCGTCGTCGGGCTCGACCTCATCGAGCCTCGCCAGCGCCCCTCGGGCATCGCCCTCGTGGAGCTCGAAGAGCGCGAGCGTGAGCAGCAGACCGGGGACGACGCTGCGGTCCTGGCACGAGCCTCCCGGCCTCACGAGCACGAGCCCTTCCTCCAGCAGCCGACGCGCGTCCTCGAACGGCTCGCTGCCCTGCACGGCCTGTAACAGGCCCACCCAGCCGAGAGTGCTCCGGAGCTTGGCCTGCTGGTCGCACGAGAAGAGCCCGGGGTGGTCTCGGTCGATCTCCAGCGCACGCGCGGCCCATCGAGCCGCGGCGTCCACGAAGCCGAGCTCGGCGAGCACGGCCGCGTAGAGGGGAAGCGCATCCGTTCGCGTGCCGTCGTCGTCGAGCTTGGTCGCGAACACCACGCCCTCGCGGAGCGAGACGGCCGCGTCGTAGTAGCGGCCCTGCCACCACTGCACGATGCCCAGGAGGGTCGCGTGGTGGGCTCGACCCCTGGGGAAGCGCACCGCGTGCGGCTCGAGCCCATCGAGGCGCTGGAGCGCAGCCCGATGATCTCCGGCGGCGGCCGCCGCGAAGGCCTCCCCGTACCCGACGGCGAGATCCCTGCTCGAGAGCACGTGGGGGGGCCGCTCGGGAGCACGGGCGCGGGCGGTGACCCGAAGCGACCACGGCGGGACGGATGGATCGGCAAACACGACGTCGACGTAGTCGGCGGTCGGCGGGAGCGCGAGCTCCGCGCGGAAGCCATCGAGGCCCTCGACCTGCTCCGTGCGAGCTCGCCAGGGCTCCCCGTCCACCCTCAGCTCGACCCGGCTGGGGTCGGGGTGGTCGATCCAGAGCAGCAGCGGCTCGTCGGGCTCGAACACGCAGCGCGGGACGTCCTCGAGCCAGACCTCTCGACAGCCGGTGTAGTCGACCACGCCCAGGTCGCCCATCCGCCGCGCCGGGCGCACGAGCGAGAGCGCACCGATGCCGGCGATCACCGCGGGAGCGACGAGCCACCAGGCCCGAGGCCTGCGTGCTGATGGCTCGGCCCAGCATATCATCGCACCACATCGGTCTCGGTGGAGCGCTGCACGGGACCCGCTGCGGGGTCGTGATCCTCCTCGTCCTTGGTCGCGAGCCGGGTCAGCAGCGTGGCCAGCAATTGCTCGAGGCGCTCGGGCGTCGGTGCCGCGAACACCCGCCGTGCGAGCTGCCCGTCCTCGGGGCTCCCGAGCAGCGCGGCCGCCTGCTCGATCGAGATCTCGCCTGCGATCACGCGACGCCACGCGATCGCGGCGGGGGTCGACAGCGCCATGTGAGCGCCGATGAGCTCGGCGGCCCCGTGATCACTCATGAGCGCCTCCTGGCCCGGCAGGCGCGATTTCCTGCGGCGCCGCGCGAAGGTCGGCTCGCGCCCCGGAACTAGCTCCACGAGGTCTCCGGCGGGCGTGGTGCTCGCTCGGGGCCTCGACCGAGCCCCGGCGTACGTGCACGCCGGGGCGCGGTGGATGGAGCAGTGCACGGTCTCGAGGACGAACATGAGCTCGTACAAGCTCGTCGTTGGTGTGATGTTGGCCTGTCGATTCGCGCTGATCGGGGCGCCCAGCCCCGCCCACGCCTTCACCACGTCGGTGGAGCCGATCCCCACCGACGTGGTGGGGCCGCCCAAGAGCAGCCAGTACCCGCAGCCGATCTGCAACATCTGCAAGGTGGAGGCCTCGAGCGAGACCAGCTCGAGCAACCAGACGCGGGGCCTGCTGTTCATCTCGTACGAGGACGAGGTCTACACGAGCTTCGAGGGCAGCATCGAGCTGACGGTGCTGCTGTCGAACGACACGCAGTACGTCGAGACGATCACCGGCGTGGAGCTCTCCGAGGACGAGGAGGTGACGTGGGTCCTGCCCAACCCGCCGCAGCTCTCCTGGCTCGACGTGGAGCACGTGTGGGTGGAGCTGGTGCCGGCGGCGTAGCGCCCTCGGTGCGACGCGGAGGCCCGGCCCGGAACGAACGGGCCGGGCCTCCGTGGGTGATCTCGGGCGGCGATGGACGAGGAGCAGCACCTCATCGTCGTGAGGCCCGGCGAGGCGCGCGACCTGACGTCCGGGTGATCGCGGCCGAGGCCGCCCTCACCCCGGATCGCACACGCCGTCGCAGTAGAGCTGCACCTGCCCCGTGCGCAGGAAGTGGTCCACGGCCTCCACGGCGGCGGGCACCCCGGCGAGCGCGCCGTGGGGATCGTCGCCCTCGGTCATGGGGACGTTGCCGAGCGGCTCGGCGGGCAGCCCGAAGTCGTGCTCGATCATGGCGCTGCCGGTCACGGGGCCCGTGGCCTCCTCCACGCCCCACACGGTGCGGTTGAGCGGGTCGCCCACGTTCACCGCCCCGATCGCGCGCGCCATCACGTGGGCCCCGACCGTGGGCACCTGGTGATCGCCGATGCTCACCATCATCAGCACGTCGTGCACCGACGAGCCCGGCAGCGGATCGCTCGACAGGTGCCGCGAGTAGCCCGAGGGCTCGCCGCGATCCCACATGATCTGCAGGAGCCCCAGGAGCATCAGGCGATCGAACGCGTCCTCGTACGAGTTGGCCACCAGGTCCGCGAACGGCTCGAAGTCCACGCTGCGATCGAGGAGCAGGTTGTAGGGCTGCCCGGGCACCGCCAGCACGCCGCGCTCGACGTCGGGCGACAGGGCCACCACGCAGGGGCCCATGATGCCGCCCTGGCTGCCGCCGTAGTAGTGCACGGTGCTCGTGTCGACGAGCGGCGCGCCCATGTACTGCAGCTCGGGGTCGTCGGCGATGCTGGTCTTCATCATGCGCAGCGCGAGCACGAAGTTGATGAACGACTGCTGCAGGCGATCGGGCATGGTGCGCAGGCCGCTCACGTCGCCCGAGGCGATGAGGCCGGCCACCAGCGTGGGGTCCTGGTCGGACATGCCGATCCAGTCGAGCGAGACGAAGATGACGTTGGCCGCGTTGGCGAACGCCTGGAAGTCGCCCGACTCGACCTGGCTGCGGCTGCCGAACAGGCCGTGCCCGAACGCCACGGCGGGGGCGGGCTCGGCCTGCGCCGAGTAGGGCACCAGGATCGTGAAGGGGTAGCTCGCCGTGCCGTTCTGCTGGGGCACGCCGTCCTCGTCGAGCACCATCACGCCGCCGGTGCCGGGCGTGTCGAGGAACAGCGGCACCTCGATGGTGCCGCGGATGCGCCGGAAGACGTCGGCCGACCAGTCCTCGTCGACCGAGGTGATCTCGTAGCTCGGGCCCGCGTCGCCGACCAGCTCGATGGCCACGTCGCGCATGTGCACGGCGCGGCCGCTGGTGTGCTCCTGACTCGAGACGGTGAAGTCCCACGCGAGCTGGAGGTCGTCCCGGGGCACGCCGGCGTCGGAGAGCCGCGCGAACACGTCGCCGTAGAGCCCCCGCCGCGCCTCGACGGCGGGATCGTCGGTGGGGGTGCCGTCGCGCAGGGCCGCGAACGCGGGCGAGGGCGCGATGACGCTGCCGCCCGCGTCGACCACCCCGCGGATGGCCACGATGTAGCGGTGGCCGTACTCCATGGGCGCGGCGAGCTGGACGAGGAGCGAGCGGTCGCCGTCGCCCTCGGCGTTGAGATCCACCTCGGAGAAGTGGGGGAACAGCTCGCCGGTGTCGGCGTCGAGCACGATGGTGGGCGACTGGGGCGAGATCGAGTCGCCGATGTGGAGCGGGTCGGGCAGGCCCGTGGCGGTGGCCCCGGGCAGGTACGCGAGCAGCGTGCCGCCGATCGCGAAGCCGTCGCGCTCGTTGAGCGCGTCGGGCGAGTGCCTGGTGCCGGCGAGCGTGCGCGGCAGCATGGCGCTCGAGATCGCCAGCCGCCGCCCCGTGGGCGTGGTGTCGTCGACCACGGTGAACACGTTGCTCGGGAACGGGTAGCCGCAGTGCTCGGGCACGAGCGGATCGCACTCGAGGGTGGGCCAGGTGCCGTCCCACGGCTCCACGGGCTCGCCGGTGGTGGCGTCGCCCGAGCTCGGGCCCGCGCCGCTGGAGTCGAGCGCCCCGGTGGTGGGCCCGGGCAGGTCCTCGCCCCCGCTGCCGTCGCTCGTGCTCGAGCCCGCCCCGGTGGCCGAGGTGCCGTCGTCGGCACACCCGGCCACGAGGAGCACGATGGCCCAAGGAATCGTCGCTCGCTCGCCCCGTCGTCCCCACCGCATGCCCGCGATCCTACTCCAATCCATCCCCCCCGCGCCCGAGCGCGAGCACCTGGTGGGCGTGGGCCCGGAACATGCGCTCGAACTTGCTGTCGTCGAGCACCAGGCTGTAGAAGAGCCGCTTGGGGTGGAAGCCGGCGTGGTAGCGGGTCATGCCGAGCGCGCGCTGGAGGCGGTTGGCGAGCTTGAGGGTGGGGCCGGGCACGCGGACGGGGTGGATGCCGCGCTCCTCCAGGAAGCGGCTGAGCGGGCCGATGGTGCTGCCGGCCACGTTGTAGAGGCCCTTGCCGTGCAAGAAGATGGCGAGGACGAGGTCCCGTGCCAGCCGCTCCTTGGTGGTGGGGTTGATCATCGGATCGAAGCCCACGGGCAGGATGGGCGGGTTGCTCTCGAACAGGAGGTTCATGCCCGAGAGCACGCCGCCCCCGAACACACCGCTCGGGCGGATCACCATCACCTCGCAGCGCGGGCTGTCCATCTTGGCGCGGCACATGAACTCGGCGTCGAGGGTGTCGCGCAGGATGGGGTGGGCGTCGGGGTCGAGGTTGAGCTCGCCGTCCTCGCGCACCTTGAAGTCGCTGCGGGGCCCGAGCTTGTAGACCGCGTCGGACGACAGGAAGATGTACTTGGCCACGCCGTGGCGCAGGCTCGCGTCGAGCAGGTGCTGCGCGGTGTTGACGTTGAACTCGTGGCTCTTGAAGTCGTAGCCGTGCGGGTTGCCCTGGAACGCCAGGTGCAGCACCGTGTCGAACGGGCGGTCGATGAAGCGGTCGAGCAGGAACAGGTTGTCCACCTGGCGCCGGCGGCCGAGGTCGGCCGAGGCGAACACGAAGCGCTCGGGGTCGCAGCCGAGGAGCGTGGGCGGGCAGGCGCCGCGGTCGACGGCCAGGATCACCTCCACGTCGGGGTCGGCGAGCAGCCGCTCGATGAGGTGCATGGCCACGCGCCGCCGCGCGCCCGCGATGAAGATGCGGCGCTTGCCCGCGCGCAGTGAGCCCTGCGGGGGCATGGGCGCGGGCGGCTGGGCGCCCCCCGGCAGGACGATGGGAGGGGTTCCGTCTCGGGTCATGGGGACGCTCGATCCTGCGGCTGCGGCCGCGGCCGCGGGTACGCGCCGGGCCGCGCCGGAGCCCGCGGGCCGCTCATGGGGCCCTCCGCCGCGCGTCCTGGCCCTGGCGCACGAGCTCGGCCACGGCATCCTGCACGCGCTCGACCTCGCGCCGCCGCACCTCGATGCTGCGCAGCGCCTCGGGGTCGACGTGCAGCGGCGGCCCGTAGTGGATGTAGTAGCGCGAGGGCCGGGGCAACAGGCCCAGCGGGCCGAGCCACGGGAAGGTGGTGGTGATGGGGAAGTAGGGCAGCCGCAGCGCGCGGGCCAGCGGGCGCAGGTCGGCCACCATCGTCTGCTGCTCCTCGGCGCCCACGAGGCCAAACGGCACCACCGGCACGCGGTGGCGCGCCGCGAGCTCCACGTGGCCGTGGCTGAACGGGTGCAGCTCGTAGCGGTGCTCGGCGGTCTTGCCGAGCGCCTTGGCGCCCTCGGGGAAGATGCCCACGAGGTGGCCCTCCTCCACCAGGCCGTCGAAGTTGCGGCGGGTGCCTGGCATCTGGCCCACGCCGCGGAAGAACGCGCCCACGAACGGCACCTGGTAGACGAAGTAGTCGACCATGTAGCGCACCAGCCGTGGGGGCTCGGTGTGGCGGAACACGTCGGTCGCCACCATCATGCCGTCGAAGGGGAGCACGCCGCTGTGGTTGCCCACCACCACGCCGCCGCCGGTGGTGGGGACGTGCTCGTGGCCGGCCGAGACCACGCGGAAGTAGTAGCGGTGCAGCCAGTAGCCCACGGCATAGGCGAAGCCCAAGAGGTCGCGGCGGGTGCCGAATACGTCGGTGCCGAAGCCGGTGTCTTGCACCGGGTAGGCCTGCACGCGCTCCCACTCGCCGTGCGGCAGGAGCGGGCGCAGCACGTCCATGGAGAGTCGCTTGGACCGCACGAGCGGGATCATGGTGGGATCAGTAGCGCACGGGGGGCTTGCCGTGATCGGGCCGGGCGTTGCGGCGCTCGAGCCGGAGCGCCCACTCCTCGGAGGGCACGGGGATGACGTAGACGGTGGGCCACACGAAGCGCCGATCGGTGGCCCCCATGCGCCGTGCCCAGTACTCCACGTCGACCACCTGGTAGGGCGTGTCGTCGATGACCACGATCTCGTGCACGCGCGGCACGAACTGCGAGCCCTCGGTGGTCTCGGTGCGGAACAAGAGCCGCCCCTCGCAGGCGTATTCGACGTAGGGCATGGCGAAGGGCCATGGTAGCGCCCCGGGGCGGGGTTTGGCCACGGGGTGGCCGCGGGCGCGTCAGCCTGCCGCGTGGTCGGAGTCGAGGCGGTCGAGGAGCGCCCGTCGCAGCGCCTCCGCCTCGCCCACCGGGGGCAGGCAGGCCTGCCGACGGCACACGATGGCGTCGGGCGTGGCGTGGGGCTGGAACGAGAGGCTCACCCCGTGGGGCAGCCGCAGCCGCTGCGCCCGGACCAGGGCGGCCAGCGCCCGGGTGTGCGCGTCGCGGGGCGAAGGGCCGCGCACGGTGACGTGGGTGGCCGCGGGCGTGGCATGGCGGGCGGCGTGCAAGAGGCTCGCGTAGCCGAGCGGCTGCGAGGTGGCGCCGCGGTAGCGGCGCAGCAGCGCCTGCGCGACCTCGTGGGCGCGCGGCGGCGCGTGGTCGCACGCGCCGAGCCGCAGCAGCACCTCGAGCATCACCCCGAGGCCCGAGGGGATCGGGCCGTCGTGGTCGCTCTCGATGCGATCGACGAGCGCCTCGGCGTCGTCGGCGGTGAGGTAGAAGCCGTCGCCCGCGGGCCGGGCGTGGTGCTCGAGCGCGTGCGCGGCCAGCTGCCGCGCGTGCGGCAGCCAGACGGGGTCGAGCGACAGCTCGTGCAGGTCGAGGCACGCGCGGGCGAGGAAGGCCACGTCGTCGAGCACGCCGCGGGTGTGCGCGCGGCCGTCGATGGCGACCCGCAGCACGCGGCCGTCGGCGGCCACGTGGTGGGCCACCAGGTGCCGCAGGCAGGCGGTGGCGAGCGCCTCGCAGCGCCCGGCGAGCGCCGGCTGGCCCGTGGCCTCGAGCGCGGCGGCGGTGCGGCCGAGGCCGCTGACGAGCAGCGCGTTCCAGGCGGTGGAGCGTGAGCTCGAGCGGGGTGAACGGGCTGGCGCCGTCGCGGTGCCTCACGGTCGCCGGGCACCCACGGGAACGGCGTCCAAGGGCCCCGGTACCGCCGCCGATACGGCGTCCGTGGTGGTCTCGTCGAGCGCCGCGATCCGCTGCTGCACGCGCGCGAGGTGAGCGTCGAGTGCGTGCAGCGTGGTCTCGGGCGCCCCGCTCGTGCGGGCGGCCTCACGCCGCGCCGCGAGGCGGGCCGACGTGTCGAGCAGCCGCCATCGCTGACGGTCGAGCGGATCCGACGAGGGCGGTGCGACGGGAGCTTCGGTCGCGCGCTCGGGCTCGATCGCAGGGGGTTGCTCCTCCTGCCTAGCCACGGTCGCAGGCTCGGGCTCGCTCACCCCGAGCGAGGCCTCCTGCGCTTCGGGCGAAGCCGCCGGCTCCGGGCGCAGCACCCACCAGCCAACACCAGCGAGGATCACGAGAGTCAGTAGGATCGGTCGGCGTTGCATGGCGTCACGTCCTCGTCAGCTCGGCTCACACGCCGCGCGATGGAAGGGTAGCGCTGTCGACGTCACCACCGACTCGATGTCGATGTCCACCGTCACGCCCGCCGCCGCCACGGCGGTGAGGTCGAGACCCGGCGGCAGCACGAGCACGTCCACGCCGTCCCCGCCCGAGAGCAGCTTGCCCGACGTGAGCTCGCACGCCGCGAGGATTGCGATCACATCGTTCCCCGCTCCGCCATACACGGCATCGACTCCCGCGCCCGGCATTAGCGTGTCGGCCTCGTCACCGCCTTCGAGCACGTCGTCGCCCAGGCCTCCCCATAGCACGTCGTCGTCGGCGTCGCCCTGCAGGATGTCGTGCCCAGCTTGCCCGTACAGCTCGTCGGCTCCCGCACCAGCCACCAGCAGGTCGTCCCCCGTTCCGCCCCAGGCGCGATCGCTCCCGGGACCACCGTCGAGCGTGTCGTCGCCGTCCTCACCCACGAGCCGGTCGGCGCCCTCGTGGGCCTCGCAGATGCCCGCGCCCGGGCCGTCGCCGATGAAGTCGTCTCCCTCGGCCGACACCAGTAGGTCGGCGCCGGCCAGGCCAATCAGCGCGAGGGCGTCGGGCTCGGAGGCTTCGTACATGTCGTCGTCCTCGGTGAGCACGAGCGTCGACCGGCTCGAGCCACCACAATCGTCGTGTACCCACGTGCGTACCACCACGATCTGGGTGAACGCCGGCCCCACGTGCTCGTCCTCCGCGTCGATCGGCCACCAGCGGATCAAGTGCGTGCCTTCGTCGAGCTCGACCTCGCTGTTCTCGTCGATCGGGATCGGGGTGGTCAGCGGCGTGAGTGTGGACTCCGTGGTGCCGCTCGCGATCACCTCGCCCGCCACGCCCACCGCGCCGCTCTCGCACGCCGACACATCGGGCAGCGGCAGCACACGCGACCTGCGGTGGAATCACCAGGGCATCGGCGAGGCAGCCATCCTCCTCATGCGCGATCCCAATGGCCTCCACGCCCGCCGTGAGCAGCGTGGCGGCGTCGTAGCTGACCTCCACCGCCTCGGTTCCCGCGATGTTGCCGATACCGATCGTCGCTCTCTTGCCGAGATCGTAGTCGAGGTCGCCCACCACGGTATCGAGGTAGTGCAGCTCGATGCGACCGCTCTCGTAGATGTGGGCCTGCACGCTCACGCCCAGGCTGGTGGAGCTGCTGGTGTCGCGCCCGTGGGGGACGTCTTCCCAGCTCACGATGAAGCGCGCGCCGTCGAACCAGCCGTACACCCCACCCCCGGCGCTCGGGTCGAGGTCGTCCCAGTACACGGCGATGTCGGGGGCGTTCACGCTCGTCGACGCGGGCAGGTCGGTGTTCGACCCCGTGATCGCCACGTTCGTGGTGTTGATGCCACCGTTGGCCCCCACGTAGAGGTAGGTCGACACAGTGGTGCCGTAGAACGGGAATTCGAAGCCCGAGGGCAGCGCGATCCGTGCGTAGCCGTCGTTGGTCAGCGAGAGCTGCGTGGCCCCCGGCTTGCTCGCGATGGGCACGAAGTCGAGCGCCAGCTCGCCCGCGAAGTAGCCAAAGCCGTCCACGCCGCTCCCGAGCGGTGCTGCCGCGCGGAACGACTGCGCGGTGCAGGCCTCCACCTCCGAGGGCTCGTGCTCCACGCAGAGGTCCAGCGTATGCTCGCCCACCGACAGCGGCGCGCCGTCCTCGGTGGTGGTGATGCTGGCGCCCAACTTGTCGAGCGTGCCCGAGACGATCAACGTCGCGTCCTCGCTGGCCGTGATCGAGAGCTCGAGCTCGTTCGACAGGTTGCAGAGCGGCATGAGCCGGCACAGCTCTTCGAGCGACGTGTCGAAGGTGGAGAGCTCCACGTCGTCGGTGGTCGGGGCCGGGCAGGTGTGGTGCAGGCCGGTGGCGAAGCTCGTGCCGTTGGTGAGCGCGTAGGGTGAGAAGGCGTTCGAGGGCGGGGGGGTGGTCTCCGGGGGGATGTAGGAATCGTCGGGGTCGAGCTGGGAACAAACCAATTGGCTGACATCCCGCCATTCTCCCGTGAACAGAGTGATAGCTGATTGAAGACGCTGCGGTGTTGCTCCACCGTCGCCACTACCGTCATCCGCACCACCTACCGACACCGGCAAGCAGACACCAGGTACGGGCACGCCCTCGAAACAGTCCTCGGGGAGTGTGTCACAGTCACAACCAGCATCGAGGTCGCATTCTCCTGGATCACAGTCTCCACTGAAGCCAGAGTTAATGATCGTACATGGCCGCGTGACGCTAGGATCGTTCTGTAGGTCATTACATGAAAGAGCGGAGCATCCGGGTTCGCATCCGTCCTCCTGATCGGTGTAAGCATGAGCTGCTTGAACCTCTATATCGCCATAGGAGTCGACGGGTTGACACCTGACGTCGACGTCGAACGCTTGCGGGGAATAAGCCCCACACGAATCATCATAACCAGCAGACGGGGCAACGCCGTAGTAGTAATTGGCCGCTCGAATACCGGCATTGAAGTAGCCAGCAATTGCGAAGCGACAATAGTCGGCCGGCCCGGTTGGCGGACTGGTCTCGGGAATGCAGAAATTATCTGTAATGGTCCTTCCGTCGTAGGGGAACAAGTCATCGGGATTGCTAGATGGAGATGAACAATCTCCTACCTCCTCGACTTCGCACTGACACCGGACCGTGCGGACGAGCGGGTGGTCGGGCGGAGCGTCAAAGCCCCCGCCTCCAGTCTCATC
>WBZL01002386.1_pt1 | contig 18363 bp, 14 predicted proteins | sample 5204291 | NCBI WGS metagenome assembly WBZL01 (sample SAMN12344345, study PRJNA552823) | activated sludge metagenome | biome: Activated sludge suspended growth; feature: Nitrification reactor; material: Wastewater; isolation source: activated sludge from nitrification reactor of wastewater...
CTAAAGCATTGAATTATTTTTTTAACAGAATAATCACTTAACTTACTATTTCTTAACATCTTTCTAGACTAACAGATCTTGTCTGCTAGTCTAGAGCCTTTCAAAAATTGAATCCGGTCACATGGAGCTTGAAACGGTTGATTTTGAACTGGTCAAATTAATCGAAGATACCCTCATCATGTTTGCTCAACCAGCTGATGAAAAAGGGTTAGAGTTGGCCGCACAATTCATACCTCCCAATATACCGATTGCGATAAAAGGCGACCCATTTCGCTTAAAACAAGTGCTTGTGAATCTAATTAATAATGCGATTAAATTCACCAGTCAAGGCGAAGTCATTATTCGGACACGCATAATAGAAGAATCTGAAACGCAAATTCATATTAATATTTGTGTTGCGGATACAGGGATTGGTATTCCTGAGGCTTATCATGACAAAATATTCCAACATTTCTCGCAAGCGGATGGTTCAACAACCCGCCAATACGGTGGAACAGGGCTTGGGCTCACTATTTGTAAGCGTTTATTAGAATTGATGAATGGTCGAATTTGGGTTGAAAGTAGTTCAGGTCACGGCTCCAAATTCTGGATCGACATCAAGATGGAGAAATGTTCACTTGCAGCTATTGCTGCTTTACCAAACCTAGAAATACTGCACAATACCAGAGTATTAATCGTTGATGACAATCAAACAAATCGTGAAATACTGGAATTACAGTTAAAAAGTTGGAATGTAAAAGTAAATTGTGCTGAGAATGCGGAGCGAGCGCTAATCATGATGAGCAAAGCAGTAGAAGATTGTGATCCATATCGGCTAGCTATCCTCGATATGCATATGCCTAAAATGGACGGCCTTCAACTTGCAAAAATTATTGCATCCGATGCTAACCTGAGCAAAACTCGCCTCATGATGCTTACCTCCACCTATAGCAATGCCTCACAATTAGAGCGACAAAATGTTGGCATTCTACGCTGCGCTAATAAGCCAGTACGACAACGGGAACTACTCGAAATCATCCTAGATGTCTTGCAACGCTCTGATAAATCAGCTCATTCAGAAACACCAATAAAACAATCTACCTCGGCATTACCAGCAAAAAACCTGACACAAGGCAAGGTGCTACTGGCTGAAGATAACTTAGTCAATCAAGAAGTAGCTAAAGCGATGCTTGCTAAGTTAGGTTTCAAGGTCGATATTGCTAACGATGGTCAGCAAGCGTTAGATTTTATGAATAAACAACGTTACGATATCGTTCTCATGGATTGCCAAATGCCAATCATGGATGGATTTGAAGCGACGACCCAGATTCGCAAACAATACGGTCAAACAATACCGATTATTGCGTTGACTGCTAACGCGACTGAAGATGATCGTAACCATTGCATCGAAGCGGGTATGGATGATTTTCTTTCAAAACCCTATACATTGAATCAGTTAAATCAAGTCCTCACTAAATGGGAAACAAAAACTCAATCAAACTTAGTCGATGCAATGTCAGAATCTCATGTACCAAAAGAAAATACTGAAATAAAAAAAATGCCTTTATTAAATCCCGTATTGTTAGATCAGATCCGTAGCCTTGATGCATCAAATGGGCACGAGCTAGTCAATAAGATTTTATGCGCTTTTCTCGAGTCTGCAGAAAAATATATCGAGTTACTTGACCGAGCGTTTAATGATAAAGATATTGAAACTATTAGGAAAACGGCGCACACATTAAAATCAAGTTCAGCTAACATTGGTGCTGAGGAATTATCAACAATATTCAAACAAATTGAAGCATATAGTAAAAATGGGGAGTTAGCGCTCGCTGAATCTTTGTATTCAGGGATGTTAGCTATTTATCAGCAAGTAATAATCGAAGTTAAAGCGATCATCAATCAATCTCAATGAGCAGAACTTTTAAAATACTACTTGCTGACGATGATGTAACGATCCGCTTTTTGATGCAAGCCGCTTTGGAACAAGCAGGTTTCGAAGTTATTTTGGCAAGTAATGGGGAAGAAGCGATTCAGTTATTTAATACATCCTCACCCGATATGGTGATGTTAGATGTTGAGATGCCCCAAATGAATGGTTACCAAGTGTGTACTTACCTGCGCAAGCAAATTGGCAATGAACTTCCGATTATCATGGTCACCGGTATGGATGATGTTCAATCAATCGATCATGCGTTTGAAGTAGGCGCCACTGATTTTATTGCAAAACCAATTAACTGGAATCTGATCAATTATCGATTGTTATATCTCAGGCGGGCCTACCTCAATTTGCTGGATTTAAAGAATGCAAATGCCCGTAGCAAAGCTATTTTTAGTGCCATTCCTGACACGATGTTCATCATAGATAATAATGGCCATATCGTTGATACACAAAGTAGTTCTGATAAAAATGCCTTTTTAAATTTCCAAACGGGAGATGATTTAAACCAGCGAATGCCTGCAAATATTACCCAGGCCCATTTGGAAGCAGCAGGAAGAGCCCGTAAATATGGCGCAGTCGAACACTTTGAGTATCAATTAAATGGCGATAGTGATCGTGAAAAATACTACGAAAGTCGTGTTGTAGCCATTGATTCCAATGAGATCTTATGCTTGGTACGCGATATTACGGAGCGAAAAGATTCTGAGAATCGAATCTTTCGGTTAGCTTATTTTGATAGCTTAACCGGACTTCCTAATCGTCAATCGTTTATTGATAGGCTAAAACGCGAAATAAAACGTGCAAAATATATCGGTTCGAAACTTGCTATCTTATTTCTTGATCTCGATGGCTTCAAAAGCATTAATGACACAATGGGCCATAACACCGGGGACGTTATTCTTCAGTGGGCTGCAGATCGACTTCAAAGTAGCACGCGCTCCTCTGATTTTGTATCTCGTAGCAACACAACTGGCTCCGAAATAGAGCTCGCACGATTGGGGGGAGATGAATTCACCGTCGTAATCCCGAACCTGACACGGGCAGAAGATGCATTGGTACTTGCGCATCGAATACGTGAGACCATGCGACGTCCATTCCGATTAGACAGCCGTGATGTAGTACTTACCACAAGCATTGGGATTGCACTGTATCCCGATGATGGTGAAGATGTTGAAGCATTACTTAAACACGCTGATACAGCAATGTATCATGCAAAAACGGAAGGGCGAGATAATTGCCAGTTTTACAGTGTTACGCTGACACAAGAAGCGGAAAAACGCTTGAATTTAGAAAATGATTTGCGTAATGCATTAAAAAATAATGAATTCCATTTGCTATATCAACCTCAATTTGATGTTGAGAGATCACACTTTAAGTCCGCTGAAGCGTTGATTCGCTGGAATCATCCCAAGCAAGGATTAGTCTCTCCCTTAGATTTCATCCCACTCGCCGAGGAAAATGGCTTGATCATACCGATCGGAGAGTGGGTATTAAGAACTGCCTGTAGCGATGCGGCCCATTGGCTAAAAAATGGGGGTGATTTAAAAGTTGCTGTCAACTTATCTCCGTTACAATTTAAAAACCCTGATTTAATCAAATCAGTGCTTTCGATTTTAACTGAGACAGGGTTGCCGCCTCATAAATTGACCCTTGAAGTTACTGAAGGCGCATTAATGGAGTATAGTGAAAATACCCTTGCTACGCTGCGTGAGTTACGTAAAAATAAAATTCACATTGCACTCGATGATTTTGGTACAGGGTACTCCTCCATGAATTATCTAAAGCGCTTACCAATCGACAGCATCAAAGTGGATCAAAGTTTTGTGAGTGGTTTACTCGATGATAAAGATAGCTTGGCAATTGTCAGATCAATCGTCACACTATCTAAGAATTTAGGATTTCATATCACCGCAGAAGGTATCGAAACACTTAATCAAGCTGAAATATTAAAATTTCTAGGTTGTGAAACATTGCAAGGTTTCTATTTTAGTAAGCCGCTGCATAAGAATGACATGCTTCAACTCTCGAATAAATCTTGGGATATCGACGCTGTGAATCCCCTAGGCTATCATTATGAAAGTCGCCGATATTAAGCAACTCAATATCAGCGCCCTGCTCCCTAGCCCCAAAGGCGTTGCACTTGCATTGCTTGAAGTTTGCCGAAAAGAAGACGCCACATTAGGCGAAATCACTAAACTCATTCAAACCGATCCCGCTTTATCCGGACGATTGATTCATAAAGCAAACCTTGCTAGCCAATCTGCACGTCCGATCACTTCGGTAACAGAAGCAGTTTCTCGCGTTGGATTGACCGTTGTCAAACAATTAGCCTTGGGCTTCTCGCTCATTGACCAATATCAAGGTGGGCCTTGTAAAGGTTTTAATTATCAACAGTTTTGGTCACATTCCCTGTTAATGGCAATTGCTATGCAAGAACTCGGTAAATCAGTTCGAGTTTGTCCCCCTGATGAGTTGTTTGCCTGTGGTTTAATGACACGAATTGGTTGCTTGGCGCTCGCAACGATTTATCCTGGTAAATATACTGAGATTCTAGAAAAACAAGATACCAACACATCACTTCCGTTACTAGAGCAACAGTTTTTGGAAACAGACCATAATCAATTAACTGCAGCGATGTTAATTAATTTTGGCGTTCCCAATATTATGGTTGAGCCCATCTATTACCACGAATCACCTCATGAGTCGGGATTTTCCGAAGGATCGCGCCCTTATCAAATCGTTCATCTTCTCTACCTTGCCAAGCAAATTGCAGATTTAGGTATCAGCCCAGAATCTGAGCATAGTAAACGCACCGCTGATCTAATGTTATTAGGTAGTAAGATTGGGCTGGATACCGAGTCGTTTGGCCAATTTATTGATCAAATTATGCATAACTGGCAACAATGGGGTGAGATGCTCAAGCTTCCAGCAGTTGCACCGCCTTCTTTCCAGAAAATGGCGAGCACCCCAGCACCTAGACCCGAGGAATCGATTGATGCTGCTACGTTACGTGTTTTACTCGTCGAGGATGAATTGTCCAGTCGTCTCCTTACCGAGGGCATCTTAAACAATATACTCGGACATACTGTCCATACGGCAGTTAATGGTAAAGAAGCATTGTCACTCGCGATAGAGGTTCAGCCCCATATTATTATTACTGATTGGATTATGCCTGCCATGGACGGGCTGGAGCTAACTCGGGCTATTCGTTCAACGGATTGGGGGCAAAATATTTACATTATCATGCTCACTAGCCTCGAGAATGAAGAAGATATTGTTGAAGCATTTGATGCCGGTGTAGATGACTATGTATCTAAGCCCATCAATCTTAGAGCTTTTCGTGCCCGACTTCGAGCCGCTTGGCATTATCGGAAACTACAAGAATCTTGGGAACGTGACAGGGAACAACTCAAACGTTTTGCAGCAGAATTGGCAGTAACCAATCGAAAATTAGAGCACATTGCCTTGACGGACATGCTAACAGAACTGCCTAATCGTCGTGCGGGAATGAATGTTCTATCTGAAACTTGGAGCAATAGTGAACGCGCGAATCAATCCATGGCCGTCATGTTAATTGACATCGATTATTTTAAGAAGATTAATGACACTTATGGTCATGCGACGGGTGATCGTGTGTTGATCGAAATTGCTACGTTAATCCGATCAAATGCCCGTAAAGGGGATTCATTCTGCCGCATGGGGGGGGAAGAATTTTTAGTTATTTGCCACAGTGGCTGCATTGAAATGAAATCGACCGTGCAATTTGCAGAACGATTACGTCAGTACACTAAGTCTCACCCGATCAAAATCGATGAAAATAATATTGAGGTCACAATTAGTATCGGTATTGCTCAAAAAGAAACCAGTGTTGAAAATCCAGACCAGTTAATCAATTTGGCGGATAAAGCACTCTATGCTGCCAAAAATGCGGGTAGGAACAAAGTATTTCTAGCGGCTGAGAATAAGCTGATTAACTGTAGCAATCAAAGTTAATACAGATATTGCTACATAGTGTGGTGAAGGCATAGTCATTCATTGCGTATCAAATTCATCGATGCTTGTTCAATTAATAGGAAATAGCGCGAAGAATAACTCAATTACGATGCAACAATTACTATTGAAAGCATGGTTATTGTTACTGCTTACATTCCCTCTCCCTTCGATCGCAGATACGCTTGATGAGTATCAAGTAAAAGCTGCATTTATTTACAATTTCATTGCCTTTACCCAATGGCCTTATGAAATTAACCAACCCCTCAATTTTTGTATCTATGGTGAAGATTATTTTGGACAAGAAATCGATCACCTACAAGTAAAGCAGATTAATAACCAACGCATTCATGTCTTACGATTTTCCCAGCTTGAAGAAATTAAGGTTTGCCAAGTTTTATTTATATCAAAACCAAATATCAGCAGCCTCCCCTCTATTCTAGCTTTTGTTCAAGGTCAATCCATTCTCACCATCGCTGACACTCCCGATGCTGCTATCAAAGGAATCATGATCAATATGATCGTGGCACAGAATCGGATTTTGTTTGAAATTAATCTCCAGTCAGCGCGAAATGCGAAATTGGATATTAGCTCAAAATTATTACAACTTGCTATGAAGGTATATCAATAACATGCCAATATTGCGTACCCCCCTATTGTTTAAAATACTCTCAGCAATTGTATTGACTCATCTGGCAACGATAGTTCTAGCAGCACATGAATTGAACAACGTTCCACAGCAAAAAACCAATAATCTGATGGATATGGATATTGAAAAGCTGATGAGTTTAGAAGTCACAACTGTCTCAAGGCGTTCGCAAAAGCTTGCAGAGGTTGCATCGGCTATATTTGTGATCACCCAAGATGATATTCGCCGCTCGGGTGTAACCAGTATTCCTGAGGCATTACGGATGGCGCCTGGTGTAGAAGTAGCACGGATTGGTACCGATAAATGGGCAATTGGTATACGCGGATTTAATGGACGTTTTGCCGACAAACTACAAGTACTGATGGATGGCCGAAGTGTGTACAATCCTTTATTTGCAGGCGTTCAGTGGGAACAGCAAGACACTTTACTCGAAGACATTGAGCGGATCGAAGTCATCCGTGGACCGAACGCCTCTGTCTGGGGGGCTAATGCCGTGAATGGCATTATCAATATCATTACTAAAAAAGCCGCTCAAACCCAAGGTCTATTGTTGACGGCCGGTGGTGGTAGCTTTGAGCGCGGTTTCTTTGGTGCACGCTATGGGGGAACAATCAATGATAATACCCATTATCGTTTTTATACGAAAGGATTCACACGCGATCCAATGAATTCCATATCCGGAGCTAATACCAATGATGCTTGGCACAGTGCCCGAGGTGGATTTCGCTTAGACCATTCTCGAGGAATTGATCAGTTTACCGCGCAAGGGGATATTTTTTATAACGCAATCGGTGATACGTTTGATAAAACGCTATTGGGTCCCCCAATTATCGAGCCAACTGCTGCACGGGGACATAATGAAGGGGGTAACATCCGGTTACGCTGGGATCGCACCCTTTCTGAAAAATCATCCATTATGTTTCAAACGTATTACGATCGGGTTGATTATAAATTACTAACGTCTACTCAATTCCGCGCGGAAAGCTTTGATATTGATTTTCAGCATCGATTTCCCCTTTGGAACCGTCATGATTTGACTTGGGGCGCTAATTACCGGCTTTATCACAATAAAGTATTTGATACCGAAGTGATCGCACTTTCCCCGCGTCAGCAAACGAATCATCTTGCGAGCGTCTTTGTGCGTGATGAAATGACTTTAATACCCGAATATCTGCGATTTACATTAGGAACACGAATCGACCATAATGATTTTACCGGGTTTGAGATTCAACCGAATGCTCGGTTGATGTGGACGCCGAATCCTGAAAATTCGCTATGGGCATCGGTTTCTCGCGCCGTACGAACGCCTTCGCGAGCTGAGAATGATATTACGTTAAATACACGCATACTTAATTCGATTCCAGGAACCAACACGCCTATTCCATTCCCCGTTTTAGCTCAGATCGCAGGGAATTCTAACTATAATTCAGAAAAAATGATTGCGTATGAATTAGGGTATCGACATCAAATTTCCCAAACCGCGTCAATCGATATCGCAGGCTTCTTTAATGATTATAGCCAACTGCGTGATTTAGCTTCACCAGCCTTTAAGGATATTTCTGTTCATTCAAGCTTTCCTTTGCATCTCATCTACCCGGTAGGATTAAATAACAATGCTTCAGGGCATACCTATGGCGTTGAATTATCAGCCGATTGGAAACCGACACAAAGATGGCGCTTACAAGGGAATTACAGCTATCTCCATATGCATATCAATTCTAACTCTACTTTTAAATCGATTGATCCAACGACCGGTGGCGCAGATAAAGTTAGCCCTAACCACCAAATCTCATTTCGCTCTCACTACGATTTAACTGAGCGTATGCAGTTTAATCTCTGGCTTCGCTATATCAGCGGTATCGATTTTTACCAAATACCGGGTTATGTCACGATGGACACTAAAATTGCTTATAAGCCCATTAGAAATCTAGAAGTATTCCTAGTCGGTCAAAATTTATTTAGCGAGAATCACCGTGAATTTGTATCCGATTTTATCCCTTCATTACCACTGTATATTCCACGTGGTATTTATGTCGGAGGCGAATGGCGCTTCTAGCAAGATAACTATAAACCCAGTGTGATGAATGAACTTAATAGTGAGTTTTAACCATTGATCAGGTATTATTGAAAGCCTAATATCTTATTTCAGTGAAAACAATAATAACAGTCATGAAAATCTTCTGGATCGTTAGTGCGCTCTTAATTCTAAATGCATGTGCAAGTACTTCTCGCAGCATTCAAGATAATCCTACATTACCGATTGAAAGCCCCAATAATGAGATCGCACTCGACAATATCAATCGTTCCGTTCCCACTTCAACTGCTACTGAAGTTGAACAAAATAATCCAACCGTGGCCTTAACTAAGGGGGAAGATCGTGTAACGAGTAGTCATAAAGCTACTTCTAAACCTGAATGGCCAATTGAAACTGGAGTCGCAACTTATTACGCAAATCAGATGGAAGGCCAACTAACTGCCAGTGGCGAGCTTTATGATTCTGCGCAGCTCACCGCAGCGCATCGCACGTTACCAATCGGAAGTCAAGTTCGTGTCACAAACGCTAAAACCAAACAAATGGTAATCGTTCGCATAAATGATCGCTGGGGAGGAGGTGGCGATCGAATTATCAATTTATCTAAAGCGGCAGCAACCGAACTTGGTTTTGGAAGTGCGGGTATGCTAACCGTCACATTAAGCGTTGAATCTATACCTTCAGGTAGCAATCAACAGTTTTCCGAAGAAAAATCCCTGCGAGCAAAACAACTTCCTTCTCGGATAGCAGATGATAGCTCAGCGAACCACCCTAAATTGCGTATTTGTCAAAACGAAGCGAATATTCTCGGGTTGACGGGTGAGTTCTATCGATATCACGTATCTGCGTGCTTGGGTCGCAACAAATAGAGATTTATTTAGGTAATTGCTTCAAAACCCGCATTGTCAATCGCTTTCTTAAATTGATCAATGCCAATTGAAGCTGCATCATAGTGAATGGTAACACAAGCATCCTCAAGCGATACTTCAGCGCTTTCAACACCGGGAAGCTTTTCTAATACATTCTTGATGCTACTAACACAACCCATACAGTTCATTCCTTTGATATAAACCGTTTTACTTTCCACTTTCATTACTCCTATCATCATTCAACCTAAAACTACCTATCTTTTAACTATTTATTATAGTGATTCATATTCCAACGTTTAAGCAGTAAAGAATTACTCACAACCGACACAGAGCTCATCGCCATGGCAGCACCTGCAATAACAGGATTGAGCATACCTACCGCAGCTAATGGAATACCGAGCACATTATAGATAAAAGCAAAAAAGAGATTTTGACGAATTTTTCTTAAAGTAGCACGCGAAAGTGCAATTGCATCGGCGACACTCATTAAATCATTGCGCATGAGTGTAATATCGGCAGCCTCAATTGCAACATCTGATCCTGCGGCAATCGCAAAGCTGACATCGGCTGCCGCTAAAGCGGGTGCATCATTAATGCCATCCCCAATCATCCCGGTATATTTTCCTTGGGATTTTATCTCGCTAACCACTGCAGCTTTATCTTGCGGCAACACTTCAGCACGATACTGCATGATCCCAGCTTGTTTCGCTATGGTAGTCGCTGTAGCAGCATTATCACCCGTTAGCATGATCACTTCGATACCCATTGCTTGTATGCGTTGAATGGCTTGCTTTGAAGTTTCTCGCAATTGATCAGCGATTGCGAAATAACCTAAGCTTTGGTAGCGATGATCGTGCTGAATGGCAACACCGACAAGCGTTTTACCTTCCAATTGTAATTTCTTTATTTCTATATGATCATTCTCAACACCATATTCTTCCAAGAATTTGGGTGAGCCGAGAATATATGCGATGCCATCAATTTCAGCCTTTACCCCGCGACCGGTTATTGCCTGAAAATTTGTGATTTTCTGTTCCAGTTTATTGACGCCGATAGCTCGATCAAGGATCGCTTTAGCGAGTGGATGTTCAGAATTCTGCTCGATAAGCGTTGCAATCTGCAATAACGTCGTTTGATCAGTCTTTCCAATCGGAATAATATTGGTTACCACAGGTTTACCCATCGTTAGGGTCCCAGTTTTATCAACGACAAGCACTTGAATCTTCTCAGCATGCTCAAGGGCGGCTGCATTTTTTACCAATACACCCATCTGCGCGCTGCGACCCGTTCCCACCATAATCGCTGTTGGCGTCGCTAAACCTAATGCACAGGGACAGGCAATCACTAATACTGAAACAGCATTAATAAGTGCTAAGACAAATTCACCTTCTAACCACCAGGTTAGCGATAACGTTAATAAACTGATCCCCATCACAATCGGTACAAAGATTCCGGCAATTTTGTCAGCGATTCTTTGGATGGGGGCTTTTGACCCCTGTGCGCGTTCAATTAAACGAATAATCTCGGCGAGCTGTGTCTCTGATCCAACACCAGTGGCGCGGCACTTCAATAATCCTTGCTGATTAATCGTAGCAGCATAAACGTTATCACCTACCCGTTTTGTCACCGGCAAACTTTCACCGGTAAGCATCGCTTCATTGATTGCGGAATCTCCTTCAATCACAATGCCATCGACAGGTAAACTTTCCCCAGGACGGACAATAAAGATATCATTCACACTTAGGTTGTTGATATCCAAATCTAGTATTTCACCATTTTCTTTTTGCACATGTGCTATTGTTGGTTGTAATCTAATCAATTCTTCAATTGCGGTAGAAGTCTTATTTTTAGCACGGGACTCCATCAATTTTCCGAGTAATACGAGGGTAATAATTGCTGCACTGGCTTCAAAGTAAACATGTTGTTCCAATCCGTAGAATGTAACTACCGTGCTAAATAGGTAGGCCATGCTGGTACCCAGTGCGATGAGGACATCCATGTTAGCAGCCCCCCCTTTTAGAGCATACCAAGCCCCTTTATAAAAACGGAAACCAATCCAGAACTGGACTGGGGTTGCAAGAAGCCACTGCAGCCATCGCGGTAACCATTCACTATGATCATCAGAAAACATTGTCAACATTTGCAACATCAGCGGTATCGTTAAAATTGCTGAAAACCAAAATAAGCGAAGGTCACTCTGGTAAATAGTTTGCTTTTGCGAATTTTCTTTATCACGATTGGCTTGATTCAATTTATCTGCGTGATAACCACTATCAGTAACTGCTTCGATCAGATTTTCCAGTGAAACAATATCCGGCGTATAAGTTATATAGGCCACTTCCGTTGCTTGATTCACATTGGCCGTTACACCCGGTAACTTATTTAAGGCAGATTCAACACGCCCACTGCATGCGGCACATGTCATACCATCTATCTTAAGCTGTAACGTTTGCGGTAAAACATTGAAACCTGAATCTTTAATTGACTGAATAATCGCTTGGGGTTGCGTCAACGACTCCTCGTAATCGATGTTTGCTTTTTCATTAGCAAAATTAACGGATGCATTGACTCCTTGTAACTTATTTAAATTTTTTTCGAGTCGCGCTGCACAGGCAGCGCAAGTCATTCCATCGATTGGTATTTGAATGTGGTGAAGCATCGTAATTTTATTTCAATAAATTTTTCTATCAATTGTTACCGTACTCTCTTTAATATGGTAATTCAATACAGCAAAACTGATTCTAAACATTCCAGATTAAAGATTCCTCAAAACCTAAAAGAGTAGAGGCTAATGCTGATCAATACGGTTAGCTAAATTATGATTCTTGAAAATCAATAAAACTTCATAAAATTATTTATTAGTTCAAGTTAGTTTCCTAACTGTAATGTTTTAATTTGATTTAATACAGAATAAGCTCCATTTTTTTACTTTCAATTGTTTTCTAGCATAGTAAGCTTAAATTTTTGCATTAAAGGATTCTAATGAAACAAAATTTTCTAAAGGAAAACTTTGCTTTAATCATCGGATTAGGGTTACCGGTTGTTTTAGTGATTGGTTTCTTTTTTGCAAGATACCTTCCACAACAATACAGTGATGAGCCGCCAAGCTATGAATTGGTATTTAGCGTCATGCGCTATGATAATTATTCACCTTTTCATGTTGATTTTGTTGTTAAAGATCAGAAACTTTATATGAAATTAATGAATAAAAAAGAGCATGAAGGTGCAAATGTTCGAGAGTTGTTCATTTACAATGGGCAGAAGGGAAGTACTCGCAAAATTCACTATAGCCTTCCGGATCATTTGGTCAATTTACAAAATGAAATTTTAGTGAAAGAATTTTCAGCGCATGTGATCGATACTAACAGCAAATCTCCCGATGGTTATGAATTAGAGCCGGCAAGTTATCGTTCACGAGGACTATTAGGCGAGCTATTTGGCAGTAATACCGGAAAATACTTTCATCGAGTAAAAAAAGCTGGGGGAAAAAGCTTTCCAATTTCTGATTATGGAAGTGAATTTTCTTATGGCAACCTTAGTTTCATCGGTTGGATTATCCAATCAAATCAATGAGTATATCTATGCCTAGCAAGCAAGAAGCGCTACAAGCGATTATCGATATCGTAAGAAATCATCAATTATCAAATAAAGAAGTTATCGCTGCTTTAACTGATACGAAAAACATCACGAAACAGAGAACGACAGGGGCTCTTTCTAGAATCTTTGGTTATATTGGAAGTATTCTCGTATTTTCAGGAATTTGCATCTTTATTGGGATGCGATGGGAGCAACTAGGATCAGTCGAACGAATTACAGCGACACTGGGTATCGGTTTTATGTTATTCCTAATCGCTGTTGCAGTTATGGATAATCCAAAATATGATCGAACTGCTACACCCCTATTGCTAATTGCAGCTTTACTTCAACCCACTGGAATTTTTGTATTGCTTGATGAGTTTTCACGTGGAGATGATCCTCTTTATGGGGTTTTATTCATGTCCGTCGTCATGTTTATTCAGCAAGGTTTTATATTTTTGCAGAAAGGAAGAACAACGCTTGCGTTTACGACGATTCTTTTTGGAAGCATGTTTATCATCACAACACTAGAGTTGTTAGAAGTAGATGGAAATGTAATTAGCTTTATGATTGGATTATCACTGATGTTTATATCGTGGGCGCTTGGCCATTCACCTCATCGAGCCATATCGTCATTCTGGTATTTTTTCGGTTCGATCAGTTTGTTGATTTCAGCTTTTGATTTTCTTAAGAACCAAACCTATGAAGTACTATTTTTAGGTTTGGCTGCAATAATCATCTACGTGAGTATTGCAGCTCAAAACAGAACGTTATTGCTGGTAGGTACTTTAGCTATGCTGAGTTATATTAGCCATTATACTTACATACACTTTAATGATGTACTAGGTTGGCCAATCGTGCTTATTATTTGTGGAGTCGCCTTTATCGCGATTAGCGCAGTTGCAATGAAAATTAACGCCAAATTCATGAGCACGCCTAGCTAGCAAAAACACAACAATATTAACGCTATTTGCGCATCATTTTTTCTGATGGCGTTAATGCATCGATAAACAGAGGTCTACTAAATAAGCGCTCTGAATATTTAAGCAAAGGTGCAGCTTGTTTGGGTAAACGAATACCGTAATAATCTAGTCGCCACAATAAGGGTGCTATTGCAACGTCCAGCATCGAATATTCGTCGCCCAGCATATACTTTTGCTTATCGAAAAGAGAAGCTATCATCGTCAAGTTTTCTGCAATGATCTTTCGAGCCGAATCAGTTAATTTATGATCATTCTGTTCAGCAACTTCGATATGACAAAATAACTCTTGCTCGAAACGATGTAACAGTAATCTCGCTCTTGCTCTCATAACAGGTTCAGCAGGCATTAACTGCGGATGAGGAAAGCGATCATCAATATACTCGTTGATAATATTCGATTCATAAAGGACAAGATCCCGTTCAACTAACACGGGAACTTGTCCATAAGGGCTTATTACTGCAAGATCTTCAGGTTTATTGTTGGGATCAACATCATGGATCTGAAAATCCATATCTTTCTCATGTAAAACTATTCTACAACGATGACTAAAAGGACACGTTGCCGTTGAGTAGAGTGTCATCATAACTTTTCAGCAATCTTATACTATAGGGCTATTAAAAGAGATACGAGTACAAATTGTTAACGCTATTCGATTCTTAATGTATATCTCTCCAATACTCTTTATACAGTAAATAGGTCAGTCCAAGCATCGCAAACAAGAATAACATCACCTTGATTCCTAAATCGACACGATGTGCAGCATGTGGTTCTCCAAGATAAACCATATAGTTGACCAGGTCAGCTACAAATTTATCGTACTCAGCTTTTGGAATAGAACCAGGCACAGCCAGTTCAAGAGTCTTGGACTCTTTACCATCACCGAGTGATTTGACTTTGAGTATTTGTTGTCCCTGTAATTCATAGAAAACATGGGGCATCGCAACTTTATCAAATATCAAATTATTCCACCCTGTCGCCGTTGTTTCATCGCGATAGAAAGATCTTAAATAGGTATATAGCCAGTCTGCACCTCTTGACCGTGCAATTACTGATAAATCAGGTGGCGCTACTCCAAACCAACCTTCAGCTTCATTCTTTTTCATCGCGCTGACCATTAGATCACCCACTTTCTGACCCGTTTGAATGATATTGTCAAGCAGCTCCTGATTGGTAAACCCAACGTCTTGATGGCGGTTATACCGCATAAAACTTGCACCATGACAAGTTAGGCAATAATGAACAAACGATTGTGCACCTCGTTTTATTGAATCATTATCACGTGTATCAATAGGCGCTTTATCAAGCTGTACTTCTACACCAGCAGCATTAATTCCGATTGGAAAAAATAAAAAGATAATAAGAAACGATCGTATTAATGTCATTTTGTCACTCTTTTAGGTTCTGGTTTAGTTTTATCTATTTTGCTATACCACGGCATTAGAAGGAAGAAAGCAAAATAAATAACCGTAAAAATTTGCGCTAACAGGGTATACAATGGGGTTGGCGCTTTGGTACCTAACCAACCTAATACAAAGAAACTAATTACAAAAAGCGTTAAAGCAAATTTGAAATAAGGACCTTTGTAACGAATCGATTTGACAGGACTACGATCAAGCCATGGCAGGAAGCAGAAAATAACCACAGCCATCGCCATCAAGATAACACCCCATAATTTAGCATCAATTCCTAAGAAATTAACCGTTACTGCCCTTAACATCGAGTAGTAAGGCGTGAAATACCAAACAGGTGCGATATGATCGGGTGTTTGTAGTGTATTGGCTGGGATAAAATTATTGTATTCCAGGAAATACCCGCCAAATTCAGGGGCAAAAAAGATAATGCCACAGAAAACGATTAGAAATGCTACGACTCCAAAAATATCTTTAACTGAGTAGTAAGGATGAAATGGAATTCCATCGACAGGGGTACCTGTTTTAGAATCAAGATTTGATTTAATTTCAATTCCATCAGGATTATTCGATCCTACTTCATGCAAAGCAACAATATGCACAAAAACCAGCACAAGCAATAGCAATGGCAATGTCACTACATGATAAGCAAAGAAACGATTTAGCGCAGCATCTGAGAGAGTAAAGTCACCCAGGATCATTTGTGAGAGCGTATCACCAATGTAGGGAATAGCGCCAAACATGCTCACAATCACTTGTGCACCCCAGTACGACATCTGTCCCCAAGGTAGAATATAACCCGTGAAGGCCAAGCTCATTAATATAAAGAAAATAAACATCCCGATTAACCATAAGAGTTCTCTCGGTTTGCGATAAGAGCCATACATCATGCCTCGGAACATATGCAAGTATACAACTACAAAAAACATTGATGCGCCAGTTGAATGCATATAGCGAATCAACCAACCATAATCAACATCTCTCATAATGTATTCAACAGAAGCAAATGCCATGCTTGCATCAGGTTTGTAACTCATCGTCAAGAAAATACCTGTAATGAGTTGATTGACAAGCACTAATACCGCTAATGAACCAAAGTAATACCAAAAATTAAAATTCTTGGGAGCATAATATTCGGATAGGTGCGCTCTCCATGTGGAAAGCAACGGAAAACGATCGTCAAACCACTGAATGACAGAATTTTGTTGTTTACTCATTTATACAGATTCCTTACTTTCAGAGCCGATAATAAGCTGATTATCACTTAAATAAGTATGCGGTGGCACAGCTAAATTAGTTGGTGCTGGAACGCTTTTATAGACACGACCAGCCAAATCAAATTTAGAACCATGGCAAGGGCAAAAGAACCCACCCAACCAATCAGCCCCTAGATCCGCAGGCGCTATATCTTTCCTAAATACGGGAGAGCAACCTAAGTGAGTACAAACACCTTCAACTACCAATATCTCAGGTTTTATAGACCGTGTTTCATTTTTAGCATACGTTGGTTGTTGATCTTTGTCTGAAGCAGGATCAGCCAATTGATCTTCTAACTTTTTCAATGTTCCCAACATTTCCTCAGTCCGTCTGAGAATCCATACTACTCTTCCACGCCATTCAACCATTAACAGCATACCAGGTTCAAGTTTACTTATATCAACTTCTACTGGAGCTCCAGCGGCCTTGGCACGTTCACTCGGCATCATACTCAGCAAAAACGGTGTAGCAATCCCTGCACATGCGGCACCACCTGCTAAAGATGTCGTCACTACCAAAAATCGTCGTCGACTATTCATTTCACCTCTACCATCAACCAAATTTTAAGAATTAATTTATAGCTACCTTTACCCAAAACAACCAATTTATTCTTCTGATTTTATAGACTATTTATATATTACGAATTAATTTAAGAACTTTTATCTTATTTCTTATTCAAATTAATCTTACACCGTAACTAGGGTATTGTAACATGTTAACCCTAAACACAATATAGGTAAGCTATACAATTTCACACACGATTAATTAATTTAACTTCACGATTAACCGGGTTTACCATCACTTCGAGCTCTCCAATAAATAGGAGCAAAACGAAAGGCCCAGACAGTAAAACAAACTAACCAAATACTCCCTGCGACTAAATACCAATATGAATGCTGTTCAGATAAATTAGGGATCATATCTGGTAATATTCTAGAAAAAGTTGCCCACTGAAACCCAAGAAAAAGCAACCAAGTGAACGAATCTAATACAAGGGGTCGACCTGAGTGACCTAATGTTACTCTTGAAGCCATTCCGAGAACCATACTCGAAAAATACCCGATCACTAAGGCATGAATGGGTGCCAAACCCAATAACATCACCCGTTCGTTATCAAACCAAAACATCAAACTTTGTAGTGCAAATAAAAACATTGCAATACTTAGCCAAGCAAACGAAATATGCAATACCGCTAACAAGCTAACGCTAAAACTACGCTTAAATCCCCAAACAATCGACAGATAGAAGGCACAACTGGCCAAAACGAAATCAACTACCCAGGTTAATTCGGGTTGATTAAATAACAGTAGCAAACCATGCCCTGAGGAACATGCAAGCATTACCCATAAAATCCAATAAGGCCTGACCATCACATAATTTTCTAGCACTCTACTCGAGAAGAAAGGAATCATTCGGTGTGAAACGACTAATAGTATCGGTAGTAAGAAAAACCAAATTCCAGCTTGCCGTGCAAAATTGAGGTATATAACGTCATTTGTTAAAAGCCAGAGAAAATACGATGCTATCCCTAGCCATCCAAAGATAAATGCAATACTTGCCACGCTTGCGTGACGTTTATCTTGCGCTTTTGTTTGGAACAGCACTGTTAGTAATGCAACAATAGCCACCCCCCACCCAATCAACATAGCGCCTATACCGATTAAAACGAACGATATT
>WBZL01002387.1_pt1 | contig 18357 bp, 13 predicted proteins | sample 5204291 | NCBI WGS metagenome assembly WBZL01 (sample SAMN12344345, study PRJNA552823) | activated sludge metagenome | biome: Activated sludge suspended growth; feature: Nitrification reactor; material: Wastewater; isolation source: activated sludge from nitrification reactor of wastewater...
CGAGCCCTTCCTCAAGATCCTCGCGAGCCGCAAGCTGGGGCTCTCGCAGCACCTGCCGCCGCATCCGGAGCGCGGCGCGATCCTCGACGCGCTGATCCGCGACAAGCTCGCGGAGCCCGAGTCGACGACCCGCGACCTCCGTGAAGAGGCGATCCTCTCGAACCTGCGCTCGCACCTCGTGATGTGAGCGCGACGCTGCTCGGGCAGCGACGAGGCCCACGCCGCAACCGCGGTCGTGGGCCTCGTTCGCGAGGGGCGCTGCTCGGCGGGCGAGGGGCGCTCAGCGGGCGAGGAGCTCGAGGACGAGGCCCGCGGGCAGCGGCTCGCCGAGGCGCCGCGACACGAAGACGTTGGCAGAGCCGACGCGGACGAGAGTGCCAGCGCCGAGGCGGGGCGCGAAGACCTCCATCACCCGGACGTCGCGGTCGCCGAGTCGCTGGGCGACGGCGTTGGCGTCGAAGTCGGCGCGGTTCAGCGGGCGGTTGTGGAAGAAGACCTCGCTGAGGAACTCGACGCGGACGGCGAAGTCGATCGGCTTGCCCTGGATCGCGGACCGGAGGCGCTCCGGGACGCCCTCGGGGAGGTTGCCCTCGACGCTTGCGAGGTGATAGCGGGCGAGGATCTCGGCCTCGCCGAGCTCGACCGGCGGCGCGACGACGAGCCCGCGCTCGTCGACGACGTGGGCGAGGCCGCGAGTGGCCGCCGCGGCCCTGGCCTGCTGCGCCTCGAGCTCGGCCGCACGCTCGGCGGCGCGACGCTTGCTGTCCTCCTCGATCGAGGGGCCCGCCGGCCGACCGGCGCGACCCGCCGGAGACGCGCCGCCAGCGGGGGCGTGCGAGGGGGCCTGACGGGCCTGCCGCTGCGGCTCGGGGGCCGGCGGCGGCGCGTCGGCCTCGTCGTCGAGGGGCGCATCAGGGTCGGCGTCGTCGGGCTGACCGGCGAGGATCATCAGCATGCGCTGGTCGTCGCCCTGCGGCTCGGCGAGGGAGATGGTGACGCGGGGGCCGCCCGGGAAGGCGTCGGCGAGGTCGTCGAGCGAGACCCGCATCTGCTCGCAGAGGCGGGTGACCGGCCAAGGCGTGCCCGGCGGGATCGAGTCGACGGTGGCGTCGTTGGCCATCACGATCTGGCCGCGCTGGACGACCATGAAGCCTTCGCGCCGATTCTCGCCGCCGCGGGCGTAGTAGACGAAGGCCTGCCGCGGGAGCACCTGGCTGGCGTAGGCGGCGATGTCGGCGTTGTCGCGCCAGAACTCGGCGGGGTCGTCACCGACGACCGAGCCGATGATCCGGGCGACGGCGATCGGCGCCGAGGGGTGGCGAGCGATCTCGAGGCTCGAGGTCAGGATGTTGCGCGCCTTGCTGACCAGGCCCTCGGCGAGCACCGCCGCCATCATGGACGGCCGGAACATGTCGAGCTGGAAGATGATGCCGCCGTGGCTGGAGATCGGAGGGGCGAGGGTGGTCATGGTGGGTTCGCTGGCGGAGGATATTAGCCCGGCCCGAGGAGAGCCAGGGAGAAGTGCCAGCGGTTGCCGGCGAGGTCGCGGGGGAAGCGGCCGATGGCGATCGCGGTGCCGCTCGCGGTGGGGCAGGTGAAGAACTCCTCGTGCGCGTTCTCCCCCCGCTGGACCGGCGTCCACGAGTGTGCGCAAGCGCTGCCGAGCTGCTCGAGCGCCCGCTGGAGGAGGGACTCGCTGACGGCGCCGTCGACGTCCGGCGCGGCGAAGCCGACGACGCCAGTGGCGTCGACTTCGACCTGGAGGTCGACGCCCTGGAGGACGATCGCCGGATCGGGGTCGCAGTGGTAGACGAGGCCGGCCTCCTCGCGCGAGAGCTCGGGCGCGGCGCCGCAGAGGCGGGTTGCGAGGCCCTCGAGATCGACGGTGGGGACGCCGAGGGCGAGGGTGCCCTCGACCTCGTCGACGAGCTTCCGCATCGCCTGCCAGCTCGCGCCCTCGCGGCCACCATCACCGCCGCCGCGGCCGCCGCCGTCGCCACCGCCGCCGCCGTCACCACGACCCGCGCGGACGGCCTGCTCCCAGGCGGCGCGAGCGGCCTCTTCGCTGCGACGCGCGCAGGCGGGAGCACCAACGACGGCGAGGGCGAGCGCCGGCCCGAGCAGGCGTGCGAGGGTCGAGCGCACCGGCCTTTTGCGTAGCATCCGCGCCGACCGACGAAAAGGCCTGGCTGCGATGACTGCGATGGCCGCGCCGGCAGGCGCTGGCTCGGTCGACGGGCTCACCTGGGTGCAGCCTCAGCGGCGGCGGACACCGCCGACGTAGACCAGGTCGACAGGGGCGGCGCTGCCGGCGAGCATGACCGCGTCGAGGAGGTGCGCGGCGGCGACCCCGGCGAGGGTGGGGTGGTCGCGGTCGACGGTGAAGGCGTCGAAGGGGGCGCCGACGCTGAGGCGGCCGAGCTCAGGGCGGCCGAGCGAGGAGGCGCCGCCGACGGTCGCCGCATCGAGGAGGGCGAGGCCGAGCTCGCCCGAGGGCGGGCGGAGGCAGAGGCGACGGCCGGTGCGGAGGCGCTCGCCCATCTCGAGGAGGCGGGCCTCCTGGATCAGATCGATGACGGCGTTGCTGTCGCTCCCGAGGGCGAGCCGGGCGCCGTGCGCGAGGTGGTCGGCGGCGGGGACGATGCCGTCGCCGAGGTCGGCCTCGGTGGTGGGGCAGGCGCATACGTGCTGACCGCCGAGGAGGCGGAGGTCAAGGGCGTCGACGTGGACGGCGTGGACGGCGGTGAAGGTGCGCGGGCGATCGAGGCACCCCGCGGCGGCGAAGACCTGGGTCGGCGTGGCGCCGTGCTCTTCGTGGCATTCGGCGTTCTCGCGCGGCTGCTCGGAGACGTGGGCGTGAACGACGATGCCCGCGTCGGCGGCGTATTCGGCGAGGGCGCGGAGCTCACCGGCAGCGACCGCGCGGACGCTGTGCGGGGCGACGCCGACGGCGACGCCGCGGGCGCGAAGCGCGTCGACGCGGGCGAGGTAGTGATCGAGGGAGGGGTCGCAGAAGCGCCGCTGCTCCGGGAGCGGCGGACGGCCGTGGCCGCCGCGGGCGTAGTAGACCTCGAGGAGGACCAAGCGGATGCCGACGTCGGCGGCGGCGCCGACGATCTGGTTCGAGAGCTCGAGCGGGTCGTCGTAGGGGGCGCCGCCGGGAGCGTGGTGGAGGTAGTGGAACTCACCGACGCAGGTGATGCCGACGCCGAGCATCTCGGCGAAGCAGGCGCGGGTGACCTCGCGGACGCCCGCGGGGTCGAGCGCGACGGCGGTGCGGTACATCGCCTCGCGCCAGCTCCAGAACGAGCTCGGGTCGCCCTCGGAGGCGCGCTGCGTGGCGCCGCGGATCGCCCGCTGGAAGGCGTGGCTGTGCGCGTTGACGAGGCCCGGGAGGAGGACGCTGGGGCCGAGGTCGTGGAGCGGGATCTCCGGGGCGGATGGTGGCGCCGAGGAGCCGGCGTCGGCGCGGACGATGACGCCGGCGGCGTCGACCTCGAGGTAGGGCCGATCCACCCAGCGGCCGTCGACGACCCCGTGAGCGGCCGTGAAGGCGCGGACGGCGACGCTCACGGCTTGGCCTGGGCGGCGCCGCCACCACGGAGATAGAGGCGACGCTCGCTGAAGTCGAAGGTCCAGGCGCCGCCGCCGAAGGCGCCGAGGCCGAGCATCCCGTCGATCCGGAACTCGTCCGAGCTCTTGTCCTGCTCGAAGTAGCCGTAGGCGCCGCGGAGCTTGGTCGCCGGGTGGCCGCCGATCGTGAGGGTGTCGACGGTGACGAGGGTGGCTTGACCGCGACGCAGCGGCGGCGCGCCGATCGCCGCGTGGGCGTAGGCGCGGGTGGTCGCGGCGAGGTCGACGCCCTGCATGCCGGTGTTGATCAGGAAGTTGCCGCCAGCGCCGTTCATCGCCGCGTGCACGTAGATGAAGTGGGTCTCGTGCACCCAGAAGGGCGCCGCGTCGCCGCTGCGACGGGCCTGGAGGGCGGCCTTGCACTTGGCGGTGGGGTTGACGAGGGTGAGGGTGGCGGCCTCGGGGTCGACGGTGACCTGGAAGTGCTCGAGGAGGCGGACGCCGAGGACGGCGCGGGCGCGCTTCGCGTCCGAGCCAGACATCGCGGCGATCGTCTCGGCGTCGAAGATGTCGACCGGCACCGCGCGGATGGTCGCGTCGCCGATCTCGATCGCGTCGACCTGGCCGTGGCCGATCTCGTCGCCCTGCCGGCCGAGGGGGGTGCGCGAGCGGACCGGCACCGCGAGCGCCTTGGCGAGCTCGCGGTCGAGGATCACGTCGGCGGCGCCGGTGTCGATCATCGCCAGGACGGTCTGGCTACCGACCTCGATCTCGACCAGCGGGAGGGTGGTCTTCGCCCCGACGAGCGGGATGGAGGCGGTGCAGCCGTCGCCGCCAAAGCCGACCTGAAGGGGGGCGCCGACGAAGGCGCGGTAGCGGGCGGCGACGGTCGCGTTGGCGGTGCCGGTGACGTCGAGGGCCTTGGCGACGCCGGCGAAGTCGCGCTGGTGGCTGGCGATCCAGGCGCGCTGGGCGGCGATCAGCTCGTCGCGGATCCCCGCCTTGCCGGCGCGCTCGAGGAGCGAAGCGGCCTCCTTCCACTGCCCCTCGAGGACGCGGAGGCGGGCGAGGAGCCAGAGGGCCTCGGTCTCCTTGGGATCGAGCTTGAGGGCGAGCTTGGTCGCCTGACTCACCTCGTCGAAGTCGGCGTTGGCCCAGGCGGCGCGCGCCCAGGCGACCTGCTCGGCGGCGTCCTTGGGGGCCTGGGCGGCGGCCTCACGGGCGGCGACGACCTTCTCGCGGAGGAGGTCCTTGGCGGGCTTGGGCTTCGGGAGCTCGGGGATCGCGAAGACCTTGTCGTCGATCGGCGAGTGGTCGACCCGCTGGGTGGTGAAGACGACCTCCTGCGAGCGATCGCCGAGGGTGTTGATGAGGCGGATCTTGTGGGGGATGAGGACGCCGTCGACCTTCTGGTAGTCCTCGTAGATCACCCACTGCTCGAGCACCTGGTCGCCCTCGGCTGGCTCTTCGACCAGCTCCTCGCGGAGGAGGCCGGTGGCGCGGTCGAAGTACATCGTCTTGGCGGGGACGCCGGCGACCTTGGTCTTCCAGCGGACGCCATCGAGGGTAGCGGCGTTGCCGGAGTAGTCGCGCTCGCGGGGCTTGGCGGCGGAGACCTCGATGCCGCGCGCGGCGACGTCGAAGTACCAGTGGAGCGCGGCGTCCTCACGAGAGACCGCGGCTGACTCCTCGTCGTCGATCACCAGGAGGCCGCCCTGATACTGCCAGCCGTCGGTGCCGTCGAAGCCCCGCTCCTCGACCTGGTTGCCGACGACGGTCCGCCGGTAGAGCTTGCCCTTGGCGGTGGTCTGGAGGACGAAGGTGCCGGTCTGCTCCTGTCGCATGCACTCCTCGTCGTCCGCGTCGCAGCCCTTCTCGGGGAGGATCGCCATCCGCGACTCGACGGTCCGCTGGGCGATCGCCCGGACCGCCTTCTCGCCGCCGATCGCCTCGACGTAGCGGGCGAGGATCGCGTCGGCGGTCTGCGGGGCGTCGGCGCCCTCCGGGGCGTGCGTGTCCTCGGGCGGGACCTTGAGGCACGCAGCCGGCGCGAGGGCGACGAGCCAGGCGACGAGCGCGGACACGCGACGCGACGGGCGCCGCGCCCCTGGCGCAGGGTGGAGCGAGGGGCGAGCGCGAGCGGGAGCGGTGGCAAACATGGCGCCAGAGAGTGCCGCACGGGCAACGCCGGCTCAACCTGTCGCCGGCTGGTAGTCTGGGGGCGTTGCTCGCCTTCGCCGTCCGCGCACTCGCGCCCCTCGCCCTCGCCTCCGCGTTCGCGGCGCCGCCGCTCGCCGCCGCCGCCGATCCGGCTGGAACGAAGGTCCCGGAGGCCACGTTGGCCCGGGCGCAGGTGGACCTCGACGCCGGGCCGGCGTGCCGGGCCGCGATCGCCGCCCAACTCCGTCGGGGCGAGCGCGACCCGAGTCCGCCAAGCGCGGAGTGCGCCAAGGCGCTGGATCGCGTGCTCCGCTCGCTCGCCCGCGCCCGTCCGCGCCCCCGCTTCGGCCTCATCGAGGGCCGTCACGTCGATCTCGCCGGCGCCAGCTTCACCCTCAGCGTCGCCACCCATTGCCGGCGCTGGCTCCTCCGGAGGCCTGGCAACGACTCCCCGATCATCTCGGAGGCGCGCGCGGCCGGCTGCCGGATCGAGCGCCTCCCGGCGCCGCTCCGGATCGACCTGGTGGGGCGCGACGGTCACCGCGAGTACGCGCTGCTCGCCGTCGACGGCCGCGAGGGCCACTTCTCCTTCCGCTTCGACGACCTCGAGGACGCCCTCGCCCGCCGCGGGCTGCCGCCGCTGGCCACCTGGCGAGCGATCGAGATCGGCGCCGCCGGCTGGGTGGCGACCGTCGGCCTCGACGAGCGGACGGCGCAGCTCGCCGAGCTCCACCGCGCGTCGGTGCGGCGCGGCCGCGGCTCGCCGCGGCTCGCGCTCCGCCTCCACCCGGACGACCCCGACGCATCCTCGCTCCGCGCGCTCGCCGACGAGGCGCGGGCGGTCCGACTCAGCGCCGACTACCAGGCGGTGATCGACGGCACCTTGCCGCCGCGCCGCTTCCTCGACCGTCACCCCGGGTCGCGCTTCACCAGGGCGGTGATCGCCCGCGAGCTCGTGCCGACGCTGCCGGTGACGATCGAGCGCGGCGACTCGAACCCGCCCGAAGAGGCGCCGGCCCGCGACGCGACGTCGACGGAGGCACGGCCGTGAGTGAGAGCGTCGGCCGGCTGCGGCGGCACCTGGCGCTCATCGACGACGGCGTCGCGCCGGTGGTCGCCCGCTACCGCGAGCACATCCAGTGCCGCCCCGGCTGCTCGTCGTGCTGCCACCAGACCTTCAAGGTGAGCGAGCTCGAAGGGGCGCTGCTCCGCGTCGGGCTGGCGGCCGCGCCCGCCGACGAGCGCGCGGCGATCGTCGCCCGCGCCCGCGCCTGGACGCCGGACGCCCGCCTCCCCTGCCCCGCCCTCGGCGACGACGGGCACTGCCGGCTCTACGACCACCGCCCGCGGATCTGCCGGAAATTCGGCATCCCCCTGTGGAGCGCCGACCGCCCCGACGAGCTCCGCACCTGCGAGCTCAACTTCAACGGCGTCGCCGACCTCGACCCCGACCTGCTCGTCGACCCGCAGGCCGCGTGGGCGGCCGACTGGATCCGCCTGCGCGCCGAGCTCGGGCTCGGCAGGGCGGACAATCGGCCGATCGCCGCGTGGCTCCGCGAGCCCGCGGGCGACGACGGGGTCACGGCATGATGCAGGCGTAGAGCGCCTCGAACTCCGCCGCGCAGCGGGCCACCGTCGGCCGGCCGACGAGATCGCAGGTGAAGGCCGGCGTCGGGCCGATGCAGGCGATCGCCTTGTGGTAGAGGAGGCCGCACTCGCCGGCCTCGTTCGCGCCGCAACCGGCGACGCAGGCGTCGAGGTCGGGCGGCCCTGCGGGGCACTGCCCGTTGAGGACGAGCGGGCAGACTTCTTCGCACGAGAGGCAATCGGCGGGGAAGACCTCGAGGCCCTGCCAGGTGCCGTTCTCGCACTTGACCACGTTGCAGAACTCGCAGGGGTCCTCGCAACCGGGGCTGCAGAACTCGCCCTCGTTCGCGCAGGGCGTGCCCTCGCCGGGGAGGTTGTTGGGGTCGCAGGCGACCGGGCCGCCCGAGGTCGACGAGGCGTCGCTCGTCGCGCCGCTCGTGCTCGTCCCGGTCGACGACGCGCTCGTGCCGCTGCCGCCGCTCGAGCTCTCGCTCGCCGAGCCGCTGTTGGTCGTCGAGGTCGACGCCGAGGTCGACGCCGAGGTCGAGCTCGAGCCGTCGCCGGTCGAGCCGGCGCTGGTGGTCCCGTCGTCGGAGGTGCAGGCGGGCGAGAGGGCGAGCGCGAGGATGAGGATGCGAGAAAGACAGGTCATCGGCGGAGTCTATCCGCACCGCGACGCGACCACCACACCCCGGCGAGACCACGACGAGCCGCCCGCGCTGGTAGTCTCGCGCCATGCAACCAGCAGGGCGCGCCCCCATCGTCGTCCTCGCCGCCTCGCTCGCCGGCGGCCTCGTCGCGCTGATCACCAGCACGCCCCCCGCGCCTCGCCCCGCCGACGCCCCACCCGCCGCGTTCTCGGCCGAGCGAGCCCAGGCCGCCCTCCGCGAGCTCCTCGGGGACGGCGCCCCCCACCCGGTCGGCAGCGCCGCCGGTCAGCGGGTCCGCGACCGCCTCATCGACCAGCTCCGCCGCCTCGACCTCGAGCCCGAGGTGCAGCACGCCTTCTCCTGCAACGGCTCGGCCTGCGCCTGGGTCGACAACGTGATCGTCCGGGTCGAGGGCACGCGCGGGGGGCCGGCGCTCCTGCTCAGCGCTCACCACGACTCGGTCGGCGCCGGGCCGGGGGCGGGAGACGACGGCCACGGCGTCGCCACGATCCTCGAGATCCTGCGCGCGCTCAAGACCGACGGCCCGGCGCCGCGCCCGCTCGTCGCGGTCTTCACCGACGGCGAGGAGGCCGCCCTCCTCGGCGCGCACGCCTTCGTCGCGCACCCGCGGGCCCGCGAGGTCGACGTGGCCCTCAACATCGAGGCCCGTGGCACCACCGGCGCGGCCCGGATGTTCGAGACCAGTCGGGGCAACCGGGCCCTCGTCGAGGCCTTCGCGGCTGGCGTCGAGCGGCCGAGCGCGTCCTCCCTCTCGGTCGAGATCTACCGGCGCATGCCCAACGACACCGACCTCTCCGAGCTGATGCGCGGCGGCCTGCAGGGCCTCAACTTCGCCTTCATCGGCGGCGTCACCCGCTACCACACCCCGCGGGACGACCTCGACCACCTCGACCTCGCCAGCGTCCAGGCGCAGGGCGACATGGTCCTCGGCGCGACCCGGGCGCTCCTCGCTGGCGAGCCGCTCACCGCGGACGTCGACGACGCCTACGCGGACGTCGGCGGGCTCCTCCTCCTCCGCTGGCCAGCCCCCCTCGCCGCGCCCCTCGCCGCCCTCGCCCTCGCCGGCCTGGTCCTCGCCGCGTCGGTGTCGATGCGCCGAAAGGACATGTCCCTCCGTTCCTGTCTCCTCGCGCTGGTGACATCGCCGCTGGCCCCCCTCGCGGGCGCCGCCGCCGGCTTCGCGGCCCTCCGCCTGATCGAGGCGGTGGCCGGCGCGCGCGGCCCCTTCCCTGCCCCCTTCGTCAGCGGCCTCGTCGCCGCCCTCGCCCTGGCCGTCGCCGCCGCCCTCCTCCCGCTCCGCCTCGTCGGTCGCCGGGTCGGCCCGCTCGCGGGGGCGCTCGGCGCCTGGCTCGGATGGACCCTCGCCACCTTCGCCCTCGCGCTGACGATCCCCGGAGCGAGCGCGATCCTCGTGCCGCCTGCCCTGATCGCCGCCCTCGGCCTCGCCCTCGCCACCCTCGCCGGCCGCCCCGCCGTCGCCGCCGCCACGCTCGCCTGCGCCGGCGCCCTCGCCTTCGCGCTCTGGGTGCCCGTCCTCGCCGCCCTCGCGGAGGCGATGGGCCTCCTCGGGCCGCTCCTCGGCGGCGCGGCTGGCTGGCTCGCGCTCGCGCTCGCGCCGGCGTGCGCGGCGCCACGGGCGGATCGGAGCGCGCTCGCCTTCGGCGGGGCCCTGGCGGCGATCGGCGTGATCGCGGCGCTCGCCTCGGCGACCTCCCCGGCGACCACGCCGGACCACCCGGCCAAGGCGACGCTCCTCCACGTCACCGACCTGGAGAGCGGCGAGGCCCGCTTCGTGGTCGACGCCCCGGCCGGAGTGCCGCCGCCGATCGACGCGGCCGCCGCGTGGACCCCCGAGGGCACCCTGCCCTGGACCCGCCGAACCATGCCGACAACCCCGGCGCCGCCAGCTGGCGGTGACGGCCCCGCGCTCGTCGTCGAGGCGACCGAGGCGACCGCGTCGGGCGAGCGTGTCAGCGCGCTCCTCCGCCCGCGTCGCGGCGCCCTCCTCGCCCACCTCGTGCTCCCCGCGAGCCTCGACGCCCTCACGGTCGAGGGCGTGCCGGTCGACCTGAGCGCGCTCCGACATGGCCCTTCGGACAGCAGAGTCCTCACGATCTACGGGCCGCCGGTCGAGGGCGTCCGCCTGGTCGCCGAGCGCCGCGGCGCCGACCCTTGGATCCTCGTCGACGGCCTGCCCGGCCTGCCGGCGGGGCCCGGGCCCGTCGACTCTCGACCGGCCGACGCCGTGCCCTATCAATGGGGCGATCTCACGCTCGCCCACCGCCGGGTGACCCCGTGAGGACTCGCCTCCCGATCGCGTATCATCGCGCCATGCCGCGCCCTTCGCTGACCTCGACCCGCCGCGCCCTCCTCGCGCTCCTCCCGGCCGCCGCCCTCGCGCTCGCCGCCTGCCACGGGGGAGCGGTCAACGACGAGGAGGCCGCCCGCATCGCCTACCTCGGCCTCGACCGCGCGATCGACCGCGCGATCAAGCTCGGCTTCGACGGCTACAACGCGGCCTCGAACGCGAACATCCCCGACCAATCCGAGCCCGGTGACCTCTCGGGCGTGATGATCGTCGGCGGCAAGGTCGACGCTGGCGCCTCGAACAACAAGGAGATGACGCTCGACGTCACCCTGAAGGACAACTACGCCGACGGGCCCGTCGAGGGCCTCGACGTCGTCTACAACGGCGGCCCCATCAGCCTCGACCTCAGCCTCAAGGGCCTGCCCGGCGCCGACATCACCGGCACCTTCAGCGGCGCCTTCGCCATGGGCGGCGACCTCGCCGGCAACCTCGCCCTCGACCTGGCGATCACCGGCATGACCGAAGAGGCGCCCGACGGCACCATCCGGCGCAAGGCGGGCACCATCCACGTCGTCGGCACCGCGACCTCGGACTACGGCGTCTACGACGTCAACGTCAGCCTCTGAGCCGCCCGAAGGCGACGCACCGTCACCTCTCGGCCGCGGGCGGGCCGCACGCGCCGGGATGCCCGCGAGCCGCGGGCGCCCGCGTCGATGATCCCGCGCGTGACGGAGGCGGGCTCGCAATGACGCGCCGACGTCGCTCGCTCGCGCCCATCGTACCTGTCCCTCCGTTCATGGTCGATCCACCAAGCGCTCGTTGTGCGGGAATCCCCGATGGCCCACGCCGAGGCTTCGCCCAGATCATGTCCCGCGGCAGGTTGCCAGCCTCAATCGGATCGGGGAGCATCGACGATGGCGGGGTATGGTCGTGGTCAGTGTTCTCCTCGCGCTCTGTGCCGCCTCACCGGTCGAGAGCGGCGCGTTCGCCCTGCTGGTCGCCACCGCGATCGGCGGCCTCGTCTGCGTCATCGTCCTGATCGGGGCCGTCCGTGAGCTCGCGGCCGAGGTCCGCCGCGCGCGCGAGGACGCCGCCCGCCTCCGGGCGCTGGTCGGCGGATTCGGCGACATGGTGCTGACCTTTCACCTCGACGCCGACGGGCGCTTCACCGACGTCAGCCCGTCCGCGCGGGCCCTCCTCGGGATCGCCCCCGGCGATCTCATCGGCCAGCGCTACGCCGACACCCTCCACGCCGACGCCGTCGAGGACGCGACCGGCCCGGTGCGCGAGGCGACCTTCGTCCACCCGGACGGCGGCACGCGGACGCTGATGCTCGCCACTCGCCTCGACACCTGGACCGGCGCGACCGAGGGGATCGCCTTCGACGTGACCTCGACGAAGGCGGCGATGGTCGCGTTGAGGCGCAGCGACGAGCGCTTCCGCAGCGCCTTCGAGGAGGCCGGCGTGGGCCTCGGCGAGCTCGATCTCCTCGGGCGGTGGACCCGCCTGAACCCGCGCCTGGCCGAGATCCTGCGCGCCGACACGGCCGAGAGCCGCTCGCTCCACGACCTCACGCACCCCGACGACAACGCGCCCCTCGATCGCGCGCTCGCCGACCTGGCCGAGGGCCGCACCGATCACGCGACCCTCGAGGTCCGGGTGGCGCGGCCGCCCGACGCGTGGGCGTGGGTCGAGCTCCGGCTGGCCATCGCCGGCGCCGCCGACGGCGAGCCGGAGCGCCTCGTGGCGGTCGTCGAGGACATCGATCGCCGCCGCCGGGCCGAGATCGACAAGGATCGGCGCGAGGCCGAATTGGCGGCGATCCGCCGCGCGCATCAGGCCTTCCTCTGCGGCGAGCGCGACCGCAAGGTGCTCTTCAAGGACCTGCTGGACGCGCTCCTCGGCGTGCGCGAGATCTGCTGCGGCCTCCTCTGCGAGCTCCGTCGCGACGGAGACGAGGGCGCGCTCGCGACGATCGCCCAGCACTCCCACGAGGACGGCCCAGTGTGTCCCCTCGGACAGGCGGTCGGCACGCCGACGGCGACCGTGATCGCCCGCCTCGCCAGCGGCGCCCAGACCCGCCTCGACGAGGGCGAGATCTCGGCCATCCTCGGAGCCGAGACCGCGAAGAACGTCGGCGCCCTCCTCGCCCTGCCGATCCGCCAGAACGATCGGCTGGTCGGGGTCATGCTCATGTCCCCCCAGCCAGGCGAGGACGACGACGCCCTCCTCGCCGCTGCCCAGCCGGTGCTCACGACCTGCGGCCAGCTCATCGCCGCCCTCCAGGGCATCGAGGCCCGCGACCACGCGCTCGCCGAGCTTCGCCGCAGCGAGGCCGCCGCCCGCCGGCTGGCGCGGATCGTCGGCGAGTGCGAGAGCATCGTCTGCGTCCTCGACGGCGAGCGCAGGATGAAGTGGTTCAACGAGGCCTTCGCCCGGCTCGTCGGCTACGACCTCGCCGAGCTCCGCGGCAAGGATCCCGAGGTCGTCCTCCGGCTCCTCGGCGACCCCGCCGACCCCGAGCGGGCGCGGGCGGCCGCGAGCGCCTACGCGAGCGGCCGGACCTACCAGACCGAGATCGCCATCCACGCGCGTGACGGCTCGCCGCGGCGCCTCGCGCTGGCCAGCCAGCGCGTCCCCGACCCCGAGAGCGGCGAGGTCGAGACCCTGATCCTCGGCCTCGACGTCACCGCCACCCGCGCCGCCGAGGAGCAGCTCCGCGAGTCCGAGGCGCGCCTGCGAGCGATCGGCGACAGCCTCCCGGGCTGCGCGATCCGCCAGGTCATCTTCGACGGCGAAGAGGGCCGTCACCTCTACGTCAGCGCCGGCGCGAGCCGCCTCTGGGGCGTCGACGTCGGCGTCGGCGACCCCGTGCGGACGCTCCTCGCCCGCTGCTCGCCGGAGGCGACGACCCGGCTCGACAGCGAGCACCTGCGCCAGCGCCTCGCGGACGAGCCGATCGTCGCCGAGATCCCGCTCGCGATCGACGGCCGGACCCGCTGGGTCCGCCTCCACGCCGCCCCACGCGCCCTCGAGGGCGGCGTGACCATCTGGGACTGCGTCGACCTCGACGTCACCGACCGCCGTGAGCTCGAGGCCGAGCTCCGCCGCGCCCGGCACGCCGCCGAGGCCGCGAGCGAGGCCAAGAGCCACTTCATCGCCAACATCAGCCACGAGCTCCGCACGCCCCTCGGCGGCATCCTCGGCATGTCCGAGCTCCTCCTCGACGACCACCTCGCGCCCGGCCTCCGTCGTCGCCTCGAGATCGTCCGGCGCTCGTCCGAATGGCTCCTCCACCTGGTCAACGACCTCCTCGACTTCTCGCGGATCGAGGCCGGCCACCTCGAGCTCGTGCCGGCGCCCTTCGACCTCCACCGCGAGGTCTGCGAGTCCCTGCGCTCGCTCGGCGCCCGCGCCCGCGCCCGCGGCCTCCGCCTCCAGTGCGAGCTCGACCCGGACCTCCCGCGCATGCTCGTCGGCGACGAGGGCCGCGTCCGCCAGATCCTCATCAACCTCGTCGGCAACGCGATCAAGTTCACCGAGCACGGCGAGGTCAGCGTGCGGGCCGAGCGCGTCGGCGACGACGACCACCACGCCGACATCCTCCTCGAGGTCCGCGACACGGGGATCGGCATCCCCGCCGATCGCCTCACCCAGATCTTCGAGCCCTTCGAGCAGGCCGACGCGTCCACGACCCGGCGCTTCGGCGGCACCGGCCTCGGCCTCGCCATCTGCTCGCGCCTGATCGCGGAGATGGGCGGCGAGATCGAGGTCGAGAGCCAGCTCGGCCAGGGCTCGACCTTTCGCGCGCGCCTCCGCCTCCCGCGCGCCCACGTCGATGACGGGGCGACCCTCGAGCGGGAGGAGATCGCCAAGCTCCAGCGCCGCCGGCCCCGCGTCCTCATCGTCGACGGCCGAAGCGCCGCGACCGCCCCCCTGCGGATCCTCCTCCGACGCTGGGGCGTCGACGCCTCCGACCTCGACCTCGACCTCGAGATCGACGCTGAGGCGCTCGGCCGGCGCACCTCCGCGATCGACGTGGCAATCGTCGACACCAGCGGCGCCGCCTCGAGCGCCGTCGTCGACGCGATCCGGCGCGCGGCGCCGGCCCTGCCGCTCCTCGTCGTCGAGGACGCCGGCGCCTCCTCACGGGAGCGCGACCTCGACGCCTCGACGACCACGGTGATCGCCCCCTACACGCCCGCCGAGCTCCGCAGCGCGCTCCTCGCCGCGCTCTTCGAGCAGCCCATCCTCCGCCCCCATCCTCCCGCGCAGACGCCCTCGCGACGGCTGCGGATCCTGGTGGTCGAGGACGACCCGGTCAACCGAACCGTGATCGCAGAGATGCTCGCCCGCGGCGCGCACACCACCGAGCTCGTCACCAACGGCCGCGAGGCCCTGGCCATCCTCGCCAACCGCCGCTTCGACGTGATCCTCATGGACCTGCAGATGCCCGAGCTCGACGGCCTGCAGACGACCGCGGCGATCCGCGCCAGCGAGCCCCCGGGCGAGCACGTGCCGATCATCGCCCTCACCGCCCGGGCGATGCCCGGCGACCGCCAGATCTGCCGCGACGCCGGGATGGATGGCTACGTCACCAAACCGCCGCGCCTCACCGACCTAGAGGCGGCGATCCGACAGGTCACCGTGCGCGGCGTCGGCGACGCCCCGCCGTCGCCCGCCGCGCCGCAGCCGCCCGCCGCGCCGGATCCCGACGTGCGAGAGCTCCTCGAGAGCCTCGGCGGACGCCGCGACGTCCTGCTCCGCCTCATCGGCATCTTCCAGCGCACCTTGCCGGACGTGGTCGACGACCTCCGCGCGGCCATCGCCAACCGCGACGCCGAGGCGCTCCAGTCGCACGCGCACCGCCTGGCGGGGATGGTCTCGCACTTCCACGCGCGGCGAGCGCTCGCCGCCGCCCGGCGGGTCGAGCAGGCCGCTCGCAGCGGCGCGCTCGACGACGCCTGCGACGCCGCGCCCGAGCTCCTGGCGGAGCTCGACGAGGCCGCGGTCGCGCTCGCCGCGCTGGCCATCTCGTCGAGCCCGTGAGTTGACCTTTGGGGCAGGTCCTGGCGCGCCGCCGATGCACGCCATCGCCGGCCGGATATCCTCCCGGCGATGTCGACGCTCCGCCTCACGGCCCTCACCGCCCTGACCGCCGCCGCCCTCGGCTGCGGCGTCACCATCCCGCCGGGTAGCGCGGGCCTCAAGTACCGCGCGCTCCGCACCCCGGCGCTCTCGCAGACGATCAACCAGCCCGGCTACTACCCGCTCTGGGCCTGGAACAAGATGGTCGTCTACGACACCACCACCCAGGACATGACCAGCGAGGTCCACGTCCTCACCGCCGACAACCTCCACATCGCCGCCACCGCCACCGTCACTTTCCACCCGCTCCGCGAGAAGATCTACGAGCTCCACACCGAGGTCGGCCCCAACTACTACGAGGAGCTCCTCGGCCCCGCCTTCGTCACCCTCATCCGCGGCGAGTTCTCCAAGCACATGCACAACAACCTCGCCCGCGAGGCCTCGGAGATCGAGCGCGCCGTCCACGACTCCCTCCAGGCGCGCTTCGCCGAGCGCTACCTGGTGATCGACCAGGTGGCGATCAACCACATCGACTACGACTCCACCGTCACCCAGGCGATCTCGCAGAAGATCGCCGTCAAGCAGCGCTTCGAGCAGAAGCAGCACGAGATGGAGATCGCCCAGCGCGACGCCGAGATCGCCCGCACCCAGGCGCAGGCGCGCGGCGACGCCGCCCGCATCGCGGCCGAGGGCGAGGCCCAGGCGATCATCCTCAAGGGCAAGGCCCAGGCCGAGGCGCAGGAGGCCATCAACCGCACCCTCACGCCGCGCTACCTCCAGTACAAGGCGTTCGACCAGCCGAACGCGACCTTCTACTTCGTCCCGCTCGGCAAGGACGGCCTCCCCCTCATCGTCGACACCGCGACCGCAACGCCGCGGGCCAAGGCTCAGTAGATCCCGTCGACGTACGCCCAGCGGTCCTCGATCCACTGACGCAGGTACACCACCTCCTGCTCGTAGGTGGTGAAGTCCTGCCGCCAGTTCCAGCCGCCGTAGGTCTTGTACTGGCCGCCCCAGCGCCCCTCGTCGCGGCGGGCGCTGAGGTCGACCTCGTCGATCATCGCGTCGACGCGACCCAGGACCGCGTCGACGTCGTAGACGCCGTGGAGCGCCTCGCCGTAGCGGGCGCGGAGCGGCTGGCCGATCGTCGGCAGCTCGAGGAAGCGGGTGAAGAGCTCGTTCGCCCACGTGTAGCCGTCGGGGTGATTGTCGAAGCCCTTGCGCGCGGTCTGCCAGGTCTGGCCGAACGAGTCGTTGAAGTCCCACGGGACGAAGCGCCAAGGGCCGTCGGCGATCGGGTCGTGGTAGTGGTAGGAGTTCTTGCCCGCCGAGTCGTCGCCCATGATCAGGCTGACGAAGATCCACCAGTCCTCGTACTCCTCGCGGGTGATCATCCCGTCGATCTGGGCGAGGAAGTCCGCGTCGCTCGCGGTCGCCACGAAGGTCACCAGCGCGTCGAGGTCGGCGTAGGCGCCCGGCTGGCCGTCGAGCGGGAGCCCCTCCTCCTTGGTGAGGCCGTCGTGCGGCGTCGACTTCGGCTGGTTGTTGGCGCGCACCATCCGGAAGTTCGCGTCGTGGGTCCGCGCCTTGAAGAGGTCGCCGCCCTGGTCGAGGCCGTGGTCCTCCATCAGGTAGCCGTCGACGTGATCGGCGAAGGTGTAGAGCCCCCAGTACTGGTTGTCGACGAAGACGACGCCGCTGTAGACCTGCACCTGGATGTGGTCGGGGTCGAGGAGGTTCCAGAGCTCGTAGGCGAGGCGCTGGCGGACGTACGCGTTGTCGTCGAAGGTCGAGATCAGGACCACCGAGCGCTTGTCGACGAAGTCGTAGGCAGGGTCGCGGAACTTGTCGTCCTTTGCGAACTTGAGGGTGTAGCTCTTCTTCGGGTAGCCGAGCGAGGCGGCCCCGCGGTACTTGGCCTCGGCGCTGTAGGTGTGCCCGCGGTAGATCACGGTCGCCGGCGTCTGCGTGTTGGCGTCGATCGTCGGGCTCGGGAAGAGGTGGAGGACCGGCAGGCCGTACTCCTCGGTGTAGATCAGCGGATCGACGACGGGGACGTTGCCGGGGTCGTCCCAGCGGTCGGCGACGCCGATCTTGAGGGGCGCGAACTCGCCGGAGGGGACCGCCGTGACCGTGAGGTTGTAGACCGCCCCCTGGTCGAGCCCGGGCGTCCAGTGGAGGGTCGCGGTGTCGGCGTCGTAGGTCGCGCCGGCCGGCATCGGCTCGATCGTGAAGTCGCTGCCGGCGAGCCCGAGCCCCGTCTTGCAGGTGATCGTCGCCGCGACCGTCTCGCCCTCGAGGACCCAGTAGGGCCCGCCCGCGTCGGGGTCGCAGACGATCCCGAACGGCAGGTCGGGAATGGACTCGGTGGTCGCCGCGGAGGTCGACTCGCTGGCGGCGCTCGTCCCGGTGCTCCCGCTGCTCCCCGCGCTCCCGCTGCTCCCCGCGCTCCCCGTGCTCCCGCCCGTGCCGGCCTCCGTGCCCGTCGCCTCGCCGGACCCTCCCCCGCCGGCGCAGCCGACCGCAACGAGCGCGAACACCCGCCCCGCACGACCCAACCAAGAATCCAAGCCGATCATCGGCGGATGATAGCAGCGTCGTCGCCCATGGACGCGCGCGCCCGCGCGCGTCGCCGCGCCCACGGCTGGTTGGCGGCGCCCAAGGTCGGCGTGCAATCGACCGTCCACGCGCCGGTCGGCCCGTCGGAGATATCGACCGTCGCCGCGCCGGCGATGTGGATCTCGATCCGGTCGTCGGTCGACTCGTCGGCGCAGGTCATTCGCCGACGTCGGCCCCGTCGCGGGTCTCGGCGCCGCCGGATCGACACGCGACCCCGGCGGCACTAGTCTGCGCGCGACCATGCCGGCGGCCACGCGACCCACGGTTTCGACCTCGATCTCGATGAACGCTGCCTGCGCCGCCACGGCCTCGGTGGCGCGCAGCACGGCGGCCACGCCACCGGCGGCGGCG
>WBZL01002388.1_pt1 | contig 18350 bp, 11 predicted proteins | sample 5204291 | NCBI WGS metagenome assembly WBZL01 (sample SAMN12344345, study PRJNA552823) | activated sludge metagenome | biome: Activated sludge suspended growth; feature: Nitrification reactor; material: Wastewater; isolation source: activated sludge from nitrification reactor of wastewater...
TGATGTTGAAGCGCATGCAGTCAATGCTCTTTGACTGGCACAATTACGGGAACAGCACGATCGGCGCGCGCAGTGACATCGAGAACGTCAAAATAGAAAACCTGCAGGCCTTCTACCGCAGATATTACCAGCCCGACAACGCCGTTCTGACGGTAGCCGGCAAGTTCGACGAGCACCAGGCCCTCAGCATGATTGCCGCCAGCTTTGGCAAGCTGCCGAGACCGACACGCGTCCTGCCAAAACCATGGACGGTCGAACCGACGGCCGATGGCGAGCGCCAATTCACGATTCGCCGCAAGGGCGAGGTCCAGCTTGTGGCCCTCGCCTACCGCACGCCTTCCAGCCTGCATCCTGACTCCGAGGCCATCAGCATGGCCACCGAAGTGCTTGGTGATACGCCCAATGGTCGCCTCTACCGGGCTCTGGTGCAGACCGGACTGGCAACAGAAGTGTTTGCCTATGGCATCGATGCTCGCGAACCTGGCTTTGTCGTCTTCGGCGCACTGGTCAACAAGCGCGAAGCGATCGATCGTGTCCGCGACAAAATGATCAAGGTGGTCGAGGGTGGCTTCGCCAAGGAAGCCGTGACCACTGCCGAACTCGATCGTGCGGTCGAACAGTCACGCACCGCCTACGAACGGGCTCTGGCCAATCCCGAGACCTTCGCGGTGATGCTCTCGGAGTACATTGCGCTCGGCGATTGGCGGCTCTTCTTTTACGGCCGCGATCAACTCGACCGGATCAGGACGACACAGCTCGATGCGGTCGCCGCCAGGTATTTCGTTCGCGACAACCGCGTCCTCGGGACCTTCATCCCCGACGATTCGCCGCAGCGCGCCGCGGTTCCCCAGGCACCGAGCGCCGCCGAGCTGTTGGCCAATTTCAAGCCGCAGAAAAACGGCGACGCCGGAGAAGCTTTCGATCCTTCATACGAGAACCTCGATCGACGCACCCGGCGGCAGACCTTCGGCGACCTGAAGCTTGCGTTTTTGCCGAAAAAAAACCGGGGACAAACCGTGAACGTGGCGATGAGTTTCCGCTGGGGTGACGAAAACTCGCTGCAGAACCGCAACATCGCCGGCACGCTGGCGATTGCCATGCTCGCCCGCGGCACCAGCCGCCTGAGCCGCCAGCAGATTGCCGACCAACTCACCCGTCTGAAAGTCCAAGGCCGCCTGACGAACTTTGAGACGACCCGCGACAAGCTGCCTGAAGCGCTGGAACTGGTCGCGCAACTACTCCAGGACCCCAGTTTCCCGCCAGACGAGTTCGAGGAACTTCGCCGGGAAACACTGACCACACTGCAATCCCAGCTCGACAACCCGGAAACGCTATCGAGCGATGCCCTGAACGCGCATTTCAATACCTATCCGCCAGGTGATCCCCGTTACCATAGCCCACTGCAGGAACGCATCGAACAGTTGCGCCAGGTAAGCCTGGATGAGGTCATCCGCTATCAGCGCGATCTCATCGGGACCGCCCGTGGCGAGATCGCCATCGTTGGCGATTTCGATGAACCCGTGGTCAATGACAAACTGCTGCGGCTGTTCCCGGTGCACCTCTCGAAATCGCCTTATCAGCGTCTCGATCGGGAATACCGCCATGTGCCGCCGCAACGGATCGTGATCGATACGCCCGACAAGGAAAACGCTTTCCTGCGCGCCCGCCTTGACATTCGGCTGCGCGACGATGATCCCGACGCTGCGGCCCTTTATGTGGCGAATGATATTTTCGGCGGCCACTCCGGCCTGTCGAGCCGCCTCGCCGATCGCCTGCGCCAGAAGGAAGGCCTCAGCTACAGCGTTGGATCGAGCCTGTCGATGGGCAGCCGCCAGCCACTGTCGACCTGGGCCGTTGCGGTGATGGTGGCTCCACAGAACGCGGCCCGCGCCGAACAGGCCTTTCTCGAAGAATTACAGCGAGCGCGCCGCGACGGTTTCACCACCGCAGAAGTCGCCGCGGCCAGGAAGGGCATCATCCAGGCGCGGGCCGTTGCCCGTTCGCAAGACAATGCGATCGCTTCTCGCTGGCAATCCTTTCTCGATCTCGGCCGCAACTGGCAGTTCTCGAAAGACTTCGAAGCCAGGCTGATGGCCGTCACCCCGGCAGAAGTCAACGCCGCCTTCCGCAAATACATCGACCCCGAGCAACTGACACTGGTCATCGCCGGCGACACCCGCAAAGGACTTCTGCCCACTGACGGAACCGCCGCAGCGACGAGGTGAACAAGGAAAGGGGGAGCGCAGCACAGGCGACGTCACCCCTTCACCCATCCTGTCGACAGCAGCCGACTACTTCTTGAGGCTGTCGCGAATCTCGCGCAGCAACAGCACTTCTTCGGCCGGCTCGGGCGGTGGCGCAGGTGCCGCAGGCGGCTCGCTCCGCTTCAGACGATTCATCTGCTTGATCATCACGAAGATGATGAAGGCCAGGATGATGAAATTCACCAGGATGGTGAGAAAGTTGCCGTAAGCGAACACCGGAACCTGCGCCTTCTTGAGTGCATCCAGGGTCCTCGCGGTACCCTCCGGGATGGTGCCGAGCACCAGGAACATGCCCGAGAAGTCGAGCTTACCCCCCATGATCCAGGCAACGAAAGGCATGATCAGATCAGCCACCACCGAATCGACAATCTTGCCAAAAGCCCCGCCAATGATCACGCCGACGGCGAGATCCATGACGTTGCCCTTCATGGCAAACTCTTTGAACTCCTGCACCATGCTCATGGCGTCTCCTTCAAGTTGGTTCTGGAGGGTTCTGGAAATTCCGAGCCCGCTACCCCGACTCGGCGGGCGATTATAGGGGGAATGGCCAGCGCCTGTGAACAGCCCTTACAGCGCGCGCAGCCTTTCTCCGGCGGCAGCCAGGGTGGCTTCCTGCTTGGCGAAGCAGAAACGCACGACGCGCTCGTCGCGACCGTCGTGATGAAAAGCCGATACCGGGATCGCAGCCACTCCCGCCTCGCAGGTCAGCCAGCGGGCAAACTCGCGGTCCGGCAGGTCGCTGATCGCGCCATAACGCGCCAGTTGAAAATAGCTGCCGCGGCAAGGCAGCAGTTCGAAGCGCGAGCCCTGCAACTGGCTGCGAAAGTACTCGCGTTTACCTGCGTAGAACGCCGCCAGACCGAGATGGCGCGAAGCATCGCACATGTATTCGGCGATTCCGAGCTGGCAGGGCGTATTCACCGTAAACACGTTGAACTGATGCACCTTTCGGAATTCGGCCATCAGCGCAGCAGCCCCAAGAACGTAACCGACCTTCCAGCCGGTGATGTGATAGGTCTTGCCGAACGACGAAACGACGATCCCTCGCGCCGCCAGTTCCGGATGCGCAGCAACGCTTTGATGCTGCACGCCATCGAAAACGATGTGTTCGTAGACCTCGTCGGAAAGCACCACGATGTCGGTATCGCGGGTCAGCGCCGCCAACTGATCGAGGTCATCGGCGGCCAGCAGGCTGCCAGTCGGATTGTGCGGCGAATTGATGAGGATCATGCGCGTCTGCGGACCGATCAGCGAACGCAGCTGCTGCCAGTCCGGCCGGTAATCGGGGAAGCCGAGCGCAGCATACACCGCCTTGCCACCGACCGTTTCGATCGCCGGCACATAGCTGTCATAGACCGGTTCAAAGACGATGACCTCGTCACCCGCACGCACGAAAGCCGCGATCGCGGTGAAGATCGCCTGCGTCGCGCCGGCGGTGACGGTGATTTCGCTATCGGCATCGTAGCTCGCCCCATACAGCGCGGCCACCTTGTCGGCTATCGCCGAGCGCAACTCTGGAACGCCGGCCATCGGCGGATATTGATTGCGACCTTCGCGCATCGCGCGCGCGGTCGCGTCGAACAACGAGGAATCGGCCTGGAAATCGGGAAAGCCCTGCGAGAGATTGATCGCGCCGCAATCGGCGGCGAGTTTCGACATCACGGTAAAGATGGTGGTCCCCACCTGGGGGAGCTTCGAGTCGATGACCACGGATGACTGGCGCATGGCGATCCGCGCCGGGCGCGGTGTAGAGTGAGGAAGCGGATAGTTTAATGTGAAAGCCGCGTCAGCGACTCACCAATCCAAGACCTTCGCCTTCGCATCGCATCGCATCGCATCGCATCGCATCGCATCGCCGTCGGCAATCGCCGCTGCCGGCGAGTCGAGGGCATGCGAACTGGTCGGGGCTGGCGACGATGGCAGCGACAGGCAAGGTGGCGTTTGAGCCGCCGCCGGGGGAGCAAGATTACAGAAATGTAATCGCCAGGTCAGTCTATTGACGGTTATCCCGACGCAAAATGCCGCGCAAGTACCGGCTCGATGATTTGGCGGGAGGATGGAAATGAACCGATGATTACTCGCAGTCCTGGCGACGATCGCCAGCGGCGGCGTCATGGGTGCGCTCGTCGTGCTTTCCGGGCTGATCAATGTCGCCGCCAGCGAGCCGCACAGCCCTCTCGTTCACCAGTTTTTTCGCCTTCGCCCGCGAACGCTCGATTGCCAGCCGTATCACCGACATCCAGATCTGACCGAACCTGAACGGATTCGGCGCGGTTCCGGGAACTACGCAGGCGCGACTTCTGGATCATCAAGCATGGCATTCAGGCTTCGGCGATGCCGGCCTGGTCGAAGGGCGGAATGAAAGATGAAGCGATCTGGGATCTCGCCGCTTTCCTGCAATTGATGCCGTCGCTGACGAAAGACGGGTACGCGCGGCTGGTGGCGTCGAGCGACGGCCATTCGCACGGCGGGCAGGCAAACCATGCCGATGAGCACGACGAACGGCCTTCAACTGCCACTGCCGTGCCCGCGAACCCGGCGAAGCCTCGCCAGAAAACGGCGAGCCATGATCGCACCCAACATCGGCACTGAAGGCGAAAGACGATGTCGCTGTCGGTCAGCGATACCGCCGGGCATGATCGGGCGAAGTACGGCGACGAGATCCGTTCGATCGCTGACCATAGTGACCGTGCGATCGCCATCGTACTACGTCCCCAATTCCCCTACCCCCTACCCTCTATCCCCGCCGTCGACTTCCGCAAGCGCGCTGCTTCGGAGATAATTCGCCGGGAATCGGGAAGCCGCTCGAACGTGCAGCGGAAGTGCCGCCTTCCCGGACGACACGAAAGCCACCCGGTGAGCGACATCTTCATCTGCTACTCGCACAGCGACAAGACCATCGCCACTCGCCTCAGGGATCGCCTGCAGCGCGAGGGCTGGTCGGTATGGATGGACCTGCATATCGACGCCGGGCATCGCTGGGCGGACGAGATCCAGGCGCAACTCGCCGCCGCACGTGCCGTCGTGACGCTCTGGTCGGTCCGTTCGGTCGCCAGCCGCTTCGTCATGGACGAAGCGCACGAAGCGGCCGACCGGGAAATCATCTTTCCGGTCCGCCTCGAGGATCTGCGCATCCCTTACGGCTTCCGCCAGTTCCAGACACCCGACCTGATCGGCTGGGATGGCGGCGAGGATTGCGATGGCGCCCGGCAGCTCGTCAGTTCGCTACGCAAGCACCTGACCGGGGCGACGCCCCCGGCCACGCCAGTCCAGCCTGCCCAGCCCGAGACACACGCCCGCCCGCGAACACCGACTACGCAAGCCAGTCCATCCGCCGCCGCCGCGCGCTCGCCCGCCGCCAAGCCCCTGGCGCCGGGCGACACCTTCCGCGATCGCCTGCGTAACGGCGGCGAAGGCCCGCTGATGGTCGTCGTCCCCGCCGGCCGCTTCGTCATGGGCTCGCCGGCCAACGAGCCGCAACGGGCTGGCGACGAAGGTCCGCTGCACGAAGTGCGCATCGCGCAGCCCTTCGCGCTCGGCGTGTACGCCGTGACCTTCGACGATTATGACCTTTACGTCGCAGCGAGCGGCGGCCGCCAACCTGCCGACAACGGCTGGGGACGCGCGCGGCGGCCGGTGCTCGATGTCTCCTGGCACGACGCGCTGGCGTATTGCCGCTGGCTGCAGGAAGAGACCGGGCGCGCCTACCGCCTGCCAAGCGAGGCGGAATGGGAATACGCCTGCCGCGCCGGCACGACGACGCCCTTCCATTGCGGCCATCGGTTGACGACCGCTCTGGCGAATTTCGACGGCAATCACACCTACAACGGTTCGGCCAAGGGCGAGTACCGCGGGCAGACGCTCCCGGTCGGCTCCTTTCCGGCCAATGCCTTTGGTCTGTACGACATGCACGGCAACGTCTGGGAGTGGTGTGCCGATGCCTGGCACGACAGCTATCAGGGTGCTCCGACCGACGGGTCGCCATGGGACAACGGCAAAGCTTCCGGCAACGTGCCCCGTGTGCTGCGCGGCGGGTCGTGGCTCGACGACCCGGGGTACTGTCGCGCGGCGTGGCGCTGCCACCTCGCCTCCGACGTCCGAAAAGACTACCTCGGTTTCCGGGTGTGTTGCGGTTCCCCCATCGAACTGCTGGGCGCCGCACCACTGAGCACTGTCACGCTGCCACGCTGAACACTGTGCGCCGCGTAGCGGCGCAAAACGACGGCCATCGTCCTGTGCCGGTACCGCTGTCCCGGCTGTTCGCCCGCAGCGGCCGCCATTCGTTGCCCCAGGGATACGCGTGTGCAGCGCGACCGACCTGGGAGACCCACTGCCATTCCCACTCGGCCGGCAAGCGAACGACCTGCCCGGCGTCCAGGCCGGGGCAGGCACCGGGCCAGCGGCAGAAAGCGAGCGCGTCGAACCAGAAAACGTTGATCACCGGGTGATTGGCCAAGGCCCAGCGCGACTCGCACGGCTCGGCTTCATTCGCAGCCCGTGCCACCAGCGCTTCGAGCGGTAATCGTCGGTGGCTTTGACGAAGGCACGGGACAACCTCCAGGTGACCGGATGGCGCGCGATGCAAAAAGCGGCGATGGTAAAGTGGCCGGCATTTTTCTCGATCGTGACTTCGCCGGCCGGAACGTCGACCCAGGCGATGTCGGGCAGGCCGTCGTCGTTCACACCGACGCCGCGCCGCGGGTCGCCCCTCTGGTTGAGGCGAAGACCGATTGTTTCGCGTCGATGGTCCGGTGTGGTGTCGGATTCGAGCGCAGCAGGTCGGCCGGATGCGGCGTGGCACTTCGCGCCGCTGCCACAACTGATCAAAGAGCGCGACGCGCGCGCAGACCTTGACGCTGCTCGACATCGATGATGCCGGCGTACCGCGCGACCTCGACTTCCCGCAGGACCTCGTTTCCGCGGTTGCGCGCAGGTGACCAGCTCGGCGGGCGCCGATCAGGTCGGCGAGGAACGCTCGGGAGCACAGCGCGGCAGCGTCAGCGTGAAAGTCGCTCCCTCGCCAGGAGAGCTGGCGACCTCAATCGATCCACCCAGTACGCCGGTGACGAGGTTGTAGACGATGTACAGTCCGAGGCCGCTGCTACCTTGTCCCAGGCGCGTGGTGAAGAAGGGTTCGAAGATGCGCTTGATCGCCGCCGCGGGAATGCCGATTCCGTCGTCGGAATAGCGCAGGATGACGTGTGCCGGTTCGATCGCCCGCGCCTGCAGGCGAATGCAGCCGGAATCCCGGTCGGCAAAGCCGTGCGTCAGCGAATTGCCCACCAAGTTGGCGATGACCTGCTCGAGCGGGCCAGGGTAGCTGTCGAGCTCGATTTCGACGGGGACGTCGAGCTCGACGCGGTGCGCGGTGTGCTTGAACTGCGGTCGCAGCGTCGCCAAAAGCTCCTCGATCGTCTGGTACAGCGCGAAGCGTCGACGGCGGATGCTCGTCTGGTCCACGGCGACCTGCTTGAAGTGGCCAATCAGGTCGGCGGCGCGCGCGGCGTTCCGTTCGAGCAGGTCGACGGCCTCGCTACCGCGGCCGACGAAGACGTCCACCTGCGAGCGGCGCAGCGTACCGGCAGTGAGCTCCGTGGCGAATGCGCGCAGGTCCTCGCCGAGCGCGCTGGCGACGACACGGGCGTTGCCGAGCGGTGTGTTGAGTTCGTGCGCAATACCGGCGACGAGGTGCCCGAGCGCGGCCAGCTTTTCGGCCTGCACGAGCTGGCTCATCGCCTGGCGCAATTCGTCCGTCCGTTCGGCGACGAGTTCCTCGAGCTGTTCGCGGTAGCGCTGCAACTCGGCTTCCTGGCGCTTGCGATCGGTGACGTCGATGTCGGCGCCCACCGTGCGCAATTTCCGGCGCGCCTCTCCTTGTCCGACAAAGGTCGTCTGCGAACGGGTGACGATCCAGCGCACGTCGCCATTTCGGTGCACGATGCGATGTTCCACGTCGTAGATCCCGTCGCCCGCCGGGTCGTGCGCGCGTTCGATGGCGGTAGTGATCCTCGCGCGGTCTTCGGGATGCACACTGGCGACAAAGTTTGCCAGCGTCACGGGTTCTTCAGCCTCCCAGTCGTGGATGCGACGCTGTTCGGGTGACCAGTAGATGACATCAGCAAGATGATCGTGATCGAAAATACCCAGATGCGCTACCCGGATGGCCTGCTGCAGGCGTTCTTCACTCTCGTGCAGCGCGCGCTCGGCGCGCCGGCGCTCGGTGATGTCGTTGGCCAGCACGAGCTTGGCCGGTCGTCCCTGCAGAGAGAGCAGGTGCGAGATGATTTCGACCTCGATGATCTGCCCGTCCTTCTTGCGATGTCTCCAGAAGCCGGCGTAATTCATTCCGGATTCCTGCGTGGAGATCTTCTCGAGCATGAGAGGAACGTCTTCACCCGGACGGATGTCGCGGATCGTCATCTGCAGGAATTGCTCGCGCGAGTAACCGTACTTGGCGATCGCCGCGTCGTTGACCGTCAGGAACGCCAGCGTTTCCACGTCATAGACCCACATCGGGTGCGGATTGGCGTCGAACACCAGGCGGTAGCGCGCCTCGCTCTCGGCCAGTGCCTGGTCGGCGCGTTTGCTCTGCGTGATGTCCTGAATGGTTCCAATCATCTTGATCGGGACGCCATCGTCGGCAAACTCGAGTTCGCCAAGGCCATGCACCCAACGCTCCTCGCCGTCGTTGTGCCGCACGATGCGGTATTGGCGGTCGAAGCGGTTGCTCCGTGCCAGCACGTGTTCGGTCAGGTACGCGAGAGTCTCCTGCCGGTCGTCGGGGTGAATCAGCGCTCGCCAGCCATCGACGGTTTTCGGGAAAGAGTCGTCGATACCGAGAATGTGGTCGAGCCTCTCCGAGCGGATCCAGACGCCAGTGCGTGCGTCGAGATAATACGAACCGAGGTCACCGACTTCCTGCGATCTCCTGAGGAAGAATTCACTCTCCTTGAGCGCCTGCGCGGCGCGTTCCTTTTCGCTGCGCGTGCGCAACGCGCTGATCCCGAACGCCAGATCGCTGGCCAAGGCGCTCAAGAGACCGATCTCGTCGCTGTCGAACGCGCCTGCATCTGCCGAATACACGGTGAATGCACCGAACGTCCGACCGCCGGCGCGTAGTGGCAGCGCGCAGACCGCAGCGTAACCGTGCTCCCTTGCCGCCACATGCCATGGCGCCATCGTCGGATCGCTTTCGATGTCCTGTGCGGTGCAGGCGCGACCGCTGCGGATCGCGCGGCCGACTGGACCACGTCCGTTGTCGGCCTCTGCCCAGAAGGCGCGCAGCTTCTGCAGATATCCTTCGTCGCAGCCGGCATGCGCCATCGGCGTGACCGACCTGGCGTCATCGTCCTCGGCGTAGCCCACCCAGGCCATGCGGTAGCCACCGATCTCTATGGCAACAGCGCACACAGCGGCCAGCAGCTCGCTCTCCGAAGCAAGGTGGATCAGTGCCTGGTTCGACTCGCTGACCATCCGCAATTGACGGTTGGCGCGACGCAGCGCTTCCTCGGCGTGCTTGCGCTCGGTGATGTCGCGAACGATGGCCCACATTGCGGCCGGCTGGCCGGCGTCGTCGCGGATCAGGAACGTCCGCAGTTCGACCGGAAAGACGCTCCCGTCCTTGCGCCTGTATTCCTTCTCATACACTTCGGAGTATCCGCTGACGACGATCTGTTCGTCGACGATCGCCGCTTCGTAGGAGTGCCACCTTGCCGGAGTGAGATCGACGTACGTCAGGCGGCGCAGTTCGTCTTCGGAATAGCCGAGCATCTCCAGATACGCGTGGTTGAACTCCTGGATCACGCCGCTCATATCGACCAGCACGGTCGCGTCGCGCATCGATTCGTGCAGCCGCCGATATTTCGTCTCGCTCTGCAGCAGCGCGCGCTCGGCACGCTTGTACTCGGTGATGTCGATGTTGAGTCCGACGATGCCGCGAATCTGCTCACCGTCGCGGACCGGCGCGATGATGTTGCGGATACATCGCTCCTCGTTGCCGACGAAGAAGCCCACCTCTGCTTCGACGACTTCGCCGGCCAGAGCACGGCGGTTGTTGTCGAGCCAGCACGCCAGCGTCGCGGCATCGTCGGTCACCTCTTCGGGGAGTTTTCCGACGACGTTTCCCCACGCCTTGCGCGAAACCGAATTCTGCAGGACATACCGGCCACTGGTACCAATCAGGAAAAAGTCGAACGGGACGCTTTCGATCGCCGTGCGCAGTTGGGCTTCGCTCTCGCGCAGCGCTTCTTCGGCCCGCCAGCGCTCGGTAACGTCTACCGAGACGCCGAGCACCTGCAGGCGGCCATCGCCGCCGCGCACCGGCGTGAAATGCACATCGAAGCGGGCTTCACCGATTTGCGTGGAGAATTGCACCGCCTCTCCGCGCATCGCGCGACGGGCGTAACCGACGACGTCGGGATGGTCGCCGTAGAGATCGAAGATCGACTGGCCAACCGCTTCTCCGGGCTGGTGCCCAACGCGCGCAAGAGCCTTTCCTTCGCTGAAGGTAAAGATTCCGTTCTCGTCGAACTGGAAGAGAACCAGCGGTACGTTGCTGATCACCGAACGAAAGCGCTCTTCGCTCGCTGCCAGATCGCGCTCACGCCGGCGCGCGGCGAGCGACATCTGCTCGAGATGCTGGGCCAGTTCGTCGAGTTCCCGGATACCCAGTTTCTTCGCTTCTCTGCGTTCGTCGCCATTCGCGCCGGCCCGTGCCGCGCAGTGCGCGATCATTCGCGCGAGGCTGCGCGCCAGCGCCAGCGCGACGACGATCGTCAGCAACAAGGCGGCGAAGCCACCCGCTTCGAGCACCCATGAAGTCGCTGCGGGTGCCGGCGCGAGCAGATCTTTCGGTTCGGCGACGAGTACGTTCCACTCTGCGGCCTGCGGCAGCGCGACGGAAAAGCCGGCAAAGGTCCGGCCGTCGAATTCGAAGCTGGCGCTTGCCAGCTTTGCTGGTTTGCCGACTGCCTCGAGCCGGAGCGGAGCGATCTGGCGAATGCTGGCAGCGGGCACGGCAAGGGCGGAGCAGGCAACGACACGACCTTGCCGGTCGACGATCAGCACCAGCGTTGTGCTCCCGGTCACCAGGCGAACGAGGAATTCCGTGAAGCGATCGGCGGTAAGTTCGCCGACGAGAAACCCGTCGCCGGCCGGGATCGCCAGTGCGACTGCTGGCTGACCAGCACTGATCGCGCTGCTCGCCAGCGACCAGCGTGCCTCGCGCGCGGCGACCCGCGCGGAAACATTGCCATGCAACAGGGCATCGCGAGCGCCGAGCTGAGCTGGCGGCAGGCCCGCAGCGGCGACCGACCCGTCGCCATTGGCGAGGACGATCGCCGCATACGGATCTCCGTTGCCGACGAGCGCGTCGAGGCGGGCCGAAGGCAATGACTCCGGGCGGAGATCGTACTGGCGGACTTCGTCTGCGACGCTGCGCAGGAGCCGTTCCGCTTCTTGCAGATGCGCCCCAACCGACGCTGCGGTCGCGAGAGCGGACAACTGCGCGCGTGCTTCGCGCTCCGCGCGCAGTTGTGGCAGGAAGACGGCAATGGACAGGGCGGCGACGACGGTCAGCGGCAGCACACTGGCGAGGACAATGCGCAGCGCCAGCCAGGACCAGAGAGGGTGGCCCGAACGCATCTCGCTAGCCGGTGACCGCCAGGCGCCCGGCCCGCGTTGCGCCTGCCTGCCATTTGCTCGTACTGCGAGCGAACCCTGCACCGGCAGTCGCATTGCCGCGACCGTCGATGCGGCTACGCACCAACCTCCCGTCCTCCGCTGCGAGAGGGTTCGGCGGGGGAACGTCGAAATTCGCGGAGAATGCTCCGCACCGCGCCAACGATTCCAGCCGCCTCGGCGGAATGCGCGCTGGAAGGGGGTTTATGGCCTCGGTGTTCCTCATTCGGGAATCGCCCGGAAAGCCATGGCCTTCGGGAAATCGCGCACGAACGATTGCGGTCGACCTTGTGCCGGGTGTGACCGTACACACGCACCGCGCGCCGACCGGCGGGGTGAGGCGGCACGGTGTGTAGTGATCGTCGCCGTGCCGTGCCATGGCGGGTTTTCCCAAGCTCATGAAGACTGCTTTGCATCCTGTTCGAGTACCCATCGTAGAGCACCTGCGTGATGCTCCGAATCCCGACGCACGCTGTAATCGCCGTCGCCCGATACCTTACCGTTCTTGTCCGGGGACTCTTCAGTTGCCTGATTCTACGAGATACCAAACCCGCCCACAATCTGCGTTAACTTAACTGCCGTGCCAATGTGCGTGAGAATTGCAGCATTTGGGCGTTCAGCCATGTTGAGACTGACATTTATGCAAGCGGAAGCGCGAGCCTTTGCACACGAACGCTTTCACCCTCCGCTTCCGCGCGTGCGACGCAAGATGGAAGCGCTGTGGCTGAGAAGCCAGAGACTTGCGCATTAAGAGATCGCACGGCTCGCGGGCATGAGCAGATATACGCTTCGTCATTACGATGGTGTGGTGCTTGACTCGGGTCTGGATCAGGGCGCCCTCGGGCAGGCAGCGCTTCAACGTGTTGGGGGCGCTCGAGTTCTTTCACCATGGCCATCGAAAGCCGCTTGCAAGATACCCACACCATTCACGCCAAGGCACTGAAGTCCTCACTGAAGTCCTTATTGAGCCTGAACTTCCAAACCCTCCCGAAGGCTAACGTTGTGACCGTGTACAGTATATTTCGCACGAGCCGTCGGCGGCGGGCAGTGAGCCACGGGCGATATCCTGCAGGCGAGCAGAGGGAAAGAATGGCCGGAAACAGGCAGAAGCGTATCCCGGCGGCCCCCTTCTTACGAGGGGATCAGCAGCAACATGAGCCACTCCGAATGACACATCAGACACCGGCGCACCCGGAAGCCGTCGCCGGGATGCCGTTGATTGCGGGAAGCCGGGTGCTGGCCGCCGCTCCGCGGTTCAGGACGGCTGGCGATCGCCGAGGGTGCTGCCTCGCCCGCCCGTAGCGCGAAGCGTGCTCGGCGTGCCGCCTTCATGGCGTTGCCAGACCCGCCGGAAATCGCGCGCCGAGGCGAAACCGGCCAGCTCGGCGACGCGCTCGACCGACAGTTGCCGCTCGGCGAGCAGTTCGCGCGCCCGCGCGACGCGCAGCCGCTGCTGATAGCCGACGACGCTGATGCCCGCGTGCTCGGCAAACAGGCGCGTCAGATGGCGGGCGCTGACATGCGCCTGCGCGGCCAGCTCGTCGACCGACCACGATCGCGCGGGGTCCTGCGCGATCGCGTCCTGCGCACGATGGACGGCGGGGTGCAGATGGTTGCGGTGGGCGAGCCACGGCGAGAGCTGCGGATCGTTGCCGGCACGGCGCTGGTAAACGACCAGGCGACGCGCGACGCGTGCCGCCAGTTCGGCGCCGGCATGCCGCTCGATCAGGTACAGCGCGAGGTCGATGCCGGTCGTGATGCCGGCGCTGCTCAGCAGCGGCCCGTCGTCGACGAAGACGCGGTTCTCCTCGACCTTCGCCGCCGGTGCGGCAACGCGCAGGGCGTCGATCAGGCTGTGGTGCGTCGTGCACCGCCGGCCGTCGAGCCGCCCGGCGGCGGCGAGCAGCAGCGCGCCGGAACAGATGCTGGCGAGCTGCGCATCCGGCGGCACGGCCGTGCGCAGCCAGGCGACGACGGCCTGCGCCTCGGGACGCGCGTAATCCTCGGCCTCGCAGGCGTTGCCGGTGACGATCACCAGGCTGTCGGGCGGCAGACACGCCGGCAGCGCGGCGAGACCGGCGAGTTCGACGCCCAGCGAAGTGCGCAATTGCGCCACCGGCGCACAGGTGTGGACCGCCATGTCCGCCCCCATCTCGGCGGCCATGCGCAGCGCTTCGGCCGGCCCGGCGTAGTCGAGCATCAGCACGTTCGGCGTGAGGACGAACCAGACCGACAGCGTCATGGCCGCGCCCTCGCCCAGCCAAGCAGGCGGGTGGTGAACAGATTGACCGCCAGACCGAGCATCAGCAGCGCGCCACCGGCGAGATGCACCGGCCGCAGCACTTCATCGAACACCAGCCAGCCGGTCGTCAGCCCGACCACCGGCACCAGCAGGCTGAACGGCGCCACCTGGTTGGCCGGGTAGCGTGACAGCAGGCGCGTCCACAAGCCGTAGCCGAGCAGCGTCGCCGCCCAGGCGAGGTAGGCGACGGCGGCGAAGGCACGCAGGCTGAAGTCGCTCAACGCGGCAGCCATCGCCGGCTGGCCCTCGATCAGCAGCGACAGCGCGAGAAAGGGCAGCGGCGGCACGAGACTTGCCCAGACGACGAAGGCGAGCTGGTTGATCGGCCCGCAAGCGGCGACCGCCCGCGTGACGATGTTGCCGGCCGCCCACAGCGACGCCGCGGCGACGGTCAGCAGAAAGCCGAGCAGCGGCATCGACAGGCCGTGCGCCGAGCCGATCAGCGCCAGGCCGCAGGCCGCCAGCAGCAGCCCGACGAGCTGGCTGCCGCGCCAGCCCTCCTTGAGCCACAGCGCGGCGAAGAGCATCGTGAAAAAGGCTTGCGACTGGAGCACCAGCGAAGCCAGCCCGGAAGGCATGCCAACATGGATGGCCGAGAACAGGAACGCGAACTGCCCGACCGAAATGGTCATCCCGTAAGCGAGGTAGAGCTGCCAGGGCACTTTCGGCGCGCGCAGGAAGAACACCGCCGGGCAGGCTGCGAGCAGGAAACGCAGGGCGCCGAGCAGCAGCGGCGGCACTTCGGCGACACCGGTCTTGATGACCGCGAAGTTGACACCCCAGACGACGACCACCAGCAGGGCGAGAGCGAGATCGCGCGGACGCATGCGCTCAGGCCGTTGCAGTGGCAGGCAGGTCGCTGCCGGCGCAGGGCTTGCGGACCCGTTGCGCCGACGCCGGGTAGCGTGCCAGCTTGTCCGCCGGGCGAATCGGCCGGCGCAGCAACTCGCCGCCGCAGTTGGGACAACGCCCGGCAAGCCGGGTATCGGCACAATCGGCACAAAAGGTGCATTCGAAGGAACAGATCATCGCCGCCGGCGAGTCGGGCGGCAGATCGCGATCGCAGCACTCGCAGTTCGGGCGCAGTTCAAGCATGTCCTTCTCCCAGCGCGGCGAGGCAATCGTCGACGCTGACGATGCGCGCAAAGCGCCCGGCCAGCACGAGTTCGGCATGTTCCTTGATCTTTGCCGGCGAGTAGCTGCGGCCGCTGACCGGATGCGTCATCGGGAAGGTCAGCGTCGCTTCGCTGACGAAATCGATCTCGTAGCCGATGTCGGAGCCGACCCGCGTCGTCGTTTCGCAGCATTGTTCGGTGCGGATGCCGGCGATGATCAGGCGCTCTATGCCGTGTCGGCGCAGCCACAGGTCGAGGCCGGTGTCCGAAAAGGCATTGTGCGTGTGCTTGAAGAAGCACACGTCCGGCGAACCGGGCAGCCAGTCGAGCGCGCGCACATATCCCGATGCCTCGGTAAATGGTCCGGCCTGACCGACGTGAAAAATATGCACCACCGGCACCCCGCGTTGCCGGCATCCGGCGTCGAGGCGCAGCAAGGCCTCCCTGAACGCCGGCAGATCGGTTTCGGACCAGAAGGGCATGTGCCGGAACGACTCCTGCACGTCGATCACCACCAGCGCTGCACGACGACCCCTGACGACATCATTTTCGGACATTTCCAGACCTCCTTTGTTTGACGTGCCGCCATCGTAAGGCCAGACGAGGAAATAAACGATGCCGCTCCGGGACAATCACGGGACAAATACGGCCATCGTCGGCCGAGGCGGGAAGGCGCCCGTCGCGCAACGTCCGGCGCGCGCGCCGGACGCGTGCCTCCTTCGCCACCGGCGCAGACGATGAAACTCGAGCAATGTCAGCAGCCAGCAGCCGTCGGAACGAAAATGCGCGCTCTGGGAACGGCTCGCGCAGTCGGCGTCGCTGCCGCTTTCCTTGCCGCTCGCCGCGTCGAAAACGCGCACGCCGCCGGCACCAAGGCTCGCCGCCAGCCGGCGGCCGTCGGGCGACTAGGCAAAATGATGGAGGACATCCGGCAGGCGACCGATGGCGTGCTGGAACGGAAGGTTCGGCTGAGCTTGCGAAGCCCAACAACCCGGCCCCCCACCAACCCATTCCCTTCAGCCTGCCTCCTGCGGTGCGAAGTCTGGTCGCAGCCCGCGCTATCGCGGGGGCTGTCGGGATTCGCAGGCACAGCCCAACCTACGGCTGATCTCCTTGGAAAATGGTGTGACGAAGGAGAACTTAGCGCCGCGAAGAGTGCAGAACCAGGCGGAAGTCGGTGGCGAACAGTGATGGCGGGCTGACGTTGATGATCTGCCTTTGACTTCCGTAGACAATCATCGGTTTCCACGGCTCGTCATCCCATACCGTGAAACCGTTCTTGTCAAGCCATCTGAACCGGTAATAGACCTGTTGGTTATACGGGGAGAAATTGGTGAGTTCGGCCTGAACACGGAGCAGGCGATCGGATTGTACGGCACGCAAATCGGTGACCTGTACATTGTCATCGCTCGTGGTCAGTTCGACCTTGCTTGAGATCAGTCCGCTTGCGGGCGCGGCAACGGACAGCGTTGACAGCACGATCATGGATAGTGCCGCTACCGCGATACGACGTTTCAAGTACATGGTTAACCTTTCTGTTGGGCCACACGGAATCGAATAACGCTCGACGTTCGATTCGGTTACAGAATCGATCCCGGTTTCAGCGATCTTGCTGGCCGCCCGGCCTGATGCATCACATTTGGCTATTCAGACGGCGGTCTCGTTCCAATAGGCGCATCCCTGGTTGCTGCGCCTGGAAGACATGGCGGGCGCCACACTCCTGCGCCACCACATTGTCTTATTGGAAGAACGGGTTCTCTAGTCTGGGTCATCCCCGCGTATGCGGGGGAACATGCGCTTTATGCGCTGATCGACGAGCGGAACTACGGTTCATCCCCGCGCCTGCGGGGAACACACGTGCGCACCATGCAGTACTCTCCAACCATCATCGGTTCATCCCCGCGCCTGCGGGGAACACGGACGCCAACAGATGCGCCCGCGTTTCACTCTCGGTTCATCCCCGCGCCTGCGGGGAACACGGCGACCTGTCCGTCACCGTGCGCGAGCTGACCGGTTCATCCCCGCGCCTGCGGGGAACACAGCATTCGTGAGCAGGTCGGTTGGATTTACGCCGGTTCATCCCCGCGCCTGCGGGGAACACCTCAACGACCATGCGTTCGCAGTGGTCCCGCTCGGTTCATCCCAGCGCCTGCGGGGAACACCCAAAAACGCAACCCATGCCGAGAAACGGGTCCGGTTCATCCCCGCGCCTGCGGGGAACACTATTTGTTCAAGGCCGTCGTGGCTCTCGGGCACGGTTCATCCCCGCGCCTGCGGGGAACACGTACGGGCGGTTTTGTACCCGCTGGATTTTTTCGGTTCATCCCCGCGCCTGCGGGGAACACGCCGCTCAGTGGGCTGGTGGCGGGCGTGGTGCCGGTTCATCCCCGCGCCTGCGGGGAACACAGTGTGGTGTCCGCCGGAGTCGATCGCGGTGGCGGTTCATCCCCGCGCCTGCGGGGAACACGTTCAAACTGACATGGAAGCAGCAGGCTACGCCGGTTCATCCCCGCGCCTGCGGGGAACACCCGAACGTTTCCGGTATGAATTGCGGGATGGTCGGTTCATCCCCGCGCCTGCGGGGAACACTCCGGGTCTGGACTACTTTACTCGACATATTGCGGTTCATCCCCGCGCCTGCGGGGAACACTTCCTCGAAGGGGTCGGCGGCGTCGGTGAGCACGGTTCATCCCCGCGCCTGCGGGGAACACCGCCCGCTGGAGAGCGTATCGACGCAGCGAAACGGTTCATCCCCGCGCCTGCGGGGAACACCGACGGCTGAAAGCCGTCCGCTCGACTTTAGGCGGTTCATCCCCGCGCCTGCGGGGAACACGGGTGGAAAACATCGCTAGCCGTTGAGCTTGCCGGTTCATCCCCGCGCCTGCGGGGAACACTTCGGGCTGGACCCGTTCGAGCGCACCGCCGTCGGTTCATCCCCGCGCCTGCGGGGAACACACCAGGAACCCCCCGCATAATGGCCTAATTTTCGGT
>WBZL01002390.1_pt1 | contig 18347 bp, 21 predicted proteins | sample 5204291 | NCBI WGS metagenome assembly WBZL01 (sample SAMN12344345, study PRJNA552823) | activated sludge metagenome | biome: Activated sludge suspended growth; feature: Nitrification reactor; material: Wastewater; isolation source: activated sludge from nitrification reactor of wastewater...
ACTCGGGATTTTGGAGATGATGATAAGAAGGAGTGGCCTGTCATCCCCGAGAACACTGTTGTGGAGTGTGAGGTAACTCGGTGCGAGATTCGGGAACTGAATCCCGAGTTCCGTGCCAAGTACAACATTCAGGACGAGGTCGAAGTCAACTTTGCTTTCAAGGTTGACGATCCTGATTACCCTGAGTTCCAGAATCAGTGGCTGTGGGGTACAGCTAAGCCGTACCTCGACAACTCTGACGGGTGCCGTCTTCGTCTGTGGTTGCAGGCGATTTACGGGATCGATCGTCTACCCGAGGATTACTCCCTCAAGGTGAATGACGCCAATCAGATCCCCGATCTTTTGGGTCTGCGTTGTCGTGTTCTTGTTCGCAACAAGGCGAAGAAGGATGGGACGTTGGCTCATTCCGTGAAGGACGTTCTGCGTCTTCCTGCGACCCGCAAGGTCCAGTACGAGGACTCTTTCTGAGTTAGGTTAGTCGCCCCATCGTCTAAGCGGTAAGATCACATCTACAAGGTGTGGGATGCAGGAGTCGGTAGCCTGCTGGGGCACAACAAGAAACAAGACACTACCCATAAAGGATTCATGATGAAGCGGAGCTTTAGTTGTTCAACTTGGTTGAGTATCTTCAGTCCAAGGATATGGTTCTCAAGTTCTCTGGAACACAGGCTTATACGCATTGCGTCTTCTGTGATGAAGACAAATCAAAACGGGGTAGACTCTACATCAACATAGATCCTGAATCTGACCGATTCGGGGTGTGGTTCTGTCATTTGTGTCACGCTAAAGGCGGTTTGAATTCTCTACGAGAGTTCTTTGGTGATCCACCTTTGGACACTAAGCCTTCATACAAGATGTGTCACCTGTTCAATCAGGCAGCACAGTATTACGCTAATTGCCTTCTGGAGAATCCTGAGGCGTACACGTATCTGCGTGTTGAGCGTGGTTTCTCTGATGACACGATCGAACGCCTACAGTTCGGTTGGGCTGATGGTGGGGTGTTGAAGTTCCTAACCGATAAAGGTTGGGATATCGAGGACATCAAAGAGTCGGGGCTTGTCAATAAGTACGGTTTCGACTTTTTGCAGGACAAGATCACTATCCCGTATGTGGAAATGGGTAACGTCACCACTATTCGCGGTAAGCAAATTGGTGGCAAGTATCTGAGTCTTCCTGGCTCGGTTGCCCAGTTGTACGGGATGGATTCTGTTCGGGGCGAAGAGACGGTCGTCTTGTGTGCCGGTGAGGCTGATGCCGCCCTCGTGCAGCAGATGGGTTTCTGTGCTGCGGGTGTTCCGGGCGAGAACATCTGGAAACGTGAGTGGACCGATCTTCTCGATGAAGCCAAGCGTGTGTTCATCGTGTTTGACAATGATCCTGCTGGGCGTGCTGGGGCTGAGAAGGTGGCGAAGACTTTGGGTCCTCGCTCACGGATCGTGTCGATGCCTGAGGCGACCCCCGGACAAAAGAAGATCGATGTCACGGAATGGGTTGTAAACCACAATAAGACGAAGGAAAGTTTCGACTGGTTATTCGCTAAAGCTAAGGGTGGGCTTCTTGTGAGTCCCGCTCAGGCGATGGACAACTGGTTGGAGGTGGAGGGTAACCCTAATCGGGTGGGGCTGCGTTTCAATGTCGAGGAACTTGATTCTCAGATGAATCATGGGTTGACTCCCGGTCAGGTGGTCATTCTGGTGGGGAAGACGAACTCGTCTAAAAGTTTGAGTACCTTCAATTTGATGCACCGCATGAAGATGTTGAAACCCGACATCAAGATTCTGTTGCTGTCTTTGGAGCAGACTAGTTCGGAGTGGATGGAGCGAGCGCACCGTATCCATAATTTCTATGAGCCAGGGTCTTCTATCACTGATACTGTCCATTTCTGGAAAGACAACCTGTTTCTCGTAGAGAAGAACAGGGTTTCTCTTGATGAGTTAGAGGTGGCTGTTGACCAGTTCCGGTATGAGACTGGATCTGAACCTGATTTGGTGGTCATCGACTATCTCGGGTATTTCGCTAGATCGTTTGGTTCTGACGAGTACAGTCGTCTTTCTGATGCGATCATGGCTCTCAAGGGGATTGCTAAGGAGCACAAGTTTGTGTTTTTGGTTCCCCATCAGGCTAATAGGCAGACGGGGTTTGCTGAACAGTTGCGGCTTGACAATATGAGGGGTTCTGGGGTTATTGAAGAGACAGCAGATATGGTTCTGTCTATTTTCAGCACCGACCAGACACCGGGTATTGATAAGTCGGAAGAAAAACGTGAGATTCACATGACGATTCTCAAGTCTCGTGATGGCGGTATCAACGGTAAGGTCATTTTTCAGTTTGCTCCTTTGACGCTAGCTCTGGTTCCTCGTTCAGATCCTTTGGTTGAGAGGGCTATCAAAGAGAAACAGTACGCTTGGGCTGGTGATACTTGGCGGCAGGCTGTTGAGCGTCATAAGACTGGAGACAAGAGCGTTTCCCTGAGCACAGAAGAGGATGTTGATGTTTGACGTAGAGGCTACCGTAGCCGATTTCAGAAAGCTGGTGCGCTGATGCCTAAACAGATTGTAGATGGATCAGAGTTTTTTGATGGTCAGAAGGTTTCGATTCACCAGGGCCGGTTTACTGGCAAGTTTGATCTTGATGAGATTGATGGTGTGACGATTTCTACTGGTGATCAGGTCACTTTCATGGTGACGGTTCGTGCGTCGTCTCCGAAGTTCACTAATGATGCTAAGACGGGGGCTTTGAAACGGGAGAATACCTTCAAGATCGAGTCTGCGTCTCTGATTGACCCTGATCAGGCTAAGTTCATCTACGATTCGATGAGTGTAGATGTCGAGGGTGTTAACTCTGGGCTGATCGAAGCTGAATTGGATTTCCTTTCTGAGGCCCCTACAAGCCCTTCTGAGGCGAGTAATGGGGTTTCGGCTACGGATACCCATGAAACACTAGAAGACCCCTTAGAGAGCCTTCTAGGCCCCTTAGACGGGAAGTTAGCTCCTAAGGACATCTATGGGGATCTGTATGGGCCGTCACCGTTACCGTTCGACAAGCCCAAGCCATCATTTAAGGAGGTGACTATCTGATGGGTATGGAAAAAATCCTAGAAAATGATGTGGTTATCACTGGAGTCAGTTTCACGATTGAATCCTTTGAAATCTCTTATCTCATCAATCAGGAACAGACAGAACTTGCCTCGATCGCACGCTCTATTGAGATTCCCGTCTCAGATGAGAAGCTAGTGAACGACTACATGGACTTACAAGAGTTCCTGTGTGACCTCGTTCATGACGCTGAAGTAGCTATCCGTAACCCCCCAGTACGTCAAGGTGGGGGGCTGAAAAGCTTGTACAGGCAGAGACCTAAGGACATAGAAGGTGAAGATTTTGATCTTGTAGACGAGAATGGCGGGATGGATGGACATTGATGAGTTCTACGCTAAATGGGGAGCGTCCTTCAGGCGTCGATGGGATCATCTGGCTGCCTGTAGGGGAGAAAAACTTGACTTATTCTTCGATCCAGATGCTGTTGATTTAGCGAAATCTGTCTGTGCAGAATGTCCGGTACGCCTCAGGTGTCTAGATGATGCCATTGCTTATGGCGATCTCGGTGTACGGGGAGGGATGACGGAACGTGAACGACACAAGATCCGCCACCGTCAACGACGATACTCTTCACAGTTTCGTGCCGACGTGTACGAATGAGCATGTAGCAATTCTTGCTCATTTCAACATGAACTTCTACACGGCCAGGTGCGGCAACTGTGGTCGAACTTGGTTGGGCGACGAAACTGATCTCACGTTTGGGATACCCCACCCTAACCCATGACTAGCCAACATCACCCCAAGATGATCCCAGTATGTGGCGAAATGCACGCCGGGTTTGCGACCGACGGGTTGGCGTTTTTCTGCTTGAACTGCAACAGGTCTTTTGGGTCGCTCACTGGACTAACTAAACATCTAGATGTCCTCGGGTTCAACAAACCTGACATCTGGCTGACGATACGCCCGTTGCTTTAGTATGGTTGTCAAATGTAAGTACTGTGGGAACTACATGGAGAGAGATGTAGCTACCCGGCGAGGTTTGTCATCGTTTTGTTCAGATGAACACATGTACGCCCATCAGTACGAGAAACAGAAGGAAACCAGGGTCCGCCAGGCGAAAGTTGCCCGAGCGGCCGATATCCCTCACGATGTCCGCCAAAGGACTTTCGAGGCCGACGGCCATCGGTGCCGGTTCTGTGGCACCGAATATGTGCTGCACCTACACCACATCAAGTACCGCTCTGAGGGTGGCCCCCATGAAGTGTCCAACCTGATCGTTTTGTGTATGGCATGTCATGAACTTGTCCACACAGACAAGGGGCGTTTCCAGCCGCTCCTTCAAGAGATTGTCTGGCGACGGGACGTTCATGGTGATAAGGTATCTCTCGTATCGGACATCGAGAGGCTTGATGGAGACGCAGGAAACTAGAGTATTTACTCTACAACAGGTAGAGCCGGAATGTCAGGGGTTGCTACGGACGACGACCCGCATCGGCCCGATGCAGCATCAAGATAAAGTCACCGAAGTCGAACCTGTATGTCTTTTCGCAGTCTCAGTGGGCCATAGCCTCGTATACGGCATCAATATCTGCGAGAACTGTCTCGTGGAATACATCACTGATGACGGGGACCGATATCCCCCACCCAACAACCATTCGTTTGTTTCTGTAATAAGGTTCAACAAAGAAAGGGTAAGGGAACTTCGTGCCCTTCGTGAACTTACACAACCACACCAGCTACTCAGCCCTTGATGGGGCGTCGAAGATTTCCGAGTTGGTAGCCGCAGCAGCAGCAGACAACCAGCCAGGGCTCAGCATCAACGATCATGGCGTGTGCTGGGGACTGATCGACTTCTACAAGGAATGCAAAAAACAGGGCATCAACCCTATTCTCGGTTCAGAGTTCTACCATACTGATCATGCTGACGATCGTGGCGTGAAGATAGGTGATGGAACTATTGATGGTACCGATAAGCGGTACTACCATCTCACCGTTTTTGCTGAAAACGATGAAGGGTATCGGAACCTCATCAAATTATCTTCGGTGGCGTTTGAGAACTTCTGGTACAAGCCACGCTCAACGTGGGAAACGTTAGAGCAGCATTCTAAGGGTCTGATTGTCACCACGGGGTGTTTGGGTGGGCCTGTTTTACAGAGGTTGCTGCGGGACGACTATGACGGGGCTTTGGCTGTCACTCAGCGCATGGTGGACATCTGCGGCGCAGAAAACGTCTTTGTCGAATTGCAGGATCATGGGCTACCGGAACAGCATAAAACGAACCCGTGGCTGATCGACATCGCTAAGAAGCTGAATCTCAATGTTGTTGCCTGTGCTGATTCGCACTATGTGACTCATGATGATGCTGTCACCCATGACTCTTTGCTTTGTTTGCAGACCCAATCCAAAATTGCTGACACAGACAGGTTCAGGTTTCAAGGTGACCAGTATTACCTGAAAACATCTGATGAGATGAGGTTGGTGTTTGCTGAGATCCCCGAAGCGTGCGATAACACGTTGCTCATCAACGAGCGGTGTAACGTAAAGATTGATTTCGATACATTACACCTACCGAAGTTCCCTGTGCCCGATGGTTACGATTCAGCTTCAGCGTACCTGTCACATCTAGTGTACAAAGGGCTACTGGAACGATACGAGAACCCCACGACGGTTCACTTGGAGCGTTTAGCGTACGAGTTGGGTGTCATCGACACGATGGGAGTCAGTGCATACTTCTTGATCGTGTGGGACTTGATGCAGTTTGCGAAACGTCAAGGGATTAGACGTGGCCCCGGTCGAGGTAGTGCGGCGGGGAGCCTGTGTAGCTACCTGTTGAAAATCACTGACATTGATCCCATCAAATACAACCTTCCGTTCGAGAGGTTCCTGAATCCTTCTAGAGTATCCATGCCTGATATCGACTTGGATATGGAAACGGATCGTCGTGACGAACTGATCAACTACACGATCGAAAAGTACGGTCGTGATCATGTCGCTCAAGTTATCACGTTCAGCGAGATTCGTGCTCGTTCTGCGGTTCGTGACGCTGCAAGAATTCTTGATCTTCCACCGCAGGTAGGGGACAAGATTGCAAAGGCGATGCCTGAACTGCACATGGGTGAACCCACCCCACTGTATGCCTGTATGGAACATTATGATCGTTACGATTTCGGGTACAAGAATGCTGAAGATGTCCGCAACTTGTACGATGCTGACCCTCAGGCCAAACAGGTCATTGATGTGGCGATGGGCTTGGAGGGTCTTATCCGTCAGGATGGGATCGGGGCTGCTGCTGTTGTTATCACTCCGGAACCGTTGACGAACTTTGTTCCCACGCAACAGAAGCCAGATGGCCCGCTTATTACCCAGTACGAGAAGTCCACTATCGAAGAACTTGGGCTTCTTAAAATGGATTTCCTGGGGTTGAGAAACCTCGATATCATCGAGAACACTTTGAAGATGATCAACTATGCGATTGATATCGATAATCTGCCACTAGATGATCCTAGCGTCTACAAGATGTTGTCTGACGGTGACACTGTAGGGGTTTTCCAGTTGCAGGAATCAGGCTGTAGGAGCCTATTGCGCCGTCTTCAGCCACGAAACATTGAGGATTTGGCGGCTGTTCTTGCATTGTATCGACCGGGGCCTATGGCTTCGAATATGCATCTTGATTACGCTGACCGGAGAAACGGTCGTCAAGCTGTCACATATTTCCATCCTGATGCCGAAGAGATTCTATCTGCAACGTATGGCATCTGTCTCTTTCAGGAACAGTTGATGAGGGTCGCTCAGAAGTTTGCTGGTTACAGCATGGCTGATGCAGACATTCTCAGGAAGATCATTGGGAAAAAGCTTATCGACCAGATGATCGAGGAACGCAAGAAGTTCATCGATGGCTGTGTATCCCAAGGCTATTCAGATGAGCTTGGTGAGCAGATCTTTGATATGATCGAAGGCTTTGCGAGCTACGGATTCTCCGCGCTTCATGCTTTTCCGTATAGTTTTATATCATATCAAACAGCCTATCTCAAAGCGCACTACCCAGCAGAGTTCATGGCTGCAACGTGTGCTTCTGTGTCAACTAACATCGAGAAGTCATCTGTGTACCTTTACGAGGCACGTAAGATGGGTCTCAAAGTTTCTACCCCTGACATCAACAAGTCGGATTACAACTTTACAGCCGTCGATGGGGAGATTCTTGTTGGGTTGGGGTCGCTACGTAATGTCGGGGTAGCTGCACGCAAGGCCCTAGAGGAACGTTCTGAGGGTGGCCCGTTTACGTCCCTAGTGGACTTTCTACAACGGGTGAACCCTAACCTGCGGGAACTGAAATCTCTCGCTCAGGGGGGCGCCCTGGACGCCTACGGGACCCGCTTGGGGATCGTGTCGGTGGCGGAGGATCTACTAAACCACGTTCGTAAATCACTGAAAAAGCAACAGGAGTCTTTGTTTGACACAGACGAGTTTTTCGATGTTGTGATTCCTACACACGAGTACCCTCTAGCCACAAAAATGGCGTTGGAGAAAGAAGTCATCGGGATTTATGTGTCGGGGCATCCCCTTGACGGACTTGATCCTGGGGAGTTCACTATTGCCGACCTGTACGATCTTGACGATGTGTGGGCAGATATCACTTGCATTGTCAGCACTGTGGATCTAAAGACGACTCGTGCCGGGGATCGTATGGCGAAACTTGTTGTTGAAGATCAGACCGGCACATTAGAGGTAGTAATCTTCCCCAAGTCGTATGCTCAGATCAAGGCTCCTAAAGTCGGTGACGTTGTGGAGATCGGTTTACGGGTCGGACGGGACCGAGATCAGCAACGCAACTACATTCTCAACAAGTGGAAGAAGATTGAGACAGATGACCGAAACGAGGTTGATGGTGAAGTGTTGAAGTTCTATCTACCTAAAGGTTTTGCTCAAGATTCTGTGGCTCTGTCACAGTTGAAGGGCATCTTATTGGACAACCGTGGATCTGTCCCTGTGGGGTTCTATATTTCTAGGTCCACAACGTTGGCTCTTTCAGAAGAGTTCTATGTAGACAATAGCGATAAACTGAAAGACGAGGTAAAGGCTCTATTTAGTTCTTACAGTTCCCGTTAGAGATGTAAACCTATCTCTAGCGGGGGACCGTGGATGACGAAGAGATCGATCCAGAAACGGCCTCGTTGATCGTCTATCTTGCGTTCAACTCAGCGTTTCACTGTAATTTCAGTCATCATTCTTGGCCGTGCGGCATATGGAATGCGGATTCCTATGTTGGTCGAGGGTGGGGTGGACTCTTTGAACACGGACTGGTTCCCTGCAATTGGAAAGTTCTAACAAGGGAACCTGATGCTGGATAATCTACTGTGAGTGAAGGTAAGTGGAGCCAATCTCGTCGGCGTAAAGACGCTGCACGCAAGTCGTTGCAGCACCGACTAGAATTGGAACGAGATGGCAAACAAAAAAGCTACCACAGGAAAGAACCTAGAGGACATCAAGGAGACGATTTCCAAGAACCTTGGGAAAGGCGTGATTGGATATCTGAGTGATGATGCGTTAGAGATCGAAAGGATCTCTACGGGGATTCTGGCTGTCGATAAGATTATCGGTGGAGGGTTTGCTCGTGGGACTTTCGTAGAGTGTTACGGGAACCCTGGTGCCGGTAAAAGCTTGATCGCTCAGGCGTATTCGGCACAGGTTCAGGCGCTTGATGAGAAAGTCGTTTACATCGACTTGGAGCATTCACTCGATCCACGTACCCTTGCTCTGTCAGGCGTGGATATCGGTACGTTGATGATCGCTCAGCCTGAAACCACTGAGGACACTTTAGGCATCATCGAAACCCTTCTTGACGCTACCGACGTTGGGGCCATCATCATTGATTCAGTTGCTGGTCTTGTTCCTCGTAGTGAGATGGTCGGTGACTATGGCGATAGCCATGTAGGCCTACAGGCTAGGCTGATGTCTCAAGGGTTGCGTAAACTTCGCACCAAGATGACTGCTATTGATTCTCGGGTTACGGTCGTGTGGGTAAACCAGATGCGGTCTTTGATCGGTAACGTCGGGTATGGACCTCAGACAACTACGACGGGCGGTAAGGCGTTAGGGTTCTGGTGTTCGACTCGTCTTGAGGTGTCTCGTGTCAAGAATTTAGGCACAGCAGATAACGTGATTGGTCATCAGGTGAAGGTGAAGGTCACGAAGAACCGTCATGCCCCACCGTTCCAGACTGGTACTTTCGATGTCTTGTACGAGTCTGGGGTGTCGAACGGTTCAACTCTTTTGGATTTGGCGATCGAGGCGAAGCTTGTCAAAGTGTCGGGCTCTTGGTACGCTGACGCCGACACCGGGGAGTCCCTCGGTCAGGGTCGTGTAGCTGCCGCTCAAAGGATTGAAGACGATGCCGAACTCTACGACAAGTTCGTCCAGGCCCTCATCTAAGTTTTTGGACAGGACGCTGCTCGGGGCTAAAGATGGGATTCCTCAACCCGAGTGGGTTTTTCATTACTTTATCGATTGGAAGGTATCAGATCTAGCTTCAGAATGGGGGATTCGAGCACAGCCAGTTACGGTGTTCTGTTTCAACCTTCACCTCAACGATGGTTTGTGCACTAACTGTTTAGGGACTTGGCTATAAATGAGAATGATGATAATCGCTACAGAGGATTTATCGAAGCTCACGTTCGAGCCAGTTTGCTGTCCTGAGCATGTTCGAATCCAACCCGAACGCGGGGGAGCTGGGCCGGGTGAAGTTGTTCGAATCCAACCGATAGGTTGGCGGTGTGCTAACTGTCTAGGGAACTTTTATGCTCGACCTCTTGCTGGAGATCTGCATTTCCAGATCACCCTGTTGCAGTTAAGGCAGTAACTGAAGAGCCCATTGGAACAATGGTGGATCATGTGACACTCAGGGACGAAATGAGGGACCTTATCCATGGGAGGCAGGGAGAAGGTACCCGGATGAGTGGGGGAGTCATTTCTATGACTAGTATTGTCCGTGGATTTGGACATCGATATCTCATGGGAAATATCCATTGCTGGAGACACAGGAAGGATTGGAACTCGTGGAATGGTCTTTGCATTTTAGAGTGTTTGGAGTGGCATCTTGTTGATGGAAGGTGCGAGAATTGCGGATACGATTGGGGATCGAATTTCCACGGTGTCCGCAACATGCCAGGTATTAGAACTTGAATGTCTCTATTACACCTATGATGGAAAAATTCGTAATCCTACTGGTGGGAAAATGTGGGACGGCATCTGTATCAATTGTAAATACGTGCTGCGCGCCGATGCCCCCTCTACGGGGTATTGCCAACCTGTGCAGATAGACGAGGCGTCATGATGATCGAGTCTGAATGCAGGAGTTTTTTCTCCAGTAGAGATGAGGTCAATTGTGTCCCGGTCTGTTTCCGGACACATATTGAAACAAAAACGTGCGTCAACTGCGGGTTAGAGTATCACTCTTATGTGGTCGATGACGAAGGTAAGGCTGTTTTTGTTACGGTAAAGACCTCAGAGGGGGCGCTGGTTGACGAGCTAGGCGTAAGGTACAGTGCGATCCCGAGAGTCGAAGATTGATGTTGAGAGATTCGCTACAGGAACTGCACTGCATGACGTTCAATGGTTCACGAGCTGATGCGACTGTTTACCCTCTATGTCTCGAATACCACCTCAAGAGGGGGCGGTGTGTGAATTGTGGCAGGGTTTACGTAATCACGAAACCAAGAATCCCCCGGCACTGAAAATGCCGGGGGATTCTTGGTTATTAGAAGTGTAAGCTCTAGTCAGAGCCGCCAGGGTGACGTTCCTGCCTCTCGGTACAAGTCAAGTCCTACAAGGATGTTGACATCAGGATTGTATCGGTCGCTCCAACCGTATCCTAGCTTAGTGAAGCGTGGTGCATGGGCTTTTAGAAGCTGGAGACAACCTGCCGCCGTACTTCTAGAGTTTTGCGCCGATGGGTTATTGCGTGATTCACGCCAGACGATGCTTCTAGCCCATGATCGAGACGATGCAGGCCAATGCTTGTCGATGGCCTCATAGCAATCTCGGCTTGGTGCAGGGCGTGACCTCATGTGTGCCACGACCGCATCTTGTTGTTGGGGGGTAAGCGATTGAAATAGGCTAACTTGGTTGGGAGTACATGCTGATAGTAGGACTGGTACTAGGAGGATGGGTAGTGCTAAGAGTTTCCACTTCATAATTCTCCAATGTTTGAGGTATAAGATAAGCGCCCCGACGGTTTCCCGTGGGGCGCTCTTATTGTAACGGAACGATTACGGTCCCGCAACAGTATGGTTACGGCGTTTATAGCTCGATCGGCTATAAACGCTGCATTTCCTTACAAGCCCGTCTAAGGCCCCTGTGAGCCCCTGTGGGGCGAGCGACCCCCTGTCGGCACCTCACCCCCCACCCCGACCCTGTACGGGCCTCAGGGGGCCACACAGGGGGAGCTAGCTGGGGTGGACTCAGGTAAAGGTGATTCACCGGCCCCCACTGGCCGACCCCAGCGCCACCGGGGGGGTCCCGGCACCGGCCCACGGGGGGTGCCGGGGACCAGGGGGGGCAGGGGGCGGACAGGTGGGGCTCGGGGCCAAAACGGCAAACGGCCACCTTGCCGAGACATGACAAGGTGGCCGTTTGTGCGGTGGTGAGCTAGCCCCTCACCAGGTGACCTTCGGGTTTAGGTTGTGGTATTACGCTGCTGGCTCTAGCACCTTGACAGTCACAACAGAACCATTAGGGGCTTCAAGTTCCCACGCCATATCGAAACCATCGAGGTGAGCCCCAATAACTTTGAGGCTCTGTCCTAGATGTGAAAAGGTGTGGTCTGTGACTGAACGAGGAACGGAACGCTTGTACAGGATGTTGGCCCCGTTCTTGCCCACCCTGATAACTGTCCCGTCTTCCTCCATACGCTGAAGAAGATGAATCTTCTGCGAGTAAGAGATGTCCAAGGCTTTGGTGGCCTCGTTGATGGTGGCAACCGGGACGTTGGCTAAAGTCCCAAGTACCGTCCGCTTCCTTTCCTCGTATTCTTTGATAGGTACACGCATTGTTATCGTTTCTCCGTCTAAGGGTTACTTTCGGTTCCCCCGATGTTTTCTATTCTCCCCTACACGAAGAACTCTAGCGTGACCCCACCATAAGCACAAGGCGGAAATGGTGGCCGTTGTCACGAGTCAGATAAGAGCCTCAGCAGCCAACAGGAGCGCCACCAGATCGGTCCCGTCGTACAGGCTGGTGGGATGGGTGTCGTTGAGCACCCGGATCGCCTCAGCGGTCCCTGAGGGTGGTCCTGAGGACCACGGTTCCTCACTAACGATGACCCAGCGACCATGTTGCAGATGGACCCCCCGAAACTCCTTTCCAGTCCAAATGCCGACCGAGAAATGACGGGCACGCATCACGTAGATGCCCCCAACAACAAGATCTTCGATTGGAATCCTCGTCACGATTCCTCCAGAAGTGCCTTGTGCGTGTCGTTATCCATCGCTCTCATCCACCCTAGATGGTCCATCACCAACCACTCATCCGCCAGGAGATAGATGGTTTCGTTGTCCGTAGTGATTTCAACACCGGAATCTACATCGTAGATGATGTGTGAACGCACTCGTTTGCCAAGGAAGGTTCTAAGGTCTTCAACATTAGTTCCGTCATAGAAGAACGCGTCAACTTCGTTCGTGTACCGATATCTAGAAGTGTTACGTGCCTCGGCTGTTGCCTTAGCCCATACGAGAAAAGCTTTCCCGATAGCTTCGTCAACATCTGCAAAGCTGGCGTTGAGAACATGGTCACCGTCGAGTGTTGATACACTAGCAAGGAATCGACTACCCAAAGGTAGGACCCTTATCTCATGTGTACTGCCTACAATCTCCATCATCGGAATCCTTCTAGTGCTCGCAACCGTCGCTCATGTTCAGTAGTTGACTGCCGCAGATCCCGAGGGGACTTAAATCCCGGCATGATGATTCGGGTTGTCCCAACCACATCTGCGTAACAGGTCGAACAGTAAGGAATATCACTCTTCGGTGGGCAACGAAGAACTCGTCTCTTGTTGCACTTCGGACAGTTCGCCCGATCGCCGTCCTTTAAGTTCCTCGATCTTTGCTTGGATGATCTGTTCTGCGTTAGCATTTCCGTCCTTCTGCTTTTTGATTGATTGCTTTTGTCTCACTAGAGTAGAATCTCTACCGTAGAACCTGACCGCTGATCACACAGGTAAGCTTCTTTCGGATAGAAGTAGAACGCCCTAGTGTCCTTATCGTTGATCGTGGCTACAAGGATATAAGGGTTGCCATCACCGTCGTTGAGGTATTCGCCCACCGTAGCGTTATAGGCACGCTCATCAAAGTATTCGGGGTCCCCCTTGCCAACTGCCGTGACCTCAGTCAGGTCAAATCGCCACTGCCAAGTGTCATCTTCTCGCTTGAACTTTAGAAACACCATCTCTAAATCCTTTCTTGTAGTTGCTCGTCTAACCACACAGGTTCCTTCCATGTGTTTAGGTACCCATCTTCTTCAAAGAGAAGAAGGAGGAGTTTTTCAAATTGGACACGATCAAGTTCGGGATCGAACTCTGCCCGTGCCGCCTCTACCAGTTGTTTCAGCCAGATCTCTCCAGCCTCAACATCTTGAAGGCTCGGAAAGCCCTCTTTGCGCCACGCTCGACACGTCAGACAGACATGATCTAGCCGATCGTTGTTGGTCTGCACGTAGCGGAACTTAGATGAATGTAGGGTCCGCTGACAGTTCTGACAAGTCTTGTGTACATGTTTCAAACTAGTCATCGATGAACCGTTTCTTGATCTCAACTTGTACAGCGTTACGTAACGAATGTTTGTCTCGTGCTGATTGGCTGTGCGGAAACAAAGCTTCGCTTCTGTCTCGTAGTTCGTCGCTGAGAACGTGTTGTAGGTTCAGTAGCTCTGAATCAGACAGTTTGGTAACATCGATAACTTCCGATGTGTCAGTGTTGAGGTTTAACCCTTCTACAATACTTTCAAAGGGATCATCTTCTGCCATAGTCATTCCAGAAACTCCTTTAGAGGTTCGAGTAGTTCCTCTCTGATTTCTTCCCTATGGATATCGAACCGATCCTTGCGAAGTTGGGTTGCTCCATTGGCGATGGAGGCATCTACATATCCCGGTTCGATAATCTTGGCTGCACTCAATGCCTTAAGCAAAGGAACGTACTCGTCCCACGATAGAACTCTATCGATGTAAAGGTGGTAGTGGCCCGGCGTTCTAGATTCGACAAGTAGACACGGAAGGTCTATGTCGATACAGAAACCGTGCATTCCGGGTTGACCCTCTAACTTTGATGAGATCAGGTTGGCAGCCTCACCATCAGGAACATCCGTAGCGTCTCCGGTATAGCCACTAGATGTGGGGTTGTCTTCATATTTAGGAGACTTCACACGTTGCTTGTGGGTAGCATCGTATGATGCCAACCACCGAGAAAACTGCGGTTTACGTTTCAGGAACGTATTTCCAAAAGAGATGCGTGACATTTCTCACACCACCGCAGGTTGACTGTTCGGTCCGTCGGTCAGCCAAACAGCTACGACGTCTGGATGATGAGCGTCAACAATTGCCGAGTAGATACTCCAGATCCCGCCGCCCAACCCACACCCCATTGAATGTGGAACGTGAATCCTATCATCGGCCCAAATCGCTCCTATCTGCTTCCAGGCGATGTCCACTGCATCGTATGAAGTAGCGCGCCGTGATCTGGAATAGGATTCCTGCCCGAAGAGATTGATGACGGTCAGGGTCGAGGAAGCGCGAACGTCTTGGATTTGCCCCAGCAACTGCCACGGAGTAGGGGTGTCACAGAGCTCTCGGTATGCGCTGAGTACCTGCGGATATCTACTTGCGATGGCTTTGGCTACCCCGGCCCCCATGACCCCTTGACAGTTGACTTGGTGACAGATGATGCCCTCTTCGATTTCAAGAAGATTCCCAGACACAACATCCATGAATTTCTCCTTTGGTTTGTTCGTTGGTTGTGACGCTACCGTTACTAACAGCGGGTCGAGAAGAAGTACAAGGCTTCATCAAGATGTGTGAACTTGTCCATAACAGGATAGGCCCACGACTCACCGTTCATCCACCCATGATAAGCATCACAGAGTCCAGCCCTACCGTCCGGGGTGGAATCGTCCCAGCCCTGCTGTAGTCCCAGAAGATAATCCTGATTCAATCCAGAAGTAGGGGAAGGTGGTGGAGGGGGTGTGTAAACAATCGTTGTTCGAGGCACTGTAGGTGCTGGACGATACACCGTTGTTGGGGGTGCCAGCGTTGGAGGTGGCGGTGGGGGCGGTGGTGCTGTAGTTGTAGTTGTGGGCGTAGTTGTTGTAGTTGTCGTGGTGGTAGTCGTTGTAGTTTCCCGAAGATTGCTCTCCAAAGATCCCTCAACCGTTGTCGTAGTAGCTTTACCTACCGACATTTCCTGGGCTGTTACAGAGATCATCCACCCAAACCCGAAGATGATCAGCGCCACAAACGACCAGATGACGACTTTTTGCTTACGTGTAAAGAACACGATTGTCTCCTTAGTTGGTTTCTAGTTGATTACCAGCGATCCAGCTTCTTGGTTATTAGATCGTAGGTCACGTATCGTGGATCAGCGTAAATATCGAACGTCCGACAGTTAGCGTAGATATAAGCCTCATCCTTGGTAATGACAGCACCGTCACGATGCCCGTTGATGGTGTCGTCAAAGAACCACTCATTCCGACGTACCTCATCAACAAGAAGAGGAAAAGTTGTGGACTCAGGCGTAACATCGTAGTCGTACGAAACCCTGTCCTTGATGGCGTCTAGGTCAGCAAACCTGAGTGCCACAATTTCACACAGTTCGTACTGCTTGTCGATAGCCGCCTTGTTAGCCGCCCTGAACGACTCGGTAGCTTCCTCGACAGCCTTACAGCACTCATCGTAGTCAAGCGTTTCAGAGTAAAGAGCCTCATCCTTGAGTTGGGTGGCTCTAGTCAGAGCCTCTAGAGTCTCATCAAGTCCCTTGAGTTCATCCACCCACCTAGTCCTGATAGCTTTACCACCAGTCCAGTTTTGGGTGTTTTCGCAAGCTGCGATCTCATCCTGAATGTCTGTTTCTAAATCCATTAGTATCTCCTTAGTTGATTGCCCGTCGACCAACTCAGACTTTTCCGAAGATCGGTCGCATATTTTCCAGGTCTTGCAGTTCCTTGATCGAGGCTACGAACCCGTCACAGATCGTGTTCAAAGGTTCGGACTTCGGGTTCGTGCAAACAGCTACACCGTACATACTGAACCCAAGTTCAGCTTGACGAACCTTGAATTCTTCCAGAAAGTTCGGTGGCACAGCACACTCACCATCGGTGAGGAACAGGAAATCTGCCTCCGTCATCCCGTTCTCCTGAAAGTCTCGTTCCATGATGTCGAGACCAACACTGAGCGGGGTGACAAAGTCGGTACCTGAATTCATTCCCTTGTCAGCAAACTCGATGACAGCTTCAATTCCCGAGTAGTACTTGACGGTAGATCCGTAGGTGACGGTTAGCTGTAGATCATCCTTGGTGGTATCAAACTCGAACAGGATGTACTGTCCAACTCCACCGAAGTGGATGCATGTGAAAGGACGCTTCTGCATCTTGGCGATCTTCAGTAGCGCCAAACCGATAGCCTTAGCCCAAATTTCACGCTCACCGGCCATAGACCCTGACCCATCCTCTGCGATCAGAATTCCACCACGTTGAGTTGTTTCCGTGCCACGAAGATCATATTGGAGAAGATTCTGCTCAGAGAACCGGCGCATCCAATCGAGTTCCAGGATCTCATCTGAAAGCGCCAACATCTCATTGGGGAGAATCCTCGACAAGTTATCACCCTTGGTGACGTCAAAGATTTCCTCCTGAGCCCAGTCAACCTTGTTCATCTGTTCACTCATTGCCATCGACTGCATACGACCGATGACTTCAGCCATACGCTTGAACTTCTCGGTCTGAAGTTTCTTCGATAGTTCTAGACGAGTGTTCGGATCGAGACGCTTAAGTGCCCCAGGTTGCAGTGACCATGAATCAAACGATGAGATCGTCTCAGCATTCTCTAGGGAACTTTCCAGAGCCTCTTTCAAGGACTGCTTGATGGTGGGACCAAGATTGTCAAGGTCTTCTTCCAAAGAATCAGAGGCATCCTCTAGAGCCTTCTTCAGCGCCTCTAGCTGTTCGGCCATCGCCTCAGCCTGATCCTGATAGTTCTTAGCTTCTTGGTCGTCACCGGCTTCTGCTGCGGCCTGAGCGGCAGCCAGCATTTCCTCTAGAGAGTCTGCTGTACCCTCAGCGTCTTGAAGCATCTGCTCCATTTCAGCCGCTGCTTTTTGCTGCTCCTGCAACTTATCAAAGAGGATTTCCAGTTCAGGCTCGATATCTACACACGCCAACCCGGCAGCAATATCATCACCTCGGGTAACAGCATGGAGCTTTTCGTACTCTTTGAGTTCCAACATTTCTGACTCAACACGATGGTTGATCAGAAACGAAGGACGAATCTCTTTCGGGTCACGTAGCTCAGGTCGCACCTTGAAAAGGGCTAGTAAAGCATCTCGGAGAGCTTCATGGCCGGTGTCAGCCACAGCACTCAGGGCGTTAGATGCTACCCGATACTCTCGGATCTCATCAGCGATCTTTGATGCCTTATCGCGATCCCACTTGTTGTTTTGGATAGCGTACTTGGCGTTCGGGTCACGTCGAACCTCTTTGTTCTCAAAGAAGTTCCGTAGAAAATCACTCACTATCTACCTCCTAGTTAGTTAGTTGTGCCGTGAGGGTCCCGCCGATGGGAGAGGGAGGGACCTCGGCGGGACCCCACAGCGTTCTGTTACGACAAGCCTAGTTCCTCATCGATGCGAATGGCAATCGTCTTCAGAGTTTTCTCTAGAGAATTCATAGCCTTGCAGATACGACCGTTTTCTTTCTCGATCGCCTTCAAGTCCAGAAACTCCTTCTTAGCCTTCTTGAAGTTGTCGTGCATCTCCAAACTGGCCTGAACACGCTGAGCTTTGACATCAGTGTCGAGTAGGGTCTTATCCCACTCGGCCACAGCCTTGTCGAGTTCCGACTGAAGATCAAGAACCATTTTCTCAAGAGGGTCAACAAGGTTCAGCACAATGGTACGCACCTTGTCGATATGTTCCACTGTACGCCACAGCATGTGCATGAGGGGCTTCATGTCCGCAACCTCAGCAACCTCACGCCCATTCAACCATGCTTCAGCTTGGATAACTCCGATGGACTGATGGAACCTACGGTCAGTTACTGGAACGTCAGCGGTTCGAAGCTG
>WBZL01002391.1_pt1 | contig 18341 bp, 17 predicted proteins | sample 5204291 | NCBI WGS metagenome assembly WBZL01 (sample SAMN12344345, study PRJNA552823) | activated sludge metagenome | biome: Activated sludge suspended growth; feature: Nitrification reactor; material: Wastewater; isolation source: activated sludge from nitrification reactor of wastewater...
GGTAGCGCCCGCTCCGAGGTCAACCTGGCGGTGCTGCGCGTGATCACCGAAATGGGCGTCGAGATCCCGTTCCCGCAGCGCGTCGTGCGACCGATTTGACGGTCCGGGGCGCTCAAGCCCGGCCGGGTCGCGCCGATAAGGATGGAGATGCCCCGACTCGGCACCCCACCCTCCGTGCGACGCCGCGCTGCCCATGGCCACCGGCGCACGCGCGGCCTGACCATGATCGAGCTCAGCCTGGTGCTGGGCATCGTCGCGGTGCTGATCTCGCTGGCCATCCCGATGTGGAACGGCTGGCGCGACAAGGTGCGCGTCAAGCAGGCGCAGGACGACATCATCGGCATCTCGGTGGTCGTGGAGGGCTTCCTGTCCGACAACGGCCGGCTGCCGACCAGCCTGGCCGAGGTCGGCCGCAGCGGCCTGCGCGACCCCTGGGGCAACCCGTACCAGTACGCCGACCTCTCGATCCCCGCCAACACCGGCGCCGCGCGCAAGGACCATTCGCTGGTGCCGCTGAACACCGACTACGACCTGTACAGCTCGGGCCCGGACGGCGCCTCGTCGCCGCCGCTGACCGCCGCCTCCAGCCGGGACGACATCGTGCGCGCCAACAACGGCCGCTTCATCGGTCCGGCCAGCCAGTACTGACGCGTCGCGCGCGGACAGCCACGCAGGGCCGCCGATGCGCCTCGAAGCCACCTTTCTGCGCAGCGCGGTGGCGCGCCGCGTGTTCTGGGTGCTGCTGGCCGCCGCCGCGCTGCCGGTGCTGCTGTTCGCCGGCCTCGGCTACGCCGCGCTGGACAACCTGCTGAGCAGCCACGACCACCGCCAGACCCAGCTCGGCACCAAGTACGCCGCGCTGCGCGTGTACGACCGGCTGGTCGCGGCGCAGGCGGCGTTGTCGACCCTGTCGGCGACCGGCCGGCCGGACGCCCCGGTGGGCCACGTGCCCCTGGCGGCGCGCGAGATCTTCCGCGGCGTCGCGACGGTCCCGCGCCAGGGCGCCGGGTCGGCCGGCGACGCCGCGTTGGCCACCCTGTGGCGCGAACTGGCGCGCGACCCGGCCGACTGGCGCGAGGGCTCGCGCCGGCGCCTGTGGTGGCAGCCGTCGCGCGACGGCCAGCCGTCCCGCGTGGTGCTGGCGGTGCGCGACCGCACCCATTGGTGGCTCGGCGAACTGGCCCCCGGCTTCCTGTGGAGCGACCTGGCCGAGGACGGCGCCGGCGCCGACCTGTGCGTCACCGATCCCCGCGGCACGCCGCTGAAGTGCGACGCCGGACGACCCGATCCGCGCGCTGCGGCGGCGCCGGTCAGCTTCAGCCTGTTCATGGGCGGCGACTTCGGTGCCGTCGACTGGGTCTTCGCGCGGCCGCTGCAGGTGGGCGTGGCCTGGTCCGGCGACCTGCCGCTGCAGCGCATGGCCGCCCAGGGCGGGGTGCTGACCCTGCTGCTGGTGGGCATGCTCGGGCTGATGCTGGTGCGACGCACCACCGTGCCGCTGGAGCGCCTGGTCGACGGCACGCGGCGGCTGTCGCAGCGCGACTGGTCGGTGCGCGTCGAGCTGCAGTCCGGCGACGAATTCGCCGAGCTGGCCCGCTCGTTCAACGAGATGGCCGAACGGGTGGGGCGCCAGGTGCAGGCCATGCAGGTGCAGGCGGCGATGGACCGCGAGATCCTCTCCGGCCTGGACCTGGCGCGCGTGATGCGCCAGGTCGGGGAGCGGCTGACCACGCTGCTGCCCTCGGCGCGTGCCCTGGTCCTGATGGCCCCGCCCGGGCCCGGGCGGTGGCAGGCCTTCGACGGCGACGGCCAGGCCCCGCGCGAGGTGAGCCTGGAGGCCCCGTGGCTGGCCGCCGCCGCGACCGGCGGTGCGCTGCATGGCGTCGAGGCGCACCGTGCGCTGTCGCTGATGGGCCAGCCCGATGCGACCGGGCTGGACGTGGTGTCGCATCCGGTGGCCTCCAACCAGCGCCTGCAGGCGGTGATGCTGCTGGCCTTGCCGCGCGCCCAGCCGCTCGATGCCGAGCGGCGCCAGGAGCTCGACGAGCTGTCCGACCGCCTGGCCGTCACCTTGTCGGCGGCGGCGCGTGACCGCGACCTGCGCCAGCGCGCCGTGCACGACAGCCTGACCGCGCTGCTCAATCGGGCCGGCTTGATCGAGAACCTGGACGCGCTGATCGCCCGGTCCGAGAGCGCCGACTTCGTGCTGGTCTTCATCGACCTCGACGGCTTCAAGGAGGTCAACGACGCGCACGGCCACCATGTCGGCGACGACCTGCTGCGCCACGTTGCGCAGCTGCTGCGGTCCTTGGCGCGGGGCGCGCTGGCCGTGGCGCGACCGGGCGGCGACGAGTTCGTGCTGGTCCTGCCCGGCGACCGCGACGCCGCCGAGGCCCTGGCCCGGCAGGTCTGCGACAGCCTCGCCGAGCCGCAGTCCGTGGACGGCCAGCGCCTGCACATCGGCGCCAGCATCGGCCTGGTGCACAGCCCCACCCACGGCCGCGAGCGCATCGAGCTGATGCGGCGCGCCGACATGGCGATGTACGCCGCCAAGTCGGCCGGGCGCAGCCGCCACGCCTGGTTCGAACCCTGGATGGACGAGCGCGCCGCCGAGCGCGCCTGGCTGCACGTCGAGATGGAGCGCGGCCTGCGCGACGGCCACTTCCTGGTCCACTACCAGCCCCGCGTGCGTGCCATCGACGGCTCGCTGGCCTCGGCCGAGGCGCTGGTGCGCTGGGCCCATCCCGAGCGCGGCATGATCGGTCCCAACGACTTCATCCAGCTGGCCGAGGACACCGGCCAGATCGAGATGCTGGGGCGCTTCGTGATGGACGAGGCGCTCGGCCAGCTGACCCGCTGGCGCCGGCAAGGCGCCACGCTGGCCCGCGTGGCGATCAACGTCTCCGCGCTGCAGCTGCGCAACCCCGGCTTTGCCGACGAGGTGCTGGCCCTGCTGCATCGCCACGGACTGCGCGGCTCCGACCTCGAGATCGAGCTGACCGAGAGCCTGTTCTCGGGCCAGACCGACGCGGTCACGGCGCGCCTGCAACCGCTGCGCAATGCCGGCGTGCAGGTGGCGCTGGACGACTTCGGCACCGGCTACTCGTCGCTGGCCTCGCTGTACCGGCTGCCGGTGGACGTGCTGAAGATCGACCGCGCTTTCGTCATCGACCTCGGCCGGCGCGAGGCGGCCGACGCGGTGGCCCGCTCGATCGTCGCGCTGGCCCGCGCGCTGGGCAAACACGTGGTCGCCGAGGGCGTCGAGACCGACCGCCAGCACGGCCGCCTGGTCGAGCTGGGCTGCGACGAGCTGCAGGGCTACCTGTTCGCCCGCCCGCTGCCGCCGGCGCAGATGCTGCGCCTGATGATCGAGGGCACGCAGGCCGAGCCGGCCTGAGCGCGGACGCCGCGACGCGCCGGGCTCGCAGGCTCGCGAGCCCTCAGGCCGGCGGCTGCGACTTCAGGTACAGGTGCAAGGCCCGCAGGTCGGTGTCGCTGAGGTGGCGCAGGGCCTCGAAGGGCATCACGGCCACCGCGCTGCCGTCGGGACGCCGGCCGCTGTCGAACATCCGGCGCAGCGACGCCGCGTCGGGGTAACGGTCCATTGCATTGCCGTCGCCGGGCACCAGGCGCGCCGCGGCCGGCCAGTCCGGCGGGCCGCCGGGGATGCGCCCGCCGACCAGCCGCGCTCCGTGGCAGCCGATGCACATCTGCGCGACATAACGACCATGCTCGACGGTCACGCCCTCGGGCACCGGGGTGGCCGGCGGCAGCCGGTGGTCGATCTTGTCGGCCGCGTCCTTCAGCACGCCCAGGCCGTACAGCACGCGCGCCGGCAGCGGCAGCTGCAGCACCGCGGCGCCGCCGGTGGCCGGCGCCAGGTGTCGCACATGGGCGACGAGCGAGGCCAGGTCGTCGTCGGTGAGGCGGTTGTAGTCCTCGCTGGGCATCACGCGGACCGGCCGGCCATCGGGCTTGACCCCGTGGCGCAGGGTGCGCACCCAGTCCTGCGGGCGGTAGCCGGCCGCCACGCTGCCGGGACCCGGGCTGATGTGGGGCCCGGCCAGCCGGATGCCCCCGCTGTCGACGAACACCCGACCGGCGCCGTCGGCACCATGGCAGTCGGCGCAGCCGCGCGAGGTGTAGAGGTAGCGGCCGCGCTCAAGCGCCGCCGCGTCGTCGCGCAAGGGCACCGCCGTGACGGCGACGTCCAGCTGGCGCTGGGCGCGTCGTTCGGCCAGCTGCAGGCTGGTGACGACGGCGGCGGCGCCGAGCAGCCCCAGCACGAGGGCACCAAGCGCGGTGCGGCGAATCCAGGCTTTCATGAGTCAGGTCTCCCGATGCGGACGGCCAGGCCCGCGCGATCTGGGGGCACGGGCCCCCGATCGGTACGGCTGGCCCGGCGACATGGATGCAGGGCCGCGAGAACGGCCCGGGCCGGCGCGGCCGGCCGGGCCTGCATCCCGCGCATCCGGTGCAGCCGGGCCTTCGCGGCCCGGCCGTGGCGGACGCTCCGGCGTGTCGGTGTGGCGGGTGCGCTTCAGGCGGTCATCAGCCCCGGCGCGACGGGCAGGTTCAGCGCGCGGGCCAGCTTGGCGCCGTCGGTCGCGTCGAGGCGGGCGAGGGCCAGATCGAACAGGGCCTGGAACACCTTGGCGGGCGCACCGGCGCGCACCTCGGCGAACATGCCGGCCAGCTCCTGCGGCGTCAGCGCCGGGGCCATCCAGTGCAGCACCTGGGCCATCTCGTCGGGCGTGATCGCGGCCATCAGCCGCTGGTGCACGGCCAGCAGTTCGTCGTCGCGGTACAGGTCCCACAGCAGGGCACTGTGCTCGGTCTCCTCGACGTCCATGTGGGCCAGGTTCTCGGCGACGAACAGGCCGAGGTGGCGGTACAGCCGGGAGGCGATCGACGCCCGCTGCACCGGCCGGGCCTGGCGCAGCGCCTGCACGGCATCTTCCAGCGCGGCGATGGATTCCAGGTGATGGGCGTGCTCGCCGGCGATGCGCTTCGAGCCGCCGGGGCGCCGCGCCTCGATGGCGGCGTGCACGAAGTCGTTCTCGTGCTCGACGTGGCGGCGCATCTGCAGCAGCAGCGCCTCGGTCTGGGCCAGCACGCGGTCGCAGGATGCCGCGTCGTCGACATCGAGGCGGCCGACCCGCGTCAGCGTGTCGGTCATGAACAGGCGCAGGGCCTTGTGGATCGGTCCGTAGAGGTCCAGGCGGGTCTGCGCCGTGGGGCGGGCGCCGGCGGGTTCGGCGGGGCGAGTGACGGTGGCAGGGGTGGCAGCAGGGGTGGCAAGGGTCGACATGGAAGCTCCTGGGTGGGTGTGGGGGGGAGGGGAGGCGAGCGGGGATCCGGGAAGCGGGACGCTGGTCTCAGCGTGCGGCCTGCACGCTGCCGACCGCGACGCCGGGCACCGTCTGGCCATCGGCCGTGCGGGTGTCGACGCGCACCGGCCGGGTCGGCTCGTTGACGACCGTGGCGCAGCCGGACAGCTGCAGCGCGAGCGCCGCAGTGACGGCGGCGAAGGACGACGAGGACTTCATCGGGGTGCTCCTGGGAAATCGAAGGCAAGGGCAGGGCCGACGCCCGCGCCGGCAGGCGCGGACGGGGTGGTCGGATCGGGGGCGGCGGCGCGGCCTCAGGCCAGCTGGGTCAGCGCGGGCTGCAGCGTGGCCAGCGCCAGCCACAGCAGCACCAGCACGGGCGCGGGCAGCAGGGGGGGAGGCGGACGCATCACGACACCTCCAGGCAGAGCGCCGGCTGGCGCGCGTCGGCCGCGATGGCCCGGGCGCGCTGGTGCATCACCACCAGTTCACCGGCGCTGACCAGGCCTTCGTTCAGCAGGCGGGCGGTGCACGCTGCCAGGTCGTCGACGCCGGCGACCGGATCGGTGGCGCGTCGGCGGCCGCCGCACGAATGCTCGGCCTGCGCGATGGCGAGGTGGTGGGCGAGGATCAGGTCCTCGAGCTTCGAGACGCGCAGGGCGGCGGCAGTCTTCATGGCAGGCTCCCGGTGGACGGGTGGTTGCGATGAAGGGATTGTTCGAATCCACGCCGCCCGGCGCATGACCCGAAGGAGCCAGTCGGGCCACCGCCGACGGGCCATGGCCCGCGCCGCGCCGGCCGCAGGCCCGGGCGTCGGCGCGGTGGAAGGGGCCTCAGGCCACGCTGACGGGGATCTTGCCGATGCGCGCCTGCCACTCGCGCGGGCCGGTCTGGTGCACGCTGGTGCCGCTGGCATCGACCGCCACGGTCACCGGCATGTCGGTGACGTCGAACTCGTAGATGGCTTCCATGCCGAGGTCGCCGAAGCCCACGACCTGGGCGCCCTTGATGGCCTTGGCCACCAGGTACGCGGCGCCGCCGACGGCCATCAGGTAGGCACTCTGGTGCTTGCGGATGGCCTCGATGGCCACCGGGCCGCGCTCGGCCTTGCCGATCATCGCGATCAGCCCGGTCTGGCTGAGCATCATCTCGGTGAACTTGTCCATGCGCGTCGCGGTGGTCGGGCCGGCCGGGCCGACGACCTCGTCGCGCACCGGATCGACCGGGCCGACGTAGTAGATGACGCGGTTGGTGAAGTCCACCGGCAGCTTCTCGCCCTTGGCCAGCATGTCCTGGATGCGCTTGTGCGCGGCGTCGCGGCCGGTGAGCATCCTGCCGTTGAGCAGCAGCGTCTCGCCGGGCTTCCAGCTGGCCACCTCGGCCGGCGTCAGCGTGTTCAGGTCGACGCGCCGGCTCTTGTTGTAGTCGGGCGCCCACTTCACGTCGGGCCACAGGTCCAGGCTGGGCGGCGTCATGTAGGCCGGGCCGGAGCCGTCGAGCACCACGTGGGCGTGGCGCGTCGCGGCGCAGTTGGGGATCATCGCCACCGGCTTGCTGGCGGCGTGCGTGGGGAAGGTGGCGATCTTGACGTCCAGCACCGTGGTCAGGCCGCCCAGGCCCTGCGCGCCGATGCCCAGCGCGTTGACCTTCTCGTACAGCTCGATCCGCAGCTCCTCGAGCTTGTTGGCCGGGCCGCGTGCGAGCAGGTCGAACATGTCGATGGGATCCATCAGCGCTTCCTTGGCCAGCAGCATGGCCTTCTCGGCGGTGCCGCCGATGCCGATGCCCAGCATGCCCGGCGGGCACCAGCCGGCGCCCATCGTCGGCACGGTCTTGAGCACCCAGTCGACCAGGTTGTCGCTGGGGTTCATCATGATGAACTTGCTCTTGTTCTCGCTGCCGCCGCCCTTGGCAGCGACGGTGACGTCGACCTGGTTGCCCGGCACGACGGTCATGTGGATCACCGCCGGCGTGTTGTCCTTGGTGTTCTTGCGCTCGAAGATCGGGTCGGCCAGCACCGAGGCGCGCAACACGTTGTCCTTGTCCAGGTAGCCGCGGCGCACGCCCTCGTTGACGGCGTCCTCCAGCGAGCCGGGGAAGCCCTCGAAGCGCACGTCCATGCCGATCTTCAGGAAGACGTTGACGATGCCGGTGTCCTGGCACATCGGCCGCTTGCCCTCGGCGCACATCTTGGAGTTGGTCAGGATCTGCGCGATGGCGTCCTTGGCCGCCGGCGAGGCCTCGCGCTCGTAGGCGCGGGCCAGGTGGCTGATGTAGTCGGCCGGGTGGTAGTAGCTGATGTACTGCAGCGCGGCGGCGACGCTGTCGACGAGGTCGGCGTGGCGGATGGTCGTGGTCATGGCAGCTCGAAGGGTCGCGATGGGAAGCGGCCAGTGTAGCCAGCAGGGCTGTCGGCCGACTTGCGCCAGCGCGGGTTGGCGGGTGTGGCGCATGCCCGCGTTGCGCCGGACGAACGATCCTCCGCTGCCGAGGTGCCAGCCTGAGCGCCTGAGCGCCAGAGCGCCTGAGCGCGTGGCGCGGACGGGACCGGCCCGCCTGTTGGTGCCGGGACCCGTCCGGCGCGACGCGCAGCCCTCGCGGACCGCGCTCGCGGCGGCCGCGGGGGGAACCCGGATGGATGGGGGCCGGGGGTCGCGCCGGTTGAGGGTGCTCAACGGGCGACCGGGGCCGCGGCCGATCATGGGCCGCAGTCGGCTCGGACCGCCGGCTGCCGGCGCCGCCGGCGGGGCGCCCGGTCACGACAGGTGGCCGATATGCACGCAGCGGCCGAGCGTCGATGTCCTGTGCGCATGCCGTCGCGATGAACGCCGAGACCTTGCTCCAGCCCACGCTGGGGGACCCGCCGCGCCTGGTGAAGGACGTGGCCGGCCTGCGTCCGACGCCCAACCTGGTGGACTACGCGGCCACCTGCGCGGCCTTCGACTGGGACACGGCCGCCCGCGCCCTGGACGGGCTGCCCGGTGGCCGGGGGCTGAACATCGCCCACGAGGCCGTCGACCGCCACGTGCAGCACGGCCGGGGCGCACGGGTGGCGATCCGCTGGGTGGGCAAGAGCGGCCAGCGCCGCGAGCTGAGCTTCGAGTCGCTGGCGCAGCAGAGCAACCGCTTCGCCAACGCCCTGGCCGCGCTCGGCGTGGTGCCGGGTGATCGCGTGTTCCTGCTGCTCGGTCGGCTGCCCGAGCTCTACGTGGCCCTGCTCGGCGCGCTCAAGGCGCGCTGCGTGGTGTCGCCGCTGTTCTCGGCCTTCGGGCCCGAGCCGATCGCCACGCGGGCCGAGATGGGCGATGCACGCGTGCTGGTCACCACCCCCGAGCTGTACGCGCGGAAGATCCACGGCCTGCGCGACCGGCTGCCCGGCCTGCGCCACGTGATCGTCGTCGGCGCGGCCTCGCCCGAGCCGGGCCTGCATCCCTGGGATCTGCTGCTGCGCGAGGCCTCCGACCGCTACACGATCGGGCCCACCGATCCCGAGGACCTGGCGCTGCTGCACTTCACCAGCGGCACCACGGGCCGCCCCAAGGGCGCGATGCACGTGCATGCGGCCGTGCTGGCGCACCAGGTCACCGGCCACTACGCGCTGGACCTGCACCCCGAGGACGTCTTCTGGTGCACCGCCGACCCGGGTTGGGTGACCGGCACCAGCTACGGCGTGATCGCGCCGCTGGTGGGCGGCGTCACCAGCCTCGTCGTCGAGGCCGAGTTCGATGCCCAGACCTGGTACCAGGTGCTCGACGACGAGCGCGTCAGCGTCTGGTACACGGCGCCGACGGCCATCCGCATGATGATGAAGCTGGGCCTCGAGGCGGTGCGCGCGCACGACCTGTCGGCGCTGCGCTTCCTGGCCAGCGTGGGCGAGCCGCTCAACCCCGAAGGGGTGTTATGGGGCCTGCAGGCCTTCGGCCAGCCGTTCCACGACAACTGGTGGCAGACCGAGACCGGCGGCATCATGATCGCCAACTTCGCCGCGCTGGACATCAAGCCGGGATCGATGGGCCGGCCCTTGCCGGGCATCACCGCGGCGGTGGTGCGCCGCGTCGACGGCGGGCAGGTCGAGCCGATCACCGAGCCCGACGTCGACGGCGAGCTGGCGATCCGCACGCCCTGGCCGTCGATGATGCGCGGCTACCTGAACGAGCCCGCGCGCTATCGCCAGTGCTTCGCCGGCGACTGGTACCTCACCGGCGACCTGGCGCGGCGCGATGCCGACGGCTACTTCTGGTTCGTCGGCCGCGCCGACGACGTGATCAAGTCTGCCGGCCACCTGATCGGCCCCTTCGAGGTCGAGAGCGCGCTGATGGCGCATCCCGCGGTGGCCGAGGCCGGCGTCATCGGCAAGCCCGATCCGGTCGTCGGCGAGATGGTCAAGGCCTTCGTCGCGCTCAAGCCCGGCTTCGAGCCGGGCGAGGCCTTGCGCCGCGAGCTGCTGGGCCACGCCCGCACGCGGCTCGGCGCGGCGGTGGCGCCCAAGGAGATCGACTTCCGCACCAACCTGCCCAAGACGCGCAGCGGCAAGATCATGCGGCGGCTGCTCAAGGCGCGCGAGCTGGGCCTGCCCGAGGGCGACCTGTCGACGCTGGAGAGCGACGAGGCCTGAGCGCCCGGGGTGGACCGCACCACGCGAGACCGTGCCCGTGACCTCCAAGCTGCACCTCGACCGCGCGCACCTGCACGAGCTGTACCGGCAGATGCGGCGCATCCGTGCCTTCGAGGCGCGTTGCGTCGAGCTGTACCAGGCCCAGAAGATCCGCGGCTTCCTGCACCTGTACGACGGCGAGGAAGCGGTGGCCGTCGGCGTGATGCGGGCGCTGCAGCTGCGCGACGCGGTGGTGGCCACCTACCGTGACCATGGCCAGGCCCTCGCGCGCGGCCTGCCGATGCGCACGATCCTGGCCGAGATGCAGGGTCGCGTGGAAGGCTGCTGCCGCGGGCGCGGCGGGTCGATGCACCTGTTCGACGCGGCGCGCCGCTGCTATGGCGGCAACGCCATCGTCGGTGGCGGCCTGCCGCTGGCCGTGGGCATCGCGCTGGCCGACCGGCAGCTGCGCCCGGGCGCGGTGACGGCCTGCTTCTTCGGCGAAGGCGCGGTCGGCGAGGGCGCCTTCCACGAGAGCCTGAACCTGGCCGCGCTGTGGCGCCTGCCGCTGCTCTTCGTCTGCGAGAACAACCTCTACGCGATGGGCATGCCGCTGGCCGATGCCGAGGCGCAGACCGACATCCACCTCAAGGCCGCGGCGTACCGCGTCGAGGCCGAGGTCGTCGACGGCATGGATCCCGTGGCGGTGGAGACCGCCGCCGTCCGCGCTGTCGAGCGGCTTCGGCACGACCCGCAGCCGGTGCTGCTGGAGTGCCGCACCTACCGCTTCCGCGCACACTCGATGTTCGACGCGCAGAGCTACCGCACGCGCGAGGAGGTGCAGGCCTGGCGCGAGCGCGACCCGATCGAGCGGCTGCGCACCTGGATGCAGGCGACCCACCACTTCGATGGCGATGATGCAGCCCGCATCGACGCGGCCATCGAGGCCGAGATCGACGACGCCGTGGCCTTTGCCGAGGCCGGTACGCCGGAGCCCGAGGCCGATCTCGAGCGCTTCGTGCTGATGGACCGCGTGCCGCAGGAGGCATCCGCATGACCGGGCCCGGAGCTGCCGCGCCGCTGCGCATGAGCTACCGCGAGGCCTGCCGCCAGGCCCTGCGCGACGCTTTGATCGCCGACCCGCGCTGCTTCGTGATGGGCGAGGACGTCGGCCAGTACGGCGGCTGCTACGCGGTGACCAAGGGCCTGCTCGAGGAGTTCGGGCCGGCGCGCATCCGCGACACGCCGCTGGCCGAGAACAGCTTCGTCGGCGCCGGCATCGGCGCGGCGCTGGCCGGTCTGCGGCCGATCGTCGAGATCATGACCTGCAACTTCAGCCTGCTGGCGCTGGACCAGATCCTGAACAACGCCGCGACGATTGCCCACATGTCCGGCGGCCAGTTCGCGGTGCCGCTGGTCGTCCGCATGGCCACCGGCGCCGGGCGGCAGCTGGCGGCGCAGCACTCGCACAGCCTGGAAGGCTGGTATGCGCACATCCCGGGACTGAAGGTGCTGGCGCCGGCCACCGTGGAGGACGCGCGTTTCATGCTCGCCGCGGCCCTGGCCGACCCCAACCCGGTGCTGATCTTCGAGCACATCGTGCTCTACAACACCGAGGCCGAGCTGGACCCCGCGGTGACGGCCGTCGACATCGAGCACGCCCGCGTGCACCGGCCGGGACGCGACCTGAGCCTGGTCGGCTACGGCAACAGCCTGCCCAAGTGCCTGGCCGCCGCCGAGGTGCTGGCCGCCGAGGGCATCGACGCCGAGGTCATCGACCTGCGCGTGCTGCGTCCGCTGGACACCGCGACGCTGGTCGAGTCGGTGACGCGCACGCGCCGCTGCGTGATCGTCGACGAAGGCTGGAAGAGTGGTTCGCTGTCCGCCGAGCTGCTGTCGCGCCTGGTCGAGCAGGCCTTCTACGAGCTCGACGCGCCGATCGCCCGGGTCTGCAGCCGCGAGGTGCCGGTGCCCTATGCGGCCCATCTGGAAGAGGCGGCGCTGCCGCGCGTCGATGGCATCGTCGCCGCCGCGCACGCGGTGCTGCATCCGGACTGACCGATCGATGGCCGATTTCGTGATGCCCGCGCTCGGTGCCGACATGGCCACCGGCACCGTCGTGCAATGGCTGGTCGAGCCAGGCTCCCGCGTGCACGCCGGCGACGTGGTGGCGGTGATCGAGACGCACAAGGGGGCGATCGACGTCGAGATCTTCCTCGACGGCATCATCGATGAGCTGGTGCCGGCGGGCAGCACGCTGCCGGTGGGCGCGCGGCTGGCTGGCGTGCGCGAGGCCCCGGAGCGGGCCGCCGGCGCGGCCGACGCACCGGCGGCCGCACCGAACACCCCGGTCGCACCGGCCGGCGCGACCCCGGGCCCGGCCGCGATCAGCGGCAGCGGCGCCGTGGTCCCGCTGCGCCGGCGCCTCTCGCCGGCGGCCCGGCGTCGCGCCGAGGCGGCCGGGCTCGACCTCGGTTCGCTGGGCGAGGGCACGCTGGGCCTGGCCGATGTCGAGCGCGCGCTGGCGCAAGGCGCCGCGTCGACGGCCACGGTCATGGCGAGGTCGACGGCCGCGGCCGCTGCCCAGCCCACGCCACCGGCGGCACGCCGCGGCGGCTTCGATGCCGCGGGCATGCGCCAGGCAATCGGCGCGGCGATGAGCCGGTCCAAGCGCGAGATCCCGCACTACTACCTGGACACCACGGTGGACTTCGCCGCGGGGGCCGGGTGGATCGAGACCTACAACCTCGACCGCGATCCCGAGCAGCGCCTGCTGCCGGCCGTGCTGCTGCTCAAGGCCGTGGCGCGCGGCCTGGCGCAGGTGCCGCAGCTCAACGGCTTCTTCGAGCAGGGGCGGTTCCGCCCCGGGGCCGGGCTGCACATCGGCTGGGCCGTGTCGCTGCGGGGCGGCGGCCTGGTGGCGCCGGCGCTGCACGACGTCGACCGACTGGGCCCCGGCGAGCTGATGGCCGCGCTGCGCGACCTGGTGCAGCGCGCGCGCAGCGGCGGGCTGCGCAGCTCGGAGATCGCCGACCCCACCATCACCGTCACCAGCCTGGGCGAGCGCGGTGCCGATCGCGTCTTCGGCGTGATCGTGCCGCCGCAGGTGGCCATCGTCGGCTTCGGGCGCATCGTCGAGCGGCCGTGGGTGGTGGACACCCAGGTCGTGGCACGGCCGCTGGTGGCGCTGAGCCTGGCGGCCGACCACCGCGCCAGCGACGGCCACGTCGGCGGCCGCTTGCTGCAGGCGATCGACCAGGCGCTTCAGCATCCCGCGGCGCTGTGGCACCCGCCGGCCGGAGACCACTCATGAACGAACCCGACATCCGCCGCCTGGTGGCCGAGGTGCTGGCCGGCATCGCCCCCGAGGCCGACCTGTCGGCGCTGGGCGACGACGAGGACCTGCGCGAGGCGCTGGACCTGGACTCGATGGACTTCCTGAACTTCGTGACCGGCCTGCACCAGCGCAGCGGGCGGCCGATTCCCGAGGCCGACCACCCGCGCCTGACCACGCTGGGCGGCGTGCTGCGCTACCTGGCGGGCTGAACGCAGACTGGGCACGTCCCGCGCGCCGCGTGGCGGCGCCCCGGCCCGGCGGACGGCGCGCCTCAATGGTCCTTGGGCGGGCCGAGCAGGCGGTCGGTGTAGGCGATGGCCATCGCCGAGAGCAGGAAGGCGATGTGGATCACCGTCTGCCACAGCAGCACCTTCTCGCTGTAGTTGTCGGCGTTGATGAAGGTCTTGAGCAGGTGGATCGAGCTGATGCCGATGATCGCCGTGGCCAGCTTGACCTTCAGCACCGAGGCGTTGACGTGGCTCAGCCACTCGGGCTGGTCGGGGTGGCCCTCCAGCCGCAGGCGCGACACGAAGGTCTCGAAGCCGCCGACGATGACCATGATGAGCAGGTTGCTGATCATCACCACGTCGATCAGCGCCAGCACCACCAGCATGATGATGGTCTCGTTGAGCCCCGTGGCGGCCACCTTGCTGGTGTAGCCGACGCTGGTGACGAGCTTCGCCAGCGCCGCCTGGTCGCCGAAGGCGGCCTCGATCAGGTGCACCAGCTCGACCCAGAAGTGGTAGACGTACACCGCCTGGGCCAGGATGAGGCCGATGTACAGCGGCAGCTGCAGCCATCGGCTGGAAAAGATCAGCTGCGGCAGCGGGCCGAGCTTGGGCTCGGCCCGGTTCGGGGCTTCGGTCATCGGGTGAAACAGGATGCGACAGGCGCGCGATGGCCGGGGATTCTAGGTGGCCACCCCGATCCCCCCGGCCGGCAAAGGCTGATGCAATGAGGCTCCCGTCAGCGGTTCGTAAGAGCCTTTGCCTACCTTCGCGCCAGTCGGAACTGGACTCCGGCACACCCGAGGAGACTGCAGCATGTCGAGCGACCACACCCCCCATGAACTCAAGCTGTACCCGCCGCCGGCGGCCGCCGTGGCCGGTGCGCACGTATCGGGGCAGGCCGCCTTCGATGCCCTGGTCAAGGAGGCCGAAACCGACTACGAGGGCTTCTGGGCCCGCCGGGCACGCGAGCTGGTGAGCTGGAAGACCCCGTTCACCAAGGTGCTCAACGAGAGCGAGGCGCCGTTCTTCAAGTGGTTCGAGGACGGCACGCTCAACGTCTCGTACAACTGCCTCGACCGCAACGTCGAGAAGGGCCTGGGCAGCAAGACCGCCATCATCTTCGAAGCCGACGACGGCAAGGTCACCCGGGTCAGCTACAGCGAGCTGCTGGCCAAGGTCTGCCAGCTGGCCAATGCGCTGAAGGCACGGGGCGTCAAGAAGGGCGACCGCGTCGTCATCTACATGCCCATGAGCGTGGAGGGCGTGGCCGCGATGCAGGCCTGCGCGCGCATCGGCGCCACGCACTCGGTGGTCTTCGGCGGCTTCAGCGCCCAGAGCCTGCGTGACCGCATCGAGGACGCCGGCGCGGTGATGGTCATCACCGCCGACGAGCAGGCGCGCGGCGGCAAGCAGCTGCCGCTGAAGGCCATCGTCGACGAGGCGCTGGCGCTGGGCGGCTGCGACACCATCAAGGACGTCATCGTCTTCAAGCGCACCGGCGGCAACATCGCCTGGAACGCCGCGCGCGACCGCTGGCTGCACGACGTGACGGCCGGCCAGGCCAGCACCTGCGAGCCCGAGTGGGTGGGTGCCGAGCATCCGCTGTTCCTGCTGTACACCAGCGGCTCCACCGGCAAGCCCAAGGGCGTGCAGCACAGCACCGGCGGCTACCTGCTGCACGCCGCGCTGACCACCAAGTGGACCTTCGACCTGAAGGACAACGACGTCTTCTGGTGCACCGCCGACATCGGCTGGGTCACCGGCCACACCTACATCACCTACGGCCCGCTGGCCCTGGGCGGCACCGAGGTGGTCTTCGAGGGCGTGCCCACCTACCCGGACGCCGGCCGCTTCTGGAAGATGATCCAGGACCACCAGGTCACCATCTTCTACACCGCGCCGACGGCCATCCGCAGCCTGATCAAGGCCGCCGAGAGCAACGAGGCGGTGCACCCGAGGAAGTACAACCTGAGCAGCCTGCGCATCCTGGGATCGGTGGGCGAGCCCATCAACCCGGCCGCCTGGGAGTGGTACCACCAGAACATCGGCGGCGGCCGCTGCCCGATCGTCGACACCTTCTGGCAGACCGAGACCGGCGGCCACATGATCACCCCGCTGCCCGGCGTGACCACGCTGGTGCCGGGATCGTGCACGCTGCCCTTCCCCGGCATCATGGCCGCGGTGGTCGACGAGACCGGCAAGGACGTGCCCTGGGGACAGGGTGGCATCCTGGTCGTCAAGAAGCCCTGGCCCAGCATGATCCGCACCATCTGGGGCGACCCGGAGCGCTTCAAGAAGAGCTACTACCCCGCAGACTTCCAGGGCAAGTACTACCTGGCCGGCGACGGCGCGATCCGCGATCCCAAGACCGGCTACTTCACGATCACCGGCCGCATCGACGACGTGCTCAACGTCTCGGGCCACCGCATGGGCACGATGGAGATCGAGTCGGCGCTGGTCAGCTGCACCGACCTGGTCGCCGAGGCCGCCGTCGTCGGCCGTCCCGACGAGACCACCGGCGAGGCGATCTGCGCCTTCGTCGTGCTCAAGCGTCCGCGCCCCACCGGCGACGAGGCCAAGAAGATCGCCAACGAATTGCGCAACTGGGTGGCCAAGGAGATCGGCCCGATCGCCAAGCCCAAGGACATCCGCTTCGGCGACAACCTGCCCAAGACGCGCAGCGGCAAGATCATGCGCCGCCTGCTGCGCAGCATCGCCAAGGGCGAGGCCATCACCCAGGACACCAGCACGCTGGAGAATCCCGCGATCCTGGATCAGTTGGCGCAGACCAACTGATCGGACGCTCCTTGGGAGCCAGGGCGGCGCTGCGGCGCCGCCCTTTTCACGTCCGGCGCCTCACTTCAGCGTCAGCACCCACTCGGCGAGCTGGCGCGCCTCGGTCGCCGTCAGCTTGGGGCTCACCGGCATCGGCACCGGTCCCCACCGGCCCTTGCTGCCGTGCAGGATGCGCTCGGCGATGCGCGCCGCGGCATCGCCTTGGCCGGCGTAACGCGCCGCGACGTCGCGCAGCGCCGGGCCGACCAGCTTGCGGTCCACGGCATGGCAGCCCAGGCACAGGCGGTCACGTGCCAGCGTCGGGTTGGCCGAGGCGGCGGCGGCGAGGGCCAGGGCGAGCCCGAGAAGAAGGACCGGCTTGACGGCGGTCATCGTCGGTGCCGCGGGCTGCGGCAATCGGCTACAGTGCCCGGACATCTTAGTGGCAACGGCCGCCGTGCCTCCCTGGCAGGCGGCGACCGGTGCCGGAGGCCCGTGCCATGCCTTTCGTCGCCGTCGGCACCATCCTGCTGCTGTTGAAGGTCCTCGAGATCGACCCGGTCACCGGCTGGAGCTGGCTCTGGATCCTCGCGCCCTTCGGCCTGGCCCTGGTGTGGTGGGCCTGGTCCGATTCGACCGGCCTGACGCAGCGCCGTGCGATCAAGCGCATGGAGGACCGCAAGGTCGCCCGGCGCGAACGCGACATGAACGCGCTGGGGCTCAACGTCCACAGCGACCGCCGCAAGCGGGCGATGAAGCGCGCCGCCGACACCGCCAAGAGCGCTGCCGAGGAGCGGGGCAAGGGCGGTTGATCCGCGCCCGGGCTTCCGGCGAAAGGCGCCCGCCGGCCTCCGGCGGCTGCGCGTCGCGCGTTTCGGAGCGGCGCAGCCCCATGCGTCCATCGTTCCCTGCGGGCGGGGGCGCTCGCCACCCGCCCTGCGCCCCCTCGGGGCGCCGCCCGCGCCGGCTCAGTATCGGTCCAGCACCGCGCCAGCGCTGGCGCTGCAGGCGTTCTTCGCGAACTTGGCCAGCACGCCGCGCGTGTAGCGCGGCGCCGGCTGCTTCCACGCCGCGCGGCGGCGCGCCAGCTCGTCGTCGGCCACTTCGAGCTGCAGCAGCAGCCGGTGCGCGTCGATGGTGATGCTGTCGCCCTCGCGGATCAGGGCGATGTTGCCGCCCTCGAAGGCCTCGGGCGCCACGTGGCCCACCACCATGCCCCAGGTGCCGCCGCTGAAGCGGCCGTCGGTGATCAGGCCCACGCTCTCGCCCAGGCCCTGGCCGATCAGCGCGCTGGTGGGGGCCAGCATCTCGGGCATGCCCGGGCCGCCCTTGGGGCCGAGGTAGCGCAGCACCATCACGTCGCCGGGCTTGATCTGGTTGGCCATGATGGCGGCCAGCGCGCTCTGCTCGTCGTCGAACACGCGCGCCGGGCCGGTGATGACGGGGTTCTTCAGGCCGGTGATCTTGGCCACGCTGCCCTCGGGCGAGAGGTTGCCCTTCAGGATGGCCAGGTGGCCCTGCGCGTACATCGGGTTGCTCACCGGACGGATCACGTCCTGGTCGGCGCGCAGCGGCGGCACCTCGGCCAGGACCTCGGCCATGGTCTTGCCGGTGATGGTCATGCAGTCGCCGTGCAGCAGCCCGGCGTCGAGCAGCACCTTCATCACGGTGGGAATGCCGCCGGCGCGGTGCAGGTCGATCGCCAGGTACTTGCCGCTGGGCTTGAGGTCGCACAGCACCGGCACCTTGCGGCGCATGCGCTCGAAGTCGTCGATGGTCCACTCGACGCCGGCCGCGTGCGCGATGGCCAGGAAGTGCAGCACGGCATTGGTGCTGCCGCCGGTGGCCATGATCACCGCCACCGCGTTCTCGATGGCCTGCTTGGTGACGATGTCGCGCGGCTTCAGGTTCATCTTGACCGCGCCGACCAGCACCTGGGCGGCGCGCTCGACCATGCCGACGATCTCGCCCTCGACGTTGGCCATGGTCGACGCGTAGGGCAGGCTCAGGCCCAGCGCCTCGAAGGCGGAGCTCATCGTGTTGGCGGTGTACATGCCGCCGCACGAGCCGCTGCC
>WBZL01002392.1_pt1 | contig 18331 bp, 16 predicted proteins | sample 5204291 | NCBI WGS metagenome assembly WBZL01 (sample SAMN12344345, study PRJNA552823) | activated sludge metagenome | biome: Activated sludge suspended growth; feature: Nitrification reactor; material: Wastewater; isolation source: activated sludge from nitrification reactor of wastewater...
GATCAGCGGGTCAGCGGATGTTGGCCGAAGAAAGTTGCAAGCGCGACCAAGCCAACCGACGGTAAGTGGGACGGCTTCGTGAAATCTGTGACGCGCCTCCGAAGGTGATCACGCCCCTTCGGAGGCCTGCCTCGCTGTAGACAATCGTGTCCGCTTTCAGTATCGTACGACGACGCCCCCGTAGCTCAGTTGGATAGAGCAGCGGTTTCCTAAGCCATTCTGACGCACCAATATAAATCCTTCACAGTTCGGCCAAAACCGGCTCAGAGCGGCGATTTGCGCTGTTTATCTTCTTTGGCTCATGTCAGGTGAAATGAGCTGGATTTATGTCGTTTCAGCTGCAGGAGTGACACGCCCGGAACACGTAGGGTTAGTACCTAACTGAGGCGGTTGGCTATTTCTTGTCGCCAGCGTGGGAGGACACGGTCCAAGCACCGTGTGCATCCTGGTATCAGCGTGGTAGCAATTCTTGCGCTGATGGCGTCCCTAACGAAATTTTCCAGAGGGGGAATAGCGTTGTTCCTTTGGAATTGCTTTCAAGGTTTTAGCAGCTTAGTTGATGGCTGAATCATTAATCTCGGATAAGCGGAACCCCTGCGCCCATCGTTGGCAAAACCGTTTCGCTCAAGATTGCCTTCCTACAAAAATCCATCCCGCCTTGCGTCGGCAATAAACAAGGCAATGTTTCCTGCAAAAGCCTCATTGTATGTGGTGGTAAATAAGTTAATCCAGCAAAACGGTAGCAACCCGATCCAACTGATGCCTGTTTCACTGATGTTGTAACGATAACTCCCTTTCAAAATATTGTTAACAAATACATCAAAGTGAGTCTCGTTTTGTGTGCTTTCAAAATAGCAAGGTATAACACCCAACGTCCAGATAGATACCTTACACCATGCTGAAGCACCTCGATCACCAGTCTGATAAACATTAACATGCACACCGTTCGCGGGTACGCTCGGACTGACTATTACTTTTATGAAGCGAGAATGATTCTCGAGGGACTCTTTAATCAGCTGACTTTGCCATGGAAGTGTCTGACTACTCCCCTCCGTAGGAAGTCCTGAAAGATAGGAAAACGAGAGAAACTCTTTCCTGTCGTGGACGTCGACGGACGGGAGTTTCATTGGCTCGCTGGGATCGTAGGTCACGATCGTGCAGGCCGGAGTGAAGAGTAGAACGGTTGCCAAGAGAAGAGGACTTCTCCATAGTTGCATTAGCATTATTGGTTCGCTGATCATGCGGAAGAACGAGTTAGTGTGCTCAGCGTGCACGATAGAGTCTAAACGACGACGAGTCAACATGTTATGTATTGCTCCATAGGCGAACGTGCTCGCCATATCCGGGTAAGTTCAAAAATTTCCGCTCGCCGCGCACTCGGAACCTGAACCTTCATTACAGTACTCCTTTAGAAGTGGAAGGATCTGCTCATTGAGAGCCGCCCCAGTTCCTAACGCGGCCCCACCACCGAGGAGCAATACTCGATTAGCGTCTAAAATTGTGCCGACATTCGTCGTAAACGCATTAAGTGAGCTAGGCACAGAGGGATGGACCTTAAAAATAGTGTCAATAGCATCATAAATGTTTTTTAATGTGATACCTTGAAAACTCAACTTACCACCTACCTTAGCTGCAAGCTCAGAAAGCGGTGGTGCTATCGCTTGTAGTGCAGCGCCACTCACAGCTCCTGTCCCGAATCCTATAGCCGCTCCTTTAAGAATGTCGCCAATAGTTCCCTTGCCTCCCGCATATCCACTCGTTGCACCCGCTCCCGTACCGAGCACCGCCCCAGCTTTTGCTGCCACTATTATCTTGTCCAGGGCGGACAAAGAGTTGAAGAAATCTGCGGGAGGTTGTGCATAACCCGTGACTCCCCCCATAATTGCACCCACGGCACTCCCAAACAGAATTCCATTGCTCAAATCGCCCCCCGCTTGTGCTGCGCTGTACCCTCCAACAGCTCCACCTGTCCATGCTCCAATGGCAGCTCCAGTCGCAACGCTACCACACCCGCCACAGGCAAAGGATGCTACGGTCGTCGCCACGAGAATTTCTCCTGCCAAGGTGTACCGGCCCGTCTTGGATTGTGTCAGGACCGCCGTCCCTAACCCGGAGACGACAGCGCCCAGGAATGGATTGCTCCACGCCAGCGTCTGGCCGAAGCCCTGGCCAAGCACACCCACCACCGCCGTGCCGACATCCCCCAACGCTCGCTTGAAGAACTTATTGAACTTGATCTTAAAGTGCCCGGTAGGATCGGTGTAGAGAAAGGGATTGCTACCGGCGTAGGTATACCGATTCAGCTCTTGCGGATCGCGGGGATTGGGCACCAGCGTGTCCGCACTCAGGAACCGGGCGAGGACCGGATCATAATACCGTGCCCCGTAATAATAGAGGTCAGTGCTGGCATCGAGTTCCTTGCCGGTGTATTTGTAGGGCACGTTGACCGTCGGCGTGACGGGCGAGCTATTCGTGCGGGTCGCACCATACGGATAATAGGTGAGGCTCTGGACTTTGGCACCGCTCTCATTGGTGATGACGGACGACGAGCCCAGATGATCCGGGTGGTAATAGTGGATGCCGCCGCTCGGGACCAGCGTCGCGACACGTTCTGATCCCGCAAAGATCATCCGTGAACAGTTCGTATTCTCGCATTCATAGAGCTGACTGATATAGCGTGTCGTCGTGCTCCCCACGACCTTCTTGACGCGTCCGCCATCGCCATCATAGACGAACGTGGTGGTCTGCCCACCGATCGTGATCGTGAGCGGTTTATTCTCCAGATTGTAGGTGAACGAACGGCCCGCGCCGGCCGTCATATTCCCGTTGCCGTCGTAGCTATACGTGTTACTGCCGGCCGTGCTCACGGCATGGGGGCGCACGCTGCTTGATCCACTGGTGGGATAGGTGTAGCTGCCCACCTTCGAATTGGCGGTCAGATTGCCCAGTTCATCGTAGCTATAGGTGACGGACGCCGTCGCACCACCGGTCCCATAGGGGCCTTCAGCTTCGGTCAGCCGGTCCAAGCTGTCGTAGGTCATGACCTGATCCCCCGCCCCGCCCGCCACCGTGTGGTCGGCAATGGTCGTGAGGTTCCCATCCGCCGTATAGGCGTACTGCAGATCTTGATAGACCGTGCCACTGTTGCTGTGGGTCACCAACGTGGCCGCCTGCAGGGTGACATTGCCCCACGGCGCATCGTGCACCGTCTCCACGGTCCAGTTGACCGTCAGCGTCTGATTGGCCGAACCGGCCCGATAGGTCAGGGTAAACACCCGCGCCAAGCCATCGGAACTCCCGCCCGGATCGGTGACGGAGGTATCCATATAGGCACTGGCGCTACTGTCGCTCAACGTGGCTTCCAGCTTGCCGCGCGCCCCCCAGATGCCGACATGCACCCGGAGAGTCCGCGTGGCGGTATCCGCCGGTACCGTGATTTGGAAGCCTTTATTGAGGCCCGTGATATAGAGGCCGGAGGGAGAATTCGTGGCACTGGCTGTGGGCGTGCCATCCATCCAGCTGTACCCCGTGGGGTTGGTGTCGTAGCGACCGGCCGTGCCACCCCCGAGACTGGTATAGTTGCTGATCTGCGCAGTCACCCCGCTCTTCCGATCGACGCTGGATGTATTGACGAGCCCCCAATGGACCCAATCCGTCGTGCCTTCGGTCGTCAAATTGACCGTGGCACCCGGTGTCGCGAGACTGCCGGCCAGGGCACCACTGACCGACCCCGTGACGAGGGTGGCTCCCTGCAGGCTGACGTTCCCCCACTGGGCATCATTCATGCCCGTCACCGTCCAGGTGAGCGTGAGGCTCTGATTGGGAGAGGCCGCCTGGTACGTCAACGTATAGACACGGTTGGTCCCATCGCCACTGCCGGAGTCGTTGAACGAGGTGTCGGTATAACTTGCCGCGCTCTGATCGCTCAAACTGGCTTCGAATTTGGCCTGCGCGCCCCACCCGCCCACATAGAGCTTCAGGGTGCGAGGGGTCGTGTCGGCCGGCAGGGTGAGTTGGAATCCCTTATTGAGCCCGACGATGTACAGGCCGGTCGGGCTGTTCGTCGCGCTGGACGTGGGGGTCCCGCCCGTCCACGTATAGGTGGTGGGATTATCGTCAAAGCGTTGGGCCGTGCCGCCGCCCACCGCCGAGAAGGTGCTGATCTGCGCCGTGACGCCGCTCTTGTGGTTAAAGCTGGAGGCATTCGTCAGGCCCCAGTGGGCCCAGTCCGTGGTCCCTTCGGTGGACAGGTTGACAGACGAACCGGGAGCCGCCGCGCTGGCCGTGAGCACCCCCGCTGGTCCGGCCGTCTTCAAGGTACAGAGCCGGAAATTCTGTTGGGAACAGACCGTGTTGGTGGTCTGGGCGTAGGTCTTCGTCGTGGTCACGCCATTGCCGTAGCGCGTGAGGCCGGCCTGGCCTAAGGCATTGTATTGGCTGTACTGGATATAGGTCGTGGTGCTATCGAAGACCTTGTCCAACAGCGGCCCGTTGTAGGCATAACTGATCACCGTCGTCGGCGTGCCAGGATAGGTCACGGTGAGGAGGCGGCCGAGGCCGTCATAGGTACTCTGCGTGGTATAGGTCGTCCCATCCAAGGTCTTGTCGGTCTGCGTGATCCGGCCCAGGGCATCGTAGCGGAACACCACGGTGCCGGACGCATCGACCACTTGTTGAAGACGGCCATTCCGATTGTAGGTGCCGCCATCATAGGTGTAGACGACATCCCCGGCGCCGGGGGATTTCTGTGTGGTGAAATCCTTCTGCGTGCGCCGGTTCAGCGCGTCATAGCGGAACCACAGGATCTCACTCTTCGCATCCGTCTGCTTGGTCAGATTGCCGACGGCGTCAAACACATAACTCCAGTCTCCCATGTCCGGATCATGCATGGCCGTCTTGCGGCTCAGCGTGTCGTAGGTCATGGTCGCCACATTGCCCTTGGCGTCAGTCACCGAGAGCAGATTGCCCAGCGTATCGTATTGATAGGTCGTCGTGGCGTAGGGCGTGCCGACGGTGGTGTCACAGGTGCTTGTGGTGCCTTGGTACTCATCGACACGCACCGTCCGGCCGTAGGCATCCTTGGTCTCGCGCTTCCGGTGATTGGCCGTATCGATCGACACGCTGACCCAGGTACTGGTACAGGCCAAGTTCCGGGTGCCGTCTGGCGAATCAAGGCGTGTGAGCCGACCCAGCGCATCATACTGCATCGTAGACCATCGTCCGGTGACAGACTCGACGGTCTTGAAGTACGGCAAACTCCGCTTACGCACGGCGCCCCGATTGTCATATTCCAGCTCCGTCACAATCGTGGCACTGTCCGGCCCGCTGGACTCTTCCTTGACCGACCGCCCGAGCCCATCAAAGTAGTTTGCACTGGTCAAGGCGGTCGTCACGCCCGCGCCGGAACTGCTGGTCAACACATGCTGCGTGCCGACGGAAAAGCCGGAGCCATAGTTGTAGGTGGTCGTGGTCACCAGCCCATCCGGCGCTGTGGTCTTCGTCAAGCGGCTCAGCGGGTCATACTCATAGGCCACCGTCTGGCTGTTGGCGTCCGTGACGTTCTTGACTTGACCGAACACCCCGTTCGTCAGGCCCTGGCCGCCCACGCCGTAATACTGCGTCGTGGTGACCTGGCTCAGGGCATTGGTGGCCGTGGTGGGAAAGGTGTTGGTCGCGTCATAGGCCAGGGTGCTGGTGTTGCCGTTCGCATCGCGGGTGCAGATCAGGTTTCCATAGGCGTCATAGGCCATCCGGGTTTCGGGATTCGTCCCGCTATTGAGCCACCGAACGGTTCGGGTGAGATGCCCCTTGGTGGGCGTCTGATTCGTCGAAGCGGTCGCACAGGTGGTCGTGCCGTCGTAATAGAAGGTGGATTGGGCCACTTGCGGGCTCAGGCCGATCCCTTGATAAACCGTTTCACTGGTCGGAAAGCCCAGCAGCCAATCGGTCGTATTGTTCCCAAATGTGCGCACCACGGTCCGGTCATCGCTGGTCGTACTCAAATCGCCGGACTGGTCTTCGCGCAGAACATTGCCATAGGCGTCATAGTCGGCATAGACCGTTCGGGTTTGTTTGGCCCCGTTATCCAGCGACCCATCCACCTGGGACACCGGCGTAAAGTAGGGGGCGGCGCTGTCGCTGTCTGCCACATAGGCCGTGGTCGTATTCGAAAAGATATACCCGGCGGCATCGGTAACCTTGACGCGATAGGCCAAGCCCTTGGTGTAGCCGACGGCCACATTGGGGTTGTTGGTGTCCACCGCGACATCATTGCCTTGATGGAACCAGGTTTCTGTGATGGCTTGTTCGCCGCTGGGGCCTGTCGGACCGGTCACCTTGACGTAGTTGAACCCCCTAAGATCCCGTTCGGCGATGTGATAGAACCCGCCACTATACAGATAGGAGGTGACGGAGGAAGTCCCGGTGCAAGACGACCCAGACCAGTTGTCGCATGTCGTCAGCGAACTCACCGTGGCCAGCGGCATCGGAAGCTGCGTGTTCGTATATTGGGGCGAATAGACATAGGCAATGGTCGTCGCGCCACCCAGGCCGTTCATGACGGAGGTCAGCAGGAACTTACCGGGACCACTCGGCGCCACCCGCAGATTATTGTTGTCCGATTGGATATAGGTAAAGTCGGCTTTGCCGTCGCCGGTGACATCGATGTAGGAAAAGCTGGGCTGGCAGGTCGGCGGGCCGACGCAGGAAATACCCGCGCCACGGGTACCCCACAGGGCATCGGGATTATAATCAGCCCCGTTAGACACGACCGCGCGGAGCTCCGTGGAATTGTCGCGGTTGTAGACAAAGTCCGATTTGCCATCGCCATTCGTATCAAAATAGCCGAAGGCCGGTTGGCAGTTCCCGGCTCCCGCACAGGCCACGCCATAGTCTTTGTCACCCCAATCTGTATCGGTGTCGAACCCGCTGCCGGTCGAGAGCAAGACACGAAACTGATTGGCATCCACCCGGTGATAGATAAAATCCGCCTTCCCGTCGCCGTTGCCATCGAAGAACCCGAAGGCGGGCACACAGTTCGACGCGCCGGCGCAGCCAATCCCATACGCGCGGGCCCCCCAGGCGGTGTCGGTGGCAAAGGATGTTCCGGTGGACAGCATGGCTCGGAATTCCGTCGTTCCCGTCCGCTCATAGACCACGTCTGTGCGACCGTCCCCATTGAGATCCACGAAACTAAAGCTGGGCTGACAATTGGTCGCGCCGATGCAGGCAATGCCATACGCCTTCGTGCCCCACGCCGTGTCCGTGCCAAAGCTGGTCCCGCTGGAGAGCAGCACACGCCATTCATCGGCATCCGATCGATGATAGACAAAGTCCACCTTGCCGTCCCCATTCACATCCGTCCAGGCAAAGCCCGGCCGGCAATTTGAACTCCCAAGACAGGCCACACCGTAGCTCTTGGAACCCCAAGACGTATCGGTCCCGAAACCGGTGCCGGTCGAGAGCATCACGCGGAACTCATCCACATCCGTCCGCTGATAGATGAAGTCGGCCCTGCCGTCCCCGTTCACATCCGCGAAGGTGAAGTTCGGGAGACAATTCGAGGCACCCGTACAGGCCACGCCATAGGCTCGCGAGCCCCAGGCCGTATCGGTGCCGAAACTGGTCCCGGACGAGAGGAGGACACGGAATTCGGTCACATCGGTCCGTTCATAGACCACATCGGCTCGGCCATCGCCGTTCACATCGGCAAAACTCACCGCCGGGCGACAGTTGGGCGTGCCGATGCAATTGATGCCATAACTTCTGGTGCCCCAGACACTATCCTCCCCTAACGCGATGGTTTCAGCCTCATATCCCAAGCTGACCGGCGGCAAGGCCGTCCCACTGGTGATCGCGTACGAGCCGTTGAAGACGGCGTCACTGCCAAACTGTTGAATCGAGGCCAAGAGCGAGCGTCCGGTGGTCTGGCTACTGGCGTAGGTCACCTGATAGGCGCGCACCCGTGCACTGTTGGCTTGGACATCGATGGATTTGAGCCGCTTCGCGGTCACGACCTTGAAGTTCGGCACATACAGCGCTTGCGTATCGGGACGGGCTTCGAGATGAAAGGTGACGAGATTCGTGGGCGTCGTGCTGCCGTTGCCGGCATAGGCAATCTCATCGAGGTACATCTGGCTCTGGTCTTTGGTGTAGGTGACGGTCAGATAATTGCCGTCCCGATCTTCCACGCGATCCAGGCCCCATTTAAAGATACGGGCCGCATCCGCCGGGTCAACGACGCGGGAGCCTGCCGTTTGCCCGAATGAATAGGTCGTGCCGGACTTGTCTGTCGCGACAAAATAGGTCTGTCCATCCCCGGCGGTGAGTCGCTGGACTCGCACAAACGGGCCTTCGATTTTCAGCCGATACTCCGTACTGGGGGCCGGAGACGGCGCGGGCACCAGATCCCCGGCGATGCCGTTCACGCCCAGGGTGTAGTCGTGTGCAGCATAGTCCACGCCGAAGCGGGTTTGCCGTTCGACGGCGCCCAGGCCCAGCTTCCAGCCCATCCCGACCCAATCGTTACCACCACTGCTCTCATAGGTCAGGGCGAGCGAGGGTTGCATCCCGTGGCGTCCCGGTGGCACGAGGAGCGGCACACTCGTCGTCAGCACGCCGGTGAACAGATCGGGTTGAACCGAGGCGCTGATGCCCTGGATCGGCTCCGCCGTGTCCGTTTCCTTCGCACTGGCCGGCTGAACGACTCCCGTGAGACTGCCGCACAGCAGCACTACGCACCACGCACGCACGGTATGAAGCCACATAACGAGCGCTCCTCTTCGAGATGGATACGAATTTGGAATCATGAATATGTTCTCAACTGTCTGCGTTCTCACACTACGTAGATGCTGTTGATTACCACTAGACCTGGAATCACCACAGCAAAATGTAAAAATGGATCGTGCTGCGTTCCAGCCAACCGCGTCAGATAAACTGCCATGCCATCCGATCAATAAGGCTTGTCAAATTTCGACTGCCAGAGACCGTTTTTTGCGCCCGCCTGATCTCTCGGGCCTTCTCTGCGCGATAAGCCACACAATTCCGCATCGTTACGGGGATGCCTTGGTGTGCATTTGAATTGCAGAGTATGAGAGCCACTGTCGGGCTGACGGGGAAACAGCAGTACCTGCTTCGTCAAATAGGGCCATTCGTCTCTAGCGCATGTTTTTTGGCCCTAGCGGCATATTTTTACCGAAATCACGATGACGAGGTGTGCGTCTACGTAGTGACCACACTCACGTTTTCCCCATAGCGTTCAAGTCTGGATGTGTTGCTCTAAAATCCAGGCGTGCTGGTTTCGCCGCATCTGGAGCGGCCTACGCGAGTGCCATTGACGAGAAGGAGCGCGTGGTGATGCGGCGATGCCATTCCGATACTTCCTGACGACGTTCTGCCTTCAGGTTTTTCCCACCGTGAACTCCTGTCCCTCAGTGTCCCCTCCTGTCCCCTAGTGTCCACGAACGGGCCTCTTTCACCAGCGCACGCCGATGCGTATGGTTCGGCCATACATGGCGCCGTAGCAAAAAGGAGATGTGATGGAACAAGCCTGGTTGACCGTGGATGAGTTGGCCGCCGTGCTCAAAGTCAGCCCGAAGTCAATCCGACGGGCCTACCGTAAGGGGGATATTCCTGTGGATCGATTCTGCCGGTTTGTGCGGTTTGACCTGGAACGTGTGAAGGAGGCTCTGAAGGCTAAGGGGCACAGTCTGACCGGTGTCGTGTCCACGAAGAAGGAGGGCCAGCGCAGCGCGACCGGCGGCGATCGCCGGCGGCGCGCGCAGCGGCCCAGCCCCCGACTGGGTAAGACGGGGGCGTCTATCGCTCAAACGCCAAGGAGGAAGAAATGACAGTCTCCGGAGGATTCACGCAGACCATCGATTGGCTCGCCTTCACGCTGCCGAAGGCGGAAGTCGCCGACGTGATTGCGCTGATTGGGGGCGACTGGTTCCAGAGTGAGAGCGGCTTTCGCGGCTATCCCGTGGCGCAACTCATGACGGAAGGCAAAACGGGCGTCGGCAAACTGGGGACGGGTGCTCCTCGCAATCCGAAGGAAGTGCATGTGGATCTCTCCGCCGGGATTGTCTCCCAGTGGGACGAGGCGAAGCTGAAAGCAGTCCTCGCATGGATCTTTGCCCAGAAAGGCCACGTGACCCGCATCGATGTGGCACTGGACGACCGGGAGGCGTCTGTCGCCGTGGAGACCGTCCGCCTCGCCGTGGAGGCCGGACAGGTGGTGAGCCGTTCGAAACAATTCAAAGTCATCCAAGCCTCGAATCATCGCCAGGGAGTCCGGACGGGCGAGACGCTCTACTTTGGCAGTCGAGAGAGTCAAACCATGCTGCGCGTCTATGACAAGCGGCTCGAACTCCAAGCGAGAGGCCGAGAAGACGCGGGATTGTATGGCGTTCGATGGGAACTGGAATTTAAACAGGATCGAGCCCAGGCCTGTGCGAAGGCACTCCTCACGCTCGATCCCGAAGATTGGCGGGCGTTCTTGGTTGGCGTGCTGCGTTCCTATGTCGATTTTCGAGAAACGACGCGAGAGGCGGAATCCTATGAGAAGTACCGAGCGCCGTTGGTGGGCTGGTGGAAAGCCCTCACCGAAGGCTTCATGCGATGCCGACTGGTCGTCGAACGCATTCAGCAGCGCCTGGATGATGTGGCCGCGTGGCTGGCGAACGCGATCAGTCCCATGTTGGCGGTGGTGGTGGCCTGTCGCGGCGATCAGTTCCTCATGGAGATGATCTATGCCGGCACCAAGCGATGGACGCAGAAGCACTATGCCCTGCTGAAGCAGCGCAAGCGAGGGACTCCCTATGTCCTTAGAGTTTCATAACGGGTCGTGGCGACGCATGTGTCCAGGCTGTGGCACGAGAGGCTGTCGGTGCAAGTGGGTACAAGGCGCCCTGTATCTGAGCTGTACGGCATGTGATTCGGAATTCTGTCTTAGGCCAAAAGCCCGGTCCGAAGGCCGGGGCGTGTGGGTCAGGCGCTTGGCTGACTCGAAATTCACTCACTATTCAGGAGGTCTCGACGATGCAAGTCAAAGCGGAGGGTGCCGTGCAGGGCTATGTGGAACGGAGGAGCCGGGAAGGGAAGGTCTACCGATCGGTGGATTTTTATGTCAAGGGCAAAGATCCAGGGGTGCTGCGCTTGGGGATTCCGGAGGATCAGATGCCGTTGATCGAGGTCTGCAAGCAGGCCGAAGGCAAACAGGCCCGTGCCTCCATCGAAGTGCGGAAGTTCGAGCAGACAGGCCGCGTGTTCTTCGATTTGTCTGGATTGGAAGTCCTGAAGTAACGGCAGGAGGAGGAAGGCCAGTGGATCTCACCATTCTACTCGTGGCGGTCTTGTTGCTGGCCTTCCTCGCCGGTCTCGGAGTGGGACGATTGTGAAACTGTTCTCATTAACCAGTTACCTCACCCTCATCTGGGGTCTCTTGGTCTCCTTCTGTGTGACACCCGGTGAATCACTTGCCCAAACCGCGACGCAGTATTCGCGGGTCGTGGCGCAGGCTGAACGAATTGCCTATCTGGCCGCGCAACGGTCGGCCTTGGCGAATCAGGTGGCCACCGCTGCACTCGCGCCTTCGGCTGCCTCGATGGCCGTCCGCATGGTGGCAGGCCCGGTGGGATGGGCTGCGCTCGGCGTGAGTGCGGGCCTCGTCCTGGCCCAGATGTATTATTCGCAATCCGATCTCTCAGCGGTCAAAACGGCGGCCTCCACACCAGGCGGCTGGCAAGTCGCCAGCACGAATGCGGGCGTGCAGACGTTCCCAGGTCTCGGCACGAACACGCCGGGCAATCCGGCCTATCCCAATGCGACCATTCAATTCAGCGCGACCAATGTCCCGCTCTGTGCCGTGGATACCGAGTATCAGCACGATTGGGTGGTGGGACCGTTTCAGAGCCTCAGTACCGCCGTCTTCTTTCCCGGCAACTTCTTTGTGAATGGGCCTGCAGTGGGCGGCTTCAACTTGTATGTCTGCCATCGCACTGGCATTCCCGGTTCGACCTCACCCATTCAAGACGCGTTGATTCCGCCCACGCAGCAGCAGATCGCGAACTTCGTCGGGGGCCTTCCGGCCAGCGATCCAAAGTCCGTCGAGGCTCACACCAATCCGGTCGGCACCACCGGTACGACCCAGCCAGCCGATACCACCATCTCCCAAGCGGTCACACCGACCGAGATGCCAACAACCGTGAAGCCGAAGCCCGTACCTGCCGGCGATATTGTCGTGGTGGATACGGTTCCGCCTCCGGCGAGTACACCGCAACAAAACACGCAGCAGCAGACGACAACCACAACCACCACGACAACACAGAATCTCGACGGCTCGACGACACAGCATGAAGAGACCCAAGCGACCACCTCTTGCGCGGTGGGGTCTCATGAAAACCGGACCTTCGGCACAGTTTTGCAAGCGCATCAGACCATCTGGGCCAGCAGTGGCCTGCTCGGGACGCTGAATCTCTTGAAGTCGCTTACGTGGCCCTCGACCTTGCCGGTGATTGCCTTGCCGTCGGCCTTCTTTGGCAGTCAGCAGGTTGATTTCAATCAATGGGCCTGGTTCTTCACGGTCCTTCGAACATTGGTCATTGCCACGGCCTCCATTGCCGCCTACCGCATTATTTTTGTCGGAGGAGGCCAGACGACATGACGGCCATTCTCACCCTCATCTATTGCTGGTTGCAGGAGTTCTTCTTCTCGCTCACGGATTGGGGACTCGGGATCTGGGATTCCCTGCTCTCCGTGGCGGACAGCACGCTCGCCACCATCGGGACGGCAGGCCTCACCCTGCCGGTGATTCCGGATCAGTATGCGTGGGTGCTGGGCGCGACGGGCATGAGTCAGGCGCTGGCCATCGTGGCGAGCGCCATGGGGACGCGCTTCATTCTTCAAACCATCCCGTTCGTCCGGTGGGGATCATGAACCAGCTCGTGATGGGGTGGGCCTATGCCTGGACGGTGATCTTGGCGTTGTGGATTTGGGTGTATCTGAGGAGTCTTCGATGATCGAACTGTATGAAGGGGTGCCAGGCTCAGGCAAATCGTATCACGCGATCTGCGAGAAGTTCCTGCCCTGGGTGAAGCAGGGCCGGCGGCTCTATATCGCCGTCGATGGCATCTATCTGGATCGGTTGTCACTCTTTACCGGCATTGATCTCTCCGTGCTCGAACAACAAATCACGATCTGGAAAGACTCCGTCGAAGTCCTCCAGGCCTTTCCCCATGTTGAACCCGGTTCAGCCGTCATCATCGATGAAGCGCAGACCGTCTTTCGATCCATGCAAAAGGTCGAACCAGGGCTGCTGCGCTGGCTCGAAACCCATCGTCATTACGGCGTGGACATTCTCCTGATGAGCCAGGATTTCCGGCAGATGTCGCAAGGCGTCACCCGATTGATCGAAGCCACGGTGAAGTTCAGAAAGCTAGCCTTTGTGGGCCTGTCGAAAAAGTATCAAGGCAAGGTGCGCGGGAACCCCGAAGACAACGAGGTGATCCGGGCCTTTGTCGGGACCTATTCGCCGGCGGTCTATGCCTACTATTCGAGTTATGCCTCGGCGGCGATTCGGGAAGAGAAACGCAGTCATACCGTCTTCAAGTCGGCTCGGGTGGCGATCGGCATTGCCGCAGGGTTGTTTGCCATTGGTCTCATGGTCTGGCGTCCCTGGTCTTCGCTGAGTGCAAGCAAGCCAGCCCCTGCCGCTGGGTCAGCGGTTCTCCCTACCACCATCGGCGCCCCGGTCTCCGGTTCGGCAAGTCTGTTGAACCCCTTGGGAATGTCTCCGCCAGCCCCCGCGACTCCGCCCTTTCCAAAGCGACCCGTCCGAATTCTCGGCGGCGCCGGGATGAGTAAGGATCGTCAAGGCTGGCGGTATCTCTTGGACAGCGGCGAGATCCTGACGGCGGCGCAGATTACCGGGCGGTATGGGCTGTCGGTCTCGGAAGTCTATGAAGACGGTTCGATGCGGCTCATTGGTGAAGGAGTGTTCTATGGACCTGCCGGCGATTGAGGCGATGGCCTATTTCACGGCGATCTTCTGGCTCGGCGGCTTCGCCGTGGGCCTCATTATCAAACTAATTCTGCCTCAGAGTCACTGAGGCGCTCGTCCGCCGGCGAGTCTTCCGGCGGCGTGGGTGGACGGAACCACTAACAGCACAAGGAGGTGCCGTATGAAGGGATGGGGTTGGGGGAAAGGGCTCGGGGGCCTGCTCATGGCGCTCGTGTTCGCCTTGGGCGTCCCGGACCTGTCGTTTGCGCAGTTGTTTCCGGTGTCGGCGGATGTGGCCACGGTGCGGGCCGATCTGCTCTTGTGGGCCACGGCCTTGATTGGCGTGGCGCTGGCGATCTACGCCTTTAAGCGCGTTCGCGCGATTGTGGGCTAAGAAGGCCCATCGAGGCAGGCTGGCAGCAGCCTGCCTCATTTTTTCGCATGACATGACAGCAGAAACAGGGTGACGACAAAGGAGTTCGAGGATGACGGCGCAACAAATTCAAACCATCGGCAATGCGTTGGCTGCCGACCTGGTCGCGTGGGGGACGGCCGCGATCGGGCTCGCACTCGTGGCGGCCGGGGCCGCTTGGGTGTTGCGGCTCCTCCGCTAAGCGCCGGGCCAGCCTTGGTCAGCAAAGCTGTAGTAGCGTTCCTCAGCGAGAATCAGATGATCGAGGAGCGTAATCCCAAAGAGTTCGCCAGCCTCGCGCAGCCTCTTGGTCAGGGCGCGGTCTTCGGGGCTCGGCGTGATGTCACTGGAGGGGTGATTGTGGGCGCAGATCCAGGCACCGGCATTCATCAGGATCAGGGGCTTGAAGACCTCGCGAGGATGGACGATGGTCAGATTAAGCGAACCGGTGGACACGATATTGATCCCGATGAGTCCATGCTTCGCGTCCAGGCCACAGATCAGGAACTGTTCTCTGTCCAGACCGGCAAACAAAGGCCTGAGGATCGCCGCAGCGCCTTCCGAGGTGTGCACCGATTCCGCCGCCGGAATGGCACGGCCCTCGCGCACGAGGGTCACACGGTATCGAGGCACTCCGTAGCGCGATTTCGGGTTCAGTGGCCGTACACCGTTCGAGGAACCGAGAGAGCTATCAACGGACATGTCCGCCTCCTTCTGAAATTATGTTCTAGCCCCACCCTTCACCAACCAAGGGTGGGGCGTAACGAAGGCGGCGGCACGGGGCTCTCGCAGGAAGCAGGCCTGGACAACCGGAGAGCGGGAAGGCCTGTCCCCTGCTCCCCAGCCACGGGGCGCACCATCTGGGAGTGGAATCTTTATCCCAGATCTTCAGGTGTGCCGAAACGGTCCAGGAATGAACGGGACAGATTCCGCTGGGATTGCATGAAACAAAATGTTTCCAGGAGTGATCATGAGCAGGCTTTTGACAATGGATGAAGCATCGGAGTATCTAGGCATATCAAAACTGACCCTCTACGGTTGGGTGTCAGCACGAAAGCTGGGTTTCGTGAAGGTGGGGCGTCTCGTGAAATTCAAGCAGCAGGACCTCGACAAGTGGATCGATCAACACACTGTGAAGGCACGAGTCGAGACGCAGAAGCTCCTCGATGGTCGCTCGATTCACGGATAGCAGAGAACATCCTCTAAGCGGCTTCGTATAAAGCGAGAGGGCGTAAAATGGGATTGACGAAACGACCCGATAGCTATTATGTCGCGTTCCGAGTCCTTACCTCCGAAGATGGTAAAACCCTTCGCCTTGCCCCCGGTGTGCCTGGCGCGAGACTCAAGCGCTGGAAAGTGGGAACTCTCAACAAAACAGCCGCCCGCGATATGGAAGCGGCCATCAAGACCAACCTTCTCCTTGGGAAAGTAGTCACTGAAGAAGCCAGGCCCCTGTTGTTCAGTGAGTGGGCGAAACAGTACCTCAATCTGGAGGAAGTGAAAGGTTTACGCACTTATCGCGACCGCGCGGAACGAGTCATGGGTCAGCTGGTGCCGTTTTTTGGTCGAAAGATTGTGAGCGAAATCAAGCCGCAGGACATTGAGATTTACCGCGCCAAGCGACTGAGGAAGAATGGCAAACCCGCCAGCCTGCAAACTGTGAACAATGACCATACCGCCTTGAAGCACTGCCTCAATGTTGCTGTCAGACGTGGGATTTTGCTAAGCAATCCTGCGGCCAAGGTGCCTATGCCTAACCCGCAGAACGAGCGGGACAGGGTACTGAGTGAGGATGAGTGGGCGCGACTCTACCAGGCATCGAAGCCACATCTTCGCCCAATCCTCCTCCTTGCCTACCAACTGGGGCAGCGATTCAGTGAGATTATTGAACTGACATGGGACCGAGTAGATTTGAGACGAGGTTTCATCCTCTTGCGGGCAGCAGACACCAAAACCAAGACGCGCCGGGAAGTTCCCCTAACCCCAGGGGTAAGGGCCACGCTTCAACAGCTGGCCAAAGTGCGGAGACTTGAGACTAGCCGAGTGTTCCTGTACAAGGGCAAGCCAATTCAGAGGATCTCCAGAGCTTTCAAGTCGGCCTTAAGAGGCGCAGGACTTCAAGACTTTCGTTTCCATGACCTTCGGCACTGCGCGTCAACCAACCTTCGGCGGGCCGGGGTAGATACGGCCACGGCAATGAAGATCATCGGTCACAAGTCTGAGAAGATGTGGAAGCGCTACAACGCGATTGAAGAGCGAGACTTGACGCAGGCAGCTGCGAAATTGGATAAGTATCTTCAAGCGACTGAGGCGGACACTGTAATGACACTTGCCGATTCCTCAGCCGCGCAGTAGAGTATCAAGTCATTGAAAAAAAAGAATGCCCCCGTAGCTCAGTTGGATAGAGCAGCGGTTTCCTAAACCGCGGGTCGCACGTTCAATTCGTGTCGGGGGCACCAATTTTTCAACAGGTTAGCGAAACCTGCTCTGGTCGAATCCCCGCTTGTGCTAAATTTGTGCTAAACGACCTTCCCGCATCGAAAATCGCCACTCCATCCCGCAAACTTTCCGGATAATGGTGCGCATACCGCTGCGTCATCATCGGCGATTTGTGCCCGAGAATCCGCTGGACCTTGTACAAGTCCACACCCGCCTGCACCATGCGTGTCGCACAGGTATGGCGCAGATCATGGAACCGGCAATCCGACACCTGCCCGTGCTTCAGCGCCAACCGAAAACTCCGACGTAGGTTGGGAGCGTCCAAGGGTGTGCCTGCCGCGCTCGTAAACACTAACTCCGAATCAACACGCCGGCCACGAGCTTGAAGGGCCTGCACCAGCGTATGACTGAGCGGAATCGTCCGCCGCTCCCCGTTCTTCGATTTAAACACCGTGGCTGTCCGTCGAGTGAGGTCTACGCCTGCCCAGGTGAGATTGAGAATTTCTCCACATCGCATCCCGGTATGGATCGCGAACAGGATCACGTCCTGTAACCACGGTGCCGAAGCTGCAAGGAGACGTCGTTCCTCCTCACACGTCAGCCATCGATCCCGGGTATTGTTTTCTCTCTCCATCGACACCCGGCACACCGGATTGTCCTTGGTCCATTCCCATTCGCGGCACGCCAAATTGAAGGCCTTCTTCATGAGCGCCAATTCACGATTGATCGTGGCTGGTGTCACCCCATCCGCATACCGCTTATTCTTGAAGGCCACGATGGTTTTCGGCGTCACCTGCTCTAACTTGGCATTCCCAAAATGGGCAATCAGATTCGTAACCATGTTCACATATCGGCGGTAGCCCGACCGTCGGCTGGCATGTTCGCGCAAATAACGATCCATCAACTCCCCGAATGTCCTGGCTTCCTCTTTCGGCTTGTCAAAGTACTTGCCTTCCACAATCTGCACTCTGACTTTGCTTAGGATAGCTTCGGCCAACTTTTTGTCCGAGGTTTCGGTCGATCGCCGCACTTGCCGCCCTTGAAAGGTAAATGACATCCACCAGATATTGTTCCGTTTAACGAGCCCCATGCTGCTCCTCCTTCGTGCGTGGGCTCGGTGTGATGGTTTCCCCGTGGTGGGAAGTATAGACCTCGCGTTTTGAGGCTTCAATAAGCTCGTCAAGGTCGCGGGTATCGTGGCGAGTCGGCAACGGGAACGGCTTGACCGAATTGGTCTCAAATTCCTTCAGCCACGCCTGAATCGCCTCAGGTTCAAAGCGGACGAGGCCATGAATCCGACGGCAAGGAATCTTATTTTTGGAAACCCAGAGGTAGAGTGTGGATTCTTTGATGTTGAGCCAAGCCGAGAGTTCTTTGACGGTAAGCATATGCAGATACACCGGGGGAGTCTGACGACACCCCCAGTCCCCCTAACATGGGCTGCCCGCGTGACCGCCGGCAGACCGGTGAAACCGAGTGGGTTG
>WBZL01002393.1_pt1 | contig 18331 bp, 15 predicted proteins | sample 5204291 | NCBI WGS metagenome assembly WBZL01 (sample SAMN12344345, study PRJNA552823) | activated sludge metagenome | biome: Activated sludge suspended growth; feature: Nitrification reactor; material: Wastewater; isolation source: activated sludge from nitrification reactor of wastewater...
GGCCGGCCGGCTGATTTCACCGGCGCGGTCGGCCTGTACAAGGTAAGCCGGCAAGTCACGCCCGTCGCCGTTCGAAGCGGTGATCCGGTGACGGTCACCACCCGCATCGAAGGCGCCGGCGGCGTCGATGCCTTCACCTGCCCCCCGGTCGAACTGGCCGGGGTGCGGAGTTATCCGCCCCGGGCCCGGCGCGGGAAAAACAGCCTGTCCTGCGAGCAGGTGCTGTTGCCGGAGGTGGCGGCCGACTTGACCATCCCCGGTGTGGCCATCAGTTCCTTCGATCCGGTCGGCGAACGCTACCGGCGCGCGGAGAGCGGGCCCGTCCGTGTCGTGGTGGCGCGCGGCGAGGCGAACGAGGGGACGAACGAGGGGACGAATGAGGGGACGAATGAGGGGACGAATGAGGGAACTGAGCGGGCTCCGCCGCCGCCCCCCAAGGCGGGGCCGCCCCCGGAGCCGGCCGTCGACACCTCCCACCTTGCCGCCTGGGTCGCGGGCCTCCTGCTTGCGGGCCTGGCCGTGCATTGGATCATGGGTCGGAAGCCCGCCAGGTGGGCGCCCACGGTCCAGCCCGCCTCCATGCCCGCGGATCCCTCGGTCTGGCTCGCCGAGGCCGAGGACGCCCTGGCCGCCGGCGATCCGGAGCGTTTCCACACCGCGGTTTTTCGCGCGTTGCAGGCGCATCTTGGCGCTCGGCACGGGCTCGTGGCCGCAGCCATCACCGGAGATGTGGTGGGCAAGGTGCTGCGACCCGCCGGTGCCCGGGAGCGCCAATTGGAAGGCTATGAGACACTGTTTGCCCTCTGCGACCGGGCGCGCTTCTCGCCGAGCGGTGGCGGGGAAGCGGCGATGCGGGATACCTTCGACCTGCTGAAACGTGTCATGGAAGAAAATTAAAGTGTCGTCTCCCCCCGGGAGTCGGGCTGTCGGGTGGCCAGGCGGCGGATGACCGGCAAGCCATGGTATGAAATTTGCGTTACCTCGATACATCACGGAGAAGAGCAATGCATAGTCCCGATCGCATCATTGGCATGGCGAGCGCCTTTTATGATTCCTGCGTCCTGTTCGTCGCTTCGGATCTCGGCGTGTTCGCCAAGCTGGCCGAGCTGGGTTCCGCGGATGCCGAATCCCTGGCCTCGGCCCTGGGGCTCGACCCGCGCGGGGCCCGCCTGCTGCTAGACGCCTGCGTGGCGGTGGAACTGCTGAACAAGCAGGGTGACGCCTATTCGAACACCCCCGAAAGTGCCCTGTTCCTGGTGCCCGGCTCCCCGGCGGACCTGTCCGCGGCCATCCGCTACAACCGGGATGTGTACCCCGCATGGGGAAAACTCGACACCTTCGTCAAAAAAGGCACACCGGTGGAGCGACCCGAGTTCCACCTGGGCGAGGATTCCGAGCGCACCCGCACCTTCGTCCTGTCCATGCACTACCGGGCCCTGGCCATCGGCCGCTCCGTGCTCGCTGAACTCGACCTGGACGGCCGCCACACCCTGCTCGACGTGGGTGGCGGCCCCGGCACCTACTCTGTGCTGATCAGCCAGAAGTACCCGGACATCCGCTGCACGGTGCTCGATCTCCCCGAGGTGGCGAAGGTGGCGGACGGCCTCATCGCCCAGCAGGGCGCCGCCGAGCGGGTGAAGACCCTGCCGGGCGACTACCGTACCCTGGCGTTCCCGCCCGGCAACGACGCCATCAATTTCTTCGGCATGATGCACCAGGAGTCGCCGGACAGCATCCGCGCCCTGCTGAAGAAGGCCTACGACGCCCTCAATCCCGGCGGCGTGGTGCATGTCATGGACCTGATGACCGACGCGACGCACACCCGGCCTAAATTCAGCGCGCTGTTTGCCGTAAACATGGCGCTGACCACGGAAAATGGCTGGGTGTTCGCCGACAGCGAGCTGGAGGGCTGGATGCGGGAGGCGGGCTTCACGGACTTCCGCGTGCGGCCGCTGCCGCCGCCCATGCCCCACAGCTTCGCCTCGGCGCGCAAGCCCTGATCCGGGACCAGCGAAAAACGAATGATCCCCGTGACGCCTACTTACGCAAAAGGACATCCATGAAAGCACTCCCCAGAACCCTCGCCGCATTCCTTTCCGCCGCAGCTCTCCTGGCCGGCCAGGCGGCGGCGGATCCCGCGGCGTCGACCCAGAACGAGACGCTTCCGCTCCTGGAAAAGGCGGGCAACGGCGTGTACCGCCTGGGCGACATCGTCGTCGACCGCAACGCCCGTTCCATCACCTTTCCGGCCCAGGTCAATATGGACAAGGGCATGCTTGAATACCTGATCGTGCACCGCAAGGGCAAGACCCACGAAAGCCTGCTCAACACCCTGGTCGATCCCTACAACCTGCAGATCGCCTTCCTGCTCCTGGGCTTCGAGGGCGCCGAGCAGAAGCTGGCCATGCAGGGCGACCCCACGGCGCCCAAGGGCGATCGCATCGCCATCCTGATTAGCAGGAAGGCCGGCGCCGGTACCGAGGTCTTTCCCGCAGATCGCTGGCTGATCAACAAGTTCGGCGAGGAAACCCGGGATGTGCCGCCGATGGACTGGGTCTACACGGGGTCATTGAGCTATGGCGGGCGCTTCCTGTCCCAGGATTCGGGATCCATCACCGCCATCTGGCACGATCCGGTGGCCCTGATGGACAACGCCTCGCCGGGCGGCGAGAGCAACCGCATCTGGTTCGTCAAGGAAGGCGCGGTACCGCCGGTCGGCACCCCGGTGGAAGTCGTCATCAAGCCCGCAAAATAAATTCGCTCAGGAGACCCTCATGCGTAAAACCCTCACTTTCTGCCTGCTGGCGTTGTTCGGGACGCTTCCCCCCTCGTCCCAGGCCGCCGGCAAGGTCGTGACCCAGTCACAGCCCGATGTTTCCCTGCGCAACGAAGTGGAAAATGCCATCGGCAAGGGCCTGACCTGGCTGGCCAACAAGCAGCAGCCCGGCGGCTACTGGGCCCAGACCGAGCATCCCGCCCTGACGGCGATGATCCTGACCGCCTTCCAGGGCGATCCTTCCAACTTCTACAAGCGGAAATATGAACAGAACATCAAGCTCGGCTACGACTACCTGCAGAGCAACGTCAAACCCGACGGCAGCATCTATGTCAAGGATCTGAAGAACTACAACACCGCCCTCTCCATGATGGCCTTCCTGGTGGCCAACAATACCGCCTACGAACCCATCCTCAAGAACGGGCGCAAGTTCCTCATCAGCCAGCAGGACGATTTCGGCGACAAGGGCATGGGCGATCACCCCCTCGACGGCGGCATGGGCTACAGCGGCAGCTACAAGAACTCCGACATCAACAACACCACCCTGGCCCTGGAGGCGCTGCACTACACCCGCTACCTCAAGAGCGACGTGGCCAACGACCCGGAGACCAAGGATCTCAACTGGAAAGCGGCGGCCCAGTTCATCAGCCGCACCCAGAACCTGCCGGGCGCCAACGACCAGCCCTTCGCCAGCAACGACCCGGACAACAAGGGCGGCTTCGTCTACTTCCCCGAGAACAGCATGGCTGGCCAGACCACGCTGCCTGACGGCAAGGTGGCCTATCGTTCCTACGGCAGCGCCAGCTACAACGGCCTGCTGAGCCTCACCTATGCCCAGGTGGACGTGAAGGACCCCCGGGTCAAGGCCGTGCTCGACTGGCTCAACCGCAATTACTCCCTGGAGGAGAACCCGGGCATGGGCCAGGCTGGCCTGTTTTACTACTACCACATGATGGCTAAGGGTCTGAGCCTGGCCGGCGTCGATACCCTGACCCTGAAGGACGGCAAGAAGCTGAAGTGGCGCCCGGCTCTCGCCAAGCGCCTGCTCGACCTGCAGGCCAGCGACGGTTCCTGGGTCAACCAGCAGAACGGGCGTTTCTGGGAAAGGGACCCGCATCTCGTCACCGCCCACGCCATCCTCACCCTGGAAATTCTTTATCGGGGCTTGTGACGCGCGGGGGGCGGGCGCCCGTCCGGGGAAGTCCCGCCTCCCACCAACCCAGTCTGGAGACACCATGTCCACACTCCATCAACGATTCACGGTCAACTTCTCGTACCCGGTCGTCTTTACCCGCGACGCGTTCGCCCTGGACAACCCCTCCCTGGCCGATGTCATGCGTCAGGGCGGCCGCCCCCACAGCCGCGCCCTGGTGGTCATCGACAGCGAGGTGGCGAGCCTCACCCCGGGCCTGCTGGAACGGATTAGCCGCTATGGCGAGGCCCACAGGGAGTTGATGGAGTTTGTGGCGCCGCCGTTCCTGGTGCGCGGCGGCGAGATTTGCAAGCACGAGCCCGTGGAAGTGGAACGCATCCATGCCCTGGTGGAGCGGCACAAGATCTGCCGGCATTCCTTCATCGTCGCCATCGGTGGCGGGGCGGTGCTGGATGCCGCCGGCTATGCCGCCGCCACGGCCCATCGCGGCGTGCGCCTGATCCGCATGCCGACCACCGTGCTGGCCCAGAACGACGCCGGCATCGGCGTCAAGAACAGCGTCAACGCCTTCGGCCGCAAGAATTTCCTCGGCACCTTCGCGCCGCCCTTCGCGGTCATCAACGACGCCGCCTTCCTGGAAACCCTGCCGGCCCGCGACAAGCGCGCCGGCATCGCCGAGGCGGTCAAGGTCGCCCTCATCCGGGACCGGGATTTCTTCGATTTCCTCTACAAGGAACGCGACCAGCTCGGCCGTTTCGCGCCCGCCGCCACGGAAGCCATGATCAAGCGTTGCGCCGAACTGCACCTGGAGCATATCGCCGGCGCCGGCGACCCCTTCGAGAGTGGCTCCTCGCGCCCCCTGGATTTCGGCCACTGGGTTGCCCACAAGCTGGAGGAACTGTCCCACAGCGAACTGCGTCACGGCGAGGCCGTGGCCATCGGCATCGCCCTGGATTCCTTGTATTCCCATCACCTGGGGCGGTTGGGCGAACTCGACCTCTACCGCATCCTCACCCTGCTGGAGGCCCTGGGCTTCAGCCTCTACCATCCCGCCCTGTCCTGGCTCGACGTGGAGCGAGCCCTGGGCGACTTCCGCGAGCACCTGGGCGGCGAACTTTCGATCCCTCTCCTCGAAGGAATCGGCTGCAAGATCGAGGCCCATGAAATCGACGTGGCCCTGATGAAGCAATGCATCGCGCAATTGGCGGAGCGTGCCGGGGCGGAGGAAGGTCAGCCGGCCAGATCCGGCCACGGCTCCGCTGAAGATCGCTCCAGCCTGCGGAACGCCTGAGATTCGGCGCGGCGAGAGCGTTTTTCCACCGCTATCCCCGTCATTCGAGCGGGCCGACGTTGACTGAACGACGCTCCCCACCCCGGCCCTCCCCGCGCGCGGGGACGGTGTCGGCGCCTCAGCCGAAAACGGGGGGGGTGGTGCCGGCTCCCCAAGGTCCGGCATCGCCCTGGATCCGGCTGGCCCTGATCCTGGTTGCGCTGGCGGCGGCGATCATCTTGCCTTTCCTGCTCTGGGGCGAGGACATCGAGCGCCTGGCCCCCGATCTCCTGTCCGGCGCGGATACCCGGCTGCTCATCGCCGGGATCGGGGTCGCCCTGCTGGTCACCGATCTGGTGTTGCCGATTCCCAGCAGCATCGTCAGCGTCACGCTCTGCCTGCTGCTCGGCCCCCTGCTCGGAGCCATGGCCGTGGCCCTGGGCATGCTGGGCGGGTTTCTCTGCGGCTACCTGCTCGGCCGCCTGCTGCCGAGGGCAGCCCTGCGCCGCTGGGTGGGCGCCGAACTCTGGGACGCGGTCAGCCGCCGGGCGGCCGATTCCGGCGCCCTGTGGATCATGGCCTCCCGCCCGGTGCCTGTCCTGGCCGAGGCCACCGCCGTCATCGCCGGCAGCCTGGGCGTTCCCTTCCCGACCGCCCTGGCCGCGGCGCTGGCGTCCTCCCTCGGCGTGGCCGCCTGCTACGGCGTCGCGGCCGCCGCCGGCCTGTCCGTGGGCGGCTTCTGGCTGGCCTTTGCCGCGAGCATGCTGCTGGCGGCGCTGTTGTGGTTCCTGTCGCGGATTTGGCGCGGCGGGATGAATGTGTAGGATGCGGACCCGGAACTGAAAGAAAAGGACGAGTGATGAGCGACAACGCGCGCGCCATGCTGCGAGAGTGGCTGTTTCAGCGGCTCGACGAAAACGCCAGGGACTGGATGACGGGCCAGCTTTCCCGGCTGGAAACGGAGCGCGGCGACGCGTCCCTGGGGATCGCCTTCGGCCTCGCGCCCAGGAAACTGGGCAAGGGCATGCTGGACCTGTCGCCGGCCGAGGCGGCGGCCGCCGACGGATGCATCGCGGGCTGGAAACCGGGAAACTGGAGCCTGGCGGAGGCGGGCCGCATCCTGTTGCTGGCCTCCCTGCCCGGCAGGGACCCGGATTTCGCGCCGCGTTTCCGCGCCCTGTGCCAGACCGCGGACGTGGCCGAAGCCATCGCCCTGTATCGCGGCCTGCCCCTCTACCCGGAGCCGGAAAGCCTGGAACCCCAGGTGGGGGAGGGGTTGCGCAGCAACATGCTCACGGTGTTCGAGGCCATCGCCCACCACAATCCCTATCCGGCCAGCTACTTCGACACCCACCGCTGGAACCACATGGTGCTCAAGGCCCTGTTCGTCGGCAGCCGCCTGTCGCTGATCCATGGGCTGGACGCCCGGGCCAACGCGGAACTGGCGCGCATCATGGGAGATTTCGCCCACGAGCGCTGGGCGGCGGGCCGGCAGGTGCCCTTCGAGATCTGGCGCTGCGTCGGACCTTTCGCCACGGGTGCCGCCCTGGCGGATCTGGACCGGGTGCTGGCGTCGGGCACGCCGCTGGAACGGCAGGCCGCGGCCCTGGCCCTGGCGGCCAGCCCGGATCCCGCGGCGCGGGAACGGTTGAACAGGCTTCCCGACCTGGAGGAGCATATCGCCTCCGGCGCGCTGCGCTGGGATGTGCTGAGCTGAGCAAACCCTGATGGAACTGAATTCATAACGCCACCCCTATCGTGGACGAAACTTCCCTCCCCACCCCAACCCTCCCCGCAAACGGGGAGGGAGCAAACCCCTCCCCCGCGAGCGGTGGAGGCTGGGAGGGGGAGTTCAGTGGCATGACTTTCAAAAAGACCAATATTCCCGAGTACAACAAGCAAACCGTTCGAGAGAGAGGCAGACCATGATGTTCATCGACCCCCACGCCCACATGATTTCCCGCACCACGGACGACTACGAGGCCATGGCCGCCTCGGGTGTCGTGGCCGTCATCGAGCCCGCCTTCTGGCTGGGCCAGCCGCGCACCAACGCCGGTTCCTATCTCGACTACCTGTCCTCCATCGTCGGCTTCGAGCGCTTCCGCGCCAGCCAGTTCGGCATCCGTCACTACTGCACCATCGGCCTCAATTCCAAGGAGGCCAACAACGAGGCCCTGGCCGAGGCGGTGATGGAGTTGATCCCCCGTTTCGCCCTGAAGGAAGGGGTGGTGGCCATCGGCGAGATCGGCTACGACGAGCAGACCGCCCTGGAGGACAAGTATTTCCGTCTCCAGCTGGAACTGGCCAAGGAGCTGGACCTGCCGGTCATGATCCATACCCCCCACCGCGACAAGAAGAACGGCACCTCCCGTTCCATGGACGTCTGCGTCGAGCACGGCCTGGACCCGGGCAAGGTGGTGGTGGACCACAACAACGAGGAAACCGTGCGGGAGGTGCTGGATCGCGGCTTCTGGGCCGGCTTCTCCATCTATCCCAGCACCAAGATGGGCAATGCCCGCATGGTGGAAATCCTGCGCCAGTACGGGGCCAACCGGGTGATCGTCGATTCCGCCTGCGACTGGGGCATCTCCGAGGTCCTGGCGGTGGCCAAGACCGCTCGGCTGGCCCTGCAGACCGGCATCCCCGAGGACCAGGTGCGGCTGGCGTGCTACCAGAACGCCCTGGAAGCCTACGGGCAAAGCGGCCAGATGAAGGAGGAGGACTGGCTCAATCCCCAGGCCATCGACCAGCGCGCGGTGTACGAAGGCAATTCCATCCTGCGCGGCGGCCGCGAGCCGGTGGTGGGGCAGACCCCCAACCGTCGCGGCATGGATAACCTCATCATCGAATGAAGGCGAGCTCAACAATTATCTTGTCATCGCGAGGAGCGAAGCGACGTGGCGATCCAGAGGTTTCGCCCGCGGCAAGGATTCTGGATTGCTTCGCTGCGCTCGCAATGACGGAATTCGATGGGTTTAATGTCTCGATATTGCTGCCTGTTCCTGTATCAATATTTTCGTCCAGTGGCCGATATGGAACGGGCGGGGACGCGACCCGACAGCACAACCACCCAGGAGCCCCACTATGAGCGCACCCTACGGCCCCATGCGGGCCATCGACATCCTCGACCTCTACTTCATCGAGAACCGATCCCGGATCATGGACATCGCGTCCTTCCTGGACCGGATCGACCGCTATGAGGGCGCCGACGAGGCCAAGGCGGACTTCCGCTACCAGGCCTTCCTGCAAATTCTCGACATCACCCGCGACACCCCCCGCGACCGCGCCAAGGCCGTCCAGGTGGCCCTCAGCGACCCCACCACCGAGCCGCTCGACAGCGCGCTGGGAATGAAGGCCTACGGCGCCTGGAAAGGAGCGGCGAAATGAAAGCCATCGATCCCCACATCCACATGATTTCCCGCACCACGGACGATTACATGCGGATGACCATCAGCGGCATCCACACCGTGGCCGAACCCGCCTTCTGGGCCGGCTTCGACCGCGCCTCGGCGGACTGCTTCCGCGACTACTTCCACCAGCTCACCGTGGTGGAGCCCGCCCGCGCCGCCCGCTTCGGCATCAAGCACTACTGCTGGCTCGGCCTGAACTCCAAGGAGTCGGAAAATCTGACGCTGGCGGACGAGGTGCTGGCCATCATCCCGGAATTCATCGACCGCCCCAACGTGCTGGGCTTCGGCGAGATCGGCCTCAACAAGAACTCGAAGAACGAGATGGCGGTGCTGGAACGGCAACTGGCCATGGCGGCGGCGCGCAACGACCTGGTGCTGGTCCACACGCCCCACCTGGAGGACAAGCTCAAGGGCACGCGCATGATCATGGACATGATCCGCAACGAGCCCCGCCTGGACCCGTCCCGGGTGCTCATCGACCACGCCGAGGAACACACCATCGCCGAGATCAAGGATCGCGGTTTCTGGTTCGGCATGACCCTCTACCCCAACTCCAAGGGCAGCCCGGAGCGGGCCATCGACGCTGTCGAGATCTACGGCAGCGAGCGCCTGTGCATCAACTCCTCCGGCGACTGGAGCGTCAGCGACCCCCTGTCCATCCTGAAATGTGCCAACGAGATGCGCCGGCGCGGCAATGGGGAAGCCGCCGTCAACCAGGTGTTCTACGAGAATCCCAAGAGCTTCATGGGCCAGTGCCCGAAGTTCGTGGCGAATTGATCCCGGCATCCGAAAGGAGCTTTCTCCCCCTCCCGGCCTCCCCCGCAAGCGGGGGAGGGGTAGGGCGGAACCGCAATGCGCACAGGTTTGCCCCCTCCCCGTTTACGGGGAGGGCGGGGGTGGGGAGGGTTTCCCTGCTTGGATATCTCGCAAGCCATCGAATCCCCTTCACTTCTGCGCATGCCCTGGAAAAGGAATAGGCGGTCGGCATGATCACCTACTGCACCAACATCCACCCAGGCGAAAGCTGGGGAGAGGTATTCGCCGCCCTGCGGCAACACATCCCGGTGGTGAAGGCCGCCTTCAGCCCCGATGCCGCCTTCCCCATCGGCCTGCGCCTGGCGGAGCGGGCGGCGCGGGAGCTGGACGCGGCGCGCAATCGGGAATTCACCGACTGGCTGCGGGCCAACGACTGCTTCGTGCCCACCCTCAATGGTTTCCCCTACGGCGCCTTCCACGGCGGGCGGGTCAAGGAAAACGTCTACCTGCCCGACTGGCGCGCCCCCGAGCGGGCCGCCTACACCCTGCGCCTGACGGACCTGCTGGCCGGCTGGCTGCCGGAAGGCATGGCGGGTTCCATCTCCAGCGTGCCCCTGGGCTTCAAGGGCGTGGTCGGCTGGGATGATCTGCCGGCTTTCCGCGTCCAGTTGGAGAGCGTGTTGCGCCACCTGGCCGAAATACATGATCGCCAGGGAAGAAAGATCCTCCTGGCCCTGGAGCCGGAGCCGGGCTGCCTGTTGGAAACCACCGACGAGGCCTGCCGCTTTTTCGCCGAACTGGATTTGTCGGAGGAATTGACAGCTTTTCTGGGCCTTTGCTACGACGCCTGCCACCAGGCGGTGGAGTTCGAGGATCCGGCGGATTCCCTGCGCCGGCTCGAGCAGGCCGGCATCCCCATCGCCAAGGTGCAGGTGTCCTCGGCCCTGAGGGTGGCGGGGGAGGGCAGGGCGCACCTGCGCCGCTTCGACGAGCCCTGCTACCTGCACCAGGTGGTGGTGCGCAACCGGGACGGCAACCTGGACCGTTACGCCGACCTGGGCCAGGCGCTGGCGCGGGAAGAGATTGGCGGGGGGGTGGGCGAGGAATGGCGCTGCCATTTCCACGTCCCCATCTTCCTCGCCGGCACCCCGGACCACGGCACCACCCAATCCTTCCTGATCGACCTGCTGCCCCTGCTGCCCGCCGATATCCTGCTGGAAGTGGAAACCTACACCTGGGACGTGCTGCCGCCGGAGCTGCGCCTGGATTCGGTGACCGACTCCATCGTGCGCGAGCTGGAATGGCTTGCCGCTATTCGCGGAACGTCTCTCTCCCTCCCAGCCTCCCCCGTTTGCGGGGGAGGGGAGCACCTCCTCCCCGCGGGCGGGGAGCACACTGAAGGACATCAAGGCAGAGGTTGGGAGGGCAGTGGCCTTTCCTTCGTCACACCCGGCAAGGGCCAACGCCGTGCATAGAACCGTCGTCCTCAATGTCGTCGGCCTTACCCGGGACCTGCTGAGCCGGGGTCACACCCCACGACTCTCGGCCCTGTTGCCGGACAGCGTCCCCATCCACACCGTCACCCCGGCCGTGACCTGCTCCGCGCAGGCCACCTACCTGACCGGGCGCCTGCCCACCGACCACGGCATCGTCGGCAACGGCTGGTACTTCCGCGACCTGGGGGAGGTGCTGTTCTGGCGCCAGTCCAACGCCCTGATCCAGGGCGACAAGATCTGGCACGAGGCGCGCCGCCGGGATCCTTCCTGCGCCGTGGCCAACACCTTCTGGTGGTACGCCATGAACACCGACGCCGACATCACCGTGACGCCGCGCCCCCTCTACCTGGCCGACGGCCGCAAGCTGCCGGACTGCTACAGCCAGCCGCCGCAGTTGCGCGAGCGCTTCAACCGGGATTTCGGCCAGTTCCCCCTGTTCCAGTTCTGGGGCCCGGCCACCTCCATCGCCTCCAGCGAGTGGATCGGGCGGGCAGCCATGGCCATCGAGGACGAATACCGGCCCGGCCTGCAACTGGTTTACCTGCCCCACCTGGACTACGGCCTGCAGAAGCTCGGCCCCGGAGGCGACATCGCCCGCGACCTGGCCGAGATCGACGCCCTCTGCGGTCGCCTGCTGGATCATTTCCGGGAGCGGGGCTGCCGCGTGGTGGTGCTGTCCGAATACGGCATCACCCCGGTCAGCCGTCCCCTCCACCCCAACCGCATCCTGCGCCAGGCCGGCTTCCTGTCCCTCAAGGAGGATCTGGGGCGGGAGTATCTCGACCCTACGGCCAGCCGCGCCTTCGCCGTGGCCGACCACCAGGTCTGCCATGTCTACGTCAGGAACCCGTCCGACCTGCCGGCGGTGCGCGCCCTGTTCGCCGCGGTTCCCGGCGTGGAGCGTGTGCTGGACGTCGACGGCAAGCGCGAGTTCGGTCTGGACCACGAGCGCTCCGGCGAGCTGGTGCTGGTGTCGGGGTCCGACGCCTGGTTCACCTACTACTGGTGGCTGGACGACGACAAGGCCCCCGACTACGCCCGCACCGTCAACATCCACGCCAAGCCCGGCTACGACCCCTGCGAACTGTTCCTGGACCCGGCCATCACCCTGCCAAAGCTGAAGATCGCCACCTTCCTGCTGAAGAAGAAGCTTGGCTTCCGCGCCCTCATGGAGGTGGTGCCCCTGGACGCCAGCCTGGTGAAGGGCTCCCACGGCCGCGTTACCGACGACCCGGTGGCGGGGCCGCTGCTCATGAGCACCGCCCCACACCTGATCGAGGCCGACACCCTGGCCGCCACGGACGTGCGAGACCTCCTGCTGCGCCACCTGTTCGCCGACTGAGCCATGTCCTTGCTGGTAAAGGCCGCTTCAGTCCCCTTCTCGGCCTCTGCCCGCGGGGGAGGCGATGCCCCCCTCCCCGTTCACGGGGAGGGCAGGGGTGGGGAGCGCCTTTCCCAGGATCCATCTTGGAGTGCGAAGCAAGTATGAATACCCTCAAGCCCTGGCTGGACCTCTGTCGCGTCAGCAACCTGCCCACGGTGTGGACCAACGTGCTGGCCGCCGGCTTGCTGGCCACCGGCCAGTTCCAGCCCGGCCCGTACTTGCTCCTGGCCCTGGCCCTGTCCTGCTTCTACCTGGCGGGCATGAGTTTCAACGACTTGTGTGACCTGGAGCATGATCGCCGGCATCGCCCCGGCCGGCCCCTGCCGTCCGGCCGGGTGTCGGTGGGCGGCGCCCGCGCGCTCACCCTGGCCCTGTTCGCGGCCGGCCTGGGCTTGCTCGCCCTGGCCCCCGATCCCCTGGGCCTCGCGGCGGGGTTGCTGCTGATCCTGGCCATCGTCGCCTACGACCTGCGCCACAAGGGCAACCCCCTGAGCGTGCTGATCATGGCCGCCTGCCGCCTGCTGGTGTTCGTCGTGGTCGCCCTGGCCCTTACCGGCGGCGTCCCGCCCCTGGTATGGCTCGCCGGCGCCCTCCAATTCGCCTGGGTGGTGCTGGTCAGCCTGACGGCCCGCCACGAGAACCGACGCTCCACGCCCTGGCCCTTTCCCGTCATCCCCGCCATGCTGGCCGCCATCTCCCTGGTGGACGGCCTGGTCATGGCCGGCCTGGTCGCTCTCCCCTGGCTGGCCGCCGGCGTGGCCGGCGCCGCCCTGACCTGGGCCGGCCAGCGCTACGTGCGGGGTGATTGATCCCGGCGGTCCGCCGCGGGTGATTTGACCCTAGGGGTACCCCCGGGGGCGTGAATTTCCTTCACCCTGGGAAAGAGTGTGATGCTCGACACTAGCGATCCGCGCTCCCCGTCTGGTCAAGCTGGACTCCCGCCCCAAGGCATGCAGCAGTTCTGTCGGTATTTTTTACATTGCCTTGTGAATGGCATCCGAAGAATAGGCAACAAATTGAATATAAAAGAAAAAATGAACTGGCCCGATAATTGCTAAAGAACGTGCATTAGGCCATATGATCGGCCTAGTTAAATTGATCAATTCGGGTATTGGTCGCTTGAAAGCGAGACAGGCATGACAGGACTCAAGCATCAATCCAGGTTCGGGGCGACGGCCTCATTTCAGAAATTGGAAGGAATCACCATGAAACGTAATTTGTTGAAAGTGGCATGCGGCTCGGCCCTGATGGCCATGGCCGCCGGTGCCCAGGCCGTCACCCCGTTCCAGACGGACGTGGCCACGTCCATCGATCGCGGCCTGACCTGGCTGGCCAATAACGCCGCCTACGGCCCCAGTCCCGCCAGTTGCGGTGGTGACAGCGAAAACTCCCGCGCCCGCGGCCTGGCCGTGCTGGCCCTGCTGGAGAAGCGCCCCAGCGGTAACCCCGCCGACCCGCCCCAGGGCTACACCGGCGCCAACGCCACCGACCAGTCGCGCATGCGCAACGCCGTGGCCTGCATGCTGGATCTTGTCAACAGCACCAGTTTCTACGCCTACCGGGACGGCAACTACCTGATGGCCCTGTCCCTGTATCTGCGCAGCGGCGGCCCCGACAAGGCCGCCCTGGTGACCTCCGGCGAGATCCCCGCCGCCTCCCAGGCCAACTATGACGACCTGATCACCGCCATCAACCGTCTGGTTGATCGCACCCTTACGACCCAGGCGCGTGTGGCCAACGGCTACGCCGAAAGTGGCTACGACGTCCAGAACCGGGCGCACCCCTACTTCGGCATGTGGGGTTACACCGGCGCCGGTGGCGACTCTTCCACCACCCAGTTCGCGGTGGCCGGCCTGGCCTCCGCCAAGTCCGTCTACTCCGATGCCACCTGGGGCGACCCTGGCAACCGCCTTAACGGCGTCGCCAACGACGGCATTGGCGGCATCAACGGGGCGCTGACCCGCGCGCGCCAGCACTACACCCAGTGGGGCTCCACCGCCGGCTCCGACAATGGTAGCTGTGACCGCATCGAGGAAAATGAAGCGGGCCACGGCTACTACTACAACTACAACCCCAGCCTGCAGCAGACCGCTTCCGGCACCTGGGTGCAGGTGATGGGTGGCGCCACGGTCAACGACGCCTCGGTGCAGGCCTATCTGCGCTGGCTGCGCAATCACTACCGCCATACCGACCTGGACAGCATGGGCAACTCCTGGCCCAGCTACAGCTACTGGTACTACCTGTGGAGTTCCTTCAAGGCCATGGAATTGATCAAGGCCTCCGGCATCGCCCCGGCTCCCGGCAACATCGGCCCGGACGACATGGGCATGCTGGCCGCGACGACCGACCCGAACCCCGCCGACGCCCTTGCCGGCACATGTTTCTCGGGTGCAACCGAATACCGCCAACTCCACCTGGATCCGGATGCCTTGCCCCGCGTGGCCAGCTTCGGCGCCGGTGGCAATGGCTTCTACGGTGACGATGAAAAGGACCAGTACTTCGACTACGCCTACAAGATCCTGGGCTACCAGTGCTATGACGGCAGCGCCCCCATCGCCGGAACGGACGGGCGCTACGGGTGCAATAGCGCGCCGAGCAACTGGAATACCATCTCCAGCCAGGCCTACGCCCTGCTGGTGCTGCAGCGCGCCACCGGCGGCGCCTGCGTGGACTCCGACGGCGATGGCGTGTGCGACGAGGATGACAACTGCGTGACCACCCCCAACCCCAACCAGGAAGACAAGGACGGCGATGGCGTGGGCGATGCCTGCGACAACTGCGCGAGCACGGCCAACCCGAACCAGGCGGACCAGAACCAGAACGGTATCGGCGACGCCTGCGAGGGCAAGTGCGACGTGGACAAGGACGGTGACATCGACAAGGTCGACCTGGCCGCGATCAGCAAGAACCGTGGCAAGCCGGCCGCCTCTCTGGACCAGGCCTTCGACGCCAATGGTGACAACCTGATCACTCCCGCCGACGTCAAGGCCTGCATTCCCCAGTGCACCCGGGCGAGCTGCGCCACCCAGTAAGCGAGTCATCCCCCCCGGCCCGGCCGGGGGGCAAAGATTGGAAACTTGAAAAGGAGCATGCATCATGAAAAAGACCCTGCTAACCCTGGCCCTGGCGCTGGCCGCCGGCGGCGCCCAGGCCATCTCGATGACCGAGTTGCTGGATGACGGCAGCATCACCGTCGGCGACAAGCTGTTCAGCAACTGGTCCGAGGTTTATTTTGATTCTTCCGATCCGGCCCGCACAGTGGATACCGACAACATCGAAGTCGTGGGCATCGACGATGGTGGCGACTACGGCCTGCGCTTCGGCATCTCGAATGGCGAATTCAACGTGACCGGTGACGGTCTGTATGCCTACCTGGATTACTCGTTCGGCTTCAGCGTGACCGTGCTCAATCCCAATCTGCGCATCAAGGACAATTCGCTGAAGTTGCTTCAAGGCACTATTCAGGCCACTGGCGACAACGGTTTCTACATCCTGGAGAACATCGGGACTGAAGCCGAGGGGGACGACCTCGGGACGAAGGAGGTTGAATTCAGCTGGCTGGATGTATCCCTGGGCGGGTCGGGCTTGATCGAAGAACTGTCCGACAGCGCCGAGTTCCTACCGCAAAGCGAGATCTGGGTGACCAAGAACATCCTGGTCTGGGCCACTGGCCAGGCGGAAACGGCAAGCCTCCAGGGCTTCGAGCAGCGCTTCTCCCAGACCGGCGTGCCCGAGCCCTCCATCCTCGGCCTGCTGGGCCTGGGTCTGGCCGGACTGGGCTTCGCCCGGATGCGCCGCAAGGCCTGATCTGTTCCCGGCCAAAGACACAACCCCGCTTCGGCGGGGTTTTTTTCGTCCTGTTCTTTTGCCTCGGGCACCGCATGATTCATGCGCCGCCCACTTATAAGGGGACCAGGTTGTCGAGAAATTTTACAGTCCGCGCCTGAATATATCCCCTGTCAATGCAAGATATTGATTATTTGAAGGAAAATTATCAGGCTCATTTTTTGCTTGCATTAAAAGCATGCAGGCATCCACGAATGTCAGGCAGACGAAGGTGAAATGGCGTGAAACTCCAGGCCGTTGGTGATTCGGGTTCGCTCATCGCCGGGGTCGGGAGGCGGTTGCTGAACACGAAGCTATGTCGAAGAAAACACAGGTTTATCCATTCCCCGGGACGAAGACCCCGGTTCGATAATCGGAAGGAGCAATCATGAAACAACGTTTGATCAGCGCCGTATGCGGCGTGCTTCTGATGGCCGCGGGGGTGAACGCCCAAGCCATCACCAACTTCAAGTCGGACGTCAACAACGCCATCGACGCGGGCCTGAACTACGCCATTTCGGCGAACTGGTTCACCGACGGCAACAACGCGACCGGCCTGTTGCTGCTGGCGCTACTGGAGAAGCGCCCCGACCTTGGCGGCTATGCCGGTCTGACCGCGGCCGAAAAGCTCAAGGCTGACGCGGCGGCCAACATCCTGATCACCTCCGGCAACTTCGCGGCTCGCGCCGGTCAGTATTCCTACACCGACGGCCAGGTTCTCATGGCGCTGTCCGTCTATTCCAATACCGGCGGACCCGACAATCCCAACGGTTCCGTGAACAACGTGCGCTGGGCCATCGACCGCGTCGTCGACCGCCTGGTGACCAACCAGACGAGCTCCGGCACTTGCTCGGGATATTGGGGCTACAGCGGCGGCGGATGCGACTCCTCCACCACCCAGTTCGCCGCGGCCGGCCTTTCCGCCGCCAAGAATTTCTACACCAACAAGGGGGATCCGGGCGGGCGCCTGGCCGGCATCACGACGGCACTGGACCGTACCGCCGCTGGATACACGGCCAACGCCAAGAATGGCCCCGTCAACGCGCAATTCAGCGACTGCGGCGCTCAGGGCTGCAAAGGGCATGGTTATCAAGTCAGCTACGCCACGCCGACTTACCAGCAGACGGCGTCGGGTACCTGGGGGCAGTTGCTGGGCACCGGCAACAATCTGAACAGCAACGGTATCCAGTCCTACCTGCGCTGGCTGATGAACGCCTACAACTACGAAAATAATCCGAGCTACAACGACGGTTTCCCACAGTTTTACATGTACTACATGTGGTCATCGGCCAAAGCCTACGCCCTGCTGGAAACCTCCGGTCTGTTACCGGGCGCCGGCAACATCGACACGTCCGACCTGGGCACCATGGCCGCCAACGGTACCCGCCTGGTGCGCCGCAACCCCGCGACCGATGTCCGACCGGCCGTGCGCGGGGCCGACGGTGCCGGCCCCTGCGCGGCGCCGAACGACGGCTTCTACTGCGAAACGCCGCAGAACTGGTACTACGACTATGCCTACACCCTCATGAACCGGCAGCTGGCCAACGGCTCCTTCCCCAACCCGAACGGCAGCTGGGGGGCGGCGGGCGCGACCCAGGCTGACCACGCCTACGCCATCCTGGTGCTGGTGCGTTCCGTCGGCGGTGCCTGCGTCGATACCGATGGGGACGGCATCTGCGACTCGGACGACAACTGCGTGAACACGTCTAACGCCAACCAGGCTGATGCGGATGGCGACGGCGTGGGCGATGTCTGCGACAACTGCAAGAACACGGCCAACCCGGGCCAGGAAGACCAGAACCAGAACGGTATTGGTGACGCCTGCGAAGGCAAGTGCGACGTGGACAAGGATGGCGACATCGACAAGGTCGACACCTCCATGATCAGCAAGGCCCGCGGCAAGAAGGTGCCGCCGCTGGATCAAGCCTACGACGCCAATGGTGACGGCGTGGTCAGTCCCGCCGACGTCAAGGCCTGCATCCCGCTGTGCACCCTGCCGAACTGCGCGGTCCCGGTTAACCCCGTTCCGTAACCCTTGATGCCCCCCGGCCCGGCCGGGGGGGGCAAAGATTTGCAACCTGATTAGGAGCATCCACATGAAGAAGACCTTGCTTACCCTGGCCCTCGCGCTGGCCGCCGGTGGCGCCCAGGCCGTTCCCCTGTCCGACCTGCTGGGCGGGCAGACCATCCAGGCCGGCGACAAGAAGTTCGACCAATGGGCATTCGTGTTCAGCGGTGAATCCGACGCGGCTTTCGCGGTG
>WBZL01002394.1_pt1 | contig 18326 bp, 18 predicted proteins | sample 5204291 | NCBI WGS metagenome assembly WBZL01 (sample SAMN12344345, study PRJNA552823) | activated sludge metagenome | biome: Activated sludge suspended growth; feature: Nitrification reactor; material: Wastewater; isolation source: activated sludge from nitrification reactor of wastewater...
CGGCAGCAGGTAGTCGGTCTTGCGATCGGTGACGATGAAATGGGACATGCCGGACCTCCGTTCCTGGAACGGCTATGATTGTAGCATATTCAGCGGGCGGCAAGGGTAAAGTCCGACAGGCTGCTAGCGTTCTTACCTCAGTTCGTCGATCCTGCGTCGAATCATCCGCTCGCTCACCTGCTGCTTCTCAGCGCGATCTTCATGGCAATGACCTTCGTGGTCTTTGTGGTCTATGGCTTTCTGGCGCACGGGTTTCGGCGCTTCGTCATCGAGTCGGTCTGCGTTCAGAGCGCGTTGCGCTACGGGTTTGCGGCCGCCTTTGCTGCGCTCGGTGTACGGCTGGCAGCGAGCGAACGGTGACGGCTAAGCTCCACCTGACGTTCGCCAGCCGGCTTCGCCGGCTGGCGAACGTCAGGTGAGTTCAAACGTTGGGCGTCATAGTGCCTGTTCGTGCCGCGCGCAAAGCCCGGGAGCGTGCTCTGTTGGAAGGCTTCTTGGGGAAGGTTTTAGGGGACAGGCCACGGTTTCCGAAAAAGGACCAACTTCATGAAGCGCAAAGTCTACGTTGAGACCTCCGTCATTAGCTACCTGACCGCACGCCCCAGCAAGACCATTATGGGCGCTGCCCATCAGCAAATAAAGCTGGCTTGGTGGGAGCTACGCTCGGACTATGAACTTTTCGTTTCTCAATCTGTTTGGCAAGAGTGCGCCGCTGGCGATCCGGTGGCTGCGGAGAAAAATCTTGCGGCACTTGAGGGGATACCCGTCCTCGCGGTAACGCAAGACATGATTCGCTTGGCCGGATCGCTTATCGAGCAAGCAAGCCATCATTCCTGCCAGGGCAATGGAGGATGCGCTCCATATTGTTGTTTCGACACTGCATCACGTTGATTTCCTTCTGACCTGGAATTGCCGTCACATTGCCAGTCCAGTGATTCAGGGAAAGTTCGCCGTGTATCTTGAACAGTTCGAATTGTTCTTCCCGATCATATGCACCCCCGAGGAACTTCTTGGAGGAAGTGACAATGACTCACGAAATCATGATGGAAGCCCATGGCATCAAGGATGCGATTGGCGGCAAGTATGGCAATAATCTGGACGCACTGTTCAAAGAGATACAACGTGGCGAGGCCAAACTGAAGGCGGCCGGCGTCCTGATTTTGCCTCCCCCCGCCAATCCAACCAATTTGCCCAACACTGCATTGCAACGGACTCGCTTCGCTCACCGCTGAATTTGGACGCAAGGGCTTCCCCGATTTTCAAGTGCGCGTGATGTTTGTTTAGTTCATCATTTTTCCTGACCTGATTTCATTTTCACGGCGTTCGTTGTGCGAGAAGGTGAAGGACTTCGAAACTACAAACGGTCACGTTCGGCGCAATGCCGGGACCCTGATGAAAGACTCGCGCCGGGGCCTCGATCGTTAGTCGGGAAGTACTTCTTCCCCTTGAGCTAATCAGGCTCTCCCGGCCGCCAGATATTCTTATGGTATAGTTGGGTCATCCCCACGCAGCCCGAGCAGCCCGATGAAGCCGAAGATCTCCTCCCCAGCCGAGTGTGAGCGTAAGAAGCGGATCACGCGACGTGAGCGCTTTCTGGCGGAGGATTGAGTCCGGAAACTGCTGTACATTGGGTGGAGCAGGTAGCCACCGCTCCGGTTCAATAGAATGACTTTGTCCATGCGTTCATCAACCGAAGGGGGAAGCGAGGGCTGGCTATGATGTTAGGGTAGGAAAGGACTGGTTGCCAGGGCTGTTGAGCGGACGGGACGAGCTGGCGAGGCTGGTGGAGGCGGTGCTGAATCCGATACTGGAGGCGCAGCTGACGGAGGCGTTGGGCGCGGAACGGCACGAAGGACGGAAGAGCGGGCGGGGTACCACAATGAAACGCGTGCGCGCACGCTTGACACGTGCGTTGGGCCGGTGACGCTGCAGGTGCCGCAAACTCGGGATGGCAGCTTATCGACGGAGATTTTTTGACGCTCTCAGAGGAGTGAGCAGGCGTTCGTGCTGGCGCGGATGGCAATGGTCGTACAGAGCGTGTCGACACGCCAGGTCACGGCGATCACCGAGGAACTGTGCGGGGCGAGCTTTTCCAAATCGACGGTGAGCGCGCTGTGCGCTGGACTGGATGCGCGCGTCAGGTCGTTCAATGAGCGACGACTGGATTCAGAGTATCCCTTCATTCTTGTCGATGCGCTGTTTATCCGGAGTTGGCAGGATGATCGCGTTCTGATGCGTGCGGCGCAGGTCTCAGCGGATTGCGCAGCGATGGCAAGCGCGAGATTCTCGGCGTTCGGCTGGGCGACAGCTTTGCCGCCTGGGGCGAGACCTTCCACTGGCGGAAAGGTCGCGGACTCCAGGGCGTTGCGTTGATCGTCTCGGATCAGCAGGGCGGCCTGCGCGAAGCGGTAGGCCAGCATTTCCAGGATGCCGCCTGGCAGCGCTGCCTGAGAAATACCGGCGCCGGCTACGCACAACCAACCTGCAGGAACGGCTCAACGAGGAGATACGCCGACGCGAGCGCGTCATCCGCATCTTCCCGAACGACGAATCCGCGCTGCGCTTGATCGGCGCCTTATGGGCCGAGCAGAATGAAGTGTGGCAGGAACGGAAGTATCCCGACATGGATGAATTGACTGGGTGAGCGGCGGCACGGGCCGTCAGCCGGCGATGACCACAGCGCCGCTGTCATCGCCGGCTGAAAACGATTTGTCATTGATCGAACCGAGGGAAATTGACAGCAATTTTCGGACTTGAGTTGGGATGAAACACCGGAGGATATACATGCTGTTTGAATCAGGAGTGAGCTTTATATTATGGCCAATCAAATCGCTGCAGCCGATGCGCCACCAGCCGGCGCGCGGCTAAGCCCGTTCATTAGAGTGCGTCCCCATGCTTCCTGACATCTACTGGATTTCTAGAGTCAGACCGGCCCGCTTGGCGATGATGCCGCGTCCCCGATCAGGAGATTGGTTAGCTGATGAAGTCGCGGGCTGGAGTCTTGTTGATATTGGAACCGTTGTTTCGCTGCTTGAGCCGAAAGAGGTGCGTGAGTTGGGCCTTTCTGACGAGAGAGCCCTATGCCAAGAGAAAGGAATAGAGTTCTTGTCCTTCGCGCTACCGGATCGCGGGACTCCGAAGTCCGTTCGAGAGACCGCCGCTTTCGTTGAGGGTCTACTTTCTCGCCTTCGCGGCGGGACCGCTGTCGCAATTCATTGTCGGGCCGGTATTGGCCGATCTGGCCTAATTTGTGGTTGTGTCCTTCTTGGCCTGGGCGTGCCACCCGTTGAAGTGTTTCCCGCTCTGACACAAGCTCGTGGTGTGCCCGTGCCGGACACTCCTGGCCAGGCTGCATGGCTGGACGCATATTTTCGTGAACGTAGCCATGCGCCAACTCGGTCAACCGGACCGCCCGCAAGCTTCTCTTGCGAATTCCCTCCGCGCTTCGCGCTTAGGCGGCCGCTTACCTTCAACGTTAAACATCGGAATCATCCCATGCGCGGCCATTGCCTATGTGGACAAGTCGAGTTTGAAATCGATGGAGAGCATCTCAGGCTCTACCAATGCCATTGCTCACTTTGCAGAAGGCAGGGTGGTTCGCTATCCAATGCAGCCACCATCATTCCGAATGGAAAATTCCGGTGGCTTCGTGGCGCTGAGCTCATCTCATCGTGGCAGAAAGAATCAGGGTTCCGGTCTGATTTTTGTTCCACCTGCGGCTCTCCGGTGCCCAACCCACTCAGGAATCTGCCGTACTTCTGGGTTCCTGCTGGACTACTTGAAAGCAACGGTGGTCTGGAGGTCGTTGCCCATCTATGTGTGGCTTCCAAAGCCTCATGGGACTCCACCCCTCTTCATGGGCCTTGTTATGACGAGTTGCCAAATCTTTCTGAGTTCATCGCGCTTCTACAGGCACCGGATGCCTCTTAAGTCACTCCTTTTAAGTGCCAATTTGCTGAATAGCAAGCGCAGGGAGGTGGCTTGGCAATTTCGGACAGCAGGACAGGGCAATCGCTTACGCAAATGTCTTCGACATATGAGAAAAATGAGTCGGGCGCCCGTGGTCTTTCGGTGGCAGAAGTCCGACATGGGAGTCGCCTGATGTGTATATGTGTTCGCCGAACGATCTGGTAGTACGGGCGTTGGTGCGGCTGGGTTTCGATAAGATGCGCTAATCTGGAGGTCAAGTCATCATGCGCCATGACTCCAAAGGCTGCGTCGTCCCCATGCTGGAGCAAGACGGTCGGCCATTGCCTGTCGTGGGAGAACTGGTGATTCTTGCATGACCCCACTGGCAGAGCCGCTGCGTGAGGTGGGTATTGATCGCCCGACAGGCCGGACTGACCGGACACAGCTAGGAGTCATTCGCACAGCCGATCAGTTTCCGGTTCAGCCGTTCCACGATAAACTCGGCCTCCAGTAAGGTTCGGCGGCGGTCGGTTTCCCCGGATGATGCCGCATTCTCGCCAGTCGACCGCGTTCCGCATCGCAAACAGCTGCAGAATCGTGGTTTCAGGACAGGCACGAAGTCGGCGAAACAGGCTCAATGAGTTATCCGTAAGGGTATGATTTGAGCTTCCTGATCATGGAAGGACTGCAAAACATCACATGACCACCGTCACTGACATTAATACGCCGGCCGCGTCCGGCCTGATCCACATCGATGCCCTCCTGGATAGCAGCCCCGGCTGGAACTGGGTGACTCCCGCTCGCAATACGCTCTTCTATACCTTCGCGCTGAACGACGGCAACAGCCGCGACATCGGCAGCACGATCAGCGCCGCACCGGTGGCCTTCAATGCCACGCAACAGGCCGCCGCGGTGCAGGCTCTCAACCGGCTGACACAAATCACCGGCATCACCTTCGTGGCCACCGCCGACGGCGCTGTGGCCGATCTCCATTTCGCTGCCGCCGACATCATCACCAGCAGCAGCACCGCGGGCATCTGCTCAACGCGCCGCCACTACTCGTTCGACGACGACAACACGATCATCACGTACACGGCGGACGCCTACATCTACCTTGACAATGCCGACTTCGCAGCCAGCAACCTCGCCCCCACTGCCGGCTCGGCCGGCTACGAGGTGCTCCTGCACGAACTGGGCCATGCGCTGGGGTTGAAGCACCCCTTTTCGGGCAGCGCGCAGCTGAGCGAGGCCAACGACCACACGGCGAACACGCTGATGTCCTATAACCATGCAGGCGGACCCTATAGCGACTATTCGCCCTACGACATTGCGGCGCTGATGTTTCTCTATGGGGGTGACGGCCTGGGCAACGCGCTCGGCCAGGGCAGCCAAGGACAGTATCTGGTGGGCACGCTCGGTACCGATACCCTGACCGGAAGCAGTGGCAACGACGTGCTCGAGGGCCTGGCCGGCGACGATCAGTTGAGCGGTGGCGGCGGTCAGGACACCGCCCATTACGACGGTCCTGCCGGACACTATGCGGTAGCCATGACGGACGATCACTGGTCGGTCAGCGACACTTCCGGCAAAGATGGCCACGATTTCCTGTACGGTATCGAGCGCCTGCATTTTGCCGACCGCCACCTGGCGATCGACATCAACGGCCATGCCGGCACTACTGCCAAGGTATTGGGGGCCGTATTCGGCGCAGCCGCGGTCGACAATCCTGCCTATGTCGGCATCGGGCTGGGTCTGCTCGATGGCGGCATGTCCTACCAAAGCCTGATGCAACTTGCGCTGGATGCCCGGCTCGGCGCCGGCGCCAGCCACCAGGCGGTGGTGACCCTGCTATACACCAACGTGATCGGCAGCGCGCCCTCGCCCGACACGCTGGCCTTCTTCACCAGTCTGCTCGACAGTGGCGCATATACGCCGGCCAGCCTGGGCGTGCTGGCCGCCGACACTGCGCAGAACGCGGCCAACATAGATCTCGTCGGTCTATCCGAAGCCGGCATCGGTTTTATCTGATTTTATCGAGAACCGATCAGGGCGCATATTGGGCATACTGGTCGAGGTAATCGTGCACTGCCAGCGTGCCGAGTTGGTACACGTCGCGTGAGGACTCTTCGATGCGGCCTTGCTGTGCCGGTGAGAACCGACGCGCCAGATGGGCCCGGAATTTCTCGACCAGTACGGGAATACCTTCGGCGCGGCGTCGACAGTGCCCCAGCGGATATTCGGAGACCAGTTCCGCGGTCCGGCTACCGTCGGCGAACACGACTTGCACGGCATTGGCGATCGAGCGCTTGGACGGGTCCAGGTAGTCCGCCGAAAACCTGGGTTCTTCGCGGACCTCGATCTTCGCACGCAGGTCGTCGATACGCGGGTCGGAGGCAGCCGCATCCTCGTAGTCTTCGCTAGTCAGCCGTCCCTTGATCAGCGCGACAGCGACCATGTATTGCAGACAGTGGTCGCGGTCGGCGGGATTGAAGAGCGGCCCCTGCTTGTCGATGATGCGCAACGCCGATTCATGGGTGCGAATCAGTACCCTGGCAATCCCGTCGATCCGTCCACGCACCTGCGAATGCAGTTCCACCGCACACTCGACCGCCGTCTGAGCGTGGAACTCGGCCGGGAAACTGATCTTGAACAACACATTCTCGATCACGTAGCTGCCATACCGACGCGACAGGCGGAACGGCTGTCCCTTGAACAGAACCTCATAAAATCCCCAGGTCGGGGCAGTCAACACCGACGGGTAACCCATTTCGCCCTTGCACGACATGAGCGCCAGCAATACGCCACGCGCGGTGGCATCGCCCGCCGCCCAGGATTTTCGGGAACCGGTGTTCGGCGCGTGCCGATAAGTGCGCAGCGGTTGACCATCGACAAAGGCCTGCGAAACGGCATTGATGATCTGCTCTCGTTCGCCGCCCATCAGCCAGGTGCATACCGCAGCAGTCGCCAACTTGACCAGCAGTACGTGGTCCAGCCCGACACGATTGAAACTGTTTTCGAGTGATAGCACCCCCTGGATCTCATAGGCCTTGATCATCGCTTCCAGGACCTGGCGCATCAGCAGCGGCGCCTGCCCGCTGGCGACGCGAGTCCGCGACAGCCAGTCGGCAGTCGCGAGAATTCCCCCGAGATTATCCGAGGGATGCCCCCATTCGGCGGCCAGCCAGGTGTCGTTGAAGTCCAGCCAGCGAATCAGGGTACCGATGTTGAAGGCCGCCTGCACCGGGTCGAGTTGAAATGCGGTGCCGGGAACCCGGGCACCGGCGGGGACGATGGTGCCTGGGACGACCGGCCCGAGCAGTTTGCTGCAGGCCGGGTAGGCAAGCGCTTCGAGACCGCAACCCAGCGCGTCGATCAGGCAATAGCGCGCTGTTTCAACGGCCGCTCTCGACTCGATCCTGAAGTCGAGAAGGTAGTCGGCAATATCGACCAGTACCTGGTCCGGTGCGGGACGTGTGGCGGGAATGCGTGTGCTCATGTCTGTATTCTCTTGTTGCGGAGCAACTGCCCCGCGGAATGTTCAACATCGTTCTGACAGAGAGACAAACTTCTGCTCCTCCGGTCCGATGTAGTTGGCCCAGGGGCGGATGATTCTTCCATCGATGCGTTGCTCGATGACGTGCGCTGCCCAGCCGCTGGTGCGGGCAATGACAAACAGCGGGGTAAACATCGGGGTGGGAACGGCCAGCATGTGATATACCACGGCCGAAAACCAATCGACATTGGGAAAAATGCGCTTTTGCTCCCACATCACGGCCTCGATTCGACTGGCGATGTCGAACAGTACCCGGTTGTCTCCCGCGATACACAATTGCTCGGCGACGGCGCGGATGACCTTGTGGCGCGGATCGGCGATGGTATACAGCGGGTGACCGAAACCGATGACGATTTCCTTGTTCTCGAGGCGGCGGTTGATGTCCTGCTCGGCGTGCTCGGCGTCGTTATAACGGCTCTGGATCTCGAAAGCGACCTCGTTTGCACCGCCGTGCAGACGGCCACTCAGCGCGCCGATGGCACCGCTGATCGCCGCATACAGGTCGGCACCGGTGCCGGTGATCGTTCGGGCAGCAAAGGTTGAGGCATTGAACTCGTGCTCGGCATAGAGCACCAGGGACTTGTCGAGGCTGCTCGCCTGCAGCGCCGTCGGGGCCTTGCCCCGCAAGAGATGGAGAAAGTGCGCAGCGATCGAGTCGTCATCGGTCTCGGTCTCGATGCGCCGTCCGTTATGCGACCAGTGATACCAGTAGAGCAGCATCGACCCGAAGCTGGCAATCAGCCGGTCGGCAATCTCACGCGCAGCACCGGGGTTATGATCCTGCGCCTCCGGCAGAATCGTGCCAAGCGCCGAACATCCGCTACGCAAGACGTCCATCGGATGCGCCGAGGCCGGCAGGCTCTCCAGCATCGGCCGCAGCATCACCGGCAATCCACGTAGCGTCTTGAGTTTTTTCTTGTACTGGTTGAGCTGGGTCAGACTCGGCAAGCGCCCGTAGAGCAGCAGATAGGCCACTTCCTCGAAAGTGGCATGCTCGGCCAGGGCAATGACATCGTAACCACGGTAATACAGATCGTTGCCAATGCGCCCCACCGCACAGATCGCCGTGTCGCCGGCAACCACACCCGACAACGCGACGGATTTCTTGACCCTGGGAAGTTCACTCTCTTTCACCTCGTATTCCCCTCCTCTTATTGACAGACCCCTCGGTTCCTGAGCGCACGCACGCTCACTTCTTGGCAATTCCCGTACCTGGCTCGTCGCTGGCATGCAGGTGTGGCGGAGGCATGAAGGCGAGTGAACAGGCGTTTTCGTGGCCTTTCAGGTATTTTGGCAACGCCACGACTTCCACTTCGGTGACCCCCACTTCAATCATCCCGAGACGTACCGCCGCCTCACGTGAGAGGTCGATCAGCCGACTGCGATGTCCCATGCGATCATTGATCCTGACCACCACGCAACGCGCTGACAAGACACGGCGAACGGCCACCAGCGTGCCCATGGGAAAGCGATTGCTTGCTGCGGAAATGGTCTGGTGATCAAAATGCTCGCCGGAAGCCGTCTTGCGCCCGCTAAAAGCGGTACCGTAAAAGCTGGCTCGTCCGCTCAGGATCGGTGACGTATCGGGCCATTCACCCGGCGAACCCAGGACTGGAAAGGAATCTCCGAAAGAAAATCCAGAAAGAAGCAAAGCCAGCACTGCAAAAACAAGTTTCAAAGAATCTGACTCCTCAAGGTGGCCGCAAGAGCCAGAACGATTGTAGGCCAGACCGGTCGACAAGCATCATCACTGCCTGCGCGCTGATCAAGAGAACGCTTACAATTCCGACTCTTCCTGCAAGGTGTCGCATGGTGACTCCCCAGTGGCAATTGGCAAAGCGGCAGCTTTTCCAACGTAAGCATATCCTGCGCGTCGGCACGCGCACAAGTCGCCCGTCCATCAGGCTGGTGCCCGCGCGATCGCCACGCGCATCCGGCGCATGCGGAATCGATCGACCGGGCTTATCGACCGCATGAATACGCACGCTATTCCCGACTGGTTGCGACGGCTGTTGATGCGCAGCGTGGCACATCGCTACTATTCGCTGGTGGTAACGGCGATCGCCTTCTCATCGACCATGACCTTCACCTTTCCTTTCGTCGCCGTGTTGATCCCGGCGGTCCTGCTATCGCCCAGGCGCTGGCGCACGCTCGGCCTGCTCTGCGGCATCGCGAGTGGCTTTGGCGCCGCCGCGCTGGTCGAGATCTTCCACTACCTGGGGTCGGAATTTGTCGTCTCGCACTACCCGGAAATGATGCATTCGCAGGCCTGGCAAACGGCCAGCGAATGGCTCCAGCGCTGGGGCCTGCTTGCCATGCTGATCATTGCCGGTTCGCCGATCCCGCAGACCCCCGCACTACTCTTCTGCGCCCTGGCCGACGTGTCGACACTGGGCATTCTGATCGCGGTCGGTATCGGCAAGACGGTCAAATATCTGTTTCTGGCCTGGGCCACGGCCCGCTATCCGGCGCGCTTCATCCGCTACAGCTGAGTATCGGATACCCCGGATCAGGCGACGCCGGCGCTGTGCGCCTGCACATCCGCCCAATAGCTGGAGCGCACCATCGGACCGCAGGCAGCCCCGGTGAAGCCCATTGCCAACGCCTCCCTCTCGTACATCCTGAAAGTCTCGGGATGGACGTAGCGCAGTACCGGCAGGTGATGAGCGGAAGGTGCCAGGTACTGGCCGATGGTCAGCATGTCGACATCGTTGGCACGCAGGTCTCGCAACACTTCGAGGATCTCGTCGTCGGTCTCGCCTAGTCCGACCATCAGTCCCGATTTGGTCGGCACCTGCGGATAGCGCGCCTTGAAGCCTTTGACGAAAGCCAGTGAATGCGTGTAATCGGCGCCGGGTCGAGCCTGGCGATACAGGCGCGGCACCGTCTCCAGGTTGTGGTTGAGGATGTCGGGCAACGCCTGCCCGAACACCTCGATGGCGATCTCCATGCGACCCCGGAAATCGGGGACCAGCGTCTCGATGGTTGTGCCAGGCGAACGGCGCCGCACTTCGGCAATGACCTCGACAAAATGCTGCGCGCCGCCATCTCGCAAGTCATCGCGGTCGACGCTGGTGATCACCACATAGCGAAGTTTGAGCCGGGCAACGCTGTCGGCAAGATTGGCCGGTTCGTTGACGTCGGGCGCCAGTGGCTTGCCGTGGCCGACATCGCAAAACGGGCAGCGGCGCGTACAGATGTCGCCGAGGATCATGAAGGTCGCCGTACCGCGGCCGAAGCATTCGCCAATATTGGGACAAGCAGCTTCTTCACAGACGGTATGCAGCTTCTGTTCGCGCAACATTTTCTTGATTTCACCGAAACGACCCGCATCGTTACCCGCCTTGACACGAATCCAGTCAGGCTTGCGCTGTGGGGTCTGCGCAACGATCTTGATGGGAATGCGAGCCGTTTTCAGTTCGCCCCTTTCCTTGACGCCAGCTATCCTGGCTCCTGCCCTTGTCGTTCCCTGCCCTGCCTGCCCATCATCCTGACTACTCATTGCTTGACTCCAGTTGTCCCGCGAGATGTCCGGCGAGCGCCGTGGCCACTTGTGCGGGGATCAGCTTGATGCCGAGATCGCTTGTCTGCGTCACCGGCAGGCCAGGGTAGCCGCAGGGGTTGATTGCCGCAAACGGCGACAGGTCCATCGCAACGTTCAAGCTGACGCCATGGTAACAGCATCCCTTGCGGACACGCAGGCCGAGTGCCGCCACCTTGGCTACGCCCACATAGACCCCCGGCGCACCGCCATGCCGCTCGGCGGCGACGCCATGCTCGGCCAGCAAATCGATCACTGCCTGCTCGATCGCCGCCACCAGCTCGCGCACTTTCAGCTTCCTTCGGTTCAGATCCAGCAGCAGGTAGACCACCACCTGGCCCGGGCCGTGGTAGGTAATCTGGCCACCCCGGTCGGTCTTCAGCAGCGGGATGCCCAGGTCAGCCAGCAAATGCTCCGGTTTGCCCGCCTGACCCAAGGTAAACACTGGTAAATGCTCGCAACACCACAGCTCGTCGACCGTCTGTTCGCTACGCGCAGCCGTAAAGCGGACCATCTGCTGCCAAGTCTGCTGGTAATCGGTACAGCCAAGATGACGGACCCGCAGCGAGCTGGAGATCGGCACCGGATCGCCAGCGAAACCATCCGAATCGACAGGACCGCACTGACCAGCCGGGTTCACAGAACGATCTTGACCAGCGGATGGCTGCTCAGTTCCCGATAGAGCGTATCGAGTTGCGCTCTGCTGGTGGCATTGATGGTGCAGGTCAGGCTAAGATAGTTGCCGGCCGATGAAGAACGCACCTCCATCGTCGCGACATCGAAATCCGGCGCCTGCCGCAGCACGACTTCGAGTACCGCCTGCACCAGGGCATCGCTGGCCGCTCCCATGATCTTCAGCGGGAAAGCGCAGGGAAACTCGAACAGGCTGTCTGCGTCGTCAGACATCGGTGCTCCGGCTCGCCGGATTGCGATTAGCGCTCATCCCCAGCCTCCATTCTCACAACGACATTCAGACACACCGATGGGTGGATACCGCATGCGGAGTCAGTTAAACCAGAGACGGATGCTGTCGATCGTGCGGCCAAGAATGCCTGCTGCCGGCACCTCCTCAAGCGCCAGTACCGGGTACTCGCCGTAAGCTTTGTCATCGATGCTGACCTTCAGGGTGGCCAGAACCTGCCCGAGGGCGATCGGCGCCATCAGCCGCTGCTGCGCAACGAGTTCGGTCCTGATTTTGGGGCCGAAACCCTTGGGTACGGCCATGACGAGGTCTTTTGGAAAGCCAATCCTGACCGTACTCTCCTTGCCCTTCCAGACCTTCAGTGTGGTCACCGGTTCGTTCTTCGCATACAGTTGAACGGCATCATAGAACTGGAAGCCAAAGTTGAGCAACTTCAGTGATTCCTGCGCACGCGCGCTGTCCGACGCTGCACCGAGCACCACCGAAACCAGGCGGCGCGAACCGCGTTTCGCCGACGAGACCAGGCAATAACCAGCAGCCTCGGTGTGACCGGTCTTGAGACCATCGACGGTCGGGTCGATATATAGCAGGCGGTTGCGATTCGGCTGCCTGATATTGTTGTAGCGAAACTCCTTCATCGAGTAGTACCTGGCGTACTCTTCAGGAAAATCACGAATCAGGGCGTCAGCCAGAATCGCCAGATCGCGTGCCGTCGTGTAGTGCTGCGGATCAGGCAAACCGCTCGAATTGCGAAAACTCGACCCCTTCATGCCCAGTCTTTGTGCCTCACGATTCATCATCTGCGCGAAGTTCCCCTCGTCGCCGGCAATGGCTTCGGCCAGTGCGACACAGGCATCGTTGCCCGACTGGACGATCATGCCCTTCAGCAGATCCTCAACCTTGACCTCCGTGCCGACCTGGATGAACATTCTTGAACCGCCTGTTTTCCAGGCTTTCTGGGAAACAGGAACAGTCTGATCAAGCTTTATCGTCCCCTGCCTGATCGCCGCAAAACTCAGATAGGCGGTCATCAGCTTGGTCAGTGATGCTGGCTCGAGGCGCTGATCCGCAGCCTGTCCGGCCAGTTCCTGTCCAGACGCCGATTCGACCAGCAGCCATGACTTGGCCGCCAGTACCGGCGGCGCCGGCAGTTGCTGGGCACTGGCCAGAATGGGAAGGCAGAACAGAACGAAAAGCAGGGATCGGAGCTTGAGCATGGTGGGATTTCTTGGCAAAGCAGCGATTATAGCAAGTCATTCCAGCCACATCCGTATGCGTTATGCGGCCCAGCCAAGCAGGAGATTCCTCGCTTCCGTGATTTACTCCATACCCTGACAGGCCAACCTGAACGTACAGTTGGGATACTTTTCCGGATGTAAACACACGCGCAAGCGGGCGCTGCTGGACTCCATTGTTGCCACCCTTCCGACCTCTTTCGAGCTCCATCGACCTGCAAGGCGCGTTTGCGCAACTGTCGAAACGAGGATTTGCCGGTCATCACCTCGACGAAACCCTGCGCCAGCTCACCGCCACCACCAGCCGGATACTCAACATCGAGCGCGTCAGTCTATGGGGTTTGAGTGCGCAAGGAGAAAACCTCGAATGCATCAATCTCTACGAGCTGTCCCGCGACCGGCATAGCAGCGGCGTGACGCTGCGCGCAGTTCGCTACCCGGAATATTTCCGTGCCCTTCAGAAGGGCGAACCCATTGTTGCCGATGACGCGATGAAGCATCCGTCGACCCAGGAATTCAGCCGCGACTATCTGCTGTTGAACGGCATCAGTGCCGTCATCAACTCGCCGATTCATGCCGATGGCGAGCTGCAGGGGGTGCTCTGCATCGAGCGCGTCGGACCGCACTCAGCCTGGACTTCGGTGCAGCGACTGTTCGCTCACGCCGTCGCCAGTCTGGTCAGCCAGGCCTTGCTGCAAAACCAACTGCTTTCGGTCAAGGAAGAGCTGCGCGGTGCCAACCAGCTGCGACGCGCACTGTTCGAGAGTGCGCGTGACGCCATCCTGATCTCCGACGCCCATACCGGGAATATTCTCGAAGCCAACCCTCAGGCGGAAAAGCTCTTCGGCCGACCGTTGCAACAGCTTCTCGGCGTTCAGCCCAATGATGTAGTCCATTACCATGGTGAAAGCATGGACATCCGCGATTTGTGCAAGCGGCTGGCCAGGACCAGCGGCGTCGAGTCGGTACACAGCGAAATGCTTGCTCGCGACGGCAAGCGCATTCCGATTGAAATCAGGAGCGAAGTGGTGCAGCTCGAGCAGGGAAAAAAGATCGTGCAGGGGGTATTCCGCCTGCTCGACCGCGACAACGGCTGATCAGCGCGCCACCAGGGTGGGCTTGTACCCGAGCGCCAGACGAATCCTTTCGGCAACTTTTTCGGCATCGACACGGCTAGGATACGGACCTAGATGAACGCGGTGCATCCCGCCACCTGCGTTGACCTGGATCTCCTCGTTGAGCCAGTCCAGTTCACGCAAAAGGTGTGAGCGCAAGCTTTCGGCATTTTCAGCGCTGACGAAAGCACCCAGCTGCAGGAAGACGCCGCGCAGACTTGCGGACGCGGTAGCCGCTGTCGGCATTACACTCACCAGCGGGGATGATGTGGCCGCCTTGTCGGACCCCAGTCTGGCCGCCAGCAGTTCAATCTCGTCTCGCTCCACCGGGTTGACCATCGCTCGTGCTGAGCGTGGCGCCGGCATCACCTGCGCGTAGCTCATCGTGGTCGCGCCGACTGGCAGAATCGACTCGACTTCAACCTGGGTGCTGCCGTTGTCCACGTACCCCAATCGGTAAGCGGCCGCATACGAGAGGTCGATGATCCGATCCGCATGGAAGGGGCCGCGATCGGTCACTCTTACGACCACTGATTTTCCATTGCTGACGTTGGTCACCCGGGCATACGAGGGAATCGCCAGGGTCGGATGTGCGGCGGTCATCGAGAACATGTCGTAGGGTTCGCCGATCGACGTGGGTTGTCCATGAAACTTCTTGCCGTACCAGCTCGCCACACCGCGCTCCTGATGGGGTCTGAGACTGGCGTGCGGCTCGTAGGCCTTGCCGAGAACGACATACGGACGGTTAGCGAAGCGATGCAGTGGTTCAAGGCGCGGCTGCGCATCGGGAATCTCATCGAGATTGTCGGGAAACTCGTCGCCCGGGCCATCGTCCTTGTAATAGGCGCCCCCTCGCTTCTGCAGAACGTTCGCCTTCCTGACCATCTTCACCGGCGCCTTGGCCGGCTCGGCGGTGCGCACCCCCGATTCGAGCGGACGCGATGGCTGACCACCACAGGCTGCGAGCAGCCATGGCAACAGGTAAAGTGCCACGGTGTACGGCAGCCGCTTGGCCAGCCCAGCCAGCCCACACTCCGCGCGCCTCATTTTCGAACCAGCATCCGGTGCGTCTGGATGCTCATCAGGATGCCGATGCCGACCGACAGGGTGACCAGCGCCGTTCCTCCATAACTCATGAATGGCAGCGGCACCCCGACCACCGGAAGAATGCCGCTGACCATGCCCATATTGACGAACACGTAGGTGAACAGGCTCAGGGTTACCGAGCCGGCCATGACACGCGCGAACAGCGTCGAGGCTTTGGCAGCGATCATCAGGCCACGCGCAATCAACAGAAAGTAGAGCAACACTAGGATGCTGTTGCCGAGCAAACCGCGCTCCTCGGAGAAAACGGCGAAGATGAAGTCGGTATGGCGCTCGGGGATGAATTCGAGGTGGGTCTGCGTCCCTTCCAGCCAGCCCTTGCCGAATGTGCCACCCGAGCCGATGGCAATGGTCGACTGGATGATGTGATAACCCGCCCCAAGCGGATCGCTGGTCGGATCGATCAGGGTCAGGATGCGTTTGCGCTGGTAGTCATGGAGCATCGTCCACACGAAAGGTGCCGCTGCCGCCGCCGCAGCGGACAGGCCAAAGATCACCTGCCAGGGCAGACCGGCCAGGAAGATGACGTAGAAGCCTGCAGCACCGACGAGAATGGCCGTTCCGAGGTCAGGCTGCTTGGCAATCAACGCGAAAGGGACGAGCAACAGCAGACAGGCAAAGAGATAATGGCGGAATCTGAGCATTGCTTCGTGCTTGTGAAAGTACCAGGCGAGCATCAGCGGCACGGCAATCTTCAGCACCTCCGAGGGCTGGATGCGGGTAAACCCGAGTGACAACCAGCGTCTTGCCCCATTCACCTTGACCCCGAAGAAAAATACGCAAATCAACAGGATCACGCCGAGCACGTAGAGCGGCACCCCGAAGCCCATCAGCTTCTGCGGCGGCAACTGCGCCACCAGCCACATCGCACAAAAGCCCACCGCCATGTTCACGGCCTGCGCCAGCAGGCGATTGCTGGCGTCGTAGGTGGCGCTGTAGACGGTTGCCAGACCAATGGCCATGATCGATGCAGTGATCAGCAGCAAGGGTCCGTCGAGGTGTCCGATCAGACGCACCCAGACGCGGTGCAGCAACGGCGGCAACATCAGCTAGTCCTCCTCGACATCGTCTTCCTGAGCTGCCCCCTTGGGCAGCTTGCCAAGCAGATAGTAATCGAAAACCATGCGTGCGATCGGCGCCGCCGACTGGGCACCGAACCCCCCGTTTTCCACCAGCACGGCCAACGCGATCTTCGGCTGGTCTGCCGGCGCAAAAGCGATGAACAGCGCGTGATCACGCAACTCCTTCTTGATACTCGAGGCCCGGTACTCCGCTCCCTTGAGGCTGAAGACTTGTGCTGTGCCGGTCTTGCCTGCCGAGACGTAGCCAGCACCGGCAAAAGCGCGCGCGGCAGTGCCTGCGGTGTTGACGCCGATCATCGCCTTCTTGATGGTCTCGACATTCTGTCGCTTCCACGGCAGGATGCGCAGCGGTTCCGGCTCGATCATCGTCTGCTCGCCACTTCGGCTGTCGGTGATGTACTTGACGAGATGCGGCCGGAACATGACCCCATTATTGGCAACGGTGGCCGTCGCCTGCGCCAGCTGGATCGGGGTATAGGCGTTGTAACCCTGACCGATGCCGATCGAGATCGTTTCACCGGCAAACCACTTCTGCTGCTCGGGTCGCTTGAAACGACGCTTCTTCCAGTCCGGCGACGGCAGCACACCTTCTGATTCCCCCTCGATGTCCACCTCTGTGCGTTGACCGAAACCCAGCTGCCCCATGAAGCGAGCGATGCTGTCGATGCCCATGTCGTTGGCGAGCATGTAGTAGTAGGTATCACAGGAATGGACGATCGACTTGTACATATCGACGCTGCCGTGCCCCCCTTTCTTGTCATCGCGAAACTGGTGCCCGCCAAAGTTGAAGAAGCCGGGATCGGAAATCGTCTGTCCAGGCGTGCGCTTGCCGGTTTCCAGCGCCGCCAGCGCCATGAACGGCTTGAAGGTCGAACCCGGCGGATAAGCGCCGTTCAGCGCGCGGTTGAGCATCGGCTTGTCTGGCGAGTTGTTGAGCAGCTCCCAGTCGTCGCTGCGAATGCCATCGACAAAGAGATTCGGGTCGAAGGAAGGAGTGGACACCAGCGCCAGAATGCCTCCGCTCGAAGGCTCGATCGCCACCAGCGCACCACGGCGGTCGCCAAAGGCCTTTTCGGCCATTTCCTGCAGCTTGACATCGAGCGTCAGTGTCAGGTTGCTGCCCTGTACCGGTGCTGTCCGCGACAGACTGCGAATGGCCCGTCCGCCCGCATCGATTTCGACCTGTTCATAGCCAGTCTGGCCATGCAACTGATATTCGTACTTCTGTTCCAGTCCGGTTTTGCCAATGTGGTCGGTGCCTTTGTAGTTCGCCGCCTGTTCATTTTCCTCGATGATCTCGAGGTCGCGCTTGTTGATGCGATTGATGTAGCCGATGGCGTGCGCAGCGATCGGGCCCAGCGGATATTGGCGGAACAGGCGCGCCTTGACCTCGACACCGGGAAAGAGATAACGGTTGGCCGCAAAGCGAGCGACTTCCTCCTCACTCAGGCGAGTGCGAATCGGCAGGCTTTCGAAATTCTTGCTCTCCTCGAGCAACCTGCGAAAACGTTTGCGATCCTTGGGCAGAACCTCGATCACCTTGCCCAGCCCTTCGATCGTCGCTTCGAGGTCTACGACCTTCGAGGGCGTAATCTCCAGCGTGAAAGCCGAGTAATTGTGCGCCAGGACCGTACCATTGCGATCGACAATGACGCCACGGTTGGGAACGATCGGCACCAGGGAAATGCGGTTGTCCTCGGCGCGGGTGGTGTAGTAGGCGTGCTGAAGCACCTGCAAATGGACAAAGCGCACGATCAGGACAACGAAAGCCGCGAACACCGCAACCCCGGCCAGGGCGATCCGGAAGCGGAAGCGAGACAGTTCGCGATCGGTGGCATTCAACGGTAACTGACCAGCCAGCAAGG
>WBZL01002396.1_pt1 | contig 18322 bp, 15 predicted proteins | sample 5204291 | NCBI WGS metagenome assembly WBZL01 (sample SAMN12344345, study PRJNA552823) | activated sludge metagenome | biome: Activated sludge suspended growth; feature: Nitrification reactor; material: Wastewater; isolation source: activated sludge from nitrification reactor of wastewater...
CGAACTCGTCCAGCACCTGATCCGGCTCGGCTGCGTCAACACCGGCCACGCCGACAGCGGCGACGAGACCAAGGCGTCCGAACTGCTCCGCGCCGTCGTCGACCTGCCGGGGGTCGAGGTCCAGACGCTCGGCCCGCTCCCGAATCGGCAATCGCTCATCGCCCGTCTGCCCGGCACCGATCCGACGGCGCCGACGCTGCTGCTGCTCGGCCACACCGACGTGGTGCCCGCCGACCCCACCGACTGGCGTCACGACCCCTTCGGCGGCGAACTGATCGACGGCTGGGTGTGGGGTCGCGGTGCGATCGACATGCTCTGCGTGACCGCGTCGATGGCCGTCGCCTTCGCCGACCTCGCGACCCGCCACGACGCGCTGCCCGGCAGCGTCGTGTTCTGCGCGGTGGCCGACGAGGAGGCCGGCGGCAAGGCCGGCGCCGACTGGCTGCTACAGCGCCACCGCGACGCCGTGATCGCCGACTACGTGCTCACCGAGTGCGGCGGCACCCCGATGCACACGCCGTCGGGCGTGAAGCTGCCGGTGCTCGTCGCCGAGAAGGGTGCCGCCTGGTGCAGCCTCACCGTGCACGGCACGTCCGGCCACGGGTCGACGCCGCTCATCGCCGACAACGCACTGGTCCGCGCGGCCGAGGTCGTGCGACGGCTCGCGTCGTACCGGCCCGCCGGCATCATCCACGACACATGGCGCGGCTACGTCGAGGCGATGGAGTTCGACCCCGACCTCACCGCGATCCTGCTCGACCCGACGGCGATCACCGACTGGGCCGAGCAGCAGCCCGACCGCGGGTTCGCCGCCGACTGCCACGCGTGCACGCACCTGACGATCTCGCCCAACGTGGCCCGCGCCGACGGCAAGACCAACACGATTCCGTCGAGCGTCGAACTCGAGGTCGACATCCGCACCCTGCCGGGCCACACGCTCGACGACGTCCAGCGCGTGCTCGACGAGATCCTCGGCGAGCTCCGCCCGTTCGTCGACATCCACTTCTTCGACCCGCACTGGGCCACCTCGACCGCATCGCCGATCGACTCGCCGCTGTGGCGCTCGATCGAACGGGCATCGGCCTCGGTGTATCCCGACGCGCGCTGCGTCCCCGCCATCACCCCCGGCGGCACCGACGCCCGCTTCTTCCGCGACCACGGTTGCACGTCCTACGGCTACGGCCTGTTCTCCCGCGACCTCTCGTACGACGACTACGTGGCCATGTTCCATGCGAAGGACGAGCGCGTCGACGTGCACTCGCTCGGGCTGATGGAGCAGTTGTGGCGCGACATCTCCGTCGACCTGCTGCGCGGCCCGCACCGCTGACACCTGCTCGCGCGTGACGTGACCGGACCGACCGCGCCGCTGCTCGACCAGGTCCCGCACGACCCGTGGTACCGGGCGCGTGTGGCGGCCATCGCTGGATGTGCGGTCGGCTATCTCTGGTGGTCGCGCGTGCATGGTCTGGTCACCGACCGGATCTCCGCCGTGTGCGCGGTCGCGATCTTCCTGCTCTGCGCGTTCGTCGGCAAGCCGTGGCACCGCTGGGCACAGGTGCTCGCCGGCGTCGCTGCCTACGCCGCGATGTGGTTCGTGTTCGAGAACACCCGCGGTGCCGCCGACCACCTGGGGATGCCGTACCAGATGGCCGCCGCACGCAACGCCGACTGGGTGCTGTTCCTCGGCCTCCAGCCCACCGAATGGCTGCAGCGGGCGTGGTACGACCCCGCCTCGGTACGACTGCACGACGAGGTGCTCTCGCTCGTGTACTACTCGCACTTCGTGGTGCCCGTGATGGCCATCGCCGCGGCCTGGACGATCGGGCACACCACCTGGGTGCGCTTCATGCGTCGGTTCGCGTCGGTGGTGCTCGCCGCCTGCGTGCTGTTCGTGGTGCTGCCGACGGTGCCGCCGTGGATGGCGAGCGACCCGAGGTTCGGCTGGGGTGTGGGCGAGCGCCTCGACCGGCACGTGCGGCGAGGTGTCGTCGAGTTGGGGTTCACCGGGTTCGTCCACGACTGGGGCGTGGCCCTCGACTGGAGCAACGTCGTGGCGGCGATGCCGTCGTTGCACGCCGGCTTCTCGCTGTTCGTGGTGGTGTTCTTCGGCCGGTTCGTCCGGCGCACCTGGCTGCGACGAGCCCTGTACGCCTACCCGGCGGCGATGGCCGTCGCGCTCGTCTACTTCGCCGAGCACTGGGTGGTCGACGTCGTCGCCGGCTGGGGCATGGTGGCCGCGTCGTTCGCGGTGTGGGCCCGGCTGGAGCGGCGCTGGCGGGTGCGCGCGGTGCACGATGCGCTCGCCGCCGACCCGATGCTCGCAGCACTGCTCGGCGACCCCGCCCTCGTCGTGTCGCGTGCGTCGCGTTCACCGCGCGCGGTGCTGCTCGGCCCCGATCTGGTGCACGCGCTGGCCGACCCGGACCACGCCGGGCACGACGAGGCGATCCGGCGATACGAGCCGCTGCTCGACCGCTACCTCGCCGACGAGATCCGTCTGGTGGCCCGCGCTGATCACCTGGCCTCGCTCCCCCGGCACGCACGGGTCGGTGTGCTCGCACCCGTGCACGCGGCGGTCGTCGCACCCCAGTACCGACGTCAGGCCGGCCGGCTCGACCTGCCGGGCGTGTCCGACGACGAACGCCTCACCCTGGTGACCGCGCGGCGCGAGCGCGCCACCGAGGTCGTCGCCTGACCTCACGGATCCTTCACAACTCGGTGGTCGACTGCTGCCATGGACTCCGTCTCCCGGCTCTCGCCCGAGATCGCACGGCTGGTGCGCCGCACCACCTTCGGCGTGCGCGCCGGCGATCTGGCAGGGCTCGCCGCGCTCACACCGGTCGAGGTCGTCGAATGGCTGCTCGCCTCGCCGACCGCTGATCCCTGGGGTGACGTCTCGTACTCGGTCACCGAGGACCAGCCGCGCACCGAACTCCGCCGCGCCGCGTTCGATGCCGTCCAGGCCTGGCTCGACGCCGTCGTCGGTTCGGAGGTCGCGCTCGACGACTGGCTCACGTGGACCTGGCACGGCCACTTCGTCAGCGCGCTGCCGCAGGTGCGCAATCCGCAGTTCATGGTCGACCAGTGGCGCTTGTTCCGGACGTCGCGGCCGGGCACGTTCGCGGCGCTGACGCGCGCCGTCACCGTCGACGCGGCGATGCTGCTCTATCTCGACGGCAACCAGTCGACGGGTGCCGCGCCGAACGAGAACTACAGCCGCGAGCTGCTCGAACTGTTCACGCTCGGCATCGGCCACTACACCGAGGACGACATCGCCGCGGGCGCTCGAGCGCTGTCGGGCTGGCGGGTCCGACCGGCGGACACCGCACCCGCGTTCGTGCCGCGCCGGCACGACGACACCCCGCAGCGCTACCTCGGTGTCGACGGCGTGCACGACGTCGACACCGTGATCGCTGCGGTCACCGCGCACCCGGCGCTGGCCGGATCGATCGCTCGGGTGCTCGCGGTCGAGATCGTCGGCCCGGCGGTCGACGACGACACCGTCGAGGCCGCGACGGCGACGTTCCGCGACAGCGACGGCTCGATCGACGCGGTCGTGCGCACCCTGCTGCTCGCGGTGGCCGACGGGGTCGACGGTGGTCCGATCGTGGCCGGTCCGTTCCCGTGGCTGGTGGCCGCGCTGCGGGCCACCGGTGTGCGAGCGCCGCTTCGCGAGATGGTCGCCCCGCTCCTCGCCGCCGGTCAGCTGCCGTGGTTCCCGCCGAACGTCAGTGGCTGGCCGTCGGGCGCCGCCTGGTCGAACGCGGCGACCGTCGTCGCCCGGCTGCAGCTCGCGGCCGCGGTCGCCGGCGCGACCGCCGACGACCACGCGACGCTGGCCGTCTCGTCGACGGACGAGCTGAGCGCCATGCTCGGGTTGCCGACGGCGTTCGGCGACGCCACCCGGGCGGCGCTCGAGTCGGTCGACGACCCGCGCGCCCGGCTCGGCCTCGCCCTCACCTCGCCCGAGTTCGTCCTCGTCTGACCGGAGACCGCCATGACCGAGCTCCCTCCCCCGACGCCCGACCAGGCCGGTCCGACCGGCCCTGCCGGTCCCCCGCCACCGCACTGGCCGAGCGGGCCCGCACCGCGAGCCCCACGCGTGTCGCGCCGCGTACTGCTGCTGAGCGCCGGTGGTGCCGTGCTCACCGCCGGCGGCGTCGCCGCATGGATCTCGCGCAGCGGGTCGAACGGGTCGAGCGGCGCGCCGTCCGCGACGACGGGTACGTCGTCCACGGACGCCACGTCGAGCTCGCCGGTCCCATCGACGGCACCGACCACCATGCCGGCATCGACTGCGCCGGCTCCACCCGCCGTGCCGAGCGATCGGGTGCTCGTGGTGGTGCAGATGAGTGGCGGCAACGACGCGCTCAACACGCTCGTGCCGGTCACCGGCGCCTACCACGACCTGCGTCCGTCGCTCGGTCTCGCCGACGACACCCTGCTGGCCCTCCCGGGCGACAGCGGCTTCGGCCTGCACCCGTCGCTCGCGCCGCTCGCCCCGCTGCTCGGCGACGGCCGGATGGGCGTCGTGGCGGGCGTCGGCTTTCCGGAGCCCGATCGCAGCCACTTCGCGGCACTCGACATGTGGTGGTCCGCCACACCGGGCGAGACGTTCCGCACGGGCTGGCTCGGACGCTGGCTCGACGCCACGTCGGGGCCCGACGACGTGGTGCTGCGCTCGACCGGGCTCGGCGGCGCCGTGCCCGCGCTGCGCGCCGAGACCACGGCGTCGGTCGGCATCAACTCGCTCGCCCAGTTCGTGCTCCCCGACGTCGACCCCGCCGTGTTGACGGCATGGACGTCGCTCGCCCCCGAGCACGCGGCCGCCGCCTCGGCGGTCGACGTGATGTCGACACTCGACCTGTCGTGGCTGACCGACGAGGGCTCGGCCGCCGCCGCCGGCGGCGACGACGAGGACGTGATCACCCGGCTCGCGGCCGCCGCCGAGCTGATCGTCACCGAACCGGGCGTGCGCGTGGTGCACGTGTCGCTCGGTGGGTTCGACACCCATGCGGACCAACTGGCCGTGCAGGCCCGGCTGCTCGACGAGCTCGCGACCGGGATCGCCGGGTTCCAGCAACGGCTCGTCGACGCCGGTCAGGCCGACCGGGTGCTGCTCGTCACGACGAGCGAGTTCGGTCGCCGCGTCCAGGAGAACGGCAGCGGTGGCTCCGACCACGGCAAGGGCGGCGTCTCGCTCGTCGTCGGCTCGCGGCTCTCGACCGCCGGCGGCGTGGTGCACGGTGTGCTCGACCCCGCCGACACCGTCGACGGCGACCTGCGGCCGGTGATCGACCCGCGATCGCTGTACGCCACGGCGCTCGACTGGCTGGGCCCCGATGCGGGCGTCACCGATGCGGTGCTCGGCGCCACGTGGGAACGACTGCCCTGGCTCTGACCCCGTCCCGCCCATCGGACCCGGCCGGCGCCGGCGACGGGATCAGTGCTCGAACTGGAGGGCGGTGCGCTGCGCGAGGCGCGGCTTGATCAGCTCGACCTTCATCCGCACGTGATCGGGGTCGGTGTCGTAGGCGCGCCAGCCGTCGACGTCGTCGAAGGTGGCGACGACGGCGAAGTCGGCGTTACCGTCGACGAGCCCTGCGTTCGCGCCGACCGTGTACCGACGGATCGAGGGGATCAGCTCGGGCAACGTCAGCAACGCCGCCTCGATCTCGGCGACCTGATCGGCCGTGGTGCCCTCGGCCCACGTGAACACGGCGACATGGGTGATCACTGCAGACCTCCGTAGGTGCCACCGTCGACGTGCAGCTGCAGGCCGGTGACGAACTTCGACTGTTCGCTGCACAGGAACGTGACGATCGCGCCGAAGTCGGCCGGATCGCCGAGCGCGCCGACCGGGATGCCGGCCGCCATCGCCGAGGGGTCGCCCAACTGCAACGCTCGGTCGGTGGCGTGCAGCCCGGGTTGCACGGTGTTGACGGTGACGCCGTCGGGGGCGACTTCGCGGGCGACGGTCTTGAGGAAGCCCGTCACCCCGGCGCGCGACGTGTTCGACAGGATGATCGTGGGGATCGGCTGTCGCACGGACACCGACGTGATCGCCACGAACCGCCCCCAGCGCTGCTGCTGCATCGCCGGGATCGCCGCCTTGGCCATGCCGACGACGCTGAGCAGGTTGAGGTCGAGCGCCGGCTCGTAGGCCTCGAGCGGCGTGCTGGCGAAGGTGCCCGGCGGCGGACCACCGGCGTTGGCGACGACGATGTCGAGGCCACCGAGCACCTCGGTCGCCGCGGCGACGAACGCCGCCCCGCCCGCTGCGTCGGCCACGTCCTGCACCACCGCGACGCACCCGTGCCCCACGCGCGCTGCGGCCTCGTCGAGCCGAGCCCGGTCGCGCCCACAGATCACCACCCGTGCACCCTCTGCGGCCAGCGCGACCGCCGACGCGAGGCCGAGGCCGGCCGACGCGGCCGCCACGGCGGCCCGACGTCCCTGCAGTCCCAGATCCATGCACCCGACCGTAGTGGGCCCACCGGTAGCCTGTGGCTCCGACGCCAAGAGACCCGGGCTGGTGATACGAGATGGCGATCGAAGACAGCGAGGACGGCATCCAGGAGTTCCACCTGGACGCCATCGCCGATGCGGACCCGTACCCCTACTGGTACGAAGACGTCGACGAGCCCGACAGCAACCCCACGCTGGTCCGCACCGAGACGTGCGACCTGTGCATCGTCGGTGGCGGCTACACCGGGCTGTGGACGGCGATCATCGCGAAAGAACGCGACCCCAACCGTGACGTCGTGCTGATCGACGCCCACGAGATCGGGTCGGCGGCCAGCGGCCGCAACGGCGGCTTCATGGAGTCGAGCCTCACCCACGGCACCGCCAACGGCCAGGAGCGCTTCCCCGACGAACTGCCGCTGCTCGAGGAGCTCGGGCTCGAGAACCTCAACCGGATCGAGGAAGCGATCCGCCGCTACGGCATCGACTGCGACTACGAGCGCACCGGCGTGATCGACGTGGCCACCACCTCGCACTCGCCGTCGTACCTGTCCGAGCTGCGCGACGACTACCAGCAGCTGCGCAGCCTGGGCCAGAAGGTCGAGCTGCTCGACGCCAACGGCATGCGTGCGCAGGTGAACTCGCCCACGTACACCGGTGGGCTGTGGCGCAAGGACCGGGCTGCGATCGTCGACCCGGCGCGGCTCGTCTGGGGGCTCAAGACCGCGGCGATGTCGCTCGGCGTACGCATCTACGAAGACACCAAGGCCACGTCGATCGAGAAGGACGGCGTCGGCGTGCTCGTCAACACGCCGCTCGGCCGCGTGCGTGCGGGCAAGGTCGCGCTGGCCACCAACGCGTTCAAGCCACTGCTCAACCGGATCGGCCACTACGTGGCGCCGGTCTACGACTACTGCATGGTCACCGAGCCGCTCACCAACGCGCAGCTCGCCGAGATCGGTTGGACCAACCGCCAGGGCCTGTCCGACATCGCCAACCAGTTCCACTACTACCGACTCACCGAGGACAACCGGATCCTGTGGGGCGGCTACGACGCCATCTACTTCTGGCGCGGCAAGGTGAACACCGAACTCGAGAGCCGGCCCGAGACCTGGGCCAAGCTGAGCAAGCACTTCTTCGACACCTTCCCGCAGCTCGAAGGCGTCAAGTTCACGCACATGTGGGGCGGCGCGATCGACACCTGCAGCCGCTTCTGCGTGTTCTGGGGCCAGGCGTGGCAGGGTCGTGTCGCCTACGCGATCGGCTACACCGGCCTCGGCGTGGCGTCGTCGCGCTTCGGCGGCGAGGTGATGCTCGACCTGCTCGACGGCCGCCGCTCGCGTGCCACCGAGACCAAGTTCGTCCAGGAGAAACCGTTGCCCTTCCCACCCGAACCGTTCCGTTTCATCGGCATCCAGGCCACCCGCTGGTCGCTCGACCGTGAGGACAAGACCGGCAAGCGCAACCTGTGGCTGCGCGGCCTCGACCGCTTCGGCCTGGGGTTCGACTCGTGAGCGCGGCCTCGCTCCTCACCAGCAAGCGCAGCGACGACCCGTCGGCGTTCATCGATCAGCTGCACCCCGGTGCCGAGGTGATCGTCCCGATCGCCAACGGCGAGCCGGTCACGCTGCTCGACGCGCTCGAGGCCAACGCGCACCGCCTGTACGGCACGACCGTCCACCAGATGCACGCCCTGCGCGACCGCCCCACGTTCCACGGCGAGTACGGCGAGCGACTGCGGCACGTCTCGTACTTCCTGTCGCACATCACCCGCCCTCGCTTCCACGAGGGCCACGTCGATCTGGTGCCGAACCACTTCTCCGAGGTCTACGACCTCATCCGTCGCCGCTCGAAGCACCCCTACGTGATCGCCGCCGCCTCGCCGCCCGACCAGCACGGCAACTTCTCGCTCGGCGTGAGCGCCGACTACGTCGCGAGCTTCATCGGGCGTGCGCCGTTCTTCCTCGAGGTCAATCGGCAGATGCCTCGCACCTCCGGCCGCAACCAGATCCACGTCAGCCAGATCGACGGCTACATCGAGGCCGACTACCCGCTGCTCGAGGTGCCGCCCGCGCAGCCGAGCGACGTCGACCGGCTGATCGGCGGCTTCGTCGCCGAGCGGGTGCGCCACGGCAGCACCATCCAGGCGGGCATCGGCGCGATCCCCAACGCCGTGCTCGCCCACCTGCGCAACCACCGCGACCTCGGCGTGCACACCGAGCTCATCTCCGACGGCCTCATCGACCTGATCGAGCTCGGTGTGGTCAACGGCGTGCGCAAGGCCAACAACCGGCTGAAGGTGATCGGCACGTTCGCGCTCGGCACGCAACGCCTGTACGACTTCATCCACGACAACCCGACGATCGAGATGTGGTCGGCGCGGTACGTGAACGACCCGCGCGTCATCTCCCGCGACGTCGACTTCGTGTCGATCAACGCGAGCCTGGCGGTCGACTTCCTCGGTCAGTGTGCGAGCGAGACGATCAACGGCCGCTACTACTCGTCGTCGGGCGGGCAGAGCGACTTCGCCCGCGGTGCTGCGTACAGCCCGGGCGGGCAGAGCTTCATCGTGCTGCAGAGCACCGCCAAGGACGGCGAGCTGAGCCGGATCGTGCCCCAGCTGTCGCCCGGCGACGTGGTCACCACGGTCAAGAACACCGTCGACATGGTGGTCACCGAGTTCGGTGTCGCCGAGCTGCGCGGTCGCACGATCCGCGAACGCACGAGCTCGCTGATCAACGTCGCGCACCCGAAGTTCCGCGACGAGCTCACCAGCATCGCTCGCGACATGCACTTCCTCTGACCTCTGGGGTTCGTGCCACTGCTTGACAACCCGACCGGGTGACGAACAGTCGGCCACGCCCAGCCCCAGGGAGGTCCGTCCATGTTCATGCGTCGTCTGCTCGGCCGCCGGGTGTCACGTCAGCTCACCCTGATCGTCGGCCTCGTGTCGGTGATCGGGCTCGCCCTGATGATCGTGACCGTGTCGATGCTCGTCACCGACCAGGCCGACGACAACGCCGCCCGCTACGAGGAGCAGGTGGCAGCGCAGACGGCAGCCCAGGTGCAGGCGACCCTCGACGCCGCACGTCTCACCGCCGAGGGTGTCGCGTCGACCCTCGGCACCCTCGCGGCGTCGGGCGTGACCGATCGCGCCGTGTTCGACGACCTGCTGCGCGCCGAACTCGAGCGCCACCCCGAGTTCCTCGGTGTGTACACCGGCTGGGAGCCCGATGCGCTCGACGGTCGGGACGAGGACTTCGTGAACACCCCCGGGCACGACGCCACCGGACGGTTCATCCCCTACTGGAATCGCGGCGGCGGCGACATCGGCCTCGAGCCACTGCTCGCGTACGACACGCCGGGCGCCGGCGACTGGTACCTGCTGCCGGTGCAGACCGGCGAGACCCAGATCTTCGACCCGTTCGTGTACCCGGTCGGTGGCGTCGACGTGCTGATGACGTCGATCACCACCCCGGTGCGCGTGAACGGCGAGATCGTCGGCATGGCCGGCGTCGACATCGCGCTCGACACGCTGCAGGCCCTCATCAGCTCGATCCACCCGATGGAGACCGGCGAGGTGGCGCTCGTGTCGCAGGGCGGTCTGCTGGTCGCCTCGCACGAAGGGGAGGGCATCGGCCTCCCCGCGACCGAATCGTCCCCCGGACTCGCCCCGGCGCTCGAGGACGTCACCGCGAGCACCACCTGGAGCGGCCTCGTCCACGAGGACGAACCCGCGATGCGCTCGATCTCGGTGCCGGTCACGTTCGGCGACACCGGCGTCACCTGGTCCGTGATCGTGTCGGTGCCGCAGTCGACGATCGACGCACCCGCCGACGACGTCCGCGAGCGGCTGCTCGTCACCGGCGTCGTCGTGGCCCTGCTCGTGGTACTCGGCTGCTGGCTCAGCGTGAGCGGCATGCTCGGCCGCCCCGTGCGCCGCATCGCCGGCGCCGTCGCCCGCATCACCGACGGCGACCTCGCCACGCACGTGCCCGACACCGCCCGCAGCGACGAGCTCGGCGGGCTGGCACAGGCGATCGAGCAGTACCGGGTCACGCTGGTCGACTCGGGTCGTGCGCGCGTCGAGGAGGAGCGCCTGCGCGCCGAGGCCGAGGCGATGCGCGCCGAGCAGACGGCGCTCACCGAGGAACGCGCCCGACTGCTCGCCGCCCAGGTCGACGCACGCGAGCGCGCCGAGCGGGAGCGACTCGATGCGCTGCACGTGCTGGCCGAGCGGTTCAGCAGCGAGATCGGCGGCATCACCTCCGTCGTCTCGCAGGAGGCGATGCGCCTGCGTGGTCGTGCCGAGGAGTTGCGCCTCACCACCTCGTCCACGAGCGACGACGCCGCCCGCGCGGCGTCGATGACCGAACAGGCGGCCCAGGACATCCAACAGGTCGCCACCGCGGTGGAGCAGCTCACCTCGTCGATCCACGACATCCGCGACGAGATGTCGCGATCGAAGGCCACCGCCGATCGTGCCGTCGACGAGGCACACCAGATGCGCACCCAGTTCCAGGCGCTGGCCGCCACCACGCGTGGCATCAGCGACGTGGTCGCGCTCATCGAGCAGATCGCCAGCCAGACCAACCTGCTGGCGCTCAACGCCACGATCGAGGCCGCCCGGGCCGGTGACGCCGGCAAGGGCTTCGCCGTGGTCGCGAGCGAGGTGCGCGACCTGGCCGGTCAGACGGCGTCGGCGACCGGCGACATCGCGCGACAGATCGCCGAGGTGCAAGACGCCACCCAGCGGGCGCTCGAGGCGATGACCACCATCGACGGCACCATCTCGGCCATCAGCGACACCTCGTCCGCGGTGGCCGACGCGATCGGACAGCAGGCCGCGGCCACGCAGCAGATCGCCACAGGCGTCGGTTCGGCGGCCAACGGCATGGACCGAGTGGTCCGCACCGTGGTGGAGGTGGCCCGGGCCACGACGGCCGCCGGCGCGGCCTCGGACGAGCTGGCCGCCACGACCCACGTGCTGGTCGACCGCGGGCAGGCGCTCGAGCACGAGTCGCGCGAGTTCGTCGGCGCGCTGGTCGACGCCTGATCGCCGCGCCGAGCGGCGCGATCAGTCGAAGAAGTGCGCCAGCTCGTGCGGATCGTGCGGGTCGAGGCACACGAGCACCAGCCGGTTCACCCCCAACTCGGCCCACTCGCGACGCTTGGGATGAGCGGGGTCGGCGAGCCCACGGTCGAACATCGACCACACCGACAGGATCATCGGCTGGTCGGCGCGGTCGCTCGCTGCACGCGCCTCGAGCGCGGCGCCGACGATGCCGGCGAGGTCGTCGTGGCTCTGCCGCACGTTGAGCCCGTCGGTGCGCGTGGCAGCGAGCCGGGCGAGCGGTTCGCTGTTGACGCCGAGGAAGATCGGGGGCCGAACCACGGGGCGGTGCACGTGCTCGAACTCGGGCTTGCGGTCATCGGCCCACAGGTCGTCGATCAGGTCGAGCGCGTCGGACAACCGGCGATGACGCGACGCCATCGTGGGCGCGATCTCGAGTCCGAGCGCACGATGCTCTGCCGACCACGGCGTGTCGGGGGCCGCGCCTGCGCCCAGACCGAGCACGAGCCGCCCGCCGCTGATCGTCTGCACCGTGGCCGCCGCCGTGGCCATGACGCCCGGGTTGCGGTTGGCGATGTTGACCACGAGGGTGCCGAGCCGGATCGTGGTGGTGGCCGACGCGAGCGCGCCGAGCAGGGTGAAGCACTCGAGCATCCGTTCGCCGCCGCGCAACAGGTTGCCGGCGAAGTGGTCGAACACGTAGGCCGTCTCGAACCCGGCCGCCTCGGCCACGAGCACGCCGTCGCGCACGCGCTCCCACGGCTCGACGGCCGGGTTGAGCTGGATGTCGATGATCACGGGCGACCCCCTCAGGTCGGCCGACCTCCGGACGGGTCGGCCATCAGCACCGCCGTCGAGCGTGGTGCCACGACGACCGTACCGTCGCTGCGCTGTTCCGTGTCGGGTGAAGAGGCCAGTTCGAGCCGCCACGTGCCCGGTGCCACCACGTGGAACACGAGCGGCTCCCACCACGAGTTGGCCATCACGTAGACGTCGCCGCTGCGCCACGCGAGCGAGCGTGAATCGTGACCGAGGTCGGTCTCGCCGTGCACGCCGTACACCTGCACGGCGTCGTGATCGAGGTGGCGTCGCGCCCGGAGCAACGCCTGCACGTACGCGTGCAGGTCGTGCCACTCGACGAGACGATGCCAGTCGACCCAGCTGATCGGCCCGTCGACGTCGTAGGGGTTGTCGTGTCCGTGCTGGGTGCGCGCGAACTCGTCCCCCATCACGAACATCGCCGCGCCGGCCGACAACAGCAGGTGGGTGAGGTGGTTGCGCAGTTGCTGCGGCCGAAGATCGGGCCCGCAGTCCCACGCCCGGTGGCGGTCGTCGGTGACGGCCGTCAGGTCGTAGAGGCAGAGCCCGTCGTGCGCCGTCACGAAGTTGACCGTTCGCCATGCCTGGTCACCGAACAGATCGGGGCTGCCCTGCACCCGCTGCGCCATCGCCGCCACGAGACCCGCCTCGCCGCGGACGAACCCGCGCACGTCGTCGCGGAAGCGGTCGTTCCACTGACGCCACCGACGGTCGGGGAACCCGTCGCCGACCTGGTAGCTCGCCAGGTCCCACGCCTCGGCCACCAGCGTGACGCCGCGCTCGTCGGCCCAGTCGCCGATGCGTCGCGCCAGCTCGCCACCGTCACGGGTGAGCAACGACGCGAGGTCGAACCGGAAGCCGTCGATCCCGAGGTCGGCGTAGCGCTCGAGGGCCTCGAGCACCAGGGCGCGCACCCACGGGTGCGCCGGGTCGGCGTCGTTGCCGCACCCGCTGTCGTCGAACGGGGAACCGTCGGGCCGCGTGCGATACGCGGACGGGTCGAGCCCGCGCAGCGACCAGGTGGGGTGAGCGCGGTCGCCCTCGCCGGTGTGGTTGAACACCACGTCGAGCCAGACGGCCAGACCGTGCTCGTGAGCCGCGGCGACGAGGTCGGCCAGCTCGGCGGCCGCATCCGGCCCCGTGGCGTACGGCTGGTGCACCGCGCCCCACACGATGGGCATGTAGCCCCAGTAGTTGTCGCGGGTGTCGAACGGGTGCACCGGCATCAGCTCGATCACGTCGACGCCGAGGTCGGCCAGGTAGGCCAGCCGCTCGTGCATGCCGGCGAACGTGCGGGCGAAGCCGCGCACGTGCGTCTCGTACACGACCGGATGCGCCATCGTGCGTCCGAGTTGCGGCCGCGACGGCCAGTCGGCGCCCCGGACCACACCGACGGGTCGGCCGTCGACGAAGGTGAGCGCTTCCGCGGACGGGTCGACCAGTGCCTCGCCGTCGTCGACCTCGAGCCAGTACAGGTCGCCGGCGTGCGCGGTGGTGGCGGCCCGCCACCAGCTGGTGTGCCCGTCGTCGGACGCCACGGCACCCGACCGGGTGCACGGCACCGAGCGGACCTCGCCACCTGCAGCCGGTCGGATGCAGACCACGACCCGTCCGGCCGACGGGGCGCGCACGCTCACCGACAGCGGGCGTTCGACCGGCCCGACGTGCGACCCCGCGAGCGACCCGCCGTGCGACCCGGCACCCGACCCGGCAGCCGGCGCCAGGTGCGGATGCGCGAGCGGCGGGTGCACCGGGACGACCAGTTCCATGTCGTCGACCGTGTCGGAACGGTCCGGCGTGTCAGGAGGGGGCGCCACGCCGAACAGCATGGCAGGCACGTCTGGCGACCACGTAGCGAAACCCCTCTAACCTGGACCTCGATGCTCTCGCCCTCCAGCACCCCGGCCGACGTCGCGCACGCGCTCACGTCCCACGGCTATCTGCCCGACGACGGCCTGGCCACGGCGATCTTCCTGGCGCTGTCGCTGAAGCGCCCCCTGCTGCTCGAGGGCGAGGCGGGGGTGGGCAAGACCGAGGTGGCCAAGGTGCTCAGCCGCTGGACCGGCGGTCAGCTGATCCGCCTGCAGTGCTACGAGGGCATCGACGCGTCGCAGGCCGTGTACGACTGGGACTACTCGCGCCAGTTGCTCCACCTGCGCGCCGCAGAGGCCACGGGCGAGGCGCGCGGCCTCGGCACGTCGATCCTCGAGGAGCAGCTCTACCACGAGCGCTTCCTGCTGAAGCGGGCGCTCCTGCACGCGATCGACCACGGCAGCCTGATCCCGCCGGTGTTGCTGATCGACGAGGTCGACCGGGCCGACGACGAGTTCGAGGCGTACCTGCTCGAGGTGCTGAGCGACTACCAGATCACGATCCCCGAGCTCGGCGTGTTCGGCACGAGCATGCCGCCGGTGGTGATCCTCACCTCCAACCGCACTCGCGACGTGCACGACGCGCTGAAGCGCCGCTGCCTCTACCACTGGGTCGAGCACCCCACCTTCGAGCGCGAGGTGCAGATCGTGCGGATGCGCGTGCCGCACGTGCTCGAACCGCTCGCCCGGCAGGTGTCGGGAGCGGTCGAGGCGATGCGCACCCGCAACCTCTACAAGCCGCCCGGCGTGGCCGAGACGATCGACTGGGCCGCGGCGCTGGCGTCGCTCGGCGTGAGCGAGCTCGACGAGCACACCGTCGAGGTCACCCTCGGCGCCGTGCTCAAGTACCGCGAAGACCAGGAGAAGGTGCGCCAGCAGGGCGGCATCGCCGACATCGTCAAGCAGGCGTTCGAACGCGGCGCGTTCCACGTCTGACGTCCGAACCCGCCGCCCTCGCACTCGCCCGCCTACCACCGTGTCGACCACTCCGACCCCCGTCCGCCGCGAGGCCGACGAGCTCGCGATCACCTACGCCCGGGTGCTGCGCGGCCTCGGGCTCGCGGTCCCGATCGGCAGCGTGATCTCGTTCGTCGAGGCGATCGGTCTGCTCGGGGTCGACTCGCGCGACGCCGTGTACTGGGCGGGCCGCAGCACACTGGTGCACCGCCCGGAAGACCTCGGCGTGTACGACCGGGCGTTCCGCGTGTTCTGGGAGCAGGTCCGTCCCACCGGCGACGACGACGAGCCGGAGGAACCGCTCAAGATCACCATCGCGATCGACGACGGCGACGACCAGGACGACGGTGGCGGCGCCGACGCCGCCGAACCGAACGACGAGCCCACCCTGCAGCTGCGGTTCTCGGCCACGGAGGTGCTGCGGCACAAGGACTTCTCGTCGTACAGCGACGACGAGCTCGCACAGGCACAGCAGCTGATGAGCCACCTGCGCCTCGCCGGACCGCCCCGCGGCAGCTTCCGGATGCAGCGGTCGCGCCGCAGTCCCGTGCCCGATCTGCGCGGCACCATCCGAGCCTCGCTGCGAGCCGGCGGCGAGCCCATCCGTCGGAAGTTCCGAGAACCGGGCGAGCGGATGCGCCGGCTCGTCCTGCTGCTCGACGTGAGCGGGTCGATGGAGCCCTACGCCCGAGGGATGCTGCGATTCGTGCACGCCGCGGTGGCGGGTCGTCAGCGGGTCGAGGCGTTCGCGCTCGGCACGCGGCTCACCCGGGTCACCCGCGAGCTGTCGAGCCGCGACCCCGACAAGGCACTGCAGGCGGCGGCCGCCCGAGTGCTCGACTGGAACGGCGGCACCCGGCTGGGCGACTGCCTCGAGCGGTTCAACGACGAGTGGGGTGTGCGCGGCATGGCCCGGCAATCGATCGTGGTGATCCTGTCCGACGGCTGGGATCGCGGCGACCCCGCGCTGCTCGCCGAGCAGATGCAGCGCCTGTACCGCGTCGCGTTCCGCACGATCTGGGTCAACCCGCTCAAGGTCACGCCCGGGTACGCGCCGCTCGCTCGCGGCATGGCGGCCGCGCTGCCGTTCGTCGATGCGTTCGTCGAAGGCCACTCGGTGGCCGCGATGGAGGAATTGGCGGCGACGATCTCGGCCCATACCCTGGCCTGAGGCCCACGGACACGTTCGGAACATCGGGAGGCTGCGATGCGTGAACTGCTCGACGACATCGATCGGTGGCGGAGCGAAGGCAAGCGCGTGGCGGTCGCCCGCGTGGTCGACATCCTCGGTTCGGGTCCTCGCGAACCCGGCGCGGCGATGGCCGTGAACGATGCGGGCGAGGTGGCCGGCAGCGTGAGCGGCGGCTGCGTCGAGGGTGCGGTCGTCACCGAAGCGCTCGGGGTGCTGCACGGCGAACGCGGGCCCGGGATCGTCACCTTCGGCTACAGCGACGACGAGGCCTTTGCCGTGGGCCTCACGTGCGGCGGCACGATCCGCCTCTACCTGGAAGCGCTCGACTGGTGAGCGCCGGCCTCTACGAGGTGCTGCGCGACCGGCTGCGCAGCCAGGAGCCGACGGCACTCGTCACCGTGATCGACGGGCCCGTGCCCGGACGCAAGTTGCTGGTCACCCCCGACGAGGTGCTCGGCTCGCTCGGGCACCCCGAACTCGACCGCATCGCCGCCCGCGACGCGCTGGCCGAACTCGAGGCGGGCCGCTCGGGCATCCGCCACTACGGACCCGAGGGCCAGACCACCCCGGAGGACCTGGTCGACGCACCGACCCTGTCGGTGTTCGTCGAGAGCTGGGCGCCGCCGCCGCAGATGTGGATCTTCGGTGCCGTCGACTTCACCGCCGCGCTCTCGCGGGTCGCGAAGGTGCTCGGCTACCGCGTGGTCGTGTGCGACGCGCGCGAGGTGTTCGCCACCCGCCGTCGCTTCCCGGCGGCCGACGAGGTCGTGGTGAGCTGGCCCGGTCCCGTGTTCGAGCGGCGCGGCGCACAGCTCGGTCAGCGCGACGCGGTCTGCATCCTCACCCACGACCCGAAGTTCGACGTCCCTGCGGTGCAGGGCGCGCTCGGCACCCGCGTCGGCTACATCGGGGTGATGGGCAGTCGCACGACGCACGAGAAGCGGATCGAGCGGCTCCACGACGTGGGGTTGACCGACGCCGATCTGGCGCGGTTGATGTCGCCGATCGGGTTGAACATCGGCGCTCGCACGCCGGAGGAGACCGCGATCTCGATCTGCGCCGAGATCATCGCCCGGCGCACGGGACGGCAGGCACCGTCGCTGCGCGACAGCGACGGGCCGATCCACGGCTGAGCCGGGGACGGATCGGCGTCGCCGCGCCGTCGTCGGGCGGGTCGGTCGCCGGGGCGGGATGTCGCCGGGTCAGTCGCCGGTGGGGTCGCCGTAGCGCAGGTTGCGGCGAGCCTTGATCACGTCGACCGACACCGGCTTGCCCGGCTGGATCGCGTGCACCACGGCGAGGTCGACGCCGAGCCACATCATCACGTGGCCGGGGTACTGCAGCAGATCGCCTGCCTGTGCGGTCTCGGGGTCGCGAGGTGCGGCCGCCTTGATCTGCGCGGAGCTCTGACGCTTGAGCTCGAAGCCGGCCTGACCCCAGGCCCAGGTGGTCAGACCCGAGCAGTCGAAACTCACCCCGGCGCGGCTGGTGTTGCGCTGGTACCAGACGCCGAGCTGGCTGAGCGCGGCGATCAGCGCCGTCTGGTGCTCGAGGTCGGCGGTACGCCACGCTGCCTGCAACGCAGCGGGGTCGAGCTCGAGACGCTCGGCGACGGCGATCGCGATGAGGTCGCGGGTCTGCTCGAAGGCGTGCAGCGCGCCCTCGTCACCGGTCTCGCCGTAGCGCTGGATCGCAGCGAGGGCCTGTGCCGCCTGGTCCGCGATCGGGTCGGCTACTCGGGGCCGAGCGTGGGTACCGGTGGTGCTGACGACGCTCGCGGGCGCCGCGGCGACGCCGGCCGCGGGGAGGGCGAGCGTGCCGACCGCCGTGGTCGCGGCCATGGCGGTGGCGAGCAGCGCACGGCGGAAGCGCCGGGTGTGGATGCTGGACATGTGCGTGTGACGACTCCTCGGTCTCCGTCCGGCCGCGGCACCCGGACCGGTC
>WBZL01002397.1_pt1 | contig 18317 bp, 12 predicted proteins | sample 5204291 | NCBI WGS metagenome assembly WBZL01 (sample SAMN12344345, study PRJNA552823) | activated sludge metagenome | biome: Activated sludge suspended growth; feature: Nitrification reactor; material: Wastewater; isolation source: activated sludge from nitrification reactor of wastewater...
GGCTCCTCCCTCGCCGTTGCAGTAGTTGCTCTCGGGGTTGAGCTCGCCGCGCTGGCTGAGGCTCGCCAGGTCGCGCCGGCGCTCGCGGACCCGCTGGCCGCGCTCGAGGACGACGGCGCGGATCCCCGCCTGCGCGAGGCCCCACGCGCAGAAGAGGCCGGCCGGGCCGGCGCCGACGATGACGACGCGCGGGGGGCCTGGCATCGGCCGAAGCGCCACCGGCTCGGGGGCGACGAGGGCCGCGTCGTCGCGGTGGAGGGCGAGCTCGACGTGGACCCGCACGCGGCCGCGGCGAGCGTCGATCGCCCGGCGGCGGATCTCGCAGCGGCGGACGGCGGCGGCGGCGATGCCGGCCTTGCGCGCGCCCGCGGCGGTGAGCTCCGCGTCGTCGAGGAGGAGGTCGGGGTGGACGTCGAGCTCGACGAGGGTCGGCGCGGACGAGGGCTTCGACGCGGGGCCCGGGGTGAGGCTCACTCGGCCCCCCGCTGCTTGACCCGCTTGATCACCGTGTCGGGGTTGGCGCCCGGCAGGCCGCCGCTCAGGCCCTTGCCGTCGGCGGGGGGCTTGTAGGGGATCGCGTAGCCGTCGGCGAGGGCGAGGACGACCTCGCCGACCATCTCGCCGATCACCTGCATGCCGTCGCGGTTGATCTTGTCGGCGTGGTCGGTGGGTCGGTGGTAGTCGGAGTGGACGCCTGTGAAGAAGAAGAGGACCGGGATGTCCTTGCGGTAGAAGCTCGCGTGGTCGGAGCGCGACGCGACGCTCGCCTCGTAGAGCACGCTCATGCCCTTGGTGCCGATCCGATCGAGGAGGGGCATCCAGCCGTCGGAGGAGCCGATCCCGCCGATCGCCAGCCCGCGCGGGCCGAGGCGGCCGACCATGTCGAGGTTGACCATCGCCGCGACCTTCTTGAGGTCGAAGGGCGGCGCCTCGGCGAGCGCCTTGGAGCCGAGGAGGCCGAGCTCCTCGCCGGCGAAGTGGGCGAAGACGACGGTGCGGCGGGGCCTCACGCCGGCGGTGACCATCGCCCGGGCGATCTCGAGGACCATCGCGGTGCCGCTGGCGTTGTCGTCGGCGCCGTTGCAGATCGCGTCGCGGGCGTCGCCGCTCTGCTGGGCGTTGCACTCGCCGGTGCCGTCGTCGGCGCCGATGTGATCGTAGTGGGCGCCGAGGAGCACGAGTTCGTTCGCCAGGTCGGTGCCGGGGATCGCGGCGAGGACGTTGGGCACCGGCGCCTCGATCGCCTCGAGGTCGGTGGAGAGGGCCACCTCGACGCCGTCGATCGGGCCCGAGTGGGGGCGGAGGTCGCGGTCGATCGCCGCCTGCAGGGCCGAGAGGGTCTTGCCCTTGACCTTGAGGGCCTTGTCGGCGCTCTTCCACTTGAGCTGGACGACGGGGAAGGCGGCGCGCTCGTCCTTGCCGACCCGGCTCTGGGTGAGCACCTCGAAGGCGTCGGCCTGGCGGCTCTCGTCGCCGACGAAGGATCGGGGGCCGCGGACCACGATCGCGCCCACGGCTCCCGCTTCCGCCAGGCGCGAGAGCTTGCCGCGGAGGGAGCCCGCCTGCATGTCGAAGCGCGGGCCCTTCGCCCGGAGAACCTCGCGCATCAGGGTGGAGGAGAGACCGGAGAGGTCGAGCTCGAGCGCGAGGGGGTCCTCGGGGAGCGGCCAGAGGTCGTCGAGCTTGGCGCCAGGGAGGAAGGGGCTGACGAGGGCGACGAGGTTGCCGCGGATCCGGGCGTGGAGGGCCTTGATCCCGGCGACGTCGGCGCGGCTGCGGAGCTCGCCGATCGCCGCCTGGAACGCCTCTTGCTCGCGCTGCAGGCGGCCGAAGAGCTCGCGTACGTTGGGGCGACCCGGCGCCTCGAGGAGCACCACGGCGATCTTGCCGCGGAGGTCGACGCCCGCGAGGTCGTCGTAGCCCGGGGAGGTCTCGCTGCCGTCCTCAGCCTTCACGGCCTCGGCCCGGGCGGCGTAGCCGACGAAGACCGCAGGGGCGCGTACGGAGCCGGAGCCGCTGAGGCCGACCGCGCCGCGGGCCAGGGCCGGAAGGCTCGTCTTCGCGCGGCCGCGGGAGATCTCCACCGCGGTCGGCGTGCGCTCGCGGAGGCCGGTGGTCACGGCGAAGTCGACGTCGTATGCGTCGGTCAGCGGGGCGATGCCGAGGCTCGCGTAGCGCTCGCCGATCCACGCGGCGCTGGTGCGGATCTCGGGCGCGAGCGAGAAGCGACCGCGGAGGTCGTCGCCGGCCAGGTGCGTCACGTCGGTGACCATGCGGCCGGCGTCGATCGTGACGGTCGCGGGGCCGGCGATGGGCGCCGCCGCGGGGGCGGGGGTCGTGCCCGCGTCGGGCGCGGTTGGTGTGGGTGCGCGGCAGGCCGAGAAGGCGAGCGCGAGCGCGAGAGGGACGAGCGAACGTGACGAGCGAGCGGACATCGGCGGCCCTCCGGGCTTGTATCAGAGGTGGTCGGTTGGAGGACCCGTCGGAACGCGGGTCGGCTTCGCCGCGCTCGGCGTGGGTCATGGGAGGTGCGTGCGTTGTTTCACACCCTTGATGTGGGTCTTCGCGCCCTCGCTCGTCCGCCGCGAAGCCGGTGCAAAGCCAGGTCCGCGTGTTGACGCCCGCTCGTCCCGTGCCGTAACGTCCCCGAGACCTGGGGTCACCCGGAGCGCAGGTACGATTCCATGCCGCACGGAGCAGGGGAGCGGCGCTCTTCGGAGTGGATTCTTCAAACCTAGCCACGAGGATTACAGAGCGATGAAGCGTCTCAAACTGATCGGATCTTGGAAGCGGCTCGGCGTTCAGGCTGGCCTCCTCACGGGCCTCGGCCTCGCCTTCGTCGGCGGCTCGCAGCAGCCGGCGATGGCGCTCGACCCCGCGGACTGCCCCTCCGAGGGCGGCTGCACCTTCCTCAAGCCCAACCTCCTCATCGTCCTCGACTACTCGTCGTCGATGAACGAGAAGTTCGGCATGAACAACCAGAGCCGGTGGGTCGCTGCGCAGGATGCGATCGTCAACCTGCTCAACACCGACAACGAGTACTTCGACAAGAACGTCAACTTCGCGCTCATCCGCTTCGGCCACGATCCGAGCGCCAACCCGGGCTCGACGATCGCGTGCGACATCTCGTCGCCGAAGATCACCGACGGCCAGGCGGTCGACCACTGGTGGTACGACGAGATGGGGATGGACAAGTCGTTCCACCCCTGCGACGGCGACGACCTCGAGGCGGCCGTTGCGGCGATCCCGGCGCCCTGCGGCGGCCAGGTCACCGGCATCGGCACCTGGACCAAGGGCGCGCTGGACCTCGCGCGCACCAAGATCATGCAGTCGAAGGCCGACCACCCCGAGGACATGAACAAGCGCTGGTACGGCGTGATGGTCATGTCGGACGGCAAGTGGACCTCGCCGAACGGCACCCAGACCCTGACCCCGGCGAGCGAGGACCCGGCGATCACCTCGGGCACCCTCTTCGGCACCGACAAGGTCCCGGTCTACTTCATCTACTTCGGCGACCAGAACGACGCCGCCGCGAAGATGGCGTCCGACAAGGTGGCGATGGCGGGCGGCACCAACCAGGCGATCCTCGCCGGCGACCCGCAGCAGCTCATCGACGCGCTCACCACGGTCCTCAACGACGTCAAGAACCAGGTCATCATCCCGCAGTGCTCGCCGGGCCTCCCGCGCTTCATGGTGCTCCTCGACGCCTCGTCGTCGATGCTCAACGTCGGCGGCAAGGCCGGCACGATGGGCACCACCGGCTGGGACCAGGCGCGTGACGCCCTCTCCGGCGCCAACTCGCTCTTCGACATCGAGGTGAACAACGGCAAGAACGTCGCCGAGGACCTCATCCACCTCGGCCTCGCGGTCTTCGGCCACAACGCGCCGGCGCCGGGCGAGCAGAAGATCCTGGTCGACTACGGCCCCTGCCACAAGGACAACTTCGACTGGGCGCTGAACCCGGCCACCTCGTGCGTGGCGCCGGGCTGCACCGACCCGTGGAAGGGCCCGCCGATCACCTGGACCTTCCAGGTGAGCCCGCCCACCATCCCGATGGGCAAGAAGGCGCCCTTCGACGACCTGACCAAGTCGCACATGCCGAAGTGCGACGGCAACATGCCGATCTGCACGGGCTCGGGCACCTACACCCACCTGGGCCTCCAGCTGATCAAGCAGAACCAGGCGGCCTACCACACCGCCGCGCAGATGATGAACGCGCCCTTCCCGGCGAACGCGGGCACCACCTACGCGAACATCCTGGTCACCGACGGTCAGTACACCAACTACTCGACCGACGCCCAGGTCCAGGCCGAGCTGCAGGCGATCTACAACACCGCCGGCCTCAACAACAAGGTCACGACCTACGTGATCGGCTTCGGCGACCAGCTGAACGACCCGAACTCGATCCTCCAGCTCCGCAAGATGGCGTGCTGGGGCTCGGGCGGCAACTTCGCCAACAACATGTGCTCGGCGCCCGGCACCGACAAGTACTTCGACGCCAACAACCAGGCCGAGCTCGAGGCCGCGTTCAAGATGATCCTCGAGTCGCAGGAGTTCGACCCCTGCTGCCAGTTCAACGACTGCTCGGTCGCCGACGAGCCGCAGGGCGAGTGCCCCGACTCGGAGTGCAACCCGAACGAGATGAACTGCGGCATGTTCCAGGAGTGCCAGCTCGCGGGGATGCAGGTCGACGGCTGCGACGACCTCTACGAGTGCGTGGATGTGGCGCCGCCGGCCTGTGGCAACGGCAAGGACGAGATCGATCCGGGCGAGGAGTGCGACGGCGCCAACCTGAACGGCCAGGACTGCACCACCGTGATGATGGGCTTCGACGGCGGCACGCTCGCGTGCTCCGACATGTGCACGTTCGACTACTCGGGCTGCACCACCCCGCCGATGGGCGTCTGCGGTGACAACATGGTCGGCGCTGGCGAGGTCTGCGACGGCACCGATCTCGGCGGCCAGGACTGCGCGAGCCTCGGCCACTCGGGCGGCGTGCTCGCCTGCGCGGCGGACTGCTCGGTCTTCGACGAGTCGGGCTGCACCGACGACACCTCGGGCAACACCACGACCACCGGTGGCACCGTCGGCACCGAGAGCGACACCGCCAGCAGCGCCACTGACAGCGGGACCGCCTCGGGTGGCACGACCACCGGCGGCTCGGCCTCGGCGACCGGCGCGTCGGCGACCACCGGCGACACCACCGACACCGACACCGGCGCGACCAGCACCGGTGGCGTCGACGACGAGGGCTGCGGCTGCTCGGTCGACGAGAGCGCCGAGGGCAAGGCCCGCGGCCTCCTCGGCTCGCTCTTCGGCCTCGGCCTCGCCGGCTTCATCCGCCGCCGTCGCCGGGCTGCCTGAGCCCGCTGACGGGGCCCTCCGGGGCTCCGGTGATGAAGGAGAGGGTCGCGCCCGCGGGCGCGGCCCTCTCGCTTTTGCGGAGCATCCGGTGCGCTGACCGGCGAAAAGCGGTTGGCCTGGCCAGGGCGCTTTTGCTAGACAAGGCGATCGTGTCAGACGCACCGCAGGACCAAGATCGGCTCGACGCGCTCCCGCAGGAGGGGCGCACGATCGTCGGCGAGGAGCTGGCGATCCTCCGCCGCGTGCAGGCCCGCCTCGACCGAGAGGCGGAGCTCCAGCCCCAGCCGATCGAGGACCTCGACGCCCAGATGATCGAGCTCCGCGACGCGATCGCCGAGGCCAAGGAGGAGGACCTGGCGTCGCTCATCGACCAGATGCACCAGGTGGCGGCGCTGAGCCGGACGCGCGGGCAAGGGCGTGACCTGCCGGTGGATCGTCGGAGCCCCTACTTCGGGCACCTGCGGATCCGTGAGGCGAGCACCCGCCGGGTGCGCGACGTGCTGGTCGGCAAGCAGACCCTCCTCGACGACGGCGACGGCCTCTCGATCGTCGACTGGCGGAACGCGCCGGTGAGCCGGCTCTACTACCGCTACGAGGAGGAGGACCAGTACGAGGAGGAGTTCGACCGGCGGTCGATGGAGGGGGACATCCTGATCCGCCGCTCGCTGGCGGTGGTGGACTCGGACCTCCGCCGGGTGGCGGCGCCGCAGGGGACCTTCGTGCGGGGGCGCGGGCGGGAGTGGCGGAGCGCGGAGGGGGCGGCGAAGCCGACGCTCGCCGGCGGGGTGGGGACGGCCGCGCGGGTGCCGAAGGGGCAGCTCGGGGTGCACGGCGACGACGACACGCCGCGGGCCGACAAGCACCTGCAGGAGATCACGGCGCTGATCGACCGCGAGCAGTTCGCGATGATCACGCAGCCGGAGTCGGGGATCGTGCTGATCCAGGGCGGGGCAGGCTCGGGGAAGACGACGGTGGCGCTCCACCGGGTGGCCTACCTGGCGTATCAGGACCCGAAGCGCTTCGCGCCGTCGAAGATGCTGGTGGTGGTCTTCAACGACGCGCTGGTCGAGTACATCCGCCACGTGGTGCCGTCGCTCGGGGTCGAGGGGGTGACGGTGACGACCTACCGGCGCTGGAGCGCGCAGCTCCTCCGCAAGGTGCAGCTCCGGCTGCCGCTCCATCACGTCGACGGGACGCCCGAGCCGGTGGTGCGTTTTAAGAAGCACGCGCTGGTGCTGCGGATGATCGACGACTTGGTGGCGCGCCAGCTCGAGGAGATCGAGGCGGACCTGCGGGAGCGGATGGGCGCCCGGGCGGGCGCGGACGCGGTGATGGCGGTGTGGCGACGGCACGCGGACCTGCCGCCGGTGGTGCGGGTCGAGCGGGTGCTCGAGTGGGTGAAGCAGAACCGTGAGGTGCCGGCGCCGGCGCGGGCGGCCGCGGAGACGGCGCTGCGGGCGGGGCGCGAGCAGGTGCGCGACGTCTGCGACGACTGGCTGGAGCTGATGACCGACTCGGGTCGGCTGCGGACGGCGATCCGCGAGCACGCGGCGGGCGAGTTCACGGAGGGGGAGATCGGGACGATCGTCCGCTGGTGCGCGAGCAAGGCGGACCTCGACGTCGAGCGCGAGCGCGACCACGAGGAGGAGGAGAGCGAGCGGCGGGCCCGGCGGGCGCGCCCGGAGGCGGACGAGGAGGACGAGGAGGGAGAGGCCGCGAGCGCGCCGACGGCGGCGGTGGCGGGCTTCGACGCGGAGGACGACGCGATCCTGCTGCGGCTGATGCAGTCGAAGCAGGGCGGGCTCTTCATCGGCGGGCGGCGCTTCGAGTACGAGCACATCGTCATCGATGAGGCGCAGGACCTCTGCCCGCTGGAGGTGCGGGTGCTCCTCGACTGCGTGAGCGAGGGCCAGAGCGTGACGATCGCCGGCGACCGGGCGCAGAAGATGATCTTCGACAACGGCTTCACGGACTGGCCGGAGCTGCTGCGCGACGCGGGGCTGCCGCACGTGGAGATCCAGCCGCTGAAGATCACGTACCGGTCGACGCGGCAGATCATGGAGCTCTCGCGGGCGATCCTCGGGCCCCTCGATCACCCGGGCGAGCAGGTGGTCGCCCGCGACGGGGCGGAGGTGGGGTACTTCCACTACGGCGAGACCGGCGAGGCGGTGGCGTTCCTGGCGGAGGCGCTGCGCTCGCTGATGCAGCGAGAGCCGAGCGCGAGCGTGGCGCTCATCGCCCGCTACCCGCAGCAGGCGGACGTGTACTACGACGCGCTGCGGATCGCCGAGGTGCCGCGGCTGCGGCGGGTGGGGCGGCAGAACTTCTCGTTCACGCCGGGGATCGACGTGACGGACGTCCGGCAGGTGAAGGGCCTCGAGTTCGACTACGTGGTGATCGTGGATCCGACGGTGCAGAACTACCCGGAGGTGGTGGAGTCGCGGCACCTCCTGCACATCGCGGCGACGCGCGCGGCCCACCAGCTCTGGCTGGTCTGCGCGGGGCGGCCGAGCAAGCTCCTGCCAGAGGAGTTGACGCTGGCCGGCGAGGGCTGAGGGGCGCGCCAGGGCGCGGGGTGGCGTCCCCGAGGGGTCCTCGGGGAGGGGCGTGTGTGGATGTCCCGGAGGTCAGGTCGGGGGGCGGAGGTCGAGGCGCATGCGGAGGGCGTCGGCGCCGTCCTCGTAGAACTCGGGGATGACGCCGGCGTCGCGGAAGCCGGCGGCGCGGGCGAGGGCCTGGCCGGCGGGGTTGTCGAGGCGGACCTCGAGGCGGATCGCGTGGCAGCCGCGGGCGCGGGCGCGGTCGGCCGCGTGGGCGTAGAGGTGGGCGCCGATGCCCCGGCCGCGGAGGGCGGCGTCGACGACGACGGAGTAGACGCGGGCGACGCCGGAGCCCCGGCGGAAGAGGAGGACGAGGTCGGCGAGGACGCGGCCGCCCTCGTCGAGGACCCAGAGCTCGGCCGAGGGGCGGCGGAGGAGGCGGCGGAAGGAGGACGCGGCGATCCGATCGCCCGGGAAGGCGCGCTCGAGGTCGAGGAGCTCCGGGAGATCGGTGAGGCGGGCGGGGCGGAGACCGGGCGGCCCGCTCACGGCGCCCGACCGAAGGTGAGGACGAACTTGTCGGCGAGCTCGATCGGCCGGTAGCTCATCTTGGCGCGGGCGAGCGACTCGCAGCCGCCGCCGTCGCCCGTGGTGATCCGCGGGCACTCGAGGAGGGTGCGGCAGAACTCGCGGAAGAGGAGCTGCGAGGCGCCGGGGATCGAGAGGTTGGTCTTCTCGAAGAGGACGTTGCCGTCGCCGGTGACGAGGCGCTCGCCGATGGTGAAGCCGGCGAGCTCGCCGTCGACGATCAGGCGGGCGCCGACGAGGCCGAGGGCGTCGAGGTTGTTGGCGGCGTAGACGATCGCGTGGAGCTCCTCCTCGATCCCGTACATCGACGGCGGGCGGCCTTCGGTCGCGATGCCGCGCTGGCGGAGCCAGAGGAGGCAGAGGTCGCGGACGGCGTCGGCGTGCTCGACGCCCAGCGGCTCGACGCGGGCGTCGGGGTGGGCGCGGAGGAGCTGGTTGATGTCGCTGCGCTTGGACTTGTAGTCGACGCCGCGGAGCTCGACGAGGTCGGCGGTCCGATAGATGAAGTCGGAGCCGGCGAGGCGGACGTCGTGGAGGCGGTCGGCGAGGTCCGGGGCGCCCCAGCGGATCGCGTCGATGAAGGCGGGCGTGGCGAAGTAGATCGCGGCGGCGCTTCGGGCCGGGTTACAGCGCTCCATGAGGGCGACGCAGGCTGCGGTCGCGGCCGGCAGATCGGCGGTGGCGCCGAGCGGCGGCAGGGGCATGTGGAGCCCGTCGTCGCGGGCGGCGAAGAGGCAGAGGCACCCCTCGACCAGCGCGACGAAGAGGTGCTGGTGGGACTGCCAGCAGCAATTGCCCGCGAAGCTGTAGTCGGAGATGGAGGCTCCGACCATGGCCAGGTGGCGCTCGAAGAGCCCGCGATGCTCGTGGGAGAGGGGAAGGACCTCCCATGGCGCCCAGCGGTCGGCGGTGTCGAGATGAGTTCTAGGAAGGGGGTCGTCGGGGACGGCGGTTATCTCAGTCATCATCGGAGACCGGAGGCGGACTCCGAGCGGGAGAGTAGCACCAGCCGTCGATGTCTCCGAGAGTCCGTCGAGGGGGGGAGGCGTGGGCGGATCCCCCCGACGCGCGCGCCGGCGATCGGCGCGCCGCCGCGACGCTCGGGGGTGGTCACCCGATCTGTCTCTGAGGACAGGACGGCGTGGTCCAGGCCGGCGGAGGGCGGGCCTCGTGCGGGTTTCGTGGGGCGACCGGGGGTCGGGACCCCGGCCGGGAGGCGGCCGTGGGGCGTCGCCAGCGATCTTCCGCGAGCCCGACGCGCCCGGGTGGAGGGCGTCGGCTCGGCGGGGGAGCTCCGGGCGGCGGGCGACGGAGCCGACGGCCGCGAGGGGGTGGAGATCAGCTCGCGCGCGGCAGCCAGGAGGGCCGGACCTGGGCCCACATCACCTGGGCGACCAGCCCGAACTTGTCGCCGGCGAGGCCGACGGCGCCGCGGACCTGGCGGAGGCGATCCTCGACCGGGAAGGAGGTGGCGTGGCGGGGGATGAGGCTCGCGCCGAGGGCGTGGCCGGCGGCCTTGATGTACTCGGAGAGGAAGACGCTCGGGCGCCCCTCGGCGCAGGAGAGGAGGGCCATCGACCGCCGACGCGCGGCGGGGCCGCTCTCCCAGTACTCGAAGAGGGCGCGCTGAATCGCGCGGGCTCCCTCGTTGCCGCCGCGGAAGGCCTCGTAGATCGCGTCGGCGAGGGCCTGGCGGGTGGGGACGTAGCGGTCGTGCTCGGCCCGGTAGCGGCGGAGGCTGGCGGCGTCGAGCCAGGGCTCGTTCGCGGGGGCGTCGGCGCGGCGGCTGGCCTCCTCGCCGAGGCACTCGGCGTCGCGGAGGCCCATGGTCATGCCGCTCGCGGTGATCGGGTGCGAGCAGCCGGCGGCGTCGCCGACCAGGGCGAGGCCAGGGAGGATCGCCCGGGGGGCGGGGAGGTTGACGGTCGGCGCCATCTCCAGGTTGCCGCGGCGGGCGAGGATGGCGGCGGCGGTCTGGGCGGCGAGGCGCGGCGGGAGGAAGGGGACGAAGGCGTCGAGGAGGAAGTCGGCGAGGCGGGGGCCCTTGGCGGGGAGGGCGTGGGGGAGATCCATGGTCAGGCGGTAGACCAGGGAGCCGTCGTCCTCCTCGATGATCGGGTAGACCAGGACGGGGCCCCAGGCGCCGAGGATCACGTTGCCGAAGCGGGGGGTGCGGACGGCGGCGCCCGGGATCTCGACGCCGGCGGTGAAGCCGATGGTCTGGCGCTCGTCGGGGAGCCCGGCGAGCTTGCGGACGGTGCTGGCCTTGCCGTCGGCGCCGATCACGAGGTCGGCGCCGACCTCGACCGCCTCGCCCTCGCCCTGGAGGACCACGCCGCGGACGGTCCCCGCGAGGTCGCGGAGGAGGTCCTTGATCACCCAGCCCTCGCAGATGTCCACCTGCGGCTCTGGGGCGACCACTTGGCGCATCACCCGGACGAGGGTCTTGTGGTGGGCGGCGATCCCGTGGGGCGGCTGGCCCGGGATCTCGCGGTAGGGGAGCTCGACGTAGCGACCGTCGGCGCGCTCGAGGACCGAGAAGCCGTCGACCTCGGCGGCGCCGGCGGCCCGGAGGGGGCCGTAGAAGCCGAGGTCGTCGAGGATACGGGCGCCGCGCGGGTGGACGAGCTCGCCCGCGAAGCGGGGGGCGACGCCGTGGTGGCGATCGACCAGGAGGATCCGCCGGCGACGCTGCGGGTCGGCGAGCGCGAGCGCCTTCGCGGTGGCGGCCCCGGCGATGCCGGCGCCGACGATCACGACGTCATAGCGGGGGGCGGGGCGCGAGCTCATCATGAGATGTCCTTTAGGTCAGGCCTTGGGGGGAAGGTGCGAGCAAGGTGGGCGGGAGCTCTAGACCCGGCCGCCGCGGGCCGCGAAGGCGCGGAGGGCGATCGCCGCCTCGCGGGTGCCGGCCGAGGGGTCCTGGCACGTGGGCGAGAAGCCGTGGCCGGCGATCGTGGTGCCGGGGAGGTCGGCGTCGCTCGCCTCAATCTGCTGGACGAGGGCGCGGGCGGCCCGCTGGGCCTGGACGCAGACGCCGTCCTGGACGGCGCAGAGGCCAGCGAGGGCGGCGGCGGTCGCCACCGGCGGGCCGAAGGTGCCGTCCTCGCGCTGGCGGACCCGGAGCTGGTGCTCGACGGCGCGGCGGAGCGGGTGATCGGCCGCGCAGAGGGCGGCGCTCATCAGCGCGAGGTCGGCGAGGGTCTCGAGGGAGTAGCGGCCGAGGTGGAGCCCGACGGTCGACTCGACCCAGGCGAGGCCGCGGCGGACGCGGTCGTCGCCGATGTGGAGGCCCATCCGCGCGAGCTGGCGGAGGACGGTGGCGCTGCGACGGACGCGGGGCTCGTCGTCGAGGCTGCCGCTGGCGAGGAGCTCGGCGTCCCGCCAGGGGGCGCGGGTCATCCACACGTCGTTCTCCCCGCGCTCGAAGCGGGCGAAGCCGCCGTCCGGCTCCTGCATGGCGAGGAGGACCTCGATCGCGCGACGCATCGCGGACCACGCGCTCCCCGCCTGGGCCGAGCCCTTGGGGAGGGTGGCGAGGGCGTCGAGGGCGGCGCAGGTGGCCTCGACGTCGAGGACGCGGCGGGCGGCGGGCTCGCTCGGCCAGCCGCCGGCGGGGGCGTTGGTGCGGAGCTGCCACTCGCCGGCCTCGCCGGTCTCCTGGGCGAGGAGCCAGGGGATCGCGCTCTCGTCGTCCGGGGCGGCCTGGATGAGGCGCGCGATGACGGCGAGCGGCGGGCCTTGGAGGCCCTGCGCGAGGTGGATGTCGCCTCCCTCGCGGAGGTGGCCGCGGGCGCGGCGGAGGTAGGCGAGGCCGCTGCGGATCCGCGGGTCGTCGAAGGAGGCGCCGCCGACCCGGAGGGCGAGCATGCTGAGGAGGGTGGGGCGGAGCGAGAACCAGCCGCCGTGCTCCTGCTGGGCGCCGGCGATCCACGCCTGCGCGCGCGCCAGCGAGGCCCGGAGGAGGGGCCCGCGCGGCACCTTGCGGAGCATCTTGATGCCGGTGTCGAGGTTCTGGACGAGGTCGCCGACGAGGCCGTGGCGGGTGATCCGCGGCGGCACCGGGTCCTTGCCGCGGGTCACGAGGAGCGGCGCCGCGTTGGCGAGGTGGACCCGCGCCGGCGCGTGGGTGAGGAGGAGGTAGGGGGTGAGGACGCCGCGGGCCCAGGGCGCGACCTGGCTCGGCGAGAGCGGGGCGATCGCCGGCAGGAGCCAGAGCTCGGCCGGCACCGCGGGCAGCCACGACCAGGGGATGTGGCCGCCGATCGCCAGCCAGAGGCGGACCGCGAAGTTGGCCCGCTGGGCGCCGCCGAGTTCGTGGACGGTGCGCCGCGCCCGGACCAAGCGCTCGCTCTGGGGGTCGTCGCCGGCCTGCACGCAGGCCCACCAGCCGAGGGCGGTCAGCGAGAGATCGGGCGCGCCGGTGATCGGCCCGAGCCAGGCGCCGCTCTCGTCCTGGGCGGCCCGAATCCGGGCGAGGAGGCCGCGCTCCTCCTCCGCTGCGAGGTCGCGGAAGAGGCGATCGGCGAGGATCACCTCGCAGGCGGCGCCGATGTCGGGGGCGCTGACCAGCCAGCGGTCCTGGGGGGCGAGGGCGCGGCGGCGCCAGCGACGGGCCCCCTCGGCCGCGCGCTCGATCGCCGCCGTCAGGCGGTCCTGGCCGCTCAGGGGCTCGTTCGCCGGGCCGCTGGCTCTGGTCTCCATCGCGCTCTGTCTGCTCATGGACGCGCTCGCGCGACGCTCGCGCCGCTCCTTCTGGCGGCGTCCAACCTATCACGCGGCCCAATTTGGCCCGGTGACAGGCGTCACAGGCAAACGCGGCTCCAGGGGCGCCGGCGGCTGCGGCGGCGCCTCTTGTGACCCAGGCCCGACGCCGCGAGCTGGGTCACGGCCGACCGACGGCGGTCGTGGGCCTTGCGGCCCCCCCGTGCGGGCTGCCAAACTTCGCGCGATGAAGTCGCGCGCGCGTGTCCTCCTCCCCGTCCTCGCCTCGGTCCTCGCCACCTCGATGAGCTGCAAGCCGGAGGAGGATCCGGAGACGCACGGATTCGTCTGCGTCGAGATCCGCACGGGCCTCGGGTCGGCGAGCGATCCGGCGGCCCTCTACGCCGGCACCACGCACGTCAAGGTGACGGTGAATTACCTCGGCTGCCTGCAGGAGTTCTACGAGAACACGCACACCGAGTACGCCCAGAATGGCGTCGAGGGCGAGGCGGTCTTCGCCGAGTGGATGGAGCGGATGTGCAGCGAGACCTACAACGGCCGGGCCGAGTGCACCGTCACCGACATCCGCCAGGACCTCTCGACCGCCAAGAACCTCACCATCACCTACGCGATCAACGACGCCAACGCGATCCAGAACCGCCGCTTCCTGGTCGCGCCGCTCCCCCTCGAGGAGTTCGCGGGGTGCAAGCCCGACGTCAAGGTCTCCGGCGACTCCGCGGTGAGCGGCTACAACGCCGAGGGCGGGCAGATCTGGAACATCGAGGCCTTCAACGAGACCGTCGAGGCCCGCGCGGGCCTCGGCGGCGGCGGCTGCATCCCGGTCGACGTCGGCCCTCCGTGAGCCCGGTGGCGAGCTCTTCGGTGGAGGCCCTCCGCCGCGCGCCAGCCTGCGCGGCGGCGTGGGGCCTCTGGCTCGCGTCGGCCTGCGCGACGCCGCCTGGCGGGGTCGAGCCCGGTGAGGTGCCCGTGGCTGCGCCCGGGGTCGAGGCCGTGGCCTGCGAGGAGGCGCCGCCGTCGGCCCTCGCGCTGGCCGACGCCGAGCCCTGCGGGTGGGCGCTCGTCGGCGACGGCGAGGCGGTCGAGCTCCGCGCGAGGATCGTTGGCGGTCCGCGCGCCCGCGGGGAGGCGCCGAGCGGCTGCGCTCACGGGCGCTGCGGGTGGGACCTCGCGGTGGTCGACGGCGTCGCCTTGCTCCTTGCGACCCGCGAGGGCGCGGCCTCCGAGGTGCCGGAGGGGCGCTGGCTCGGGGTGGTCGACGGCGACCGCGTCGCCTTCATCGACCTCTGGTGGGGGGAAGGGTCGTTCGGCGATTCGACCGATATGGGGCCGGTCTACGCGCTCGTGCCGTGGATCTGCGGCGGCCGGGTGGTCCTGCGGGTAGAGGCGAGGCTCCCCGAGGCGGCCCTCGAGGCGCCGCCGCCTGGCCTGGTGGCCCGCGCGGGTGCGATCGAGGCGAGCGACGGCGAGGTCCGGCGAGCCGGCGAAGACCCCGGCGGCGCCTGCTCGCCCGCGTTCACGCCCTGAGCGGAGATGGTCGAAGAGACAGGCCGACCCGACGCGAGGGACCTGTCTCTTCGGTCAGGTGAGGACGGCCTGGCGTCGAGGGCCTCAGCCCGGGGGCGTGGCCTCGACGGGCGGGGCGCCAGCGGGCGGGGCGCCGAGCGGGGCGCTCGCGGGCGGGGCGCCGAGCGGGGCGCCAGCGGGCGGGGCGCCGAGGGGCAGCCCTTCGGGCGCCGGGCGGAGGAGCGGCGGCGTCGGACCCGAGCGGCGCTTGATGGAGGGCACCATCGGCGGCGAGTCGCGTCCGGGGCGGACCGCGACCGGGCCGTTCGGGCGCTCGGTGAGCATCCCGACGTAGTCGATTCGCGCCGCGCCGCGGTCGACCACCAGCTTGAAGGCGAGGACGTCGATCTGGTCGCTGCTCAGGTAGAAGCACCACATCGGCTCGGCGCCGTCGCGGACGTAGTTCTGCAGCGGGTTGGCGATCGGCGGGCAGTTGAACGAGGCCTTGTCGGCGAAGCGCGAGGCGACCGAGCGGAGGGCGTCGGCGAAGCCGGCCCCGCCGTCGGCGCCGGAGATCGGCACGGCGTCGTACTCGCGGCGGTCCGGGATCCCCCAGCGGGCGGTCGGCGTGACCACGGCGTCGAGCATGGAGAAGTCGTCACGGGCGGCCATGATGAGGAGCGCCACCACGACGCGCTTGGCGTGGAAGGGGAGCTGCCAGCTCGCGGCCTCTTCGCGGGTCACCGGATCGCGGCCGGCGTACTCGTTGAGGAGGGTGGCGCTCGCGCCGTCGAACGAGCCGGCGGGGACGGCCCGGCCCTCGGCGGGGGGCGTGACCGGCGTCGGCCGCCGATCCCACTGCGAGTGGTAGTGCGGCGTCTCGCAGCCGCTCGCCAGCGTTCCAGCGAGGGCGGCGAGCGCGAGCAGGGGGAGGCGGCGTGGCGATTTCATGGCAACTCTCTTAGACCGAGCGTCGACGGCCGCGCAAGGCCCGGCAGGCCGCCGGGGGTGGAGGGGCGGAGCTCGCGCATTTGGCCCGACGGGCCGGCGCGATGGGCCGCGACCGGGCGGATTGTAACCTCCGTGACCTTGAAGCCACCCAAGGAAGCCCGTCGTGTGTGGTCTGCGCTCGCGTCTGTCCTGCTAGGATAGGCCGCGATGTTTCGGACCGAGGTCGACGCCGAGCCGCGGGCTCCGGGGGCGACGCGCGTGCGCGCCACGTTGTGGGCGCCGCTTCGTCTCCTCGTGGGCTCGCTGGCGCTGACGAGCTGCGGCGGCGAGCCGCCGGTCGCCGACGGCGAGGCCCAGCGCCGCGACCTCGCGCGGCCGACAGGGCAGGCGATGGTGCGCCTCCCCGCCGCCGCGCCGCGGGGCGTGCTCGGGGCAAGCTCGCGCTCGAGCGACGCGCTCGCCGAGCCGCCGGCGCCTCCGGTGCCCGTCGCCGAGGGCCCCGACGAGGGCGTCGACGTGGCCGTCGCGCCGGGGGATCGCGGACCGCGGGAGGTGCCGGGAGGGACCTCGTCGGCGGCCGCGCGGGCGTTCGCTCGGCTGCCGGTGGCGATCCACGACGGCCCGCCCGTCGGCGCGATCGGCCAGAGCGGCATCCACGTCGATCGGATCTGGCTCGGCTCCAAGGCCACCAAGCAGGGCTGCGAGGGCAAGGGCGATCGCTTCTCGATCACCAGCGGCGACCAGGTGAACGTCTGCTTCCGCGTCGTCCACGGCCGCAGCGAGGAGGACGTGGACGTGGTCTGGGAGAAGGACGGCTACGTCCAGCGCCGCCGCGGCGTGACGATCCCGGCGCTCCACGCCTACCGAGCCCGCGCCTATCTGGTCCTCCGCGGCGAGTACGTCGGCGATTGGCGAGTGCGGATCGTCTCGGCCGACGGCGCGGAAGTGGCGGAGGCCCGCTTCACTGTGGTGGACTAGCCGCCCGTGCTCGCCCGATCCCGCGTCCTCGCCTCTGCCCTCGCGCTCGCCCTCGCGGCCACCCCGGTCGCTCGCGCCGACGAGCCGCCTGCTGACGCGCCGTCGCCGGCCGGCGAGGCCGCCGAGGTGGTCCCCGAGCCGCCGCCCAACTGGGCGTTCAAGGACACGTCTCGCCCGGTGAAGGTGGTGGTCCTCGCCGGCTCGATCGGCGCCTGGCCGCGCGACCCCTACGCCGAGCGGCTCGCCGAGCTCTGCCGCAACGTCGAGGTCAAGAACCTCTCGAAGACCGGCTACGGCGCCCTTCAGCTCAAGCAGCGCTTCCGCCAGCAGGTCCTCGAGAACCGCCGCCTCCCGCTCGGCGCCCGCGGCGACACCAGCGAGTACTGGTTGGTCTTCCAGGGCGGCCTCAACAGCGTCGGCATGCCCGAGAGCACGAACCACCACATGCGCGAGCTCTATGTCACGGCCCACGGGCGCGGCTTCAAGGTGGTGGGCTTCACCCTCACGCCCTGGGGCGACGAGAGCGATCGCCGTCGCTGGGCCGGCGTCGAGGGGCTCCGCTACCTCCGCTTCACCCGCACGATCGTCGACTACGTGCTCGGCACCCTGAGCCCGCGCGAGGCCCTCGGCGACTACGCGGCCAAGCGGGCAGGGGGCGCCGACGCGCCATGGCAGCCCGCCGAGCTCCCCGACGTCGCCATCGACCTCTACCGGGCACCCTGGCTCCGCGACGCCGAGGCGCCGCTCCGCGCCGAGGCGCCGCTCCGGCGCGCGCTCGAGCGCGACCCGTCCTGGAAGAAGGCCCACGCTGGCCTCGACGAGGCCGCCCGCGCCGCCGCGCTCGACGCCGACGTCGCCGAGGCCGCCGCGATCCCCCAGTGGTTCCTGCGGGCCGAGCTCCGCTCCTTCGATCACATCCACCCGAACGCCGAGGGGCACCGGCGGATCGCCGAGTACGCCTGTCCCCACCTCCCGGCCTCCTGGGGCTGCGAGTGCCCGCCCCTCCCGCCTGGCGCGGAGCCCGCGGCCCCGCCGGCCGTCGCCGAGCCCCCCGCCGGCGCCGTCGATCAGGTGCTCCTGCCCTTTTATCCGCCGTGGGTGCGCCGGCTTTTGCGTATGCTCCGGGGCGAACCCGAGTCCGCAGCGGTGCCGCCGTGAACGCCGACCCAACCCTCCACCCCGCCATCCTGATCATCATCCTCATCGCCGCGGTGATCGCCGGCCTCTGGGTGGGCACCTTCTCCGCGGGACTCTCGCGGCTGCGGCGGGGGGCGGTCGCGGCGATCGGCGCGCCGGAGGGACTGGACGCGGACGGCACGACCGCCGTCGCCACCGGCGCGGGGGACGGAATCTGGATCGGGACCCACGCCCTCGGCGCCTTCCTCTGGAGCCCGAACCGCGGCGTGGAGGCCCGTTTGACGGCGGCGGACGGGTTGCCCAGCGAGCGGGTCTGGGCGATCGCCGTCGAGCCACGGCGCCCGGACCGCGTCTGGTTCGGCACCGCGAAGGGGCTGGCGCTGCTCGCGGGGGGGAGGCTCTCCCGCGTCGCGCTCGCGCCCGGCCGCGAGGAAGACGAGGTCGGCCTGCTCTACGCGGACCCCGCCGCGCAGGGGACGCTCTGGGCCTGCGCGGTCGCCGGCGGCATCCACGAGCTGCGCCAGGGGCGCT
>WBZL01002398.1_pt1 | contig 18316 bp, 25 predicted proteins | sample 5204291 | NCBI WGS metagenome assembly WBZL01 (sample SAMN12344345, study PRJNA552823) | activated sludge metagenome | biome: Activated sludge suspended growth; feature: Nitrification reactor; material: Wastewater; isolation source: activated sludge from nitrification reactor of wastewater...
GGTCGCTGAACATGCAGCTTCGTGTGGTTGAGCAATCTGGTAAGCGCGGTGTGGTGGTCGATTGGGCACGCTGTGGACGCTCTGGTCTGACCTTGTGGGATGACACTGGTTGCTGGAAGGGAATGCCCGAACGCATCGAGCAAGCCGCCTATGGTGGTCTTACCGTCGAAGATATGGAGCGTATCGCCGATAGCACACCGACATCGTTTGTCAGTGCCCAAGCTGCCGTTGCTTGGGGTTTTGAGCAAGGGGCATTCAATGACGCGGTACATGCGCAAAATGCCTACGACAAGCTGAAGGGTGAGAAGCTGCCCAAGACATCCTCGGAGATGTGGAAGTTATGGATTTCAGAAGTGAGGGATCGGTTACAGCGTGAACCCGTCTAAGAATGTGGTGGTGAGTCGATCAACGTCCTGACTGGCTCACTACCCATCTTTTGTTCGTGCCATCCGTTGGACTGTCCTGCATGGCGCATATTCCGACATCGAGTAGGCTACAAAAGCCTACAACGCATTACAACAGAACTATCCGAACATTTACCCAACGTTTGCAGACAAGGAAAGGTTAAGGCATGATTGACGAACTGAGAAGCGCACTACACCAGGCGCAAACAGGAACACCAGAAGGAAGTCTTGAACGGGCAATTGGGGTCTACCAACACGCTGGAAGTTTGATCAGCCATTTGGAAGCTGTCCAGGCTGAAGCCAAGCTGCTGATTAGCGAAATCTTTTTAGAGACCGGCTGCACCGACGTAAAGACACAAAGCGGTCGAGCTTATGTCAGTAAGCCAAGTGTGATTGTCACCTACAAGGCAAAGGACATTGACGCCGCTTGTGCCGAAGATACAACACTTGCTGAAAAGCTTGCACCCTTCCGCACAGTCACCGAACGAGCCGGTACGCTCACCATTCGCAGCGTATCATAGGACACAAGGGGAGAGCATCACGCTCTCCCCACAACGAAAGGACAAACCACAATGTCACCACGAGGGGGCGCACGCCCTGGGTCTGGACGCAAAGAGAAACCGGAAGGCGAGAAGATGGTCAAGGCTGCCTACTGGTTCGAGCCAAACGATTTAGAACGATTGCGGAAATTGGTGCCAAGCTCGGAGCAATCGGAGTTTATCCGTATGGCTTTGCATCATGCGCTTGATCTGCGTGAGCAGGTTGCAGGCAAAATTCAGGGTACGATGATTACACCTAATCCTGAGAACGCAAAAGAGCAGGCACGGTCAATGGTCGATAAGCTCAAGGGAATGGGGAGGAAAGCGGAGGATGGGCAATCATGAATGGAACATCTCCATTAGCTGATTTAATTTCTTATCTTCCGTATCTAGTAGTGGCTTTCTTTGCCTATCAGATTGGTAAGTCAAATGGGCAATCTGAAGGACATCAGTCAGCACGGAATCAAGCCGATCAGAATCTTCAAGCTGAATACAATAAAATTCAAGAAAAACTCAGTGAAGCCCAAACTACCATCAAAGGTTACAAACAGACAGTAGTTGAGCAGCAAAGCCAGATTGCTCAACTACATGCCTACATCGACAAATTGGAGAATTCATAGAATTCGTCTTGAACAAAATCGCCCGCGAAAACCTAAGTTTTCAAAGGCGATAGCGATCGAGGAAGTATGTACCCAAAACCCGATGATTATCCAATCTATAAGCCAAAAGATGATGCCGAGGGCGTTCTTGGCGGTCGTCGTTGTATTGCTTGGGCAAGACAATCAGGTCGTCGTTGCAAGCAGCCTGCAATGTGGAGACGCAACGTCTGCCGCTTTCATGGTGGCAAATCCTACCGCGGGATTGCATCGCCCCGAATGACGCACGGACAATATTGTAAAGACGTGTTGAGTCGGCTTGTCGGCTGCTTTCAAGGGGTATCCAACGGGACATGGGGTAATCAACATTGATAAAAAATACCAGCACACAAATTTGTGTGCTGGTATTGCAGAAAAAACTTCACGGAAAATCGTACGATTCAACTTGGGGACTAAATATACTCTTCTGATATTAACGAAAGGATCACGTGAAATGCAACGTGAATCAAAATTGTCTCTACGTCAAGTTTTTTTCGATAAAGACAGAGAACAAGATAGGCACCTGCAATCAGTCGAACGATACAGCGGATAAAAAACAGATTTTTCATGTGTCTGCCGCCTTTTTTGAGTAGGAAGCCGACACATAATCAATCTACGCCTACTCAGTTCGTGATTTGGCACGAACTGAGTAGGTAATTTCCAAATAACAAGGAAAACAAAAACAACTTTTAATGTGCTAAATATTAATACGCACAAGCCAGTTAAATTGTTTCAACCAATAACAAAAAACGTCAACGTGATGCCCTCGACAAGCTGACACGTTGACGCTGGGACTCCAAGAAAGGAGCTATTTTCATGATAGCAGAATTTGAGCTTGACTTCAACGAATTGACCTTCGTTGCCAGTGATGAATTTATGAAGATTGACATTCAACCAGAATACGCACTGTCACCCGTACGCAACCTACCTGCCGACAAGCAACCGGCTCTCACATACCTAGCTGGGCTGGGTCGCAGCTCACAGCGGACACAATGGTCTGCACTCTGTGTGGTGGCTGCTGTGCTGACTGCTGGGCAATGTTCGCCGGTGACGATGCCCTGGTGGACGTTGCGTCGCCAACACGTCAACGCGGTACGTGCTTGGTTGATCGAGCATCGCAAACCGGCAACCGGTAAACGCTGCATGGCTGCCTTGCGGGGTACGCTCAAAGAATGTTGGCGGCTCGACCTGATGAGCATCGAAGAGTATCACCGAGCCATCGACATCAAACCGATCAAGGGTGAGGGACCCGCTCAGGCTGCCGGTCGAGCCATCACCACCGGCGAATTTAACGCGCTGCTCGATGCCTGTGCCGATGATTTGACTGCTGCCGGTGTGCGCGATGCCGCTATCTTGGGACTGGCAATTCGTTGTGGGTTACGTCGTGCCGAGATTGCCAGTTTGGAGATTGCCGATTACAACCAGGTCGAGCAAACGATCATGGTCAAAGGCAAAGGAAATAAGACGAGGGTTGTGCATGTTGCGCCTGGTGTTGATGTTGTCCTGGCTGACTGGCTGGCTGTGCGTGGTGACGCTTCTGGACGGTTATTGTTAGCAGTCAACAAAGGTGGACGCATCGAGGGAACTGGAATCACCGACGCCGCCATCTATGACGCAATGGCGAAACGGGCACAACAGGCAGGGGTCAAGCAGTTCTCACCCCATGATGGACGCAGAACTTTCGCCGGTGATTTGCTCGATGCTGGTGCAGACATTTCGACGGTGCAGCAACTCATGGGGCACGCAGATCCGCGCACCACTGCCGGTTATGATCGCCGCGGAGAACGCGCTAAACGTGCTGCTGTCAATCGGCTGCATATGGGTTGGGAGAGAAGGTACTAACAATGATTCGTGATACCATTACCGATAATACGCCACAAACGCAACACTCAGAAGAAACGGAACGAGGAAGTAATGACTGTACACGAAATAGCTGCACAACTGAACGAACCCAACACCGAACTGATCGGGAAGATTGTCAACACCCTGGGCATTGAGCGCGTGAGCGAGTATCTGCAAAAAACGATCACCATCGAAGCCGAGGGTGGCATGATGACGCGTGATGGGGAACGACGGCGCACACCTGGCGGGGTCTTCTTCCATGTGGTGAAGGGTGAACTCAGCAAAGCAGAACGAAAGCATATCTTCCCCAAGTTGCCGGGTACACAAATCAAGAAGAAAGTCATTCAAGCTGTAAGTTGGGAAGATGCACAAAAGATAGCAGTAGCAATCAATCAGACACCAGGAAAGGGTGCAACCGTGAAATTAACACTTGTAGGTAGACCGAAGAAAGTAGCAAAAGCGGGTGAAGGGGCAGTTGTGGTATCACTGCAAGGCAAACCACCTGGCGCACTTCCAAAGGGGCTGCCCACACCACCGGACGCCGGAATTACTTGGGCGGTCTTCATTGCCAACAAACAGTGGGGCAAAGTGAAAGACTCAATCAGCCAGAACGTTGATGATTCGCTGATTGTCGAGGGCTATCCGTTGGTCGATAAGAATGGGGTCGGGATTGTGCTGGCAACCAATGTAAAGAGCAAGTTGATGGAAATCGCAGCAAGAGACACACAAAAGAGCAGTCTATAGTACCAATTCCGATCTATCTCTGTAAAACACATTCTATCTTTGTGTCACCAAAACAACCACTGCAATACCCAGCAGGAGAGCAAATAAGCCGAGCATGATCAACATATTCCGATACTGCAAAAGCTTCTGATCAGTCTCCTGCTTCACTTCCTCTTTCACCTGGGCAACCCGTTCTTCAATGCGTCGGTCAAGCTCCTGCACCGCATCCAACACCCGCTCGACCTGGGGGCGCACATCGGCAAAATTAGCAATGGCAACCACCAACGCCTGATTGTCTGTTGTAGGCTGTTGTAGTGCCATTGGAGGGCTTGCTGTGGCTTCGATGTAGGGCTTTTGTAACTCTTCTGTAGGCAATGTAGCCAGACGTTCCAATATTACATCTGGTGGCAATCCTGCACCCTTCCAGTCCTTGATCGCTTGCAGGGTTGCAACATCCGCCGAGGTCAGCAGGCGAGCCTTACCGTGAGATGGGTTTGCGCTGGCTGAAAGATGGGCTGCATACTCTCGCACCCAACCACGAATTGTATTGTCATGCACGCCCACCGCCTGGGCTGCCTGCTTTGGTGTATAAATTCCCATGTAACCCTTTGGATTCTATAGGCTGTAGCCCTACTGGAAGGGGAAATGTAGGGCTAATTGTAACCCTGAATCTTGCTACTTGACAAAGTGTAATACAGTGATATAATCCCATAAAGTCTATTGACTCAATGGAGACAAACGTGATAAAAACATACAAGAGTGATGAAGCAAGATTAAAAATGCGGGACATTCTCGATGATGTAACTGCTGGTCGAGAGTCGGTTATTGAGCGGTATAACAAGCCTATTGCTGTGGTTGTACCTCATGCCCTTTGGCAATCCATCAAACGCAAGCGTAAAGCTGATCTCGACGCTATTAGTAAGCGTATGGATGCAGGCGAATACTACACGTTGGAGCAGGCTGAAGCTTTGCTCACACAGGATGGGCTACTACCATGAAGTGGGCAATCCACATGAGCAAAGAAGCGGTTGCTCAGATGCACGACATCGAGCGCCAACTTGTATCTAATCTATGGGCTGCTCTTCATGAACTGGCTGAAGACCCAGATAGAACCCACTTCCAACCAACCGAAGAAGACCCCAGTCGCTACTGGATTGGGGTGGATGGGGATGTAGTTATAACCTTTGAAATCATTGATGAGAAGCGCATCATTCGTGTGCTGCAAATCGATTGATAATCAAATCATGTATTTCGCAGTGAGTCAGTGCTGTATTCACTAACCCACTGCTAACCTAAGCACTGTCAAAGGCAATGCAAAGGCTGGGCTGATTCTATCATAGCCATGCTCAACGCTCTTGACGGTGTATATCGTCAAGAGCGTTTTTTGTTTCAAGGAGCAAAGAGCTATGAGCAACACCCTCACCCTGCAACGGGATGTGGCAGCCAGCAAGATCGCCGCCATCCTGTTGGCAACCGGCGCAACGCTGGCGTGTTTCGCCCTGTTCGGATTGACCAGAAATTTTGTCTTCCCGACATCGAGCGTAAACGAACCCGGCATTCACCCACGCGCCGAAATCCCACAACCAACAGAGGTAGAGCCACTGATTGAAATCCCACTACCCACATCCAGTGATTCAGCTATCATCGAGTGGTCGCCCGCGCAAGGGAATTTCGTACATGGCTACAACCGTGACATTCCGGGGTGTGGCTCGGTTGTAGATGGGGACATGGTCGAGCTTCATTGCTGGGGAGGCGCAGAACCTATTGTCTCTGTTCAAACACAATACCGACTGTTGGTTCTAATAACCAAAGAAGACATTCAGAGTTTTGGCGGATTTTGGATCAATGATGATACCGGCGCATCCCACCCGTTCCCCGAATCGGTAAACTCAACATCAACAAATCATGGTTTTCGCACAGGTAGCGGACTCAGAAAGGACAAGTGATATGGCAGAGAATCAGACACCGAGATTCTATACAGTCGAGGAATTGGCGCAGCTTCTTCGCTGCCATCCTAAAACAATTCTTCGGCGCATTTGGGCAAGAAAACTTGTTGCATCTCGACCCGATGGACAAGGCTATTGGCTGATTCCAGAAAGTGAAGCCAAACGCTATTTGAACGATGGGGTGAACGCATGATCGAACAAGAGCAAACGACACAGATCCACGTCACCTGGGAAACAGCAATTGTGATTCCCTTGACACAAAACATCGTCGGTGGGTTGGCGGTCGGCGCATTTCTGGCGGTTCTCTCCTATGCCTGGGCAGACGCCAACACGCAGCCGGTCGAGCAGGACACGTTGATCCGCTGGGCGTTGATCATTGGTGCCGCTGTCACCTGTGCTGCTACCTTCATCCGCTTCTTTGGGGACGATGTGGGGCTACTCACAGTGGCATACCGCAACGGGCAACGTTCGCGTGATGCTGAGGTTGCCGCCTTGCAATTGGAACTACGCGCTTCGCTCGATGCTCAAAAGGCAGTCGAGGTCAACGGAACCAAAAGCGCAACTGACAAACAACAGGAGCTTCTACAACGTGCCCGGCGTGACGCCATGAAGTTGGTCGAGGTTCACTTCAACGGTGACGCTATCTCTCGCGCAGCAATGGCAGATCGCAAAATGGGACGTTGGGATTGGGAACGAGCGAATCAATTATTGAAGGCTGCCGGCGCGATGGATGGAGACGGAAACATCACAGCACGCACCCCAGCACAAGCACAACAGGCACTTGATCAGCGACTCGCCACAGACAAGAATCTGGCGCAGGAAGGCACATTTACAACCAGATGGTAAACGGACAACATAACCCAGCGTGTGACGGGTAGGGACAGTGACAACACAACACAACCCGTCACACTGTTAGACAGGATACGGGACGGGACAATCCTGTCCCTTCGGTAGAGTTATAGCACTGGTGACAACAATCGAAAGTGATAGAAATGGAGGCTTTTATGCTATTCGATGTAAACGATGTAGGGATGATTGTAGGCTTTCTAATGGTTTCTTTTGCGGTCTGGTGGGCACTAACTGAGCAACGGTTGATACAGCTTGCTCCCCTGCTGGCGGTCGCTATGGCACTGGTGAGCAACTATTTCTTTAGTGGATTGGCTGGGGCTGGACTGTTTGAAATTGCGCTTCGTTGTCTGCTGGCATATGCGGCTCTGCGGCTCACTGCCGAGGCTGCCAAGCGCATAACTGGCACAATGCCGACATCGATGCGCTATGTGTCACAAATGCCCGCTATTGAATTTGAGGAGGTGCAGTAACTATGAAGCGAGTACTCACATTGTTGATCCTTCTTGTGGCTCTATCGGCATGTGGATCGGACCCGCTGGGTATGACTAGCCGCGAACAAGCGCGCAGCGATGCCCAACAAGCACAGTGGGATTCACAGGCACGACAGGCAGAAGCAGACGCCGCTGCTGCCCGCGCCCAAGCGGAAGCGCAAGCCAGAGCAGCCGAGGCGCAAGCCAAAGCCGATGTAGAAAAGACACAGATCGAAGCCTGGTCAGACGCCATTCAAAAAGTCGAGGAAGCCAGCAAGCGCAACATGGGCATTGTCTATCTGCTCATTCTGTCAATCGTAGGCTTGTCAGGAACGGCTATTTACTGGATGGGGCGCACCAATACCGCAATGGCACGGAACGCACCACAACGCCTGCTGCTGACGGTTGAACAGCAAATGGCACTCCTCGCCCAACAGCAAGGGCTACATGCTCAATACGACGGTCAACGCTGGCTGCTGGTAGACGATGCCGGTGTTGTGAAGAAACAACAAAAACTCTTGACGGTAAGTCAGTAACGAAGACTATCTAGTAAACAGCTACGGTTCGATGGCTTTAATTTGTAAGCAAATCAGTTGTTGGCTTTTTGATTCTGAAATACAGACAGCCAGTCCAATAACAGTAACCAGTGCGTGCAATCATTGTGTTATAGTGGTTGCACACACTAATTCCACAACTTGTAGGGCACTCGTCAGATAGAACAACCGTTTTAATAACCATTTCCACTTTGCATGGGTACAGTTTCGTGATACAATCAAACCGTAACACGGTAGTTTGGTAATCCTGTTTGCTCTATGTTGTTTTGAGGTTAAGAATGCGAGGTAATCCAAAACGAGTCATAACTCTGCGAGTGAGTACAGACGATGAACAACAGATAGCGGCATTTGCGAAACGATGCCGACGGACACGATCCGCTGTATTGCTTGACGGCGCAAAGCTGTTGATGCTAATAAATGGGAATAAGAACGGGGCGACTGAAACCGAGGATAATTCGGTTGAGTCGCCCCGATTGATATAAAAAAGTTGCCCATCTGGAGGCGTTTCCAGATGGGCGGCGGTGAGGCTGACTGATTTGAGCGGGACGGCTTATTTTTCAGTCTAATTGAATTATGACGAAATTTCGTCACAATCTAAGTAAAGTGTAATACGATTGTGATAAAAGGTCAAATGTAAGTTTCTGTACTACATTATGATACAAAAGTCGTAATTCTGCACAAAAGCTTAACGATAAGTAAGCTTATCCTCACCTCCGCACATCGAAACGCTAACACCAGGTGGGCATAGTCACAGGCTATGTTCTGCTTGGTGTTGTCATTTCTACGGCTTTTTCGATGTGCGGAGAGTAAATTCATGACAGTAAGTATACCAAACCCCGGCGAAGAATTGAAGCATCTTTCAATCTCGACCAATGGTCACAATGGGACAAATGACACCTCATCATTAGTTGCTAAGATGAAGGTTGCAGAGACAGTAACAGACAATGCCGATGATACAGAATTGGTCCATCCCCTTGATGTAAAAAGAAAAAATGTTCAACTGGGATGGATTGATAGTTACGCTGCTCTCATGGCAGAGATGACCAATGCACCAGTTGAGTTTCATCAGCTTGGAGCATTGATCCTGGTAGCATCTGTCATCCAGCGCCGGGCACGCCTACGAATGTCGTTCGGTGAAATTTTCACTAACCTCTATGGGGCAATCATTGCCCGATCTAGTGTCTTCCACAAATCAAGCAGCATGGCAAAGGTACGTGCAACACTCCAACGCGCCATGTTGGACAAACTGCTACTCTCTGAACTCATGACCAGTGAAGGTTTGCTAGGACAGATGCAAAGCAAACCATGTGGAGTGATCATCAGGGACGAAATCGGCACCCTTTTCTCCAGCCATAACACAAAATATCTTGCCAATCTTAAACCCGACTTGACTGCTCTCTTCGATTGCTATCCATACAGCCGACGCTTGTCACAACAAGAGATCAAAGTGGACGCCCCATATTTGAATATTTTGGGAGCAACTACACCTACCAGATTTTTTGAGGGTGTGTCAATGACTGATTGGCAAGATGGATTCTTAGCACGCTGGCTCTTCATTTTGCCTGATTCCGAACCAGACTTCGATTCTGTGACAGGAATGTACACCCAAAAACACGACGAAGAATTAACTCGAATGAGTCACGCTCTTATGGAAATCGATAAGCAACGGGATACCGATTTTTCCTTGCTTGAAGACTCTTTTGAAATTTGGGACAAGTGGCAGCGTCAAGCAGCAAAAGATGCTTATTACTTCGGTGATGACGTGTCTTCGGCTATCGTCACACGTTACGCTACCTATGCGTTAAAGTTCAGCATGATTCTATCTGCGGTCAATGGTAGTTGGGGGAAAGTAACACCAAAAGTGATGCAAACATCGATTGACCTTGCCGATAATTACAAATCCTTTGCATTTCGTTTGTTGAGCGAAAAGGCAAATTTTGGAATCAGTGGTTCTAAATTGCAAAAAGTATTTGGCTGCATCAAAGCTCGAACTAAAGAAAAGGGTGTGCCAACAAAGGAAATTCTCCAATACTGCAATATGAATCGAAGTGAAGCAGAACCATATCTGAATAAGCTAAAAGAGATCGGTGCAGTGATCGAAGAAAAATCAGGCAATGGCTTTCGATACACTGTCACTACCCAAGACTTACCAATTAAGGCTTGGAAGTAGATGGTTTACTACCTTTACTACCCTACTACCATTGATTCGTATAGATGTGAATTTACGAAGAGAAAACTGTCTATCAACGGTAGTAAAAGGGTAGTTGAAAGGTAGTAAAAGGTAGTTATAGTAGTAAGGGTAGTAAAAGGTAGTAAAGGTAGTAAAGGTAGTAACAATGACCGCAGAACTTGAACGAATCAAAACCCAAATCTCAATCACTGACTTGATTGCCAAGTCAGGTTTGACTGTGGTCGGCAAAGGTCACACGCTGACAACCGTTGAGCATGACAGCTTGAAGATATTCACGAACAACAATTCGTGGACGTGGTACAGCCAGTCTGGGCAGCGTGGGAAGGCTCTGGGTGGCTCTGTGATTGATTGGTACATGCACACTAACGAATGCAGCCAAGGCGAGGCGATCCGTGCGTTACAGGCTATGCTCGATGGTGGAGTGATTGCACCGGCGAAGCTGCCCACACCGCAGGTCGAAAAGCGGATGGAAGTGTGGCGATCTCCTGCATGGCAGAAAGACGCACAGCATAAGCTAGAACGTGCCCAAGAAACGTTGTGGCTGGCACAGACACCCATCGGCGAAGCTGGACAGGCTTTTCTTGTCGAGCGTGGAATTTCACTTGATACTGCCATCGGCTGGGGGTTGGGCTTTGCACCTGCATGGAATCCAAAAGCCGAGAAGATGATGCCCGCGTTGTGGCTGCCCTATATGAACCGACAGATTACAGCAATTCAGTATCGTTTTGTAGGTGTAGGTAAAGACGATACTACGGCTGTTCGCTTTAGCTCGCTCAAAGGCAGTGAACGTTATCTGTGTGGATTGCATTTGTGCATCAATGACGCTGATCCTGGACAACTTCACACCCTCTTTCTAGTCGAGGGTGAGCTGAATGCAATCAGTATCAGCCAGGCGACTCGTGGCGTGTATCCGTGTGATGTACTGAGTTTTGGATCGCAATCGAATATCGAAAAGGTTGACGTGGCTCGTGTTGTGTCTAGTGTCGCCAAACGTTACAAGTATGTGATTGTGTGGGCAGATGAACCCGAAATTGCGCTACATGGTAAACGGAATGCAGTCGGCACGGTGCGGACGATGCCAGTGCGGACAGTGGTCGAGAATGGTGAAAAGTACGATGCAAATCGACTTCTGCAATTGGGTCGGCTCGATGACCTGGTCTTTGAACTGTTGAAAGAGGTAAGCCGATGATCGATCATTAAGAAACCTTCACTCTGATCGAGCGGGTCTTCCACCAGGCGTTGCTCGATGTTCGCAGCAAAGATCATAATAAGCGCACGGCTGCCGAGCATTGGTTGGATTGTATGACTCCCGATTGGCGGGAACGTCGGCAACGTCACCGGTGCAGGGGGAGGGGGCTGCAAATCTCTGTGACCTTTCACCTGTAGACCGAGCGCATAGTAATGTTCACACACCCGCGAATTAGATAAGGGGGGGGGAATAGCGTGAATTTCGGACATTTACGGTTAGGAAGTGGTGGGAATACCTGCAAAAAGTCTGTATTTCTGTCACATAAATTCACGATTTTCATGCTTTTTGCTGTGTATTTGGATCTATTTCGTTGAGTTTTTCGCTTTTTCCTGACACACACTCAAGGGGGAAGCAAAAAGTACAAGTTTGCTTATGATTTAGGTAAAACAGGGCATTGTGAGCGGATTAAACATGCGTGGAAGTTGGTATCGCTGGAATAAAAAAGACACTACAGAGGACTGTCTGAACTTCGATATGCGTAGATTCAGTGAACTGGTTGATCTCACTGTCTCACGTTTTGGTAGCTGGGTTTGGACTCGCAGCAACTACTTCGGTGAACGCAAATCTACCATCGACTATACGGTTCTCCCTGGGCGTGGTGTCAAGCTGAACTATACAGCCAACGAAAAAGATTACGAGTACCTGCTGAGAATTTCCGCAACCAAGCCCAACTATGGCGGCGTGCGCTATTGGTGGCTATGTCCCAACACAAACTGCAATCGGCGAGCGCGTATTCTCTATCTTCATGGTGGTTACTTCCTGTGTCGTCATTGCCAGAATCTCACCTACAAAAGCAGTCAAGCCGGTGACGATTTGAGCGGTCGCATTATGGACAAAATGTATGCCATACGGCACAAATTGGGGGCTGATGGTGGTATTTTTGAATCACTGCCCGACAAGCCGAAGGGGATGCACAATCGTACTTACTTCCGGCTGCTGGCTCAATATCGCAAACTGAGTGACTTGCAGAATTCTGCACTGGCTGTGCATCTTCATAAGTCGGTCAAGCTGGACAGTTTGGGAGATGACTTTTACGAGATGGTGCCAAAGGTTGAAGACTATCTGCACCAGGATTGGAAAGAATTTAGGCAGGACAAAAAGGGTGAGCAGTCGTTACAAGAGTTTGGCGGTCGGCTGGCTGCCCGGCTGCATGACGATGATGATTATGGGACAGAGAAAGGGTCGCCGCCTCGTTACACCCTGGGTGAGATTGCCACACTCGCTGGTGTGCCGTATACCTTCGCGCAGGAAGCGCAGCGCGAAGGGTTGATCCGTGAAGACCAGGGGCGCACAAAACGACGCAAACGCTATCGTGAACGGATTAAGAACTGGCTGAGCAAGCTGCATAAGTTGCGGGCTGCTGGGCTGTCCTGGGAGGAAATTCGAGATTGGAGCCAACGCCGATGGCAACCAGGGCATGAACAGGAACGAGTCTGTCCGTCTGGATTCGCAGAAGATAAGTTGAACTGAGGCTACTATATATTTTTCCCATAATCTGTCGAAACGAAGATTGAACAGATTATGGAGATCGCTGCCGTTCAGGACGACCTTCCAGCACGTTGACTGGATAATATAGATGCAATGTCTGCCTTTCTTTGTTATCCGTCTGCAATTTTGGAACATTTTTTCTATTCTTAACTGCTCCAATTTTCCAGATAGTCTCCAAGTCATTAAAATAATGACTTGCTAACCATACTCCGAACCGACTCTCCAAGGTGCGGAGTACGTCTAATTTCTCGATCATCTCACATGTTATGTGCTATAGATAACATAACATGTAGCGAATGGGAGTAATTATGGCGAGAGGCGAGAGTGGTAGAATCGTAATTGAGGTCAGCCTCGAACTCAAACGGTAACTTTATAGTGTCCTTGTTATTGAGGGACAAACTCTAAAAGACTGGTTTATAGAAACAGCCGGACAGCATCTAATCGGTCAAAAACCTCTAAACCTGCAAAGACCGAAGAACATAAAGTCATCAGCAGGGAAAAAATCATGAATTTCATCGAAATGGAATCAGCCCAGAAGCTCCGTGGTGGTTATTACACACCGTTAGATATTGCTACTTTCATTGCCCGTTGGGTGAAGGAAATTAACCCTAAGCGAATTCTAGAACCTAGTTGTGGAGATGGTGTATTTTTTGATGCACTCGCTAAGGTAGAAGGTTTTCAGAAAACCGAAATGGTTGGATTCGAGCTAGATGCTGACGAGGCGGCAAAAGCGTATGCTCGTTCCTGTGATGTTGGTCTAAAAACGGTGCAAGTCTATCACGACGATTTCCTTGAATGGGCGATCAATCATCTGAATGACGGTAATACTCAGTTTGATGCTGTTGTTGGTAATCCACCATTTGTGCGTTATCAGTATCTTCCAACACCCTTTCAAGTTCGTGCTGAAAAGATTTTCAAAGAGCTTGGTCTGACGTTCACAAAGCATACTAACGCATGGGTGTCATTCATTCTCGCATCAATGGCACTTCTGCGGCCAGGGGGGCGGTTGGCAATGGTAGTCCCAGCCGAGATTATCCATGTCACACATGCTCAATCACTACGATCCTATCTTGGGCGTGAATGTCGCCGTTTAGTAATTATCGATCCTGAAGAGCTTTGGTTCAGTGATACTCTGCAAGGTGCAGTAATTTTGCTTGCCGAGAAAAGGCAGAGTGAAGCAGACAAAGCTGAGGGAATTGGTATGTATCCGGTGAAGGGAAGAGAATTCATTCCGCTTAACCCATCGACCGTTTTCAATGCTCCGCAATCCATCAACGGCAAGACCGTACAAGGCAAATGGACTCGTGCCCTGCTAGATTTGGAAACACGTTCATTATTCGATGAACTCGCAGAGTATGATGATGTGCATCGATTTGAAGATATAGCTAAAGTAGATGTTGGTATTGTTACAGGGGCGAATAAGTTTTTTCTTGTTTCAGATGACGTTGTGAAGAGCCGTAAACTCGATAAATGGGCACATCCTATGTTTGGAAGGAGCGAGCATTGCCCAGGTATTATCTATGACGAACGCCAACACTTAGCGAATGAAACCAAAGGAAATCCAACGAATTTTTTATGGTTCAACGAGAGTGTAGACAAGGTTGATTCAGCAGCGAAAGCCTATATCAAGTTTGGCGAGGAGCAAAATCTTCATACTCGTTATAAATGTCGAGTGCGTTCGCCTTGGTATACCGTGCCATCAGTTTATTCGACAGAAATAGGAATGCTGAAGCGTTCTCACAACACGCCCCGCCTCATTCTCAATCGTATTGGTGCATACACAACAGATACAGCTTATCGTATCCGTGCGCGTGATGTGGTGGCTGAAAAACTTGTTGGCTGCTTCATCAACCCGCTTACAGCATTGAGTGCAGAACTGGAAGGACGCCATTATGGTGGAGGTGTGCTTGAATTGATCCCCTCAGAAATCGAGCGGCTAATTATCCCTCTGCCCGCAAAGGTGTCTATCGACCTTGCCGATTTAGACAAAGCGATCCGTTGCCTACCAACACATCTGGTGCTTTCAAATCAGGGTAAAATAGTGTTAGGGAGCTTAGGACTTTCTCCGTCTAAACAGGAATGTATTTTAGAGGGGTGGCGTAAGCTGCGAGATCGTAGAAATCGGACATCAAGTGAGCCTTTAGTTGAAGAGGATTAGTCGATTTCTAAGACGAAACGCGCCGGATCGACTTTATCCCGATAAAGCGCTAATGTCCGTCCTATCAAATCTGGACTGGCGACATATTCACGCATCGGCCCCCAACTTAGGCGTGTCATGGCATTCCGTTGTTTGTATGACTCGCTTGTGGTGCTGTTTGTGTGGCGAATGGCTAGGTCGAACTCGCCATAGCTAATTCCTTTCAGAACCAATTGAAATTTTGTAAAGGCTTCATCGACGGTTGCTGATCGGGCTGCCCAAGTGAGATGTGGAAAAACGTCGTCACGAAAATAGTGTCGATGATCAACATCCTCCGGTAATAAGCCTTTATCCAGGTTAACCGAGCCTGTTGCATGGGTTCCGTCTGAATCTGGAATTGTCAGGTCGCGTCGTGTAAGCGGTTTACTCTCCCACACCAACTCAAATTCAACGCCGATAGTAGCGGGAACTGAGTTTGGCGCCGGGGAAACTGTTTTTGTTGGTATTACAGCTTTTGAAGACTTTAGTTTTTTCGGTGTTGCTCGTGCTCGGGCCAGAGCACTGCGAAGCGGTATCACTTTTAACTTTATACGTGCTATGGTGTCGTTAGCGCCGCTTCCGGTAGCTGATGTTGTTGGTCTGGGTGGAGGAACGGCCATTTCATCGACCAGCAGTCCCCTAGTAAGCAATTCATCTAATTCGGAAATCTTACTGACCATCAAGATATGGGATGGATAATCTATGGGGAGGGCTAACAATTGCGATTCAATGGCATCAACAATAGCCTTGTCATCCACATTTGTCAGATCGAAGTCGAGCATCATCCCGGCTTCTATATTATTATTTAGTCCTCCTAGTGTGAGGTTTGCGCTACCCACCACCAGACGAGCACGCTCCGCTCCACTCACAAAATATAGCTTGGGATGGAATAGGACATTCCGAGAACCTGTATCAACTGTATAAACTTTACTTTCGGTGATTGTATGAAGACGTACCAAAGCTTGGTATGAGGTGATGTCGTTCCTAATTCCTGCAAATACAGTTACGTGTTTGGCATGTGCTTTTAACTGCTTTTCGATTTGATCAACCCCATCTTCTCTTACAAAGGCGACACTCAGAATGACTGATTTAATATCAGAGATATCGAATATCTCTCGAACTGCATCAGCATGAGTTCTTGGTGTAAATCCTTGAAGGATGAATTCTTTCTTTGCCATTTACTGACTGGCCTTCATATTTTATTTAGTATTGATGATTTCTATAATGCTATAACAACATTGGTTGCTGCGGAAATACAACTATAGATTGCAATTCCACAAAAAAACGACCGCTAGGGACACCACCCTAGCGGTCTAATTTTGCAGCGTTCTATGCGGACACTGCGAAAGGACATTCATAGTTTACTCCTCTTTCGGCAGATCGTCAATCCCCGTAATACAAACTTCTACCCTCGGATTCTTGCAGTCATCACCCTGATAAGCGTGAATCTCGCTTACCTGGTTGTCATCGGCATAGGCGATTCCCTGAAGTGCATCGAGCAGAACCTTTACCCGATTGTCCAGATCACCGCGTCGAATGGGGCGATAGAGGCGCAGTGTCACCGCGACTTTGCCGGTGATGGGCTGTATGCCCGCTGCCTTCGCTTCCCAGCCTGCTTGCTGTTGGTATGCTTTGGCATCGGCACTTTTACAGACTCGCCCGCGATAGGCTCGCCAGTAACGATTTGCCGAAGGTGGAAAGGGTAATGTGATTGAATACATAGCTTCACCTGGTTAGCCGGTCGGGGGAACCGGCGATTGATCAGAATTGAATGCCCATCACCCACTTGATGACGGGCTGATTGATTTACCATCCAAAACGCTGACACTCGCTGTCGTAGCGTTCGCCTGCTCGCGTTGCCAGATCCTCGACCATTTCCGCATGAGCAGCCAACCAACCGTGTGATCGGGCTGCTCCTCGACCGGGTCCCTTACCCCGCTGGTATGCCTCAAAACCGTATGCCCACTCGATGCGTGGGTCTGCTTCGGCTACTACGAAAACCAGTGTTTGTATTGCCATTTCCATCTTGATTGTCCTTTCGCTACGTCCTACTCGATTCGTTCGGTGTGGTGTCACCGGTAACAAAAGTATATCACAGTTTTTGAAATTTGTCAAGTGTTTTTTCAAACATTAATCAAAGGTATTTACCCGTATATCAGCTAAATATTATTATATTTTTCTCGTAAAACTGTAAGCAATGAATATTGAAAAAACACTTGACATTAATCAAAAACTGTGATATACTAGAGACATAGCAGACACCACTGCTACGGACACCAAAATCTAGTTAAGCGAAAGGACACGCACAATGATTACTGAATTCTTCTTTACACTGGCAAAGCTCGAATCTCTGATTGATGAGATTGGCAATCCTGAGACGTTGGATGGAGCGGTTGCCCTGGGTCGATTGCGCAAGGCGATTCAGGAAGCCAGTCAGGAACTGGAAGCTGATTACGATGCTCACATTGACGCACAGGCTGAACAGTACTACCTGATTATTGACGCCAAAGCGGATGCAGTTAGTGCCGGTTGGGGTTGGGACTAAGAAACGAAGGGGAGTCGAAAGGCTCCCCACTTCACATAGATTGATTGAGGAACTACACCTTATGCCATTTCAGAAAATGCAAACCAAACTACCAACACGACAATGGGCAATTGTGGGACATCCCGGAAGCGGAAAGAGTACCTTTGCTGCACAGATGCAAAGCCCAATGGTCGTTATTGATGCTGATCACCGCTTCGCTGAAGTTATGCGCCATGTCGCCGGTGATGTGTTCTCGTTGTCTGACAATGCCAGTGACAATGTGGACGCCGAACGGATCGCTGCACTCTTACGCCAAAATATGGTTGGGTCGGGTGTGCGTACCGTCGTGATCGATTCGCTCACCGCCATCATTGCGCCGCTAGTGACAGCCGCCGTGATGGATAATGACGCTGGGCGCAACAAGAATCGAGCAGCGGCATTCAAGCCCAAAGCTTTAGCAATGCGGCTCCTGCAGGACGCTATTACGGGTTACGGGGTTGATACGTTGTGGGTCTATCACCTGCGCAATGGGATGGATGCCAAAGCGCAAGCCATCGAATCGACATCGATCAGTACCGTTGAACTGGCACGCCTGCGCCGGTCGCTGAACATGCAGCTTCGTGTGGTTGAGCAATCTGGTAAGCGCGGTGTGGTGGTCGATTGGGCACGCTGTGGACGCTCTGGTCTGACCTTGTGGGATGACACTGGTTGCTGGAAGGGAATGCC
>WBZL01002399.1_pt1 | contig 18306 bp, 15 predicted proteins | sample 5204291 | NCBI WGS metagenome assembly WBZL01 (sample SAMN12344345, study PRJNA552823) | activated sludge metagenome | biome: Activated sludge suspended growth; feature: Nitrification reactor; material: Wastewater; isolation source: activated sludge from nitrification reactor of wastewater...
TGCTGGCCGACGAGCCCACGTCGTCGCTGGACCCGCGCACCTCGGTGGAGATCATGGAGCTGATGCGCGAGCTGGGCCGCGCGCACGCCATCCCGGTGATCGTCAACATGCACGACGTGGACCTGGCGCGGCGCTTTGCCGACCGCATCGTCGGCATGTCCGGCGGGAACATCGTCTACGACGGCGCGGCAGCCGACGTCGACGATGCGGTGCTGCGCCGCATCTACGGCGGCAGCTCGTGGCTGCAGTGAACCGGTGCGTGCCGCAATGAGCGACCCGCGCGCCCGGCTCGGCGCGTCGTGGGCCACCCGGCTCGGTTGGCTGGCGCTGGCGGCCTACGTGGCCTATGCGGTGGCACGGCTGGACTTCAGCCTGCCGCGCTTCGTCAGCGGCCTGGACAACGGCGCGCGCTTCCTGCAGCGCATGCTGCCGCCGCGCATCGCGCAGCCCGACTCCCTGGTCAACGGCCTGGCCGAGTCGCTGGAGATCGCCGTGCTGGCCTCCTTCGTCGGCATCGTGCTGGCCTTGCCGATCGGCCTGCTGGCGGCGCGCAACCTGATGCCGCCCTGGGCCACCTGGCCGGCACGCGCGCTGATCGCGGCGGCGCGCTCGTTCCATCCGGTGATCGTCGCGATCATCTTCGTCAAGGCGGTCGGCTTCGGTGCACTGGCCGGCATCTGCGCCCTGGTGGTGGCCTCGATCGGCTTCATCGGCAAGCTCTTCGCCGAGGCCATCGAGGAGATCTCGCTCAAGCAGGTGGAGGCGGTGCGCGCCACCGGCGCGTCGTTCATGAACGTCATCGCCTTCGGCGTGATGCCGCAGGTGTTCTCGCGCTTCATCGGCTTCGCGACCTACCAGCTCGACTCGAACCTGCGCAACTCGACGATGGTCGGCATCGTCGGGGCGGGGGGCATCGGCGGCACGCTGTTCTCGGCCTTCCAGCGCTTCGACTACGACTTCGTCGCCGCCATCCTGCTGGCGATCATCGCCACCATCATGGCCGGCGAGCTGCTGGCCACCTGGGTGCGCCGGGTGTTCGTCGAACGCGGCAAGGTGGACGAGGAATGAGCGCCGCAGCGGCATCCTCGGCCGGCCCGCGCAGCTGGCAGCGCTTCACGCTGGCGCAGCGTCTGGCGCGTTTCGCCGTCTACCTGGGCATGGTGGCCGCCGTGGTCGTGTCACTGCGCATGGTGGAGGTGATCCCGGAGTTCCTGATCGACGCGCCGGAGCAGATGCGCGACCTGCTGCAGCGCATGTGGCCGATCGCCTGGCATCACTACCCCCGGGGCGTGCACGAGGCGCTGGTGGACACCTTGCACATCGCCACGCTCGGCACCATCCTCGCCGTGGCGATGGCGCTGCCGATCGGCGTGTCGGCGGCGCATAACGTGGTGCCAAGCCGCCTCGTCAACCTGCTGGCGCGGCTGCTGCTGGTGTCCAGCCGCTCGGTCAATTCGCTGGTCTGGGCGCTGCTCTTCGTGGCCATCTTCGGGCCCGGAGCGCTGGCCGGCACGCTGGCGATCGCCTTCCGGTCGATCGGCTTCATCGGCAAGCTCGTCGGCGAGGCCCTCGAGGAGGCCCAGCGCGGCCCGGTCGAGGCGCTGCAGGCGGCCGGCGCCGGCTGGACCTCGCGCCTGCTGTGGGGCTACTGGCCGCAGGTCAAGCCGGCATTCTGGTCGATCGCGCTGTTCCGCTGGGACATCAACGTGCGCGAGTCCGCGGTGCTCGGCCTGGTGGGCGCCGGCGGCATCGGCATGGCGCTGGACAGCGCGATGAACCTGTTCCAGTGGGACCGCGTGGCGATGGTGCTGTTCGCGATCTTCGTCGTGGTGATCGCCGCCGAAGTGATCGTGACCCAGGTGCGGCAGCGCATCCTGTAGCGACGGGCCACGCCGTCAACGCCCGGCCTGGCGGTCGAGCAGCACGATCAGGGCACCGGCGCCGCCCTGCGGCCCGCTGGCCTGCGCGAACGCGATGACCTCGGCGCACTGGCCCAGCCAGCGCTGCACCTTGGCCTTGAGCACCGGGTGGCGTCCGGGCGATCCATGACCCTTGCCGTGCACCACGCGCAGGCAGCGCTGACCGCGCCGGGCGGCATCGCGGACGAAGCCGGCGATGGCGTCGCGCGCCTCCTCGCGGCGCAGGCCGTGCAGGTCGATCTCGGCCTGGATCGACCAATGTCCGCGCCGCAGCCTTGCCACGACGCTGTAGGCGATGCCCGGTCGACGGAAGCTCAGTCCATCGTCGGTGAGCAGCAACGACTCGATGTCGACGTCGTCCGACAGGGTCTGGCGCAAGGCCTCCCGTTCGTCGGCCTCGCGCTGCAGCGGCCAGGGGGCCGGGCGAACGCGATGCAGGTCGGCACGACCGTGGTGTCGCAATGCGGTCACCGGGCCCACGGCGGCAGCGAAGGCATGCCGATCCAGCTCGGCCGCGGCGCGCTGCTCGCGCTCGCGCGCCTCGGCCTGGGCGGCGGCACGGCGACGCAGCTCGAGCTGCCGGCGCACCTCGCCCAGGTCCTGCAGGTGGCGCAGCTTCAGCGGGGCGTTCACAGCAACCCCCGTTCGGCCAGCGAGACCACCTGGCCGCGGCCGACCACGAGGTGATCGAGCACGCGCACGTCCACCAAGGCCAGCGCGCTGCGGATGGCCTGCGTGAGGTGCTCGTCGGCGCGCGAGGGCTCGGCTACGCCCGAGGGGTGGTTGTGCGCCAGGATCACCGCGCCGGCGTTGTGCACCAGCGCGCGCCGCGCCACCTCGCGCGGGTAGACGCTGGTCTGCGTGAGCGTGCCGCGGAACAGCTCCTCCAGCACCAGCAGCCGGTGCTGGGCGTCGAGGAACAGCACGGCGAAGACCTCGTGCTCGTGCCGCCCGAGGTGCAGCGCCACGTAGTCCTTCACCTGCTGCGGCGCCTCGAAGACCGGGCGGTCCGCCAACGGTTGCGCCAGCGCCCGCCGCGCCACCTCCATCACCGCGATCAGTTCGGCCCGCTTGGCCGGGCCAAGTCCCTTGATGCGCTTCAAGTCCTCGGCCGAGCGCTGCAGCAGGCCGGCGAAGCCGCCGCAACGCTCCAGCACCTCCCGGGCCAGCTCGAACACGTCGCGCCCGGGCAGCCCGGTGCGCAGCAGCAAGGCCAGCAGCTCGCCGTCGGCCAGCGCGGCGGGCCCGCGCGCGAGGATCTTCTCGCGGGGGCGCTGGTCGGCGGGCAGGTCCTTCAGGGGCATGGGATCCGGGCGCGAGGGGTCCTCCGGGGGGACCCGCATAAAATCGCGCCAGTCTATGCCTCGATCGCGTGTCGGCACGCGCCAGCTCCCGTGAACCGCATCCAGCCTGGGTCTTTCCTGACCCTGCATTACCGCCTGGCCGGGCCCGATGGTGGCGATGTCGTCAACACCTTCGGCGGCAAGCCCGCCACGCTGTCGCTGGGCAGCGGGCAGCTGGCACCGGCGCTCGAGCAGTGCCTGATCGGCCTGGAGGAGGGCGCCCATCGCAGCTTCGACGTGGCCGCCGGGGCCTTCGGCGAGCGCAATCCGGAGCTGCTGCAGAGGGTGGCGCTGCGCCTGCTGCGCGAGCGCGGGGATCCGGATGCGACCTACGCGGTGGGCGACGTGGTGCAGTTTCCCACCCCGGACGGCAACGGCAGCTACGCCGGCGTGGTGCGCGAGCAGGGCGACGAATGGCTGCTGTTCGACTTCAACCATCCGCTGGCGGGCCGCGCGGTGCGCTTCGAAGTGCAGGTGCTGGGAGTGCTGGATTGAAGCCCCCGCAGCCCACCATCGACGAGGTGCTGCTGGCCGAGCCGCGCGGCTTCTGCGCCGGCGTCGACCGGGCGATCGAGATCGTCGAGCGTGCGCTGGCGCGCTTCGGCGCGCCGATCTACGTGCGCCACGAGATCGTCCACAACACCTACGTCGTGGCCGACCTGCGCGCCAAGGGGGCGGTGTTCATCGAGGACCTGGCCGAGGTGCCGCCCGGCGCCACGCTGATCTTCAGCGCGCACGGCGTGAGCAAGGCCGTGCGCGACGAGGCCCGGGCCCGCGGGTTCCAGGTCTTCGACGCCACCTGTCCGCTGGTGACCAAGGTGCATGTCGAGGTGGCCAAGCTGGCACGCGAGGGCTACGAGTTCATCATGATCGGTCACAAGGGACATCCCGAGGTCGAAGGCACGATGGGGCAGCTCAGCGACGGCATCTACCTGGTCGAGGACGTCGACGATGTCGACCGCGTCCGGCCCCGCGGCGAGCGGCTGGCCGTGGTGACGCAGACCACGCTCAGCGTCGACGACGCGGCCGAGATCCTGGCCGCCGTGAAGCGCCGCTTTCCGAACGTGCGCGAACCGAAGAAGCAGGACATCTGCTACGCCACGCAGAACCGGCAGGACGCCGTCAAGCTGCTGGCGCCGGCCGTCGACGTGGTGGTCGTCGTGGGCAGCCCCACCAGCAGCAACAGCAACCGCCTGCGCGAACTGGCCGAGCGGCTGGGCACGCCGGCCTACATGGTGGACAGTGCGGCCGACCTGCAGAGCGCCTGGCTGACCGGGCGGCAACGGGTGGGCGTGACGGCCGGCGCCTCGGCACCCGGCATCCTGGTCGACCAGGTGATCGCCCGTCTGCGCGAACTGGGCGCGGTGGCCGTGCGCAAGATGGACGGCGTGCAGGAGTCGGTGCACTTTCCGCTGCCGCGGGGGCTGGGTGATCGCAGCATGGGCCGCGAGCCGGAGCCTCGATCTTGACCCTGGCCTGAGTCCGCCGTCCGACGGGCGTTGTGCCGGCGCGCCGCGCGTGCACCAGCGCATCGGTCTGCCCGGCACCCTGCCCGCCATCCCGCCATTGCCCGATTTCGCCCGATTGCCCTTGAGAGGATCCCATGCTCGACATCAACCTGCTGCGCCGCGACCTGCCCGGCATCGTCGCGCGGCTCGAACAACGCAAGAAGCCGCAGCCCTATCTCGACGTCGAACGCTTCAGCGCACTCGAGGCCGAACGCAAGCGCATCCAGACCCGCACCGAGGACCTGCAGGCGCAGCGCAACCAGTTGTCCAAGCAGATCGGCCAGCTCAAGGGCAAGGGTGAGGACAGCACCGCGCTGATGGCGCAGGTGGGCGGCATCGGCGACGAGCTGAAGGCCGGCGCCGAGCGGCTGGAGGCACTGCAAGCCGAATTGCAGGCGCTGCTGATGGCGCTGCCCAACCTGCCGCACGACAGCGTGCCGGTGGGTGCCGACGAGCAGGGCAACGTCGAGGTGCGACGCTGGGGCACGCCCAGAGCCTTCGACTTCACGCCCCGGGACCATGTCGACGTGGGGGCCGCACTGGGCCTGGACTTCGAGACCGGCGCGCTGCTGTCGGGCTCGCGCTTCACCTTCATGCGCGGAGCGGCGGCCCGCCTGCACCGGGCGCTGGCGCAGTTCATGCTGGACACGCAGACCCTGGAGCACGGCTACACCGAGTGCTACACGCCCTACATCGTCAACCGCGAGATCCTCGAAGGCACGGGCCAGCTGCCCAAGTTCAAGGAAGACATGTTCTGGGTCTTCCGGGGCGCGGACGGCAGCGCGGGCGAAGCGGCTGCCAGCGAGCAGTACCTGATCTCCACCAGCGAGATCCCGCTGACCAACACCGTGCGCGGGCAGATCCTGGAGGCTGCGGCGCTGCCGGTTCGCCTGACCGCCCACAGCCCCTGCTTCCGCAGCGAGGCCGGCAGCGCCGGGCGCGACACGCGCGGCATGATCCGCCAGCATCAGTTCGACAAGGTCGAGATGGTGCAGATCGTCCACCCCGAGCACAGCTACGAGGCGCTGGAACAGATGGTCGGGCACGCCGAGGCCATCCTGCTCAAGCTCGATCTGCCCTACCGCGTGGTGACGCTGTGCACCGGCGACATGGGCCATGGATCGGCCAAGACCTACGATCTGGAGGTGTGGCTGCCGGCGCAGAACACCTACCGCGAGATCAGCTCGTGCAGCAACTGCGAGGCCTACCAGGCGCGGCGCATGCAGGCGCGCTTCCGCAACGCCCAGGGCAAGACCGAGTTCGTGCACACCCTCAACGGCTCGGGGCTGGCGGTCGGCCGAACCCTGGTCGCGGTGCTCGAGAACCACCAGACCGCCGACGGTGCCGTGCGGGTGCCCGAGGTGCTGCGCCCCTACCTCGGCAACGCGACGGAGCTGCGCGGATGACCGCGCGCATCGAGCACCTGGCGCGCACGCTGCTGGCGGCCTGGGACGGCGCGCAATGTGTGCCCCTGCCCTCGTCCGCCGCCGAGGGGCTGGACACGGCGACGGCCTATGCGGCGGCCGAACGCGTGCGGCAGCTGCGGCTGGCGCGCGGCGAGCGGGCGATGGGGTGGAAGATCGGCTTCACCAACCGCGGCATCTGGCAGCGCTACGGCGTCTACCAGCCGATGTGGGGGCCGGTGTGGGACACGACGACCGAGTTGCTGCCGGGGCCCGCGTGCACCTTGTCCCTCGGCGGCCTGAGCCAGCCCCGGCTGGAGCCCGAGATCGCCTTCGGATTCGAGCGGGCTCCGCGCGCCGGCATGACACTTGCCGAGCTGCAGGGATGCCTGGCGTGGGTGGCCCACGCCTTCGAGGTGGTGCACACGCACTTCGACGGCTGGCGCTTCACGGCCCCCGACACGGCGGCCGACTTCGCCTTGCACGGTCGCTTGCGCGTCGGGCCGCGCGTACCCGTGGACGACTGGCCCACGCTGGCCGACGACCTGTCCGCGTTGCAGGTGGAGCTGTGGCGCGGCGACGAGCGGCTCGACAGCGGGCGCGGCGAGATCGTGCTGGACGGTCCGCTGCAGGCCTTGAAGGCGCTGATCGACGCGATGGCCACCACCACGCCGCATTGGCAGGTGGCCGCCGGCGACGTGGTGACCACCGGGACGATCACCGACGCCTGGCCCCTTCAACCGGGACAGCGCTGGACCACACGGCTCTCCGACTCCCGGCTGTCGCCCCTGGAGCTGACCACGGCACCCTGAGCGGCTGCACTACAATCCCCGGTTCCCGTCGACCACGGGGTGCAGGAAAGGTGGCAGAGTGGTCGAATGCGCCGGACTCGAAATCCGGTTCACGGGTTCTCCCGTGACGAGGGTTCGAATCCCTCCCTTTCCGCCAGCAAGATCCCCGACCCCGGGCGCGGCCTCGGCGCCGCCCGGACCCGGCGCAACGACGACGGAGTCACGGAGCGACGGACGACGACCCGGATCACGTGCAGACCTCGGTGGCACGCCGCGAGGATTGATTCGGGGGCGCTGGCGTCGCGGGCCCCGCGGGGATCTGCCGTCGTGACGTGGCACGGCGAGCGCGATGGATCGGACTCACGTCGTCCGGCAGTGGCTGCGCACCAGCCGGGGGACACGGTGTGTCGGTGAACATCGCCTGAAATGATCCGCACGAATCCACCGACTGCAAAGCTCGACGTCCAGGCCGTGCAGGCGCTGGTGCAGTCGGCGATCCAGCTCATGCTCCGAGGCGAATGGGCCGCTGCCGAGTCCAACTACCTTCGGGTGCTCGAGGCCTTTCCGCGGCATCCTGACGCGCTGCACCTGCTGGGCGTGTTGCGCGGCAAGCAGGAACGCAACCACGAAGCCGTGCAGCTGATCGAGCGCGCCCTGGCCGTGCGTCCCGATGTGGCGGCGTTTCATCACAACCTCGGCGGCATCTTTCGCAAGCTGGGGCATTTCGGCGATGCCGAGCGCGAACTGCGCCGTGCCATCCAGCTCAAGCCCGACTATGGCGAGGCCTATCACGCGTTGGCGGAGATGACGCGCTTCAAGGCCGACGACCCTCTGCTGGCACAGATCCTGGCCCGCCTGGCCGATCCGGCGCTGGATGCCCGGGCGCGCAGCTTCCTCGAGTTCTCGGCCGGCAAGGCGCTCGACGAGCTGGGGGACTACGACCGCGCCTTCGCGCACTATGTCCGAGGCAACAAGGCCGCGAACCGGACCTTCAATAACGATGCGTTCAAGCGGCAGGTGAAGGACAGCCTCTACGTCTACAGCCGGCGGCTCGTGGCATCCCTGGAAGGCGCTGGGCATGCGTCGCGACAGCCGGTCTTCATCGTCGGCATGCCGCGTTCGGGCACGACGCTGGTCGAGCAGATCCTGTCAAGCCACCCCCGGGTCTATGGCGCCGGCGAGCTCCCCGACATGGAGTTCGTCATCAAGCGCTCAGCGAGCATGGTCGACACGAAGCAGGCCTATCCGAACTGGTTTCCCAGCCTGCCTCGTCACGGCTACCGGGAACTCGGCGAAACCTACCTCGGACGGATTGCGGGCAGGCTGCCTGCCGGTGGCTGCGACCGGTTCATCGACAAGAATCCGATGAACTTCCAGGCTGTCGGCCCCATCCTGACCATCTTTCCGCATGCGAAGGTCATCCACCTCGTGCGCGATCCCCTGGACACCTGCCTGTCCTGCTACTTTCAGTACTTCACCAACGGCCAGGACTTCACCTTCGACCTGCACGCCCTCGCAGCGTTCTACGTCGACTACCGGCGCTTGATGGAACACTGGCAGCAGCTGTTCGGCGATCGGATGCTCGAGGTGTCCTATGAGGCCCTGCTGGACAACCAGCGGGCCGAGACCGAGCGCCTTCTGGCCTACTGCGATCTCGAGTTCGACGCGGCCTGCATGAACTTCCAGGCCAGCACCAGGGCCGTCAGCACGGCCAGCTTCATGCAGGTGCGGCAACCCTTGTACACGTCCTCGCGCCATCGCTGGATGCACTACGCCCAACACCTGTCCGGATTGGCAGCCGAGCTGGGCATCTCGATCGAGGGGCAGGGTCCGGAGCCGCGGCGTCACGCCGCGTGAGCTCACGGCCGCCGGCGATCCGTTCCCAACGCCTGATGTGACGCGGAAGCCCGGCAGCCGGAGCCCGGAGGCCCCGATGCCACAGCGCCGTGTGCCACGGCGCCAGGCCGGACGGGGAGTCGACGCGAGGCGGCGTCCGTCCGGTTCGTGCATGACCGCGTCGCCCGGGCAGCAGGCCGCCGTGCCGCGGTGAGGCGTTTCGGTCCGATGCTCGGCGGTGACGCCGAGGCGGCCCTGAAGATCTGCGGCGCAGGGCGCAACCCGAGCTTGACCTCAGTTGCCGGTGCCCGATGCGGTGCAGTTGGGCAGCACGGGCGGCTGGATCACCCCGCGGATGCAGGTCCAGCCGACGGTGCCGCGGGTCAGTCCGACACTGTCGCGGTGAATCACGCTGGAGAGGTTGGGCACGATGGTCTCCTCGCCGTCGTCCGGCGTGCAGATGTTGTTGCCGACGCTCCACGACGTCGGGGCCAGGCAGTCCGCCGTGACGATGGTGATGTCGCCGTTCGAGTCGGTGTCGATGATCAGGTTGTCGAGCACCTTGTCGTACCCGGTGCCGTCGGGGCGGAACGGGGTCGTGAACGGATCGAAGGTCGCGGGATTGATGCCGGCGGCCTGCATCTTCTCCGTCACCACCGGGATGTTCACCATGGCGTTGATCAATGCCGTCACCTGACCGCTCCCCACGCGCAGGATGTCCGAGGGAGTCAGCGCCGCAGGCCCGGCCACGCCGGCGGCGTCGGCCATGTCGAAGATGATCTTGTCGGTCAGTCCGGTCACCGCGATGAAGATGTAGCCGTTGATCTTGAGCGGCTGCGTGCTGAGCGAGCGGCGCACCTTGCCGTCCGGCTTGGTGACCGTGACCAGCAGCGGCGGCGTCATGCCGGTCAGCTTGACCCGCCAGTACCCGCGCGAGTCGGTGGTGGCCGTGGCCGTCTTGCCGGACAGGTCGCGCACGCGCACCTGCCCACCGACGATCGGGGCGCCATCGGCCGCGGTGCCGTCTCCGTTGGCCCCTCCGTCGGCAACACCCCCGTCGCCCCCGAAGCTGTCGGTGGTATGGGGCTCGAAGATGCAGCGCGCCGGCGTGGCGGTGGCTTGCAGGGTGCCGTCGCGGCATTGCAGGGTCTGGCTGCCGACGATGTCGCCCTTGGTGTCGGTGAACGTGAAGCTGCTGCCGTCGGCGATCTCGGCCGGCACCTCGTCGGCGGTGCAGGTGAGGGTGTCCACGGTCCAGGTCTGCGGACCGGGTCGGCAGCTCAGCGGAGGCGCCGGGTTGCACACCGGCGTTCCCACCGTCGTGAGCGTGCCGTTGTCGCAGCTGTAAGTGGCGCTGCCGAAGGTCTGCTGGCTGTCGGTCAGCGTGATCGACGTGCCGGAGTTGATCTGGGCGGGACTGGAGGGGTCGGCGGTGCAACTGTTGACACCCTGGGTCCAGCTCAGCCCGGCCGTGTTGCAGGCGGCGGGCGGCACGAACTCACACGACGGTGTCCCCACGGTCGACAACGCTCCGTTGGTGCAGCTGTAGGTCACGCTGCCCTGCGTGCGACCGAGGGTGTCGACGAAGGTATAGGCGCCGCCGGATGCCAGTGTGGTGGGCTGCCCGGCGTTGGCGGCGCAGCTCAGCGGGCCGGCCACCCAGCTGGTGGGAAGGTTGTTGCAGCTGGCACCGGGTGGGTCCGGTTCCCGGCACAGGCTCGGGTCGGCCAGGCAGGTGTACTCGGCCAGCGTGCCGACGAACAGCAACTGGCCATTGCTGACCGTGCCCTGGACGTAGATGTCCGTGCCCGTGACCGCCAGATGGTTCTGGGTCTGGCTGTAGTAGCGGTACACATAGGGTCCGAACACCAGGTTGGTGTTGTGAACCGGGAAGTACTGCGGATAGGTGCGCTCGGCCCAGTCGAACAGCTCGGTGATGCCGATCAGCCGGGTCGGGACCAAGGCCAGTGTGCGTCGCCGCGGTGGCGCGCTCTCGGGCGCCGCCGTTCGATCCGGCTGCAGCGCCGTCGAGCTGCGCAGGCATTGTCCGGCGTGCTGGCGAAAGTGCCCACCGGCGCTGACCCCCTGGCGCGTGGCGTCGTCGCACAGCAAGGTCGACACACTCGCCGCGCGCGGCAGGTCCAGTCCCATGCGCGATACCGTGTCGGGGGCATCGCGGCCGCCACCGCAGCCGGTCAATGCGAGGAGGAGTACGAGGAGTCGCGAGCGGGCGGCGAACGGCATGGTGCAGGCTCCCTGGATGGCCGGTTGACAGAATGACCGCGAACATGCGCCAGCTCTGCGGCAGGTACCCGACACGATCGAATCCATGTTCGGACGCCGCCGTGCACGCCGGCGAAGCCCGGACTCAGTATTGCGCACGGTCGTCGGTGCCACAACCCGGACCTGCCCCAGGCGTCGAGCCCGTCGTTTCCGGTGCTGGACATCGATGGGGAGCCTACAACGCCGCCCTGGGGAGCGACACCCCGAGCTTGAACTTGTCCATACCGGCGGAACTGAGGCAACATGCAGCGTGACCAGCATGAAAGTCGTTGCGAGATGAAGTGGATGCTGACCAGCGGCGGCGTGCCGGTGCGGCGCGCGAGGACCGTGTTGGCGGTGACATGCGTGTGGATGGTCGGCCTGGCGGCCCCATCGGTGCAGTCGCAGGCGCCGAGAGAGGATCGCGTGGCGCTGGTCGTCGGCAACGCCGCCTACCCCGAGAGCCCCCTGGCCAATCCGGGCAACGATGCACGCGCAGTCGCCGACCTGCTGCATCGGGCGGGCTTCAAGGTCGACCTGCGCATCGACACCAAGCGTGCGGCCCTGCTGCAGGCCGTGAACCAGTTCGGCGGCACCGTGCGAGCACCGGGCGTGCGCTTCGGCGTCTTCTACTACGCCGGCCACGGCTTCCAGCAGGACTGGCGCAACTACCTCGTGCCGATCGACGCCAAGGTCCACAGTGCGGCCGATGTGCCCAAGCAGACCGTCGACGTCAGCGAGCTGCTGCGCCATCTCAACGAGGCCAAGGGACGCAACTTCCTGGTCATCCTCGATGCCTGCCGCGACGACCCCTTCGCCGGCGAGTACCGGCCGCCGGCCAAGGGGCTGAGCCAGTTCGACGCGCCGGTGGGCAGCCTGCTGGCCTACGCCACGGCGCCGGGGCGCGTCGCCCTCGACGGTGTCGCGGGCGGCAACGGGCTTTACACCAAGCATCTGGTGCGCGAACTCGAGTCTCCCGAGGCCACGCTGGAGGACGCGTTCAAGCGCGTGCGCCTCAACGTGCGCATGGAATCCAAGGGGCGCCAGATTCCCTGGGAAATGGCCTCGCTCGAGGAGGACGTCTACCTGTTCCCGCAGCGCCGCGAGAAGCTCGGCGTCAGGGAGCTCGAGGCGCGCTTCGAGGCCGAACTGGCGGCCTGGACTCAGGTGCGGCAGAACACCAGCATTCCGGGTCTTGTCGAGTTCATCCGCAAGTACCCCACGGGCAACACCAGCGAGCTGGCGCAGGCCCGTCTCAACCGCCTGCTGGCCGAGGAGTTCGAGAAGGACGAGGCGGCCCGCCGCGACCGGGCCGAGCGGCAGTCCGCCGAGCAGCTGGCGGCGCGCATGCGGGCCGAGGCACTGCCGGCTCCCGGGGCCGCCGCCGGCACGCCCACGCCGGCCGAGCAACCCCGGCCTGCCACCACGCCCTCGGCCACCCAGGTGCCTCGGCCGTCGCCGACGCCCGACCCCGCCACCGTCGTGGCCGCGGCACCCAAGCTGCCCGTGCCGCCCGGCGTGCGGCCGTCGCCGGCCGAGGTGGCCGCCGCCGAGCCCTTGACCATCGCGGCGCTGCCGGCCACGCCCTTCTTCAGCGGATTCAACGAGCATCGGCGCGACTACCGCGTGGGCGACCGCTTCGAGTACCAGGTGGTGGACCTGTTCACGCAGGCGAAGAAGCCGCTGTCGCTGCGCGTCACCGCGGTCGACGTCGGCGCCGACCGCGTCGAGTTCAACGGTGGCGACCTGGCCGTCGACCTGATGGGCAACACCGTGTCCAACACACGCGGGTCGATGAGCACGCCGCGGCAGTTCTATCCGGCCGAGCTGGTGGTGGGCAAGCGTTGGCATACCGAGTTCAAGCAGGAGCGTCGCAGCGGCTGGACCTACCACTTCCGCTACGACGTCAAGGTGGCCGCGCGCGAGCGCATCACGGTGCCGGCGGGCACCTTCGATGCCTACCGCATCGAGGCGCAGGGCTTCAACGTGGGTCTCAGCGCGAACATCAAGCGCACGATCTGGGTCGCTCCCGGCATCAATGCCGACATCGCCCACGAGACCTTCGTTCGGCTGCGCAATGGGCAGATCGAGCAGAACGATCGCCAGGAGCTGGTGTCCTATTCGCGCGGCTGAGCGCGGGCAGGCGGGCTGCCGGCTGCGTGTGCGCGGTCCCGAGCGCCCGGCCGGCAGCAGCCTGCGAACGGCATAGCCGGGGAAGGGTGCCGCGAAGCGGCACAATGACGGCGTGAGCATGCGCCGTGCGTACCGACGATGGCGGCCCGTGGCGACCCTGACGGTGGCCGTGGCCCTGACCGGCTGCGCCACGCGGTCGGGCGACGTGCGCCCCGATCCGACCGATCCGGCGCAGTTCGGCCGCTGGTCCTGCGAGCGCATCGACGACGAGATCGACAGCGTGCAGCAGCGGGCCGCCGACGTGGCCTATGCGCTGGACGAGCTGGCCGGTCACAACGTGCTGGCGCTCGGGGTGGGCGTGGCGATCTTCTGGCCGGCGATCCTGGCCATGAAACCCGAGGGCAGCGAGGCACGCGAGCTGGCGCAATTGAAGGGGCGCTTCGAGGCGTTGACGCAGGCGCGCCGGCAGCGAGGCTGCCGGGGCACGCCCAACCAGCTGCCCGACCACCGGCTGGCGGGCATGCCGGTGGCGGCGGGCGAGCGGATGGTCTATGAAGAGCGCTCGCCGCCGCGCGGCGCGATCCGCGAATGGGGCCTGCGGCTGGTGACCCTGCGTCGCGACGAGCTGGAGTGGCGCCCCGATCCCGGTGATGCCGCCGTTCGCTGGCAGCAGGACGTGGCTGGCAACCTGGCCCGTGCCAGCGATGGCGCGCTGATCTGGCCGCGGCTGTTGCGGCGCGACCTGGCGCTGGGCCAGGTGATCGCCGGTGAACTGCTGGTCGCCGGGGACAGCCTCACGCGGGCCCGCGTGCGCGGGCAGGTCGTGGCGCTCGGCCCGCAGTGGGTCGGGCCGCGGCGCTTCGAGGCGGCCGTGATCGAGCTGTTCGGCGACGCCATGCGCGGCGATGCCAGCACGCGGCTGGATGGTGTGATCGTCATCGACCGCGTCAGTGGCGTGCTGCTGCGGCTGGACCTGCGCAGCGCCTTCGCGCCGTTCGCACTGCAGCGCCGCCTGGCGCGCATCGAGCCGGCCACTCGTTGACCTGGCATCGCGCCGCCGGTCCACAGATCTTTACCGGGGCCGTATGCCCCCGTTACCCGTGCCCGCGACGATGCCGGCCATCGACCACCACGATCGTTGGAGCTCTCATGACCCGATTCACCCGCCTGATGCCTTCGGCCGCCACCCGCTGGACGACGCTGGGCCTGCTGGCCGCCGCTGCCGGTGCGCTGTCCCTGCCGGCCGATGCCGCGCCGTTCGGCCATGGCCCGCGCCATGGCGACATGGCCATGGCCGGCCCGCTGGCCGGTGGCCCCGGCATGGGCCGCCTGCTCGAGCGCATCGGCGCCAGCGAGCAGCAGCGCACCCAGCTGCAGCAGATCTTCGAGGCGGCCCGCAACGACCTGAAGGGCCAGCGCGAGGCCACCCGCGCGCTGCGCGAGCAGATGCACGCCGCATTCACGCAGGCCAACGTCGACGCCAACGCGGTGGAGGCCTTGCGCGTGCAGCTGATGGCGCAGCACGAGACCGCCAGCAAGCGCATGACGCAGGCCATGGTCGAGGCCAGCCGCGTGCTGAGCCCCGAGCAGCGCCAGCAGATCGGCCAGCTGATGGCCGAGCGCCGCGCCCGGATGGAACGCGGCCGTGCCGACGGGCGCCCGCCGCGCGGTCCGGGCAACTGAGCCGCTGGCCGCTGCGTTACGCTGACACCCTCGGGCCCCGCGATCGGGGCCTTCACCCCGGAGTGCGTTGCGCCTCCGGGGTCTTTTGCCGATGGGAGGACCGAGTTTGAACGCGCGCGTGCTGCTGATCGACGATGACCGGCGCCTCACCGACATGGTGGGCGACTACCTGCGGCGCAACGGCTACGACGTCGACGTCGCGGGCTCGCTGGAGGCCGGCCGTGAACGCCTGCGCGGCACGCCCTACGACGCGCTGCTGCTCGACCTGATGCTGCCCGACGGCGACGGGCTGGACCTCACGCGCGAGCTGCGCGCCGAAGCGCGGACGCGGCGGCTCCCGCTGCTGATGCTCACCGCCCGCGGCGAACCGATGGACCGCATCGTCGGCCTGGAAATCGGCGCCGACGACTACCTGCCCAAGCCCTTCGAGCCGCGCGAGCTGCTGGCCCGCGTGAAGGCCCTGCTGCGCCGCGCCTCGCCGGAGCCGGCGGCCGACGACGTGCTGGTGTACGGCCGCCTGGAGATCGATCTCGGCGCCCGCCAGGCACGGCTCGACGGCCGGGTCTGCGACCTCACCAGCCACCAGTTCGAGCTGCTGGTGGTGTTGGCCAAGAGCCCGGGTCGCGTGCTGTCGCGCGACCAGATCATGGACGCGCTCAAGGGGCATCCGCTCGAGGCCTTCGACCGCAGCATCGACGTGCATGTCTCGCGCATCCGGGCGGTGATCGAGGACGATCCCAAGAATCCCAAGCGCGTGCTCACCGTGCGTGGCGCGGGCTACGTGTTCGCGCGCAAGCAGGACGCCGAGGCCTGACGCGGCGGGTTCCCGCGCCGGCCCCGTCCCCCGTCGTCTCCCATGCGCTCGCTGTACCTGCGCATCTACGTCACCGTGGTGGCGTCGCTGGCCCTGTTTGCGCTGGTCTCCGGCTGGCTGGTGCAGAGCCACCTCGAACAGGAGCGCATCCGCTTCGAGGGTGCATTGCGCGACCGTGCCTCGGCCTGGGCCGAACTGCTGCAGCGCTCGCTGCCCGGACCGGATGCCCCGCGCCAGGAGCAGATGGAGTCGCTCAAGGAGTGGTCGTTCCGCCTTCGCCTGCCGCTGGCGCTGGACGACGCCGAGGGCCGACGCATTGCCACCTCCGAGGCCTTCGCGCGGCGCGAGGCCGATGCGGCGGGGGTACCCGGGCGCCGGCAGTCGTTCCGGCTCGACGACGGCCGCACCTTGTGGGTGCTGCGCCCGGGGCTGCGCGCGCCGCCGCCCGGTGGCATCGGACCCTCCCGCGGCGCGCCGATGCCCTGGTGGGGCATCCGCGGCCTGCCCGACGGCGTGGGCATGGCGCTGCTGCTGCTGGTCCTGTTCGTGGCCGTGGCCGTGGGGGCCTGGCCGGTGGTGCGGCGCCTCACGCGCCGCCTGGAGGCGCTCAAGCAGGGCGTGGAGGCCTTCGGCGCCGGGCAGCTGGCCCAGCGCGTGGCCGAGGATGGTCGTGACGAGGTGGCGGCGCTGGGCGCCAGCTTCAATCGTGCGGCCGGCCGCATCGAGGCCCTGGTGCAGTCGCACAAGAACCTGCTGGCCAATGCCAGCCACGAGCTCCGCTCGCCGCTGGCGCGTCTGAAGATGGCGGTCTCGATGCTCGAGGAGGCCACGCCGGCACAACGGGCGGGCCTGCGTCGCGAGATCGACGTCAACATCGGCGAGCTCGACGCCCTGGTCGAAGAGGTGCTGCTGGCCAGCCGCCTCGAGGCGGCCTCTGCGCTGGATGCGCTCGAGGAGGTCGACCTGCTGGGCGTGGCTGCCGAGGAGGCGTCGCGCGTCGGCGCGGAGGCACACGGCGAGGCGATCAGCGTGCGGGCCGACGAGCGCCTGCTGCGCCGGGCGGTCCGCAACCTGGTCGAGAACGCGCGGCGCTACGGCGGAGACGAGGTCGACGTGCGGGTGCGCGACGCGGGGGCGATGGCCGAGGTGCGCGTGTGCGACCGCGGACCCGGCGTGCCGCCGGCCTATCGCGAACGCATCTTCGAGGCCTTCTTCCGGCTGCCCGGCCATGCCGAGAAGGCCGGCGGCGTGGGCCTGGGCCTGGCGCTGGTGCGCCAGATCGCCGAGCGGCACGGCGGGCACGTGCGCTGCGAGGCGCGCGACGGCGGCGGCAGCTGCTTCACGCTGGCCCTGCCGAAGTCTTGAGTCCGGCGGTGTTGCCGGCCTGGTGAACGGCGACCCGACCGGCCGCGGTGGGCTGCTCAGGTGCCGGCGGCCGGCAGCGCATTCGATTGGGCACGCCGCTGGCGCCGGTGCACCTGCAGCAGGAGCATCGTCATGCCCAGGAAGGCTAGCGTCAGGCCGGCCGTGCTGGCGGCCCAGTAGCCCGGTGCGCCGCGCAAGGCTGCGGGCGTGCTGCCGAGCACGTCGAAGGCCAGCACGAAACCGCCACCGAGTCCCACGCCCCACATCGAGGCGGCATGCACGAACATCGGCGCCGTGGCGATGCGATGGCCCCGCAGCACGAACGAGGTCAGGGCCTGGCCGGCATCGGCGGCATGGAACAGCGCCACCCAGGCCAGCAGGGGCAAGGCCGCGGCGATCACGGCGGCGTCCTGGGTGTACAGGCGCACCACCTCGCCGCGCGCCAGGAACACCGTGCTGCCGAGCATCAGGGCCACGCCCATGCCGATCTGCACGCCATGCCAGCCGACGCGCCGCGCGTCGTCGCTGCGGCGCGCGCCGACGGCCTGGGCCACCAGCGTGCTGGTCGCGCTGGCCAGGGCCAGCGGCAGCATGAACAGCAGCGACACCAGATTGGCCGCGATCTGGTGGCCGGCCACCGCGGTGCTGCCGGTGCGCGCGATGAACACCGCCATCAGCGAGAAGCCGCTGACGTCGATGAGGATCGACAAGCCCATCGGGATGCCCAGCTTCAACTGCGCGCCCAGCGCCGCGGTGTCGGGCCGGTGCAGGCCGCGGCCCCAGATCTCGAAGCGGCGGTAGAAGTCGTCGCGTCGCAGCACCCAGGCGGCTGCCAGCACCTGCGACCACATCACGATCGCCGTGGCGCTGGCGCAGCCCACCACGCCGAGCGCCGGCAGGCCCAAGACCGGGACGCCGCCGATCAGCAGCATCGACAGCGGCACCTTGAGCGCCAGGCCGCCGAGTTGCAGGGCCATCACCGCCTTGGGGCGCGAGACCGCGGTGTTGAAGCCTCGGTAGCAGCTGAACAGCAGCGAGGCCGGCAGCGACAGGGCCAGCACCTGCAGGTACGCGCGCACGCGCGTTTCCTCGTCCGCCCCGAGCCGGGACAAGGCGAGGAAGGGTTCCGGGAACAACAGCAGCGCCGAGCCGGGCAGCGACAGGGCCAGCGCCAGCCACACGGCCTGACGCAGCTGATGGCCGGCCTGCGCCAGCTTGCCGGCGCCGAACAGCTGCCCGGCGATCGGCC
>WBZL01002400.1_pt1 | contig 18303 bp, 14 predicted proteins | sample 5204291 | NCBI WGS metagenome assembly WBZL01 (sample SAMN12344345, study PRJNA552823) | activated sludge metagenome | biome: Activated sludge suspended growth; feature: Nitrification reactor; material: Wastewater; isolation source: activated sludge from nitrification reactor of wastewater...
ACGGCCGTTTGGCTGGCAACCCTCCACGAACGCTGTAAAATGCAGTGGCATTATCACATCCCGGCCGACCGGGCGGCGCTGCGGGCGCTGCTGCAGCCGGTGTTGGCGTTTGAAAACGAGGTGGCCGACGTACTGGGGGGTTTAGAGATTGGAGATTGATCTCTGCCGACATTTAAGAATTTGAAACGCAAACGTGGCAAACACGTTATTTCTGAAAATGAGCGCACCCTCGCTGCCGCCGCCACCATGCGTGCCGGGGATGCCGCCACCCTGAGCAAGCTGATGAATGCCAGCCACAAAAGCCTGTGCGATGATTTTGAAGTCTCCAGCCTGGAGCTGGATAGCGTGGTCAAGATTGCCCACGCCCAACCCGGTGGTTATGGGGCGCGGATGATGGGGGCTGGGTTTGGGGGGTGTGCGGTGGCGTTGGTAAACGGCCGTTTGGCTGCCGAATTCGCCGCTACCGTTGCCCAAGCCTGCACGGCTCGCATCGGCTTGCAACCCAGCACCTATATTTCGTAGCCAACGGATGGAGCACAGGTTGTTTTTTCGCGTAGTTAGGCTTGTGACGAGAGAAAAGAAAAATCTTCAAAATTTTTCTTTTCTCTCAGTCTCATTTTACTGTTAGTACTATTACTCCCCTAACGCACGCATATCTCCAATCGTCTTTAGCTCAAACCCCTCACCCTCTTGGGCAATAAGCGCATCATCAACACAAACTAACCAGTCTGATAAAGGCACATCATCCTCAAAAGGCGAGACTACCTCGCGTTTGCTCCATAATCCATTGATTGTAACCTTTATTTTTTCACCTTCCTGCTCAAATGAGCGATGCAGATCAAAGCGAATGTCCTCCTCTTCAGTTCTCTCAACCACGCCAGTTAGCTCCCACGGCCCTCCTATGAAAAAGTAATCTGATGGCGTTAACCAAATGATCGTTTTTGGTTTATCTTCTTTAACTGCAACCGTTCGCGGCTCAATGATGGCTTCTTCGCCCTCTATGGCAACCCGACCCAGGTAGTGAAGTGCTTGTACACCCCCCCAATCCAGATACAGCAACCCTTCAAGTGTATCCCAACAGTCACTAACTGGCTGCACGCCTGTTTCCTCAAGACCATGAATGGCCACGCCGACCCTGCCCATTCTTAATACCCGGTACGTCGTTTCTGTATTTTCGTTCACAAAAACTTGAATTGACTGCTCATTGGGCAGGTTGACAAAATCAAACATGTTTGACCATTCTTCGTTTTCCTCACCGCCTCGGTAAGTCACTTGCAGTGACGTAAAATCAACCCAATTTTCATGATAGCAGCAGTCCTCTTCAGTCCCATCGGTTGGGACTATGCCTAAATCCTCTAGCACTTGTTGCACTGGTTCATCAGTAGGCTCTAATTCTGGTTCTTTGTCTGTTAAATCAGCTTTCTCGGCAGTAGCAGTCAGCTGCACGTCCAAATCCTCCGATGCTTGTTGCCCTGGTTCATCAGTAGGCTCTGATTCTGGTTCTTTGTCTGTTAAATCGGTAGCAGTCGGCTGTACGTCTAAATCCTCTAAATCTTGCCGTTCCAGTTCACCAACAAGATCTGGTTCTCTGTCTGCCAAGTCGTCCTGCTTTAGCTCGGTTTGAGCCTGACAGCTTACCAAACAAACGACAAAGACAAAGCTTGCGACAAGTATTTTTGTCAACAATAGACTAGGTTCTTTAAAAGTATTCATGAAAACACCTCCTTTGCGAGAGGAACAACCGTTAATCTTTCCTCTACGATTGACAGTGATGCTTTTTAGAATTAGCTTATATATTCGTCTGCTAAAAATATATTGACAAAGCTCACCTAGAACGCTGCCTTTTCTCATTACCTCAATGATAATCGACTGTCTCGACATCATAGGTGACTCCATCTTCAAAACGAAAACAGATAAGCCATTGTCTATTGATTGACATTGAAGACAGTCCTTTTGGGTTACCAGACAGCGCGTGTAGTCGATTGCTAGGTGGAACTCTCAACCGGAGCAAATCAGTGGGCAACTGTCTTGCTGCCCCTGCTGTGCAAAGTCGTTACGTTTCTCTATCGGCGAATGATTTAATCGCAGGGATGAGCGTCATGTGTCACGCGGCACTTGTCAATTGCGTTTTTATAACTCTACAGTGTGAAATGCTTCGCCACCGCTTTGGCTCCTTTCCATCTGACGTTGCTTGCCGGCCGCGACATTCGTGACTAGGTGCCGCTGGAACCGCTGGAAACGTTTCGCCGCGATGCTGTGCGTAGCTCTATCGGCTATGCTGCCGCCCTGCGCGGCACGCCCGCCGCCCTGCGCTGGCCGCTAGCCCCCGATCCTGCCGACGCATTTTTTGGCTATGACTTGGTCGACACGCGGCTGGTGCTGAAAACGGTGCTGCTGGGGGCGACGGTGCGGGTGCTGCTGGCAACGGGCATTCGCTGCCGCTCCAAGCTGGATGCGGTGCGGCAGTATGGAGAGCTGTTTGGGGGAGAAACGGCCGTTTGGCTGGCAACCCTCCACGAACGCTGTAAAATGCAGTGGCATTATCACATCCCGGCCGACCGGGCGGCGCTGCGGGCGCTGCTGCAGCCGGTGTTGGCGTTTGAAAACGAGGTGGCCGCTGCGTTGGCGGAATTGGAGATTGGAGATTGAGCGATAATTTAGGCACGAAAGTAAAAGAAACATTTAAGCAGCGCTTTGGCGAGGCGGCGCGGTTTGTGGTGCGGGCACCGGGGCGGGTGAATTTGATTGGCGAACACACCGACTACAACGACGGCTTTGTGCTGCCCATGGCAATTGACCGCGCCATGTGGATGGCAATCCGCCCCCGCAAAGACCGGCAGGTGTCGGTTTATTCGCTGGATATGGAAGAAACGGCCGTTTTTTCCCTCGATAACCTGCAAAAAGGCAACAGCGGCTGGGGCGAATACCTTAAGGGGGTCGCCTGGGCATTACAAGAAGCCGGTTACACCCTGCGCGGCTGGGAAGGGGTCATGGCGGGCGATGTTCCCATCGGCTCCGGGCTGTCGTCGTCGGCGGCGTTGGAAATGGCGGCCATGCAGGCGTTTGCTGTCGTCTCCGGCTGGGCGTGGGACGCGGCCAAAATGGCAAAGCTGGGGCAAAAAACGGAAAATGAGTGGATGGGGGTCAACTCTGGCATCATGGATCAGATGATTTCGGCGGCGGGCAAGGCGGGGTTTGCCCTGCTCATTGATTGCCGTTCGCTGGCAACTGAACTGGTGCCGCTGCCGCCACAAACGGCCGTTGTTATCCTCGACACCATGACCCGGCGCGGTCTCGTAGACTCTGCCTACAACGAACGGCGCAGCCAGTGCGAAGCCGCCGCCCATTTCTTTGGCGTGGCCGCTCTGCGCGATGTCGCTTTGGCCGATTTTGAGGCGCAGGTAGAGCGGCTGGACCCCATTGCCTACCAACGCGGCAAACACGTCATCTCTGAAAACGAGCGCACCCTGGCCGCCGCCGCTGCCATGCGTGCCGGAGATGCCGTTACCCTGGGCAAGCTGATGAACGCCAGCCACGAAAGCCTGCGCGATGATTTTGAGGTGTCGAGCCTGGAGCTGGACAGCGTGGTCAAGATTGCCCGCGCCCAACCCGGTTGTTATGGGGCGCGGATGACGGGGGCCGGGTTTGGCGGCTGCGCCGTGGCGCTGGTGGCGGCGGAACAGGCGGAAGGGTTTGCAACGGCCGTTTCTGCTAAATACGAAACCATCACCGGCTGGCCGCCCAGCATCTACATTTCCCAGCCTACCGACGGGGCGGGGGTTGTAGAAGGTGGGGATTAGAGATTGGAGATTGGAGATTCAACCAATCTCCAATTTCCAATTTCCAATCCCCAATCCCATTTTGATGAAACCACACCTTCTTGTTCTCACCTTTTTCCTGCTGGGGTGTGCCTTGCCCAGTTTGCTACAAAATGAGGCGGCAACGGCCGTTCCGCCCACTGCCACCCCCGTCATCCTCATCGCCACCCCCACCCCCCTCGCCGATACCGACCTCGCGCCCATTGACATTGAGGAACAGCTCATCACCAACCTCTATGAGCGCGTCGGCCCCTCGGTTGTCCACATCACGGCGCAGGTCGTCACCATGAACTTTTTCTTTGGCCCCCAGCCCAGCGAAGGCACTGGCTCTGGCTTTGTGTTTGACGACCTCGGCCACATTGTCACCAATTACCACGTGGTGGAAGGGGCTGAAAGCCTGGAAGTGGCGTTTAGTGACTCGCTCCAGGTTGCGGCGCAGGTGGTAGGCACCGACCCGGCCAATGATTTGGCGGTGCTGGTGGTTGCGGAAATGCCGGAAGGGTTGGCTCCGCTGCCGCTGGCTTCGTCCGCCGATTTGCGCGTGGGGCAGCGGGCAATTGCCATTGGCAACCCGTTTGGGCTGGATCAGACGTTGACGACGGGGGTGATTAGTGCCCTCGGCCGGCCGCTGCAAACCGACAACGACGCCTACATCTACAACGTCATCCAGACCGATGCCGCCATCAACCCCGGCAACTCTGGTGGCCCCTTGCTTAACTCGCGGGGGGAGCTGATTGGGGTCAACACGGCCATTCGCCAGGGAGCCGAGGGGATTGGTTTTGCTGTGCCGGTAGACACGGTGCAGCGGGTGGTACCGCCGCTGATTGAGGACGGGGTGTATCCACACCCGTGGCTGGGGCTGCTGGGGTATTCGATTACGCCCGATTTGGCCGACACGCTGCAACTGCCGGTGACGCAGGGGGTGCTGGTGGCGCAACTTTATCGCAACGGGCCGGCCGTTGCCAGCGGCATTCGCGGGGCGCAGCAGGAGGTGATTGTGGGGAACCGGCGGGTGTTGGTGGGGGGGGATATTTTAACGGCCGTTACTCTCAATACAACCACCACCACCATCCAAAGCTGGCAGCAGTTGTCCGAATTGATCGAACTCAACACCCGCGTCGGCGACACCATCACTTTCTCCATCTTGCGCGACGGCCAGCCGTTGGAATTGCCGCTGACGCTGGCGGTGCAACCGTAGCTGTTACCTGCTTTTTAACATTTTTGTCGTAACTTTGTACGGGATTGGAGATTGGCGATTAGAGATTGAACGTTGTGTTGATCTCCAATCCCCAATCCCCAATCTCTATTTTTATCTCACAAGGAACCTAACTATGAAAATTCTGGTAACAGGTGGCGCGGGCTATATTGGCAGCGCCACGGTAGAAATGTTGATTAACCAAGGGGATGAGGTCATCATTATTGATAACCTGTACCAAGGGCATCTGGATGCGGTGCATCCCCAGGCGGTGTTTGTGCAGGCGGATTTGGCCGATAAGGCGGCGATTGACGCGGTGCTGGCGGCGCACAAGCCGGACGGCATTATGCACTTTGCTTCGCATACGCTGGTGGGGGAATCTATGGAACGGCCGTTTCTCTACCTCCGCGACAACATCGTCAACGGCCTCAACCTCATCGAAAGCGCCGTCGAGCATGGGGTCAAGCGGTTTATCCTCTCCTCCACCGCCAACCTGTTCGACGACCCCGAACGGATGCCCATTGATGAAACCGAGCGCATCGTCCCCGGCAGCCCCTACGGTGAATCCAAACACATTCTGGAGCGGTATCTGCACTGGATGGACCGCATTTACGGCATGCGCTACGCTTGCTTGCGCTACTTTAACGCCTGCGGAGCTACCCCGGAGCGCGGTGAACATCATAACCCCGAAACCCATCTGATCGCTATTGTGCTGGAAGTGGCACTGGGCAAGCGGGAAAAGGTCGTCATCTACGGCGATGATTACAACACCCCCGACGGCACCTGCGTCCGCGATTACATCCACATCAGCGACCTTGCCAGTGCCCACATTTTGGCAATGCGCTCCCTGGACGAGGGAAGCCGCAAATATAACCTGGGCAACGGCAAGGGCTATAGCGTGCGCGAGGTCATTGAGACGGCGCGGGCAGTGACCGGCCATCCCATTCCCGCCGAAATTGGCCCCCGTCGCCCCGGCGACCCTGACGTGTTGATCGCCAGCAGCGAGACGATTAACCACGACCTCGGCTGGGCGCCCCGCTACCCCAAGCTGCGCGACATCATCCAAAGTGCCTGGGATTGGCACGTGGCGCACCCGGACGGGTACGCAAAATAATGAATATTGCGTATCGCGTATTGCGTATTGAGGTTTTAGATACGCAATACGCAATACGCAATACCTTACATGACCTCAACCTCCGCAATCGCTAAAAACCCCCCTGTTTCCGTAGCCCGTTTGCTGGCTCTGGCATTGCTCACCCGCCTGTTTACTGACACCAGCTTGCAGATCTTTTTCCCCTTTTTGCCCATTTTGGCGGCGGGGTTGGGGACAACGCCCATTGTGCTGGGGCGGCTGTTGAGCGTGCAAAGTGCGCTGGGGCTGCTGCTGCCGCTGCTGGGAAGCTGGGCCGACCGCGTTGGCTATCGGTGGGTGATGCGGCTGGGGCTGCTGAGTGGGTCGGCGGGGTTTGCGCTGCTGGCGGCCAGCCAGGGGCTGGGGCTGGCGGTGGCCGGGCTGATTTTGGCGGGTCTGGGGACGGTGACATTTAACCCGATTTTGCAGGCGTATATGAGTGCCTGGCTGCCGTACCACCAGCGGGGGCGCGGGCTGGGGATTCTGGAATATTCGTGGGCATTGTCGGGGATTGTGGGGCTGTATTTGGTGGGGCGGCTGCTGGAGGTGGCAAGCTGGCGGGTGCCGATGCTGATTTTTAGCGGGGGGATGCTGGTGGCGTTTTTTGTTTATCGTTGGCTGCCCACGGTGCCGCGTGCGGAACGGGAGCAAACGGCCGTTTCTCCCCTCACCCCACCCTCTCACTGGCAACAGCGATTGCAAACCTTTCTCGACCTGGGCGAAAACGGCCGTTCTGCCTGGGCAAATGTTCTCATCACCTGCCTGCTTCGTCTAGCTGGGTTCAATCTGTTCATTGTCTACGGCACTTGGCTGGCCGCTGATTACGGCCTGGGTGCGGGTGAGCTGGGGCGGATGGCACTTTTTTTAGGCACGGCCGATTTGTGCGGCAGTGGCCTGGTCAGTCTGATTAGCGACCGACTGGGCAAGCGTACCAGCGCCCTCATCGGCTTCACGCTGATTATTATCGGGCTTGTTTTGCTTTTACAGCCCGGCGATAGCTTACAATCCGCCCTGCTGCGGCTCATTGTCGTTCGCTTTGGCTTTGAATTTTCCGTTGTCAGCCATATGACCCTGGTGAGCGAGCAGTCGCCGCAGCAGCGGGGGAAAACAATTACGTTGGCGGGGGCCAGCGGCCGGCTGGGGGGGACGCTGGCGGCGTTGACGGGGCCGTGGCTGGTGGCAACGGGAGGCATTTTCTATACGGCCTCTTTCTCGCTGTTGGTCATTATTCCCTGTTGGCTGCTGTTGTTCTGGCTGGGGCGGGAGCCGGAATGATAAGGAAATGGAACACGGAAGAACACGGAAGGACGCGGATGAATCTGCAAAATCTTTGATTTTCATTTCTAACAGCCCGGTGAAGCGCAAACACCGGCGTTCTTTTTTATTTGTGTTGTTAAATTTTGCGGTTGGGCTGCTGCTGCTGGCCTGCCGGCCGCCGGGCAGCACCGCACCGCATATTTTGTATTTGGGGTGGGACGAGGTGGGGGTGGTACAGCTTTGGCGGGTGGAAGCGGATGGCACGGGGGCGGTGGCATTAACGGCCGTTTCCACCGACCTCTTTGACTTTGCCCCGGCCCCCGACGGCCAAACCATCGCCTGGTCGCAGCTAAACGAGGCTGGTGGTAGTGCCATTTGGCAGATTGACCGCAACGGCAGTTCCCCGCGTCAGCTTCTCGATTGCCCCGATACCCTTTGCACCGACCTCGTTTGGCGACTCGACGGCCAGCGGCTGCTGTTTGAACAGCGCGATAGCGACAACGCCTTGCCCACCTTGTGGTGGCTGGATGTTGCCAGCGGCCAAACCGCCCCGCTGCTGGCCGACAACTACGCCCCGGCGCGGTCGGCGCGGTTTTCGCCAGCGGGCGACTGGGTGAGCTATGTTTCGCCGACGGAGGAGGGGGTGTGGTTGTTTAACTGGACAAACGGCCGTTCGCAATTCATCCCCAACGTCCTCGGCTCCCCCGCTGTTTGGTCGCCGCAGGGGGATAGCGTCATTGTCAGCGACCACAATTTGGCGGTGCTGCACGGGGATGAAGGCAGCGACCACGCCACCCACAGCCATGATTTTAACGAAGCCATCCTGCTTTACCGCGTGGACGCCGCCACCGGGGAGCGTGCGCCGCTGACCGATGCCCTCAACGTGGACGATGGCGCGGTGGCCTGGTCGCCGGATGGGGAATGGGTGGCGTTTGGGCGGTCGCTGTGGCAAACGGCCGTTGGGCGGCAGCTTTGGCTGGTGCGCCCCGACGGCAGCGAAGCACATGCGCTAACCGACGACCCCTTAATTTACCACGGCCCGCCCCACTGGTCGCCCGACGGCCGTTTTTTGCTCTTTCAACAAAGCGAGGTGGCGGGAAACGGTCGTGCGGCCATCATGACGCTGGAGATTTCCACGGGTGAACAGCGGCAGGTGGCGGCCGAAGGGTTCCAGCCCGCCTGGCTGCCGCCAGAGAACAAGTGAACAATGGACGGCATCCTGGTGTCTAATGTCACTGTTGCGATTTCCTTTCTTACAGTACGCTGGCAGTATGGTTTATTGTGTCTTCGGCTCGTGAGGGAGCGCTAAAGACACATCCTTCCTTACATGACGTACGGCGGCAGCCCCCTTCTGAGCCAACCCGTTTGGGAGGTTAGCCATGTCGTCAAAAGCGATTTCCCTACTTTTTCTGACAATTTGTTTGTTGTTGGCAACAGGAGCAACGGCCGTTCAGGCCGACCCATCTACGCCCGTTGGCAGCGGTTTTACCTATCAGGGGCGGCTGCTGGATGATGCTGCGCCTGCTAATGGTCTATATGACTTTGTTTTTAAGCTGTATGAGGTGGCGACGGGGGGAACGGCCGTTGCCCAGATAACCCATCCCGATATGGCCGTGCAGGATGGGCTGTTTGTCGTCACCCTCGATTTTGGCACGGTGTTTGATGGCCGCGCCTACTGGCTGGGCATCGAGGTGCGCCCCGGTGACAGTAGCGGTGCCTATGAACCGCTGCTGCCGCGCCAGCCGCTGCTGCCCACCCCCTACGCCAGCTACAGCAGCGAGTCGTCGTGGGAGGGGCTGCACAATGTGCCGCCCTCGCTGGCCGATGGCAGCGATGCCGATACGCTGGCCGGGCTGACATGCAGCGGCGGGCAGATAGCCGAATGGAACGGTGCGGCCTGGGTGTGCGGCACGGATGATGTGGGTGATGGTGGCGGTGGGGGGGATATAACGGCCGTTAATGCTGGCGTCGGTCTCATCGGCGGCGGCAGCAGTGGCGATGTGGGGCTGGGAATAGCCGAAACCTATCGGCTGCCGCAAACGTGCAGCAGCGACCACATCCCCCTCTGGAACGGCAGCAACTGGATTTGCACCGTTGATTACAATACAACCTATGAAGCTGGCACGGGGCTGGTGCTGATTGGGACGCAGTTTCAACTGGCGTGGAGCTACATGCTGCCGCAGGACTGCGAAGTAGGGGAGCGGCCGTGGTGGAATGGCAGCCTGTGGGTGTGTGGTGCGGATAACGACACCACCTATTCGGCTGGCACGGGGCTGGCGCTGGCGGGGACGCAGTTCTTGCTGGCAACGGGCTACCGGCTGCCGCAGCAGTGCGGCGTCAACCAGATTGCCAAGTGGAATGGCAGTAGCTGGGTGTGCAGTGATGATGCGATTGGCGGCGGTGGGGGGGATATAACGGCCGTTAACGCCGGAACCGGTCTCAGCGGCGGCGGCAGCAGCGGCGATGTCACCCTGTCGGCCAGCTTTGGCGGCAGCGGTTCCGCCAGCACCATTGCCCGCAGCGACCACAACCATTTGGGGCAAACGTGGACGGGCAACAACAACCCGCTCACCATTGGCGGCTCGTTTACCTCGGCTCCACTGGTGTTGAGCAACAGCAATTCCCACGGGCTGTCCATCCCCAGTGCCAGCGGCGATGGCATTCATATTGGGCAGGTGGGTGGTGCTGGCGGTGGCAGCGTTTCTGGCTACAGCAACGGGCTGGAAATCGAGCGTACCCAGGGACATGGCATTTATATTGGCCGTTCGGTCTATGATGGCCTGTACATTGCTGAGGCAACTAACGGTGTTTGGGCAAATAACACGAGTGGCAATGGATTCTATGTTGCTGATTCGGGGTGGAATGGCTTGGCTGCAACCCAGGTTGCCCAGGACGGTGTGCATATTGGTGCGGCCGGTTCGCCCAGCCAGAGGTTGTCAACCTGGGATAAGAACGGGGTTGAGATTGAGGGGGCGGAGGGCAATGGCCTGTATGTTGGCCGGGCTGACATCAATGGTGTATTGATTGCCAATGCTGCTGTTGATGGGGTTCAGGTTGCTGATTCTGGTGACGATGGGGTGCAAATTGGTTCCGGAGCACAATCGTCCAATTACGGCGTGTATGTGCCTGCCCCTGGCGTGGCCTATGATGCGCTGCTGGTCAGCACGGCCAATGCCAGCGGGGAATGGGGTTTGTTCACGCTGGACAAAATTTACGCCGCTAATGTGACCTCTAACTCGATGACGCTGTTGGCGCAGGTGACGGGTGAACAGGAGCTGCTGCCGGGTGAATTGGTGGCGGCGGCGGGGGTGGCTGAGCCGTTGCCCGGCAGCCCCACCGCTTTGCCTCTGGTGCGGCCGGCCGACCCAACCGCGTGGCCGGGCGTGGTGGGGGTGGTCGAAAGTCGGATGGTGCTGGAGCCGCCGGTGGGGAAGGAAGAAAGCAGCGATCTGGTATTCCACAGCGTGGCCGGAGCCGCTAGGCCGGGTGATTATGTGGCGCTGACGGTGTATGGGGTGGCGCAGGTGAAAGTGGCAGAAACGGCCGTTATTCAAACCGGGCAGCAGCTAACCTTGGCTGAAGTGGCCGGGACGGCGCGGGCTTTGCGGACGGTGCAGGTAGATGGGGTGACGTTAACGGAGGGCAGCATGGTGGTGGGCATTGCCCTGGCAGAGCCAACGGCCGATTCTGACACCATTCCGGTCTTTGTTACCTTGCGCTAACGGTCTGTTGGCAAAGGAAATGGAAGCGCGGATGACGCGGATCAAAGCGGATTTTCGCGGATAAGAACAAGAAAAGTCCGTGCCAATCCGGTCATATCCGCATTATCCACGATGCTATTCTGAACAAGCTGTTAGGGAGGGTTGTCATGATGTCGAAAAGATGGTTGATTGTGGGATTAACGGCCGTTTTGGCTGTGCTGCTGCTTTCCGTAAGCGTTACCGCCACCGGCAGCTACCAGATTCCTTGGTGGAGCGTGGACGGTGGCGGCGGCAGCAGCGTTGGCGACCGGTTTGCGCTGGCTGGCACCATTGGGCAGCCGGATGCCGGGCATATGGAGGGTGACCACTTTGCCCTGACGGGTGGATTTTGGGCGCAGCCCGTTGAATCCATCCCGGTGCCGCCGGAAGGGTATCGCCTCTATCTGCCAATTATGATGAAGCAATAACAGGAGAGGCACGCTTGGTGCGTGCCTCTCATTTTGGGAGGTTGCCATGTTGCACAGGACGATTTTGCTGGTTCTGTTGGCTTTTTGTCTGGTTATGGGAACAACGGCCGTTCGTGCTGAACCCGCAGCCCCGCTGAAGACGGCGTTTATCTATCAGGGTCGGCTGTTGGAGGATGGGAAACCGGCCACTGGCGTGTATGATTTCCTGTTCAAGCTCGTTGGCTCGGAGACGGGTCAGGATGTTTTGGGGCAGGTCTCGCTGGAAGATGTTATCGTTCAGGATGGTACGTTTTTGGTTGAACTGGATTTTGGTGCGGTGTTTGACGGCCGCGCTGCTTGGCTAGACATTCGTGTCCGGGCGGGTGAAAGCAGCGGGCCATATGAGACGCTCACGCCGCGACAGGCGATGCTGGCGACACCGTATGCCAACTACGCTGGTATTGCCCCATGGGATGGGCTGCAGGGGGTGCCGCCAACGTTTGTTGATGGGTTTGATGATGATACGTTGGCGGGTTTAACGTGCGGTGCCGGGCAGATTGCCAAGTGGAGCGGCACGGCCTGGGTGTGCAGTGAGGATGCAGTGGGGATGGGGGGCGGTGGGGGGGATATAACGGCCGTTAATGCCGGTACTGGTCTCTCTGGTGGCGGCAGCAGCGGCGATGTCACCCTGTCGCTGGCGGGTGGCTATCGGCTGCCGCAGGGGTGCAGCAGCGACCAAATTGCCCGCTGGAATGGCAGCAGTTGGGTATGCGGCCAGGATGCGGTGGGGGGTGATGGGGATATAACGGCCGTTAATGCCGGAACCGGCCTCACGGGTGGTGGCAGCAGCGGCAGCGTCACGTTGTCCACCGCCTTCGGTGGCAATGGCTCGGCCAGCACCGTCGCCCGCAGCGACCACAACCATTTGGGGCAGACGTGGACGGGCGGCAACAACGCGCTCACGTTTAGTGGCTCGTTTAACCCCGCTCCGCTGGTGCTGAACAACACCTCTGGCAATGGGTTGAACATTGGACAAGCCAATCAGCATGGTGTCTATGTGGGTTCAGCAGGTTCAAATGGGATTCAGGTGCAAAATGCAGGCATAGATGGGGTGCATATTCTCTCTGCCAATCGCCACGGGGTTTTAGTTGGTAATGTTGGTATGGAAGGTGTCCGGGTCACCTCCGCATTTGATGGGATTCGTATTGGTTCGGTTGGTCAATACGGGATAGCAATTGGCACGACAGGTTCACATGGTGTGGCTGTAAGCGATGCTGGCGAAGATGGTATCCAGATTGTGTCGGCTGGTCAGGATGGTGTCCGAATTGGCTCGGCTGGCACATTTGGTGTGTATGCCGATTCGGTTGGTGTTAATGGCATTGAAATATACAATGCCGGGGTTTGGGGTGCCTGGTTCAACGATCCGATTCATGCGCCAAGCTGTGATGGCTGTGTGCTGCTGAACTTTGGTGTGAATGTGGGGAAACGGCCGTTACAGCCCGGCGACATTGTAGCCATTGATGGTGTCCTCACCAACCAGTTTGCCGAACAGCCGTTGTTGCTCCAGGTTTATGCGGCGCAGGCGGGGGAAACGGCCGTTGGCGTGGTGCAGGGGCGGGCAGAGGTGATGGAGGAAACGCGGCCGGAGCTGGAGGAGCCGGTGGTGCGGTTGGTGGCGAAGGAAGGAACGGCCGTTGCCGGTGATTACCTCGCCATTGTCATCTATGGCCCCATGCCCGTGCGCGTACAGCAGCCCGTTGCCCCCGGCCAGCGGCTCACCGTTGCCGCCGACGGAATGGCGCGTCCACTGCGTACCGTTACCGTTGACGGGGTAGAGTTGGCGGAAAATGCCGCTACCGTAGGCATCGTGCTGTCGGCCGTGGATGAAGGGGTGGCCTGGGTGTTGGTCAACCCACGTTAGCTTGAATTGGACGCGGACGACATGGACGAACGCAGATAAAAGTATAAGTAGCTGGTTTAGCGGGATAACAGGATTTTTGCAGCACTCTGTTATCCCGTTTTGCCTTTTAGCTTTTCCAACGAGCTTGGTATAGTTGTTGATATTCTATACTATAGCGAAAAGAGGCAACTGCGTGAATACAACTGAAATCAAACGGCCGTCGGGTATGCAAGCGTTTTTTGTCATGTGGGCGGGGCAGCTTTTTTCCCTCATCGGCAGTGCCATGACTGGTTTTGCCATCCCCATCTATATTTTTGGTGAAACCCAGCGGGTGCAGGAGTTGGCGCTGCTGGGGCTGGCCTTCACCCTCCCTCTCATTCTCATGAGCCCCATTGCTGGCACCATTGTTGACCGCAATAACCGCAAAATGATGATGATTCTGAGTGATTTGGCGGCGGGGCTGACAACCGTTGTTGTTCTCATTTTGGTGTGGAGCGGCAAGCTGGAAATTTGGCATCTCTACATCACCAACGCCATCAACGGGGCCTTTCAAACCTTCCAATGGCCCGCTTATTCGGCTGCGGTCAGCGTCATGATTCCCAAAGAGCAATATGGTCGCGCCCACGGGTTGACCTCGTTGTCTGAATCGGGGTCGGGAATTTTTGCCCCGCTGTTGGCTGGCGCTCTGCTGGGAACCGTTGGGCTGGAAGGGATTTTGCTCATTGATATCGTTACCTTTGTCGTTGCCATTGGCACGCTGTTATTTATCTATGTGCCAGACCCACCGCGCACCAAGGAAGGGCAGGAAGGGGCTGGTAGCTTTTGGGGGGAGACGGGGTATGGGTTTAAATATATCTGGAAACGGCCGTCTTTGATGGGGCTACAGCTTGTTTTTTTTAGCGGCAACTTCCTTGCTACCCTGTCCTTCACCGCCATGGCCGCCATGATCCTCTACCGCACCAACCAAAATGCCCAGATTTTTGGCTGGGTAACATCGGCCGGGGCTATTGGTGGCATTGTGGGTGGCCTGCTGATGAGTGCCTGGGGTGGCCCGAAACAGAAGGTTCACGGGGTGCTGCTTGGCTGGGCGGCCAGCGGGCTGTTGGGCATGGTGATCATGGGGCTGGGGCAGACGTGGCTCGTTTGGGCTGCTTCGGCTTTCCTCGGCTCCGCGCTTGTTCCGCTGATCAATGGGTCGAACCAGGCTATTTGGCAGGCCAAGGTGGCTCCCGATGTGCAGGGGCGGGTTTTTTCCATTCGCCGCCTCATTGCCTGGGTGACCACGCCGTTGGGGCAACTGCTGGTCATCCCCATGACCGATGGCTGGTTAGAGCCGGCGATGCGGGCGGAAGGGAAGCTGTCCAACTGGTTTGGCTGGCTGGTGGGGGCTGGCCCAGGGGCTGGCATTGCCCTGCTGTTTGTGCTGACTGGTATTTTGGCAACGATAGTGGGGCTATCGGGCTATCTTTTCCCGGCAATTCGCCATGCCGAAACCATCTTGCCGGATCATGATTCGCTGGAACGGGTTGAGCCGATGGGAGTGGTTTCATGAGTGTGATTGTGGTTGGTGCAGGATTTGCCGGGTTGGCGGCGGCGTGGGCATTGCGGCAGCAGGGGCAGCAGGTGACGGTGCTGGAGGCGCGGCAGCGGGTGGGCGGTCGCATTTGGTCGCCGACGCTGGCGAATGGGGCGGTGGTGGAGATGGGTGGGGAGTGGATTGCCGCCGGGGATGAAACGGTTTTGCAAATGGCGGCGAAGGTTGGCGTGGCGGTGGCACCAGTTGGGGTGGATTTTATGGTGCGACAGGTGGTGATGGGGGAATCGGTGTCGGCAGCGGAGCAGCGGCTGATGAACCAGGTGGCGGCGGAACAGTTGGCGGGGATGGAGGAAACGGCCGTTTCCTCCACCACCCTCGGCACCTTCCTCAACAGCCTGCCCCTCACCGCCCCCCAATTGGCCCTGTTTCGCGCCCGGCTGCGCGGCACCTACGGAGCCGATTTGGACGCGGTGGCCTTGCAGGGGTTTGCCAACGATGCTTTTGGAGCTGATGACCACACGTTGTACTACCGCTTTGCCGACGGCAACCAGCGGCTGGCGGAGGCGATGGCGGCGCAAGTGGGGGATGTGCGGCTGGGGTACCGGGTAACGGCCGTTTCCCACACCCCCAACCGCGTGGCGATTCAATGCTGGGTTGCCAACACCCTGGTGGTTTTGGCTGCCAATGCTGTGGTGCTGGCCGTCCCCATCACCCAACTGCCCAAAATCAGCTTTGAGCCAGCCCTGCCCAACCAGCTTGCCGCCGCCATCCGCCGCCTGCCAATGGGGGTGGCCGCCAAACTGGCCGCCGCCACCGCCGCGTCGCCGTCGCTGCGAGCGATTCAGGACGTGGTGCAGCCGTATTGGTGCTGGACGGGGCAGGGACGGGATGGGGTGGTACGAACGGCCGTTACTGCCTTTAGCGGTTCGACCAGAGCTTTAGAAAGCCTTCGCGTAGACAGTGGGGCCGCGCACTGGTTTGCCCTGCTGCAAGCTGCCAACCCCGATCTCATTTTTGTCGGGGAGCCGTGGCTGCAAGATTGGTCGCGTGACCCCTGGGCAGAAGGGTGTTATGCCGCCTGGGATAATGCCAGTTGGCGTCACCAGCCGCTGTTGGCGCAGCCACACGGCCGCCTCTTTTTTGCCGGGGAACACACCGCTGTGCATTCCGGCACGATGGAGGGGGCGTTGGCCAGTGGCTTACGCGCAGCACAGCAACTGCTGGCCGGGTAGGGAGGGGTGGTGTGAGGCAGTTGCCCGTCTATTTTGCAGACAGGCAAACGAGAATCGGAATTGAGAGATTGGGAGATTAACCATGTTTATACTGAACATGGTCATAAATTGGCGTTGTGAAAAGAGATTAGGAGATTGAGAGATTCTGAGCGAGTCACCCTTCAATCTCTTAATCTCCCAATCTCTTAATCTCTTTCTGATTACTGTGTCGCCTGCATGGCCGCATACACCCGGTTTGGCGTAAACGGAATGCGCCGCAGCCGCACGCCAACGGCATCGTAAACGGCGTTGGCAATGGCTGGAGCCACTCCATCCTTGGGGATTTCGGCAATCGCTTTGGCTCCAAACGGCCCCGTCGGCTCGTTGGTCTGCACCAAAATTGCCTTCAGCCACGGCATCTCGTCGGCGCGGTAAATGTGGTAGGGGCCAATGGCATCGTTGACGAGGTTGCCATTTTCATCATAGGCCATCTCTTCGCAGTGGCCGTAGCCCAGTGCCTGCGTCATGCCGCCTTCCACCTGGCCGCTGGCGGTAATCGGGTTAATCGGCACCCCGGCATCCACCGCCATTACCAGCCTGGTGACGGTCACTTGCCCCGTCTCGGTGTCCACCTCCACTTCGGCAAACTGCCCGGCAAAGGGGGGCGGTGAATCCATGCTGACGTAGCTGGCGGTTGCCATGATTTGCCGCTGCTGGTCCTGGTGCAGCGAATGCAGGGCAATGGCTTCAAGGCTGACCGAACGGCCGTTTGGCGCAATCGCATGTCGGTTTTCCAGCCGAATATCGTCCCACCGCCCCAGCCCCAGCATCAACGCCGCCCGCTCGCGGATCTGGTCGGCAACCTGCTGGCTGGCACGCTGAACGGCCGTTCCCGAAATATACGTCGTCGAACTGGCATACGCCCCCGTGTCAAACGGCGTCATATCGGTGTCGCTCGAATAGATGATAATGTCGGCCAGCGGCACCCCCAGCACCTCGGCCGCAATCTGCGCCAGTGCCGTGTCCGACCCCGTCCCCAGGTCAGTCGCCCCCACCAGCACGTTAAACGACCCATCGTCGTTGATTTTGATGCTGGCACCGCCCATATCCAGCCCCGGAATTGCCGTACCGTGCATACACATCGCCGCCCCCAGCCCGCGCCGCAGGTGGGGCTTGCCCGGCACCTCGTGCCAGTTTGGCTCCAATTTGCGCTCCCACTCAATCGCCTTCATCCCCTGCTCAAAGCATTCGTTAAGGCCGCACGATTGAATGATTGGCACAACCGTCACCGTTTCCTTCTCACCCTCGCCCAGCAGCGGCGCAATCGGCATTTCGTCCCCGGCCTGCACCCAGTTTTTGCGCCGCAGCGCAATCGGATCCATCCCCAAGGCGTGGGCAATTTCGTCCATATGGCATTCCAGCGAGAACAACGCCTGCGGCCCGCCGTAGCCGCGATATGCCCCCGGCACCGGCAGGTTGGTGTAGACCACGTGGCAATCAAACTTGCGGTGCTTGCAGTTGTAGCTGCTGAGACCGCGCAGCCCGGTTACGGTTTGCACCGTTAGCCCGTGGGTGCCATAGGCTCCGGTGTTGGCAACCACCTCCATCCTCATGCTGTGGAGCGTGCCGTCGGCCATGACCCCCGTTTTCCAGGTGATGGTTTGCGGGTGGCGGGTGCGGCTGCTGCGAAACTCCTCGGAGCGGTTGAGTTCGAGACGCACCGGCCGGCCGGTTTTCATCGTCAAATGCCCCACAATATCCTCAATCAGCACCTCCTGCTTCACGCCAAAGCCACCGCCAATGCGTGGCTTGATGACGCGAATGCGGCGCACTGGCAGCCCCAGCAGCGGCGCAATCATGCGGCGGGCGTGGAACGGCACCTGGGTGGAGGTTCGCACCACCAGCCGCTCGTCGCTGTCCCACCAGCTAATGGCAATGTGGGGTTCAATCGGCACCTGCTGCACCTGATGGACATAGTAGCTGTGTTCAAACACGTGGTCGGCTTCGGCAAACCCTTGCTCGACGCTGCCTACTTCGGCGTGGATGTGGTGGACGACGTTGCGGCCAGCGTCGTGGATGTCTTCGGTGTCGTCTTCGTCATGGATG